>Ga0316620_10000200_pt1 | contig 23398 bp, 24 predicted proteins | sample OWC_Aug_M1_C1_D5_FD_207651 | JGI IMG/M metagenome (GOLD analysis project Ga0316620, IMG submission 207651) | Wetland soil microbial communities from Old Woman Creek delta, Ohio, United States - OWC_Aug_M1_C1_D5_B | ecosystem: Environmental > Terrestrial > Soil > Wetlands | place: USA: Ohio...
TCGCGATGCGCCCCGGGCGCCCGATGGCCTTCGGGCGCATCGGCAAGGCGTTCCTCTTCGGCCTGCCCGGCAACCCGGTCGCGGTGATGGTCACCTTCTACCAGTTCGTGCGCGACGCGCTGCTGCAGCTGGCGGGCCGCACTGACGACTGTACGGTTCCGCTGTTCAGGGTGAAATCTTCCCACGCCATACGAAAGGTCCCGGGAAGAACGGAGTATCAGCGCGGCGTGCTGTTTCGCGAGGGCGGCGAGTGGCACGTGCGCACGACCGGACAGCAGGGCTCGGGCGTACTGCGCTCGATGTCGGAGGCCAACTGCTTCATCGTGCTCGAGCACGAGCGTGGCAAGGTCGAGGCCGGCGAGCCGGTCCAGGTGCAGCTGTTCGAGGGCCTCGCCTGACTCAGGGCGAGGGCGACGAGAACAGGCGCATCAGCCAGAACGCCGCGAGCGCGAGCGGCAGAATGATGATGAAGAACACCACCTGCCGGTTCTCGAAGCGCGCGCCGCGCTTGCGCTCGAGCCAGTCGAGCAGCCTGTCGGCGCCGAAGTAGAGTGCCACGGCAACGACGGTGAAATAGACGATGTCCATGCGCGACGCCGTCAGTCGAGTGCGTGCGCGCGTCTCTCGCCGCGCCGCAGCAGTGCGCCGATCGCGAGCACCAGGAACAGCGTGCCGCCGATCACCGCCACGAGGCCGCCCAGGCCCATCACGCCCATGGCGACGATCTCGCCGGTGCCGCGCAGCGTCTCGGCGGCGCCGGCTACCTTGCGCTGCACGCCGTAGCCGCCGGACCACAGCAGCCCGAGCACGTGCAGCAGCTGCCCGCCGGCGTACAGCCACAGCTGCGCCACGGCCCAGCGCACACGTGCCGCGCCGAACCCGAGGCGCGGCAGTAGTTGATAGGTGAGTCCCATGAAGGCAAGCGTCACGCCGACGATCGAGCCGTGGTAGTGCGCCGGGATCTTGACGTTGCTGCCGCTGATCAACAGGCCGATCACGCCCCCCGCGCCGAACAGGATCAGCGAGCTGAGCAGCGCCGCGCGCAGCACGCGCTCGCCGCCGACAGCCGGCGCGGCGCGCGCCAGGGCGATGACTGTCGCAGCCGCGAACGGCACGATCGCCAGTCCGCCGCCGAAGCGCATCAGCCAGGTAAGCAGGCGGTGGTGCTCGATTGAGCCGACGTCGTAGGCGAGGTAGATCACGGGCGTCAGGAACACCGATGCGAGGCCGATGCCGAACAGCAGCGCGGCGGTGCGCGGGGTGAGCGGCAGCGGCGCCCCGCCCGCCTGCGCGAGCCACATCCAGGCGACGAACATGAGCAGCGTATAGGTGAACTGCAGCACGTGCCCGCCGCCCCAGAAGGCGAGCTCGTAGTATCCCTTCGCCTCGAGCGCATGCGGCACCTGCGCGAGCGACCAGGCGAAGGCGATGAGCGCGACGCCCGCGGACACGAGCGAGGTGTTCAGGCCGAAGCGCAGCGCCCCGGTGCCGTCCAGGCGCACGCCGACGCGCGGCACCGAGAGCATGCCGCGTGCAACCGCAAGCGCCACGCCCGCGCCGAACGCGGCCAGGCCCGTGAGGAACACCGGCTCGTCGAGCACCGGAATGTAGTTGCTCATCACAGGTCGGCCGGCGCCGGCGAAAGGAGCAGTCGCCATCAGCGCCGTGCCCGCGAGCGCCAGCGCCAGCGCGCCCCAGCCGAGTGCGAGCAGGCGCGGCGCGCTGTTCAGCGTCCAGAGCATGCCGGCGAAGGCGAGGAACCACACCAGCACCGACAGGTCGACGTGCGCCACCAGCGCGACGTGGAAGAAATCGACCAGCGGGAACACGTCCTTCACCGCCGGCGCGCGCGACAGCACGAGCAGCACGGAGAGCACGCCCGCGGCGGCGAGCGACACGAGCGCGAGTGCGAGCCAGCCCGTGGCGAGCGTGCGGCGCGCGTCCTGCGGCAGCGGCAGCGTATACCCGTTCATGACAACACGATCCCTCCCCGGCGCGGCCGGTAGTCGATGGTGAGCACCTGCCCGGCGGCGAGATCGACAGTCTGCGCGCGCGCGTCCTCGCCCGGGCGGCGCAGGTCGTCGTCGAGCGTCACGCGCAGACTGTGCCGCCCCGCCGGAACGGCGATGCGCCGGTAGAGCGACGCCGCGCCGTCGCGCGCGATGCCCGTGGGCGGCAGCGTCTCGTCGAGCAGCAGCCGCCCGTCGAGCGCGACCGTGACGCGCACCGGCGAGCGCTCGCGCGGGCAAGCGAGCGGCGCGCGCATGTTGGGCGGCAGCGCGGCGAGCTCCGCCTCGCTCAATGCACGGCACGGCTCCAGGCGCGCGCCGGCATGCGCGATGCTGAGCAGCAGCAACGCCTGTCCCGGCGCGAGCGGCGCGTACGCCGGGCGGTGCGAGAAAAGCGCGATCAGGCCGCCGAAGGCCGCGTATACGCCGACGCGGAAGTATGGCGCGGTCTTGCGGCCGGGCCAGCGCCGGGAAAAAAGCTTCTTCTTCAGGGATTCCTGAGAACTCTTGCGTGAAACCCAGGGCATGAAGCACAGGCCGATCGTCGCCGCGCCGACGAGCGCCCACAGCGCCGCGGCCGACGTGGCGTACATGAGCGGGTGCGCGAACAGCAGGTACCAGTCGAAGTCGAGCGACGCCGGCACGCGCGCGGGATCGGCCGGCGCCGTCGAGCCGACCGGCACCGCGAGCGCGGCGACGAAGAGTGTCGTGAGCGTGCCGAGCGCGAGCGCGCGCGGCGCGACGGTGCGCGGCCTCCCCATCCTCTGCACGTGGATCCACAAGCCGCCGAGCAGCAACAGCGGCAGCCCGATGTGCAGGAACACGAACAGCGAGAACATGCGATCGGCGGTCGCCTCGGCGCCGAGGAAGTTTCGCGCCAACGGCTCGGCGCCGACGCCCAGGCCGTCCAGCCATTCGGCGGTGGCGAGCGCCGAGAACTGCGCGCGCGCGTCCCACACCAGCCAGCAGCCGACGACGCCCGAGGCGTACAGCAGCCACATGAGCGGCACGCCCGAGACCCACAGGAAGGCGCGGCTGCGCCGGTAATGGCCCAGCGTCCACTCGCGCGCCAGGTGCCCGAAGCTCACCGCCACCATGCCATCGGCGGCGTAGCGGTGCACGCTGCGCAGCACGCCGCCGAGGTACCACTGCCCGTTCGACAGGCGATCGATCGACGCGTAGGCGCCCGCGGCGCTGGTGTCGAAAAAAACGTACAGGTAGATGCCCGTCGCCGCCAGTACCCAGAAGAAGAGGTAGCCGAGCGCTCCGAGGTTGCGCAGAGGGTTGGCGGCCACGCCGAACATGCGGTCGAGCGCGCGCACGGCGATTCAGCTCCGGAACACGAACCCGTCGGCCGCGGGCTCGAAGTCGATCACCAGCGCGCTGCCCGGCGCCAGCTCGAGCGTCGCCTTGCGCTCGTAGTCGAAGCCGCCGGTCGGCCGGTCGCGCATGCGCGCCACCACGGTGTGGCGCCCGGCCGGCACCTTGATGCGGAAGTACGCGGTTGCAGCGCCGTCGCGCTCGAGTCCCGCGGGCGGCACCTCGCGCCGCAGCACCACCTTGCCGTCCAGCTCCAGCTCGACCAGGATAGTCGCGCGCTCGCGCGGGCAGTCGAGCGCGGCGCGCATATTCGGTGCGAGCTTCGCCAGCTCGGCGGCGCTGCGCTCGCGGCACTTCTGCTTGCGCTCGGCGGCGTGGATGAACGAAAGCCGCACCAGCGCCTCGCCAGGACCGACGTCGGTGAATGGGGGCCAGGTCGAGAACACGCCGATCAGCGCCATGAGCGGTACGTAGAGCGCGAACTGCGCTAGGAAGCGCAGCGCCTGCCTCATATCCCGCCTCCCAGCTTGATCAGCTCGGCCTGGCGCGCGCGGATGCGCGGCGCGAGGCGGAACGCGTCGGCAAAGCAGTCGTCCTGCTTCAGGCCGTGCGCCGAAAACGCCGGGTAGGCCGCCTCGACCATGCCCACCGAGCCGCAGGCGTACACCTGGTAGCTCGACAAGTCGGGGAAATCGGCCAGGATCGCCTCGTGCACCAGGCCCGTGCGCCCCTGCCAATCGTCTCCGGGGCGCGACTCGGAGAGCACCGGCACGAACTCGAAGTTGTCGTGCTCGCGCGCCCATTGGCGGGCGAGCTCTCCGAGGTACAGGTCCTCGGGCCGGCGCACGCCCCAATACAAGATCATCCTGCGCTTCAGGCCGCGATGGAATGCGTACTCGACCATGCTCTTCACCGGCGCGAACCCGGTCGAGCCGGCGACGAAGATGATCGGTTTGTCGGAGGCCTCGCGCAGGAAGAACGATCCGACCGGGCCTTCGAATCGCACGATGTCGCCGACCTTCATGCGCTCGAACACCTGGCCGGTGAAGCGCCCGCCGGGAATGCGGCGGATCTGCAGCTCGACGCGATCGTTGACGTGGGGCGCGGTGGCGAAGGAGAAGCTGCGGCGCTCTCCGTCCTCGAGCAGCACGTTGATGTACTGCCCAGCGTAGAACTCGATCCGCTCGCCGCCCTCGATGCGCAGAACGACGCGCATCACGTCGGGCGCGAGCAGCTCCAGGCTCTCGACCGTGGAGGTCCAGACGCGCTGCGCGATGCCGCCCGGCGCCGCGGTCGGCACGTACTCCAGCTCGATGTCCGTCAGCGGCGTCGCGCAGCAGGTGAGCAGCTTGCCCGCTGCGCGCTCGGCGTCCGTCAGCACGGCGTGCTGGTAGGCGCCATAGTCGACGCGGCCGTAGGCGAGCATTGCCTTGCACTGCCCGCAGCCGCCGTTGCGGCACTCGTAGGGCAACGGCACGCCCTCGCGCAGGCCCGCGTCGAGCAGCGTCTCGCCCTCGCGCACGGCGACGATGCGGTTGTCCGGGCGCACCAGCATGTGGTAGCCCTCGGCGGGACCGGTGCGGCGGCGCGGCGGCAGCCAGGGCATGAGTGCGAGGAAAGCCGTCAGTCCGCCGACCAGCGCCCACACCTCGCCCGGCGTCCAGCGGTACAGCAGCGAGTACACCGGCAGGTAGAACCAGTCCAGGCCGATCGTGGTCACCGCAGCGGCGAGGTTCGCCTCACCCTGGCTCACCGCGGGCTCGATCAGCGACAGCGCCACCAGCGCAAGGCTCAGCGTCAGCGTAATCTGCCACGGCGGCACCAGCTTCGCCTGCGGCACGCGCTGCGTGTGTACCCACAGCACGGCGAGCACGGCGAGCGGCAAGCCGATGTGGATGAACGACAGGAGCGAAAACAGGCGGTCGTTGACCGCCTCGGGGAAGATGAAGTTGCGTACCAGCGCGCCGCCGAACGTCGGCAGCCGGTCAAACCATTCGGCCGTCGCCACCACGACGAACTGCGACAGGCGGTCCCAGGGCAGCATGTAGCCGTTGATGCCGGCGGCGTACACCAGCCATACCAGCGCAAGGCCGCTCACCCAGGAGAACCAGCGAAAGCCGCGGTAGCGGTCGAAGCTCCAGTGGCGCGCCATGTGCAGCAGCATCGTGAGCGCCACGCCGTCCGAGCCGTAGCGGTGCAGGCTGCGCATCACTCCGCCGAGGTACCACTGCGCGTGCGTGAGGTACTCGACGGAGGCGTGCGCTTCGCTCACGCCGGTCTTGAAGAAGGCATACAGATAGAGTCCGCTCGCGACTACCACCCACATGAGGTAGTACGCGATCGGCCCCAGGTAGTAGAGCGGATTGAGGCGTTCGCCGAAGGCGAGGTTGAACAGCGCCTCGACCCTGAGGAATAACCATTGAATCGGCAGGTGAATGCGCTTCAGCACCGTCGTTCTCGCAAAGACGATGCTAGGCGGCACGCGCCGCCTGCTGATTGATGTGAATCAACTAAGGAGGATCAGCCCGGGCGCTTGCGGCGCCATTCGACGATCACGGTGGCGAAGCCGAACACGATGATGCTCGCGCCGACAAAAAGCTCGATCAGCACGGCATAGTTGAAGCGGTAGCGCCCCGACGCGGGGTCGTAGACCGTGCACAGCAGCCGCACCTTGTCGATCAGGCCGACGATCCCGCCCGCGGGGCGCGGCGCGTTCTGCGCGAGTTCCAGCAGCGCGCCGGTGAACTGCGGCACACTGAAGGCGTCGCCATACACCTGCCGGTAGATGCGCCCCTGCGCGTCGACGATGCTGACTTGCAGCAGGTGATCGAAGCCGGCCGGCGTCGCTTCGTAGCGAAAGCCGAAGTCGCGCGTCAGCGCCTCCACCGTGCCGGCCTCGGGGCTGAGGAACTTCCAGTCGGGCGAGTCGATGCCCTGCTTGCGCGCGAACTCCGCCATCGCCTGCGGCGTGTCGTAGGGCAGGTTGAAGCCGATGGTGGCGACGCGGAAGCTTCCCGGCCCGAGCGTGCGCTCGGCATCGCGCACCGCGCCCTGCAGGAACTTGGTCGCGGTCGGGCACACCTGGAAGCATCCGGTGTAGACGAAGTTCACCACCAGCGGCTTGCCGCGGTAGGACTCGAGCCGCAGCTCCCTGCCAGAGGTGTCGTACAGCGCGTAACCGCCCACCTGGCGGCCGATCGCCGCCTGGCTCTCGCGCAAGGCGGCATCCTGGTCGAAACCGGCAAGTGCCGGCGAAGCCAACAGGCTAGCCGTGAGGATCGCGACGCCTCTAGTTGAACGCCACATCGAGCATCGCGCCGAACAGCACGCAGCACAGCTGCACCAGCGAGGCGAAGAACGCCGCGAGCGCGTTGCGGCGCACGGGTGCGGCGGCGAGCGCGGCGCACTTCCACAGAAAGAACGCCCCGCCGGCGGCCGCCGCGGCAAGATAGATCCAGCCCAGGCCGTAGAACGCAGGCGCAAGCGAGGCTGCGACCAGCAGCGCGGCACTCCCTAGGATGGCGCGCGCGGCGCGCGCCTCGCCGACCACGACTGGCAGCATCGGCACGCCTGCGGCGGCGTAGTCCTCCCGGTAGGCGATCGCCAGGCTCCAGAAATGGGGCGGCGTCCACAGAAACAGCACCACCGCCAGCGCGAACGCCTCGGGGTTCGGCACGGGCGACACCGCGGCAGCGCCCGCCAGCACCGCGAAGCTGCCTGCGAGTCCGCCCACCACAATGTTCCACCAGGTGCGGCGCTTGAGCCACACGGTGTACACGACGCCGTAGGTGAAGGCGCCGAGGAACACATAGGTCGCCGCGGCGAAGTTCGCCGCCCAGGCGGCGAGCGCGAACGAGCCGACCATCATCGCGCCGATCAGCCACAGCCACTTCGTTCCGTGCGCCAGCCGCCCGGTGACGAACGGGCGCCCGCGCGTGCGCTTCATGCGCGCGTCGAGGTCACGCTCGGCGTACTGGTTGTACGCGCCCGCTGCGGAGGACGAGACCAGCACCGCGAGCGTCACCGCCAGCACCTGCCAGGCCGCGAGCGCCGGTCCCGCCTGCACCGCGAGGCCGGCGAGCGCGGCGACCGCGATCGCCACGCCGATGCGGAGCTTGAACAGGTTGAGAATGGCGCTCATGGGCGCGGCTCTACTTCAACGGCCAGACCGTGGCGAGATACTTCCAGTTGATGAAGTAATAGAGCACGAACGACACCAGGAACACCAGCGCGAGCGAGAACGTTCCCGGCGCGACCATGCCCCAGGCTCCGATGCCGGTGCTGCCGTGGCCGGTGATCGCCGCCGACACAGAGGACGGCTGCGCCGTGGGCCTGGGCGCCGGCGCCACGCCCGCGGCCGCGCGCACGTGCGCGAAGCCGGGCGTCGCGATTTTCCTGCCCAGGAACACCGAGCCGACCGTGTTCAGCAGGTACATTCCGCCGCCGACGATCGCAATCAGGCCGCTGATTCCCGCCAACCCCATCATCAGGAATGCCGCGCCGGGGAACTCGTACGGGAAAGCATTGCCCGCGAAGGTCATGTCCCATTCGCGGCGCGGCACGCCGAGCGTGCCGGCGGCCATCAGGAACAGCGCTACCCCCGCCATCCCCAGACCGAACACGTACGGCTGCCATTTCGCCATGGTCGGGAACATGATCTCGCGCCGGAACAGCACCGGGATCAGGAAGTAGGTGAGCGCCATGAACGCGAGCGTGGTGCCGATCACTACCGTGGCGTGGAAGTGCCCCGGCACGTAGAGCGTGTTGTGGATGATGAGGTTGAGCTGCTCGGTGCCCATCATCACGCCCGAGATGCCGCCCAGGAAGCCGAACCCGACCAGAGAGATGAACATGCCGGAGAACACCGGGTTGCCCCAGGGGGCCCTGCGCAGCCACTCGAACATGCCGTGGTTGTAGCCCTTCTCGCGCTGCGCCACTTCGATCGCGCCCGGCACCGTCAGGCCGTGCACCATCGACGCGAGCACCGCCAGGTACATCGCGTAGCTGGTGTTGAAGATCTTCCAGTTCGAGGTCAGCCCCGGATCGGCAAGCAGGTGGTGCGCGCTCGCCAGCTGCAGGAAGAGGATGTAGAGCAGGAACGCGGTGCGGCTGACCCGCTCCGACATCGGTTTGGCGCCGAATACGATGGCGGCGATCGCATACCACACCGAGATGTGCGCCGCGACGTTGATCTGCTGCGACGAATGGCCGAATGCCCACCAGACGGTGCGGTACATCAGCGTGTCGATGTGGCTGATCAGGCCGACCGACCAGAGAAAGGTCGGAATCAGGATGATCGCACCCGAGGCGATGGTGAACACCGCGATGATCGCGGCCGTGATGGCGCCGAAGGTCACCAGCGGGACCGAGCCGACATAGGTGCGCTCGGACTTGGCCACCATCAGGGTGCCGAAGAACACGAAACAGGCGATCAGCGCGCCCACCGCGAACAGAATCAGGCCCAGGTAGAACGTCCAGTGCGCGCCCATCGGCACGTACGAGGTCATCATCACGCTCGAGTCGCCGCGCGTCACGGAGTAGTTGTTCATCAGGGCGCCGAACAGCATCAGTCCGAACGCCGCCCATGCTATGCGCGGCGTCGCGATACGCGACCTGAGCAGCGTGCTGGAGCAGAAATACAGCACCGCGATCTCGAAGAAGATGACCCAGAAGATCAGCATGTCGAGCCCGTGCGCCGTGAGCACCTGGTAGAACCGGTCCGCCGGCAGCCAGTGCACCGCCGGCCATCGCGTCAGCACCACGCCGATGGCGAGGATGCCGCCGATCAGCAGGAACACCACCGCCGTGACCGCATTCGCCTTGATCAGGCGCTCGGCGGGCTCGTGAAACACCAGCCCGGTGGTCGGGCAGGTCCTGAACATTCGATTGACTGCCATGCTCGCCCCCCTATTTGACGACGTATAGCTTGCTGGTCATGGTGCTGTGGCCGATCCCGCAGTACTCGTTGCAGACGATCGAGTACGCGCCGGGATGCGTCGGCGTCACTGTGATGACGTGGTCGTAGCCGGGATGCACCTCGATGTTGATATTCTCCGGCTGCAGTGAAAAGCCGTGCAGGTAGTCCATCGACATCAGGTGGATACGGTAGGACTTGCCGGCTTCGAGCTCGAGGATCGGGTACCAGCTCCACAGGCGCGCGATCAGGTAGGCGTCGCCGCCCGCGGGCGGATGCACCACGGGCACCTTGAGGTCGCCGCCCTCCTCGCGCACCTTGTACTTGTCGACCATGTCGGCGGTGAGCTTCGAGTACTGCTCGGCCGACATGCGGTAGGCCTCGTTGGCGAGATTCTGTTTTCCGTATAGGTGCCAGTACGGCATCATGAAGAACATCACCAGGCACCAGATCAGCGCGATGACGATCCACAGCAATTCGGCGCGGTCGAGCGGCTGTTTCCACCAGACGCGTTCCGGTGGGGGCAGGATGGCGCTCATGGATCTCTCCTCACTTGGCGATCGGCAGCGAGACGATTTCCATCACGCCCCAGATGATGTAGAGCACCGTCGGCATCGCGATCCCCAGGAACAGGAGCAAGAAGGGGTTGTCGAGCAGCTGCTGCATCACGGGCACCGGCTCGTCCGGAACCTCGTCCATCGGATGCGTCTCGGTCGCATTGGCCATGTGTTCCCCCTGTGGATGGTTGACGCGGACCTTTCGGTCCTATGCCAGCGCACGGTACGCGGCGCGTTCCCGGGTAAACTTGATACGTATCAAGCAATCCCGGCCGGACCCGTAAAACCATGCATTTCGTGACTCCGGAAGAGACATCGCGGCGCAGCATCGCGCGCTGGCTGCTCGTGTGCGCGGCCTTGGTATATGCGATGGTGGTGGTCGGCGGCGTGACTCGCCTCACCCACTCCGGGCTGTCGATCGTCGAGTGGCAGCCGCTCGTCGGCACGGTGCCGCCGCTCACCGACGCCGACTGGAACGCGCTGTTCGACAAGTACCAGCAGACGCCAGAATACAAGCAGGTCAACTTCGGCATGCCGCTCGCCGGCTTCAAGAGCATCTTCTGGTGGGAGTACGCGCACCGGCTGCTCGGGCGCGCGATCGGCGTCGTGTTCCTCGCGCCGTTCCTGTGGTTCCTCGCGCGCCGCCGGGTCGACCGGCGCCTGGCCTGGCAGCTCGGCGGCATCTTCCTGCTCGGCGCGCTGCAGGGCGGGATGGGCTGGTTCATGGTGAAAAGCGGCCTGGTGAACGACCCGCGCGTGAGCCACTTCCGCCTCACCGCGCACCTCGGCATCGCGCTGGCGATCTTGTCGGCCGAGCTGTGGCTGGCGCTCGCGCTGCTCGCGCCGCCGCTGCGGCGTGCGCCGCACCCGACGCTCGCCCGCGCCGGCCTCGCGCTCGCCGCGCTCGTGTTCCTGATGGCGCTCACCGGCGGGTTCGTCGCCGGCCTGCATGCCGGACACGCCTACAACACGTTCCCGCTCATGAACGGGCACATCGTGCCGCCAGAAATCATGATGCTCGATCCCTGGTACGAGAACTTCCTGTACAACATGGCCACGGTGCAGTTCGTGCACCGCTCGATCGCGTGGCTGCTCGCGCTGCTGGTGCCGATCTTCTGGCTGCGCGTGCAGCGGGCCGGGCTCGAGCTGCGCGCGCGCCTGGCGAGCGACGCGATGCTCGCCGCGCTCGTGCTGCAGATCTCGCTCGGCATCGCCACCCTGCTGCTCGTCGTGCCGGTGCCGCTCGCCGCGGCGCACCAGGCGGGCGCCGTGCTGCTGCTCGCGACGGCGCTGTGGACGGCGTTCGAGCTGCGCCGCGCTCTGCCCGTCAATGCGCGCGCCTTCGCCTGAGAAGCGACTCGTCGCAGGCGCGGCGCTCGCCGCTGCCGGCTGGGCGCTGATGCTCGCGGTGCTCGGCGCGAGCGCCTACATCCGCATGAGCCCGGCGCCGGGCGCCGACGTCGAGCTCGCGCGCGGCCTGCACCGCGCGAGCGCCTCGCTCGCCGGCCTGGCGGTCCTGCTGCTCGCTGCCTGGGCGCTGTGGCGCCGGCGCATGGTCGCCGGCGCGCTCGGCGCGCTCGCGCTCATCGTCTTCCTGGCGATCCTCGGGCGCGCCACCGGCTCGGCGCCGCCGCCTTTCGCGGCGCTCGGCAATCTCGCGGGCGGCCTGGCGCTCACCACTCTGCTCGCCTGGATCTTCGGCCGCGCCATGGCGCGCTGGCCGGCCGCCGCGTCCGCGCGGCGCTTCGCGCTCGCCGTGCTCGCCGCCACGGCGGCGCAGGCCGCCTTCGGCGGGTGGCTGGCGACCTGCGTGCCGGTCGAGCCGCCCTCGCTCGTTCCTTGGGTGCACGCCGCCACCGGCGTCGCCGCGGCGGCGCTCGCCGCCTGGCTCGGGGTGCGCCTCGCGCGCACCGGGCTCGCGCGCTCGGGCGCGGCGCTCATCGTGCTCGCCGCGCTCGCGCTCGCCGCCGGCGCCGCTTCGCTGCTGCTCGACCTGCCAACGCTCGCGCTGCTCGCGCATCCGCTCGCCACCGCGCTGCTGATCTCGGCGCTCGCGCAGCTCGCCGCCAGAATCGCTTGACGCACATCAAGGCCGCAGCGCGGCCGGCGCCGAACACTGCGCCGATGCCGGGCATTTCCGAATCCCTTAGCGAGCACCACCGCCAGTTTGAGCAGCAGATCGCCGCCGCGCAGGAAGCGGCCGGGGCGCGCGACTGGCAGTCGTACCGCGTGCGCGTCGCCGCGCTGCGCGAAGTGCTCGAGGCGCACATCGAGCTCGAGGAGCGCCACCTGCTGCCGGCGTTCGAGCGTGCCACGCCGCAGGCCGTGCGCGTCACCGAGGCGGTGCGTGCGGAGCATGCCGAGATCCGCACCCAGCTCGCGCGGCTCGCCGCGGCGGCGCCTGCGGTCGACCCGGAGGGCTGCCGCGCCGAGCTGGAGAGCCTCGAGCTCACGCTGCGCCGGCACGCGGCGCAGGAGGAAGGCATGCTGTACCGCGCCTTCGAGCACCTGCCGCTGCCCGAAGCGCCGGCCGAGGAGGCGACGCCCGAGCTCGACGTGCGCGGGCTCGAGCCGCCGGCGCCGATGATGCGCATCATGGAGGCGCTCGCGCGCGCACCGCAACAGGCGCTGCGCGTGCGCATCCACCGCGAGCCGTTCCCGCTCTACGAGCTGCTCGCCGAGCGCGGCTTCGGCTGGCGCACCACGCCGCTCGCCGACGGCAGCTACGAGCTGCTCATCCAGCGCTCAGCGCCCTAGCCTACGGCGCATCCCGGGCGTCATCCACAGGCTGCCGTCGCGTCCGGCGATCAGCGCATCCAGCCCCGGAGTCGCTTCCACCAAGCGCTTGCCCGCCTTTTCGCCGAGCACCATGATCGCCACGCCCAGGCCGTCCAGCGCCTCGAGGCGCTCGGACACCAGCGTCACGCCGTGCACGTCGGTCGACGGGTAGCCGGTGCGCGGATCGAGGATGTGGTGGTAGCGCCGGCCGTCGCGCTCGAAGTAGCGCTCGTAGTCCCCGGAGGAGGCGACGATGCCACGCTCGATGCCGAGCGCGCCGAGCAGCTTCTCCGGCGCGCGCGGGTCGCGCAACCCGACGCGCCAGGGCGGCGCGCCGTCGCGCGCGAAGCAGGCGACGTCGCCGCCGCCGTTGACCAGCGCACGGCCGACGCCGTGCTGTTCCAGAAGCTCCGCTCCTGCCTGGATGATGTAGAGCTTTGCGATCCCGCCGAGATCGATGCGCATGCCCGGCCGCTCTAGGTACGCCGTCTGCGCGCGAACGTCCAGGCGCAGCTTGCGCCAGTCGACCAGCGGCAGCTTCGCCGCGATCTGCGCGGCCGTCGGCATGCGCGGGTCGTCGGCGCGGAAGCGCCAGCCGGTCAGTCCGCCGACCGTGACGTCGAAGGCGCCCTGCGTGCGCGCGGACATGCGCTGCGCCAGCTCGAGCACCCGCATCAGCTCGGGCGGTACCGCGACCGGATGCCTGCCCGCCGCGTCGTTTATCGCGCTCACGACGCTCTTCGGATCGTAGTGGTTCATCATGTCCGACAGGCGCCCCATCTCGCGGTAGGCGCCTTCGACCGCGGCATGCAGCGAGGCGTCGTCCGCGCCCTCGGCGATCACCTCGACCAGCGTGCCCATCAGCGGGCGCTGCTCGTCGACGCGCGCGGCTTGTGCGCCGCAAACGAACAGCGCGAGCCAGAGCGATACGAGCCATTTCATGAAGCAAGAAGTACAGTGAGGCAGCCAAAGCGGAATTGATCCGGATCAATCCGGCGCACCCGCGCAGGCGCGAGACTGTCGCCGTGGCAAGAATCCTTGCAGCGCTCCTGCTCGTCCTCGCGCTCGCCCCGGCGCTGGCCGAAGACGTCGCCTCGGCCTACCCGCAGGCGAAAACCTTCTTTCCCGAAGCCGACCGCTTCGGTGCGTTCGAGGGATCGCCGCGCGCCGCGCCGGCCTACCGGGACGGCAAGCTCGTCGGCTGGCTGTTCCTCACCAGCGACGTGGTGCGCATCCCGGCCTATTCGGGCAAGCCGATCAACAGCCTGGTGGGCTTCGATCTCTCCGGCACGATCCGCGGCATCGCCATCGTCGGCCACGAGGAGCCGATCCTCGCGGCCGGCGTGAGCGAGGCGCAGCTGCGCGCATTCAGCGACCAATACGGCGGCAAGAGCGTGTTCGACCGCGTGACGATCGGCGCCGCGCGCCCGGGCTACGTCGCGGTCGACACCATCTCCGGCGCCACCATCACGGTGATGGTGCAGAACCAGACCGTGATGCAGGCCGCGCGCCTGGTGGCCGAGTCGCGCGGCCTCGCCGCGGGGGGAACTTCCGCCGCGGGCGGCAAGGGCGCCGAAGCGCCGCTGTGGGCGGTGGTGTGGCAGCAGCGCAGGTTCCGCATCGGCGTGCTGATCGCCGGGCTCTCCGTGCTGACGCTCATCCTCGTGCTGCAGGACTGGCTGGCGCGCTACCCGGCCTTCCTGGGTTATCTCCGGCGCATCTTCCTGCTCTACACGATCTTCTTCATAGGCTGGTACGGGCTCGCCCAGCTCTCGGTGGTGCAGGTGCTCACCTTCATGCACGCGGCGCTGCGCGACTTCAAGTGGGAGAACTTCCTCATCGACCCGATGCTGTTCATCCTGTGGGGCTTCGTCGCGGTGACGCTGCTCCTGTGGGGCCGCGGCGTGTACTGCGGCTGGCTGTGCCCGTTCGGCGCCATGCAGGAGCTCCTGCAGCAGGCGGCGAAGCGCTTCAAGGTCCCTCAGCTCGAGTTTCCGGACGTGGTGCACGAGCGGCTGTGGGGCGTGAAGTACGTGATCCTGATCGTGCTGTTCGGCCTGTCGCTGCAGTCGATGGGCCAGGCGGTACGCTACGCCGAGATCGAGCCGTTCAAGACCGCGATCACGCTCAGGTTCGAGCGCGAGTGGCCGTTCGTGCTGTACGCCGCCGGGCTGCTCGCGGTGTCGCTCGTCAACCGCAAGTTCTTCTGCAAGTACCTGTGCCCGCTCGGCGCGGCGCTGTCGATCCCGGGGCGCTTCCGCGTGTTCGACTGGTGGCTGCGGCGCCGCAAGGAGTGCGGCCGCCCCTGCCAGACCTGCGCCAACGAATGCGAAGTGCGCGCCATCCGGCCTACCGGCGAGATCAACGCCAACGAGTGCCACTACTGCCTGGATTGCCAGGTCACTTACTACAGCGACCGCAAGTGCGCCCCCTTGATCGAGCGGCGCCTGAAGCGCGAGGAGCGCGCGCGCAAGCTGGCCGCACATCCTTTGATACACGTCAAGTCGCCCCCGCCGCCCAAAGCCTAGATTGACGCCTCAGTAAGGGATGAAAAACCAACCTCTGAGGTAACACCATGACCACCGCTGTTCAGCGACTGCAGCGCGCCTCGCTTGCCGCGGCCGTCGCGCTGGCGATGACCTCCGCCTTCGGGCAGTCCAAAGACGAGAAGCCGGTGCACCCCGGCACGCCGCCCTCCGAGCTTATGTACAAGGGCGCGCCGGTGCCGATCAAGCCCGGTGAAGCGGAAACGGTCGTCGAGCCGAAGGCTCCGCCGATGACCAAGGAAGAGTTCGAGGAAGCGAAGACGATCTACTTCCAGCGCTGCGCCGGCTGCCACGGCGTGCTGAGGAAGGGCGCGACCGGCAAGCCGCTCACACCCGACATCACGCTCGCGCGCGGCACCGACTACCTCAAGGTGTTCATCAACTACGGCTCGCCCGCCGGCATGCCGAACTGGGGCACCTCGGGCCAGCTGACCGACAAGCAGGTCGACATCATGGCGCGCTTCCTGCAGCAGCCGCCCCCGGTGCCGCCCGAGTTCGGCCTGGCGGAGATGAAGGCCACCTGGAAGGTGATCGTGCCGCCCGACAAGCGGCCGAAGAAGCAGATGAACAAGCTCAATCTGCAGAACCTGTTCTCGGTGACGCTGCGCGACGCCGGGCAGGTGGCGCTGGTCGACGGCGACACGAAGAAGATCGTGAGCGTGATCGACACCGGCTACGCGGTGCACATCTCGCGCCTGTCGTCCTCGGGCCGCTATCTGTACGTGATCGGGCGCGACGCGCAGATCAACCTGATCGACCTGTGGATGGAGCAGCCCGCCAATGTCGCGGTGATCAAGGTCGGGCTTGAGGCACGCTCGGTCGACAGCTCCAAGTACAAGGGCTGGGAGGACAAGTACGCGATCGCGGGCTCGTACTGGCCGCCGCAGTTCACCATCATGAAGGGCGACACGCTCGAGCCGCTCAAGATCGTCTCGACGCGCGGCATGATCGTCGGCAGCCAGGAGTACCACCCCGAGCCGCGCGTCGCCTCGATCGTCTCGTCGCACTTCCATCCCGAGTTCGTGGTGAACGTGAAGGAGACCGGCCAGACGCTGATGGTCAACTACTCCGACATCGACAACCTGCGCGTCACCTCGATCGGCACCGCGCGCTTCCTGCATGACGGCGGCTTCGACTCGACCAACCGCTACTTCCTGGTCGCGGCGAACACCTCCAACAAGATCGCGGTGATCGACACCAAGGACGACAAGCTGGTCAATCTGGTCGACGTCGGCAAGATCCCGCACCCGGGCCGCGGCGCGAATTTCGTCGATCCGAAGTACGGGCCGGTGTGGGCCACCGGCGACCTGGGCGACGACGAGATCGCGGTGATCGGCACCGACCCGGTCAAGCACAAGGCGAACGCCTGGAAGATGGTGAGGACGCTCAAGAGCCAGGGCGGCGGGTCGCTGTTCATCAAGACCCATCCCAAGTCGCACCACCTGTACGTCGATAACGCGCTCAACCCCGATCCGAAGATCAGCTCCACGGTCGCCGTGTACGACGTCAGGAACCTCGACAAGGGCTTCACCGTGCTGCCGATCGCCGATTGGAGCGGCATCAAGGACGGCCCGCGGCGCGTCGTGCAACCCGAATTCAACAAGGCCGGTGACGAGGTGTGGTTTTCGGTCTGGAACGGCAAGGAGCAGGAGTCGGCGCTGGTCGTGGTCGACGACAAGACGCTCAAGCTCAAGGCCGTGATCAAGGACAAGCGCCTGATCACCCCGACCGGCAAGTTCAACGTGTACAACACGCAGCACGACGTGTACTGAAAGGGGAACGCGCATGAAACGCAATGCAACCGCACTGCTCGCCGCGCTCGGCGCAGCCACGCTCATCGCCGTACCCGCCGCCAAGGCGGACGAGGCGATGGCGAAGAAGTACAACTGCCTCGCCTGCCACACGGTCGACAAGAAAGTCGTCGGCCCGGCCTACAAGGACGTGGCGAAGAAATACAAGGGGCAAGCCGACGCAGAGGCGAAGCTCATCGAAAAAGTGAAGAAGGGCAGCAGCGGCGTGTGGGGCCCGATCCCCATGCCGCCGAACACCGCCGTCCCCGACGCCGACGTCAAGGCGCTCGTGGAGTGGATTCTCAAGCAGGGCTGATCGACGCGCGCCCATAAGGCGCGTGTCGGACGACGGAGCGGGGGCAAAACCCCCGCTCCTTTTATCTGCGCGCCAGGCGTGCCGAAAGCTGAGCGAGCGGCCGAGGCAGCGCGTCCCAGTCGACCGCGTCGAGCGCGTTCTTGACGATAAGCCCCAGCTCGGTGTCGCCTTCGATGGCAAGGCGCCGGGCAAAGAACAGCGTGTCCGGGTCCTCGCGCCGCAGCGCGAGCGCGAGGTAGTCGCGCGGCGCGGCGCGGATGACGACATCCGGCCGGCCATGCGCCGGCAGGAAGCTGCGGCCGACGAGCGATACGGTGACGCCGAGGCGCGGCGCAGCGAGCTCGATGCGCACCCGCTTGCTCGCGGCCGGTTCGAGCGCCGAATGCGACAGCAGGCCGGTACGCAGCGCGACGTTCAGCGCCGCGCAAAGCGCCAGTGCGGGCGGCAGCTCGTGCAGCATCACGATCGCTCGAGCCCCGGACGGCCGCGCCAGAAGCCGTCGCAGTCGTTCGCCGCGTCGGTGACCGGCGCCGGGGCACCGTCGCACGCTGCGCGCCACGCGCGCAGCGCCTCGACGGTGCCCTCGGACTGCGGGCTCACCCGCAGCACGTCCACGCCGGCCTCCCTGAGGGACGCGATCTGGTTGATCAGGTTGTACACGCGCGCCGACTGCGTCTGCACGCCGTTCAGCGTCAGAAACGGCTCTCCTTCGCGCGTATCGAGCGGCAGCCCGTCCGGATAGCCGAGGCAGCGGTACTCGCAGGATTCCTTCTGCAGCTTGAAGCGCCGTGCGGTGAAGCAGCGCGCAGAGAACGCGAGCGGCAGCCTGCCCCAGGCGAACAGCTCGCATTCGAGGCCGGCCGGCCGCGCGCCGAGCACGCCCTCGAGCATGGCGCGCGAGGTCTCGACGGGCGCCACCCAGCGCGTCGCTCCGAGCTCGGCCATGAGCGCGAGCGTCTCAGGGTTGTAGATATTCAGGTGCGGCCCCGCGACCCAGCCGGGGCGGCCCGCAAGCAGCCTGACCGCGCCCATATCGTTCGCCTCGACGCGCAGACGCCCGTTCTGCGTGACGCGGCGCACGAGCTTCAGGTCGCCCGCGCCCTCGACGAGCGCCTGCGCCGAGAGCACCACCTCCTTGCCGTGCGCGGCGAGCAGGTCGGCGATCTCGAGCCAGTCCTCGAACGCGACCTCGTGGCGACGCGAGCACACCACCTCGCCCAGGTACACCGCGTCGACCGGCGACTCGGCGATCCCGGCGTAGAACTCGAGCACCCGGCCCCGCGGCCAGTAGTAGAGAAGCGGTCCCACGGCAAGCTTCAGCTTGACGTCCTTATTTCTTTCGAGCTTCATTTCCAGGGCCTGGAAAAGGCGCCGAGCGTGTGCTGGCTGCCCTCGGCGTTCCGGTCGAGGGCCGCCATCCACTCGCGCCGCGGCGCGAAGCGCGCGCCCTCGCGGCACGCGGCGTCGATCGCCTCGCGCCACACCCGGGTCACCTGCGCGACGTACGCCGGACTCCTCTGGCGCCCCTCGATCTTCACCGCGCGCACGCCGATGGCGAGAAACTCGGGCAGCATCTCGAGCGCGTTCAGGCTCGCCGGTTCCTCGATTGCGTAGTAGGTTGCGCCGTCGACTTCGAAGCGCCCCTTGCACAGCGTGGGATAGGCGGCGCTCTCGCCCTTCGCGTAGCGGTCGATGAGCACGCCGTTCAGACGCGACTCCAGCCCCGCCGGCGTCGCGTGCCAGCGTACTGCGCGCGCCGGCGAGCACGCGCCGAAGGTGTTCGGCGAATCGCCGCAGGCGTAGGCCGAGAGCGCGCAGCGCCCCTCGACCATCACGCACAGCCCGCCGAAGCCGAACACCTCGATCTCGACCGGGGTGTTCTTCACGACGTACTCCACCTGCGCAAGCGACAGCACGCGCGGCAGCACCGCGCGCGTCACGCCGAAGTGCTCGTGGAAGAAATTGATCGCCTCGTGGCTGGTGGCCGAGCTCTGCACCGAGAGATGCAGCGCGAGGCGCGGATGGCTGCGCGCCGCGTGGCGCATCAGCCCCGGGTCGGCGGCGATCACGGCATCGACGCCCGCCGAGTCGGCGCGCTCGAGCGCCGCCGTCCAGCGCCGCCAGGTCGCGGCCTGCGGGTAGGTGTTGACCGCGAGCACCAGCCTGCGGCCGCGCGCGTGCGCGTAGCGCACGCCCTCGGCGAGCGCGGCATCGTCGAAGTTCAGGCCCGCGAAGTTGCGCGCGTTGGTATCGTCGCGCAGGCCCAGGTACACCCAATCGGCGCCGTTGTCGATTGCGGCCTTGAGCGCCGGCAGACCGCCTGCGGGACAGACGAGCTCCATGCGTAGGATTGTAAGTTCGGCGTGCAGCGCATGCCGGCTGCGATCATGATGTGGATCAAGGATTGGCGCACTATCGAGACGCGGGCGCAGAATTCCGGCATGGCGCGACGCGAGCAAGCACGCTGGTCGCAGCAGGTGACCGCAGGCAGCAACGCGCTCGACCTCGAGCCCGGCGTGTTTACCTGGCGCGACCCGCGGCGCATCGCGTGCTCACTGCAGGCCTCCGCGGAGCTCAGCACGCGGCGCAAGGCCGAGCCGTTCCGCTCGGCGATGTCGATGCTGGTGTTCTACATCAATCGCGCCGGCGCCAATCTGCCGGCGGCGCAGCGGCGGCGGCTGGAAGCGGCGAAGGACGAGCTGCGCGCGCTGTACGGGCGCCCCCGCAAGGCGCCGGCGCCGCGGCACGTCAGCGCGCGCTGAGCTTTTCCCTGCGCGCGAGCGTCGTCAGGAAGCGCTTCAGCCCGGGACCGATGCGGCGCAGCTCGCGGCTGTGCGTCGCCGCGAGCTGTGCGAGCACGCGCCGGCCGCGCGCGGTGAGGCGCAGCTCGACCTTGCGCCGGTCGGCGCTCGAGTGCCCGCGCACGATCAGCCCTTCCTGGGCCAGGCGGTCGACCAGGCCGACCGCGCTGTTGTGCTTGATGAGGAGCTGCTGCGCCAGATCCGCGATGGCGATGCGCTCGCCCTCGGGGCATCCGCGCAGGATCAGCATCGCCTGGTAATGCTGCGAGGTGAGCCCCGCCTCGGCAGCCGCTGCTTCGCTGAAGTGGAGGTACTCGCGCAGCGCGCGGCGAAACGCCGCGAGTCGCGCGTAGTCACGCGTGCTCAGCCTGAATCGCTTTTCAGCTCGCTTCAGCTCCATGACCGGATGCTTGCACACCGCTTACATGCACCTGCGCGCTGGATGCGGGTAATATCGCGCCACGACATAAGTAGAAGAATGCCATTCCGGCACATCTTAGCCTGACATTTCACTCAGAGGAGAGGTCATGAAAGATCGCAACACGAAAATGCACGGGCGCCGCGACTTCATGCGCGCGGGCCTGACCGTCGCGGGCGGGCTCGCGCTGCCCGCCGGATTCGCCACGCGCGCCTTCGCTGCGACGCGCGGGCCGCTCGGCACCTGGCCGGCCGGGGTGACCGGCGACACGGTGTACATCGGCGCGGCGGTTCCGCGTACCGGGCCCTATGCGGTGCAGGGCGAAGACGAGCTCAAGGGCATGGAGCTCGCCGTCGAGCATATCAACGAGGGCAACGCCCTGGCCAGGAAGATCGCGCCCAAGCTCACGAAGGGGGTGCTCGGCAAACAGGTGAAACTGCTCGTCGCCGATTCAGGCGCCAAGCCGAACGAGGCGGTGCAGGCGGAGCAGCGCTTCATCAACGAGAACAAGATCATGGCGATGACCGGGTCGACGTCGAGCGCGGTGGCGGTGGCGCTGAACAAGTTCGCCGAGCGCGAAAAGGTGCTGTACCTGGTGGCGATCTCCGGCTCGAACGACACCACCGGCAAGGACTGCGCGCGCTACAGCTTCCGCCAGTGCTTCTACGGCGAGACGGCGGCGAACGCGATCGGTCCGGTGCTGCTCAAGACCTTCGGCAAGAACAAGAAGGCGGCGTTCATGACCCCGGACTACACCTACGGCCACACCGTCACGAAGTCGATGAACGACTATCTGGCCAAGAACGGCGGCTGGACGATGGTGACCAACCAGATCTCGCCGCTCGGCACGTCGGACTTCAGCTCCTACCTGACCAACATCGCCAACTCCGGCGCCGAAGTGCTGATCAACGTGAACTGGGGACGCGACGCGGTGCTGTCGATCCAGCAGGCCCACCAGTTCGGCATCCTGCCCAAGATGAAGCTGGTGATCCCCTACCAGATCCCGTTCCTCACCAAGGAAGTCGGGCCCGAGATCATGGAGGGCGTGTATGCGGCGACCGATTTCTGGTGGACGCTGGAGGACAAGTATCCGCTCGCCAAGATGTTCGTCGAGGCGTTCGAGAAGAAGTACGGCTACAAGCCCGAGTGGGGCGCGAACAACGCATACATGCAATTCGCCATCTGGGCGCGCATGGTCGAGGAAGCCGGCAGCTTCTACCCGCCGGACGTCATCAAGACCTACGAGAAGGGCGAGACGTTCGAGTCCACCGTGGGCCCGGTGCACTTCCGCGCCGCCGACCACCAGCTGGTGCGCCCGGTGATCATCGTGCGCGGCAAGAAGCCGAGCGAAATGCGCAACAAGGAGGACTACTGGCAGGTCACCGAGGTCGTGCCCGGAGCGCCGCTCATGCAGAAGCCCGACGCGTTCGGCTGCCAGCTCGGCGACTACACCTAGGTTAAGATCGCAGCCGCGCACCGGCGCTGCAGGCGGCGTTCGCCGCCTGCAGCGCTTTGGCGCGCGTACGCTGCATGGTCACCTGGTCTAATTTCTTCTCGCAGCTGTTCAACGGCCTGGCGCTCGGGGCGCTGCTCGCGCTCATCAGCTCCGGGCTGACGATCATCTACGGCACGCTCGGCGTGCTGAACCTCGCGCACGGCGCGATGTTCATGCTCGGCGGCTACGCCGGCTACGTCGCCTACGAGCGCAGCGGCTCGTTCGTCGTCGCCGTAATCGGCGGCACGCTGTTCCTGCTCGCCGTCGGCATCGTGATGGAACGCGTCATCATCCGCCATTTCTACAAGCGGCCGCCTGAAGACCAGCTGCTCGTGACCTTCGGCCTGTCGATCTGCTTCGTCGAGATCGTGCGCTACTTCTTCTCCAGCCTGTCGAAGACCGTGCCGGCGCCCGCGGTCTTCTCCGGGATCACCAATCTGGGCTTCATGTTCTATCCGACCTATCGCCTCGCGGTGGTCGGTATCGTCGCGCTGGCGCTGATCGCGCTGTTCCTGGTCCTGTACAAGACGCGGCTCGGCCTCATCGTGCGCGCCGGGATCGAGGACTCGGTGATGGTCGACTCCCTGGGCGTGAACGTCGACCGCGTGTTCATGCTCGTGTTCGGCATCGGCGCGATGGCGGCAGGCTTCGCCGGCATCGTAAACGCCCCGGTGGTCTCGCTCGCGCCGGACATGGGCGAGGCGATCCTGGTGCAGACCTTCGTCGTAGTCGTCATCGGGGGCGTCGGGTCCTTCCCGGGCGCCGTGCTCGGCGGCCTGGTCGCCGGCGAGATCATCAGCATCACCTCGATGTTCGACCCCGGCTACGCGTACGTCATGCTCTTCGCGGCGATGGCCCTGGTACTGATGGTGCGCCCCCGCGGCCTGCTCGGCGTGAAGGGGCGCGAATGAACGCGGATCGGCTGGGCAACACGCAGCGCCCCTTTCTGGTCGAGGCGCTGACGGCGGCGGCGCTGATCGCCGCGCCGTTCGTGCTGCCGTACCTGGACGCGGCTCCGGATACGGTCAACCGTATCCTGGTGTGGGGCATGCTCGGCATCGGCTTCGACATCCTGTTCGGCTACACCGGGTTGCTGTCCTTCGGCCAGTCGGCCCTGTACGGCACGGGAGGCATGGTGGCAGCCTACCTGCTCACGCAGGCGGGATTCCCTCACGTCGTGACCGCCCTCTTCATCGGCATGATCGTCGCGGCAGTCGTCGGCTATCTGGTCGGGCTGATTGCGCTGCGCCGCACCGGGATCTACTTCGCCATGATCACGGTGGCGATCGCCGAGGTCTTCTTTTTCGTCGAGTTCAATCCGCTCGCGCACTGGACCGGGGGCGAGAACGGCCTGCCCGGGGTGCCGGCGCCGACGCTCTACCTCGGCTTCACCACTATAAAGTTCAACGCCGGCTGGACGCTCTATCCCTTCCTTGCGTTCTTCTACTTCATCG
>Ga0316620_10000201_pt1 | contig 23351 bp, 18 predicted proteins | sample OWC_Aug_M1_C1_D5_FD_207651 | JGI IMG/M metagenome (GOLD analysis project Ga0316620, IMG submission 207651) | Wetland soil microbial communities from Old Woman Creek delta, Ohio, United States - OWC_Aug_M1_C1_D5_B | ecosystem: Environmental > Terrestrial > Soil > Wetlands | place: USA: Ohio...
ACCGGGCGCGAGGGCGAGGGCCGGGGCGCGGAGCCAGAGATCCGATCGGCGGCTCCGCTCCCGAGGTGGCGGCTGGGGCGGGCGGCGTCCGTGGCGGGTGAGACCGTGGGCCGAGAGGAGCTGCCGCGGCTGAGGTCGCCTCTGCTGGGTGAAACCGTGGGCCGAGAGGAGCTGCCGCGGCCCAGGGAGCCGGTGCGTTCGTCGCCAGTGCGGCGTTCACCGCCGCGGCTCTGGCCGGTCGGGGACGGTGTCGTTCCGCGGCCGCTGGGGGCGTTGCGGGCGCCCGATGCCAGCTCGTTGTCCGATCGGGCGTTGTCGAGACGCGAGCTGGAAGGTGACGGCGACGCGGTCCGCCGCGATCCCTCGTCGGAGCGGAGCCGGTCAGTGGTGGCCGGCTTGGCCTGGGTGCGCTGGACTTCTCTGGCGGTTAGTCTGGACGCCACCGACGGGGCCAAGGCGCGGGTGGCGGTGTCGCGGGCGTGGGACTCGATGCTCTGGAGGACGCCCTCGGGGCGGGCCATGGTGACCATGCGGTCACCGAGCTTGACCTGTCGCGTGGCAAGAGGGGTTTCCTCGATCATGCGACCGGTCCTGCGCGCGAGCTCGGCCGGGGACGGCGCTGCGGCCAGGGCCTGCACACTGGCCCGGGTGACCGAGCGGGCGATTGAGGTTGCGGAGACCGCATACCGGGCCAGGTTGTCGGAGTACACGTCGTTCCACGGCACGAAGGTGGCGTAGCGGGCGTCCCGCCATCCGTCCTCGTAGCCGTGGTCGTATCCGACAGCGTAGCCATGCCGGTAGTCGTGCCTCCAGCCATGGTCCCAGTGACTCCAGCCGTGGGGGCCGCACGGGTACCAGCCGAGGTAGTCGCCGTGACTGACCCAGACCACGTGCGCGGGCCAGTACTCGTAACCCGGCACCCACACCCAGCCGAATGACGTCAGCGCCCACTCACCGTAGTGGTGCGGCAGGTAACCCCACGGCTCGTACGAGACCCAGGTCCAGCCGAGGCTGGTGTAGACCCAGCGCCCGTAGGTGAAGGGTCGCCAGTCGGCGACCACGTAGGGACGCCAGGTTCGGCCCAGGCCCGGGACCCAGACCCACTCCCCGTAGCCGTCGAGGACGAGGTCGAAGTCGAGCGACCAGGAGGGGTCGTTCCAGGCGTCGCCATAGGGCGCGTAGTCGCCAACGCCCAGGGACATTCCGAATCCGGCCGAGCCGACGTAGAGGTTGAAGGAGTCGGCCAGAGCCGGGCTGGGTGCGATCACTGCCAGAGCGGCGGCTGCGGCGAGCAGGGTCGAGGTGGTTCGTGATCTCATGGCTGCCTCCCTGACGCCGGCGTTGGGCGCCGTCGTCGACCAGGGGGAGAGCAAGCGACGTGCCACGGCGTTGCCGGCCGGGCGCGAACCGTGATGGGTATCACACGAGCGCAGGCAACCCGAGCATTGAGAGCCCCCCAGGGCTCTGATCGCCCTCTCGAGCCCAGAGTCGGGTGCCGGCGATGGTGTCCTCTCTGGATGACAGGCGACCGTGGGAGGGGCCACCTCGGCTCGATGGCCAGGGCCGGAAACGCCCGGCGGGGGCCCGGCGCACCACGGAATGCGGGTTGAGAGAAGGCCTGGATCGTGGCGCCGAGATCGATTCCACGCTTGGCACGGCCCTCAGCCCCCGGCTGACGACGTCTCCTCCCTTTCGTACAGGAAGGCACAGTCCTCGACCACCGGCTCCTGGCCGGCGCGGCACCATGCAAAGCTCCCGCCGGACCAGATGGCGGCTGCGCCCACCGCCCCGTTTTTGTTGACAGCGTAGAACTTAACGTCGAAGGTGGGTCGGCCGTTCGCGTCCTTGAGGTACGAGACGCGGGTCGCCCGGACTAGGCGGCGCAGCCCCTCCAGGCAGGCCTCGGTCGGCGCCAGGCCCTGGCGCATCAGCTCCACGACCGTGTGGGAGCCGGCGATCTCGATCACCGACTCGCCACGGCCGGTGGAGCCCGCGGCGCCGACGTCGTTGTCGACGTAGAGCCCGGCGCCGATGAGCGGCGAGTCACCGACCCGACCCGGGATCTTGAAGGCCAGGCCGGAGGTGGAGGTCGTGCCGCCGAGGTCCCCTGCGGCGTTGACCGCGCAGAGGTTGACGGTGCCGGTGGGGCGAACCGGTCCATACTTGGAGATGAACCACTGGACGTCGGGGTCGTCCACCTCGTCCGGGCTGGGTAACCAGTCGTCCTGATCGGACATGTGGGCTTTCCAGTATAGCCAGATCTTGCGCGCCCGTTCGGTCAGGAGGTCCTCCTCGGGCATGCCCAGAGCGCGCGCGAAGCGCAGCGCGCCCTCGGCCACCAACAGCACCCGTGAGGTGCGGCGCGCCACCTCAAGCGCCAGCCGGGCCGGGTGCCGGATCCGCTCCACAGCCGCGACCGCGCCGGCCCGCATGGTGGGTCCGTCCATGCAGCAGGCGTCGAGCTGGACCACCCCCTCGGCATTGGGCAACCCGCCATAGCCGACCGTGACGTCATCGGGGTCGTCCTCGACCAGGGCCACCCCGCTCACCGCCGCCTCCACCGGGCTGGCGCCCGTCGCGATGCGGCGCACCGCCTCCAGCGTGGCTTGGCGCCCGTTGACCGAAGCGACGGCCACCGCGGCGCGCCCCGAGGGCTGGCCAGCGCTGCCGGGCTGGACAGGGGCTGCGAGGGCGACGGCGGCGGCCGCTCCGCCCATCAGCACCTGGCGACGGGTCGGTCCTTGCGGCCCTCCCTGCACGTCCTGGTCGTGATCACGCCCGCGATTGTTCATGGGCCCATGGTGGCGGCGCCGGGCACGAGGTGTCAAGCGTGGGCTACACTGGGCCCATGAGGCGTTCGATTCAGGCCCTGCTGCTCCTGCGGGCGGCGCTGTGGCCTTGCGCTGCGGTCGGAGCTGATCGGCTGCTCGTGGGGGGAGTCGTTCACCTGCCGAACGGATCGAAGCCGCTCACCATCGCTATCGAGGGGGGCAGGATCAGCGCCCTTCTGCCGCCGGGCGAGGAGGGTGGCCAGCGCGGGGATCGCACCGAGGTCGTCGACCTCGGCGGCGCCCACGTGCTGCCGGGCTGGATCGACTCCCACCTCCACCTGACCGGCTACGGCGCCTCGCTCGAGCAGGTGGACCTGACCGGGGCCAGCTCGTGGGAGGTCGTGGTCGAGCGCGCGCTGGCCGCCGCCGCCCGGTTGCCGGCAGACGCGTGGTTGGAAGGACGGGGCTGGGATCAGAACCTGTGGGCTGACCCCATCCTCCCGGACCACCGCCTGCTCGACCGCCGGCTCCCTGGTCGCCCGGTTCTGTTGCGCCGGGTGGACGGGCATGCCGCCGTGGCCAGCGGAGCGGCGCTGCGTCTGGCCGGCATCGACCGCGACGCTGGGGACCCGCCCGGTGGGCGGATCGGCCGGCGGGCGGACGGCGAGCCGAGCGGGCTGCTGCTCGACACGGCGGTAGAGCTGGTACGCGGCGTCATGCCTCCGCCCTCGCGCGAGGACGTCGAGCGGCGCATCCTGCGCGCCGCCCAGGCGCTGCTCGACTATGGCCTGACTCAGGTCCACGATGCCGGGACCGGGAGCCTCGAGCTCGAGGTCCTGCGTCGGCTCGCCGCCGAGAGACGGCTGCCGATCCGGGTCTACGCCTTGCTCGACGGTGACGACCCCGGGCTGGTGGAGAGAGAGCTCGCCCGGGGCCCGGATCGCCAGATGTGGGCCATGCTCCGCGTCGGCGGCGTCAAGCTCTACGCCGACGGCGCCCTGGGCAGCCGCGGCGCTCTGCTCGGGGCGGACTACGCCGATGACCCCGGCAACCGCGGCATCGAGGTGCGGTCCGTGGCCGAGCTCGGCCGCATCGCGCGGCGGGCGAGCGAGAGCGGTTTCCAGCTGGCGGTCCACGCCATCGGCGACGAGGCGGTCCATCGCACGCTCAACGTGTTCGAGGGTCTCGGGCCCCACGTCTGCCGTCGTCTGCGCCACCGAGTCGAGCACAGCCAGGTGGTGCGCGCGAGCGACGCGTTGCGCTTCTCGAGGCTCGGGGTCGTGGCCTCGGTCCAACCCACCCACTGCACCTCGGACATGCCGTGGGCGCCGCAGCGGCTGGGCGCGCGGCGGATCTCCTGGGCCTACCGCTGGCGCTCGTTGCTCGACGCCGAAGCCCTCCTCGCGGGCGGTTCCGACGCGCCGGTCGAGGACCCGGACCCGAGGCGCGGGTTGCACGCCGCGGTCACCCGGCAGCGGCCGGACGGCACCCCGCGGGAGGGATGGACGCCGAGCGAGAGGCTGACCATCGCCGAGGCGCTGCGCCTGTTCACCCTCGACGGCGCCCACGCGTCGTTCTCCGACGGTTGGTGCGGCGTGATTCGCCGCGGCAACGCGGCCGACCTGACGGTGGTCGACGTCAACCCCCTCGAGGTGGACCCGGAACGGCTCTTGCATCTGAAGGTCCTGCGCACCATCGTGGCCGGGGTGGACCGCCACCTGGCGCGCGCCGCCGATGACCCAGGGGAGAGCCGATGAGCCCTCGACAGCTCGTGCCTGCCGGTTTGCTGCCGATCGCGGCCGTGGTCGTTCTGACGGTGCTGACCGGCGGCTGCAACCGGGGTTGGCCCGAGCAGCGCGAGGTCATGGTCCGGGAGCAGGTCGAGGGGCGCGGCGTGCGCGACCCGCGGGTGCTGGCAGCGATGCGCGCAGTGCCCCGCCATGAGTTCGTGGCTGAGGCATATCGGAGGCAGGCCTATCAGGACGCCGCGGTGCCCATCGGCGAGGGGCAGACCACGCCGCAGCCCTACGTCGTGGCGCTCATGGCCGAGTCGCTCGAGGTGGAGCCCGGGGATCGAGTGCTGGAGGTCGGCACCGGCTCGGGCTACCAGGCCGCGGTGCTCGCGGCCATGGGCGCGGAGGTGTTCACCATCGAGATCCGACCGCGCCTCTGCGAGCATGCCGCCCGGACCCTGGCCGAGCAGGGCTATCCCTCGGTTCACGTGCGCTGCGGCGACGGCTACGAGGGCTGGCCGGAGGAGGCGCCGTTCGATGGTATCGTGGTAACAGCGGCGCCCGAGAACATCCCGGCACCGTTGTTCGACCAGCTCGGCGACGGGGCGACGCTGGTGATCCCGGTGGGTACGACCATCTACCAGCAGCTCCAGGTCATCACCCGGGCGAGGGACGGTTTCGTGGCGCGCTCGACGATTCCGGTTCACTTCGGAGAGATCGACCGCGGCGGCGAGGGCACGGCGACGGGCAGGGACGGTCCATGACGCGGTTGGGTTCAACGCTCGCGCTGGCAGTGCTGCTGCTTGGGGGAGGCGCCATGAGTGGGTGCGATCCGGACAGCTCCCTCGCGTCGGACGAACCGGATTGGGCGGCCATGCGCCAGCGCATGGTCGAGGAGCAGATCGAGTCGCGGGGCGTGAGGGACCCCGCCGTCCTCCGCAGCATGCGCACCGTTGCCCGGCACGCGTTCGTGCCGCAGGAGTACCGCAACCAGGCCTACGGAGACACACCGCTGCCGATCGGCGAGAGCCAGACCATCTCGCAGCCCTACATCGTCGCCCTGATGACCGAGCTGCTCGAAGTCGGCCCGGGCTCCAAGGTGCTCGAGATCGGGACCGGCTCGGGCTACCAGGCGGCCGTGCTCGGCGCCATGGGCGTGCACGTGTACTCCATCGAGATCCGCCCCCAGCTCTGCGAACGGGCGGCCAAGACCTTGAAAGCACAGGGCTACTCGACAGTCGAGGTGCGCTGCGGCGACGGCTACGCCGGGTGGCCCGAGGAGGCCCCCTTCGATGGCGTGATCGTGACTGCCGCCCCGGAGCGCGTCCCCGAGCCGCTGCTCGAGCAGCTCAAGGACGGCGGCCGCCTGGTCATCCCGGTCGGTTCGTTCTACCAGGAGCTGATGGTGATCACGCGCAGTGGCGACGCATTCAAGGAACGCTCGGTGATTCCGGTCCGCTTCGTCCCCATGACCGGCGAGATCCAAAGACAGTAGGGCTCGGGCCTACCTGAACCGCCTCAGGAAGTAGATCTGGGCCACGAAGCCATCGGCCGGGCCGGCCAACGGCACCCCGATGTCAAACGCCATCAGCGTCTCCCACGGGCCGATGATGTTGCCGGCCACGCTCGCGCCGGCCAGGAGCTCGCGATCCAGGCCGGTCGCCTCGTCGGTCGCCCACACCGCGTCGCCGTTGACCCCGACCTGGAGCACGTCACCGAGGTTGAAACCCCAGTTGAGGTGGATGCCGTCGCCCTCGGAGGCGGTGACGAGGCCGCTCTGGTAGCCGCTGACCCGCGACGATCCGAAGAAGCCGAACTCGTACTTGCTGAAGCGATCGAGCTCGTCCCCGTCGAGATGATCGACGACCACTCCGGCCTTCATGAATCGCGGCAGCCACCAGGTCTTGGCCAGCGCGACCCGCCAGCGGACGTACTCCTGCTGGTCGGGGTCGAACTCGTCGTTGCCTGGCAATCCCCATGCCTCCCACTCCGATCTCCTGGTGAAGGAGCCGGTGAGGGCCAGGGTGTAGCCCGAGCGCTGGTACCGCAGGTCGCTGGTGACCGTGTGGGTGAGCGTGTCGGTGGGCACGACGAACTCGTCCGCGGTCTCGTCGGCGCGGGCGAAGTTCTCGTAGCCGAGGTTGTACTCGAGGTCGAGCTCGAGGAAGTTGCCCAGCGGCCGGCCAACGTAGAGGGCGAGACCGCCGCCGTTGGAGCGCACGTTCTCCTCCTCGACCTGCTTGCCGTTGCGGTACAGCTCCTCGTCAAAGGGATAGACGAGCGCGTTGAGCCGGGCCCCCGCCTTCCAGCTCGAGCCGAACAGCCGCGGCTGGGCGATGCTCCCGTTGACGATCACGCCGGCGAAGAAGAGGTTGGCCTGGGCTCCGGTCGAGGCCAGGTCGAACGTGAAGTAGTCGAGGCCAGCGAGCGGCAGGGGAAAGTCGAGCGAGCGGTCGTAGAAGGCGCCGCCGAGCAGGAACAGGTGGTCGGGGTCGAAGCCCTCGCGGACCTCGCGATGGCCCTGGTCGTCGGTCTTCTCCAGGTAGCGGAGGCCGGCCTGGGTGTCGCGGACCATGGTCAGGTCCGAAGCGTAGGCCTGACGCCGCGCGTCCTCGAAGTCCTCGCCGTTGATGCGGATGCTGCTGAGCACAGTCTCCCGCTCCATCTGCAGGGTCGAGCTGAGCACCGACTGCAGTTGCTGGGCGACGATCTGGGTGGGCAGGATGAATGCCTCGGAGGACCACTCGACAGCCGCGCCAGAGGCGTCGAGGGGTGTGAAGTGGATCGTCTCCTCGTTGGAGACCACCAGCCCTTCGAGGCCGGTCTGGGCGGCGCGGCTCCTGACCCGCACGTAGAGCGCGCGGTCGATCCACACCGTGCCCTGGTGCAGCCCGCTGCCCGGCGCGAGGGGCTCGAAGTCCACGACCCAGCAGTCGCGGCCGTCGACCTGGTCGGTGCCGCGCAACCGATACTCGTACTCCTTGGTGAAGTTGATCAGCAGGGGCAGGGTGGCCGCCTTCTCGGGCTGAACCAGCGGGAACTCCGGGACCCTGGTCGAGCGCCAGCGCACGCCGTTGATGCGGAAGTCCTTCCACACCCAGTCCTGACCCTGGTCGCGGTCGGAGAAGAACGGGCCCTCGAACGTGACCTCTACCGTGTCCACCCCGGCGCTCGGCCGGAACCGGAGGTGGGTCGTGTTGACGCCCTGGTAGTGGTGCAGGCGACGCTCCTGCGCGTCCTCGGAGGCCTGGAGGCGGCGGAGGATCTCCTCCACCGGCATCTGCCGCTCGCCGGCCACGTCGACCTGTGCGGCGAAGGCCTCGAGCTCGGCGGCGGTCATGCGCTCCACGCGCAGCAGCTCGACCGGGCGCGGCTCGAGGATCTCCACCTTGAGCCCGGCAGCCGTCCGCTGGGTGATGATCCCGGGGTCGCTGGCCCCAGAGCCGAGGTCGACGCGCGTGACGTCGCGCAGCTGTTGGTCGGGAAGGAGCAGGACGAGGCGTTCCGGCGCCTCTCCGGCGTCGACGATGATCCGCAAGCCGAGGTCGCTGCCGCGCACGAAGGGCCAGGCCCCGTTCGCTCCCTCGGGCTTGAGATAGGGATCGAAGGACAGGTCGCCGCAGAGCTCGTTGGCCAGCACTGCCAGCGGGGCCAGGGCGCCGGCGTCGACGACGTCGGCGCGGAACAGGGTGACGGCAGCGCCGGCGGCAGCATGCTCGGCCGCCCTGACCAGCGCCTGCGCGGGGACGGCCGGCAGGCTCAGGCCGTCGATGACCACGGCGCGGCCGGGGTCGAGCTCCGTGAGCGCGTCGACGGCGCGCTTGAGGACCTCGGGAGCGGCCGGCCGGAGGGCGATCCCGTCCAGGTAGGCCGCTACCTCGGCGGCGTAGAGCTGCTGCAGGACACTGGCGTCGGGAAGCAACGGCGCGGTGATGATGCGGCTCGTCCCGCGCGCGCCGCTGATCGCCACGGCGGCGCGCTTGAGGACGAACGCGTAGGCGGTCAGGTCCTCGATCTGCTCGTCCGTTGTCGCCGGTCGCCACAGGATCTGGAAGTGGGTGCCGTCCGGGGCGGAGCGAGCGAGCCCGGCCGCAACCTCGAGCTCCCGCGCCAGCGCGTCGAGGTGGTCGACGAGCGGGGCTGGCGTGCGGAACACTAGGGCGTACCAGGAGGTGGCGCCGGCGGCGGCGACCCGGTCGGCAGCGGTGGTGGTGACCGAGCCGTCGAGCTCGACCTCCCAGCGCACATAGAGGCGAGCCTCCTCGCCGAGGCGCGGAGTGCCCTCGAGCGCGACCACCGCGCTCAGCGGGTCGGCGACCGTGATCCCGGCGCAGGGGAAGCACGGCGGCCCGGCCGCGAGCAGGCTCGTGGCCTGGATCAATGCGGTGAGGATGAAGAGGGCGAGCGAGCTGCGTCTCGGCATGGGGACCCCTTCCGTTCGATGGAGTCTACACCGGCGGTCGGGTTACGATGGCACGGTGCGAGGAAGCGGAGGATTGCTGGCGTCCGGCCGGCGGGCCGTGCGCGCGGGCCGGGCTGCGGTGACGGCGATGACCTGCTTCACCCTGACCGCGTGCGGCTCGTCCCTGCCGCGCAACCGCGAGACCTTGCCCGGCACCTACCGGGTGAAGATGCGCGAGTCAGCGGCCGGCTCGCGACGCAGGTATCTCGTGCATGTTCCCGCGGGATATCGGACGGGGCAACCGCTGCCGCTGGTGGTCGTCCTGCACGGCGCCTTCTCCTCCGGTCGCGAGATGGAGCTGGTCACCGGATTCAGCGACCTCGCCGACCGTGAGGGCTTCCTCGTTGCCTACCCCAACGGCATCGGGCTTGCCGGCCTCTTCCAGCACTGGAACGCCGGCTTCTGCTGCGCCAAGGCGATGCGTGACCACATCGACGACGTCGGTTTCGTGGCGCGGGTGGTGGACGAGGTGGCCGCTCGGCTCGCGGTGGACCTGACGCGGGTCTTCCTGGTGGGCAACTCCAACGGTGGGATGCTGGCGTATCGCATCGCCGCCCTGCGGCCAGGGCTGGTTGCCGCGGTCGCCGTCGCGGGCGCTTCGATCGGCCTCCAGGGCTCGGACGCAGACCCGACGCTGCGCACCCCCGACCCCGAGATCCCGGTGTCGGTCGCCATCTTCCACGGCCGCGCCGACGCGAACGTCCCCTACCAGGGCGGCGTCGGCGCGCGTGGCGGGAGCGGCCTGCTGTCGGTGGACGACTCGGTGCGGTTCTGGACGTGCCACGACCGCTGTGCGCCGGAGCCGACCACCGAGACCCTGTGCGGCGGCGCCGTGCTCCGGCAGACCTGGAGTGGCGCTGACCCGCGCAGCGAGGTCGTGCTGTACAGCATCGACGGTTGGGGCCACGACTGGCCGGGGCGGCATTTCACCGCTCGCCTCGGTCGTGACCACCCGCTCTTCGGCCTCGACGCGGCCGAGCTCATGTGGCAGTTCTTCGAACGGCAGAGCAGTGGCACCCGAGCTGACTGAGCGTGCTGACGGCGAACGGCCGCAGCGGGGATTCCGCCGCAACCTCGTGGACCTGCTCTACCGTCTGCGCACCGAAGCCGATGCCCCGGCCGAGCAGGCGATGGCCTACGGCACCGGGGCGTTCATCGGCAGCCTGCCCGTGTACGGCTTCCACCTCCCACTCTGCCTGGTGGTGGGGAAGCTGCTCGGCCTCAACCGGATCAAGGCATTCCTCGCCTCCAACCTCAACAACCCGATCGTGGGACCGTTCCTAGTCACTGCCGAGATCCAGGCCGGCAGCCTGCTGCGCCGAGGTCGGCTGTACGACATATCGTTGTCCCAGCTCCGTCAGGTCCGCCTCGCCGAGTGCCTGGGCGACCTGGTTTTGGGCAGCGTGGTGGTCGGCGTCGTTCTGGGAGCCGCATTCGCGCTCCTCGCCTACCTCGCCCTGCGTCAGAACGCCCACGACCGCTTCCGCCGGTTGCTCGTCGAGGGCGCGGCCAAGCGCTTCCTGGCCGCCGGGTACTGGCAGTGGGAGCGGGCACGTGGCACCCTTCGCCTCGACCCGGTGTACCTGGAGCTGGTCAGCCGGGGGTTGCTGCCCGGTCACGGTCGGCTGGTGGACGCGGGCTGCGGACGGGGGACGCTGCTCGCCCTTCTCGGCGCCTACCGCGACCTCGAGCTGCTCGAGCCCAGACCTGGCGATTGGGCGCCCCCCCCTGCTGCGAGCCTGCAGCTGGTCGGGCTCGAGCGCCGGTCGCGGATGGCGGCGGTGGCGCGCAAGGTCGTTGGCGACATCGCCACGATCCGCCGCGCCGGCCCCAGGAGCGAGGAGCTGCCGGCGTGCACGGCGGTAGTCATGATCGACCTCCTCCACCGCCTCGAGCCGGGCGAGCAGGCCGACCTGCTGGCGCGCGTGGTGCAGGCCCTCGAGCCCGGGGGCGTTCTGATCCTGCGCGAGCCCGACGCCTCGGCCGGGTGGCGCTTCGCGCTCTGGTCGCTGGGTCGTCGGCTGCGCGCCCTCCTCATCAGAGGAGCGGACCGCCGGGTCTCGTGTCGGCCGGTCGCGGACTGGCGCGAGCTGCTCGAGGGCCTCGGGCTCGCGGTCGCCGTGGTGCCTGTCCAAAGAGGGCGCCGCTCCGCCAGGGTGTTGCTTCGCGCGGCGCGCCGCGGGTGAGCGGTCATTGGCCGTCGCGGCGGTTCAATCGCTCGTGGCTCGCGGCCACAGCTCGCGGAAGCAGAACCACTGGTGCGGCGCGCGGCGGATGGCGGTCTCGAGGTGGGTGACGAGCCGCTGGACCACGTCACGGATGTCGCGGTCGCGGTTGCCGGTGTCGGGGACCTCGATCACCTCTGGGAACACCACCCGCGAGCGCTTGCGCCCTTCGCGGAAGTTGAAGACCGGGACCTGTGGGACGCCGGCCGCCCGGGCCAGCGCGGCCGGCCCGGCCGGTAGCTCGACCGGTTTGCCGAAGAGCTCGACCCGAATCGTGCGCCCGGTCGCCCGTGGGCGGTCACCCTGGAGGGCGACGATTTCGCCCCGGCGCAGGGCCAGGAGCAGGGTCGCACCCAGGCTGGGGTCGTCGTCGTCGGCGAAGTGGACCGTGTAGTGGGCGCCGCCCTGGGCCTCGATCAGGCCGCGGATGAACTCCTGGGCCTTGGGGTCGACCTCCTTCTCGCGGATGATGTGGATGTGGGCGTCGTAGGCCGTCGAGGCGAGCATCGGGCCCACCTCCCAGTTGCCGACGTGGGCGGTGACCACGATGAAGCCTTGGCGCCTCGCGATCTGATCGCGCCATAGCTCCTCGCCCTCGACCGTGAACGCGATGTCGCAGTCGGCGGTCAGGGTTTCGTAGCGCTCGGAGAGGCACCAGGCGAAGTCCCAAACGGTGCGATAGATGCGCGCCTGGCGCCGGAAGAACCCGCAGGGCCCGAGCACGGCCTCGAGGTTGGAGGCGATGGCGCGGCGGATCTTGAACAGGACGAGGAAGAAGAAGGTGGTAAACAGGGGCATCAAGAGGCACTTGCCCCAGTTGGGGAGGACCGAAACCCCGAAGCGGTGGAAGCGATACCAGAACACGCCGGTCACGTGGTAGTCGCCGAGGAGGCGGCGCATCCAGCCGGTTTCCGGGGCGTGGGGAGGGGCGGTGGTCACGACCTTCACCGCCCGATCAACGCCGCGAGCACCGGCAGCGCGGGCAGCACGTGGTCAGATACGCCACGGCGCCGATCACCGCCAGCAGCGCGGTCAGGGCCAGCGCCGTCCTGAACCTGGGCCTGCGCGCGCAGCAACCGCTCAAGCTCATGCGGTCGTCCCAGCGTCGATGACGAGGGTCTGCCCGGTGATGGCGGCGGCCCGTTCGGAGAGCAGGAACCGCACCGCGTCGGCCACGTCAGTGGGGCTGGTGCCCGCGGCCAGGCACTCGCCGGCGCGGAGGCCGGCCACCACCTCGGCCGGGAGCGGCTCGGTCATCTCGGTGACCACGTAGCCTGCCGCCACGGCGTTGACCCGGATGCCGCGCTTGCCCATCTCGCGGGCCAGGCAGCGGGTCATGGCCAGGAGGCCGGCCTTGGCCGCGGCATAGGCGCTGTGGCCCGCCACGCCGTGCAACGCGCTCAGGGACGAGAGGTTGACGATGGCGCCACGGCGGCGGCTGACCATGCCCCCTCTGAGCACCGCCTTGGTGCAACGGAAGGCGCCGCCCAGGTTGACGTCGAGGACCTCGTCCCAGGAGTCGTCGCTGGTCATGGCGAGCAGCTCGGAGCGCTGGAAGCCGGCGTTGTTGACCAGGCCGACGAGCGGGCCGAATCCCTCCTCGATCTCGGTCACCACGGCTCGCGGCTGGTCGCGGTCGGCGAGGTCGAGGCGATAGGCCCGCGCCAGGCCCTGCGATGCCTCCTCGATCGCGCGCGCCGCAGGCTCGTCGCTCTTCCAGGTGAAGGCGACGCGGTGCCCCTCAGTGACCATGCCTTCGACGATCGCCCGGCCGATGCCGCGGCCGCCACCGGTGACGAGGTACACGTCGTCGCTCATGCAACCCCCTGCTGGCATGATACAGCCCGCCGGCAGGGTCGATCCCGATCCCGTTCCCGATTCCGTTGTCGTTGCCGTTACCGACTGATCGGGCACCGGGAACGCCAACGCCAACGACAACCGGCTCGGGCTCGGAGATCCGCGGGCGGCGGCCTACTGCGGGCGGCTGGTCCGTCTTCTCTCGAAGCGGGCGCGGGCCACCGCGAGGGCGATGCGGACGCTGTCGAGGAGCGGCCGGTAGTGGCTGGTAGTGCGACCGTCGGCGAAGCCGAGGTGGACCGGAACCGTCACCACCCGAAAGCCGTGGCGGACGGCGCGGATGACGACCGCGGTCTCGGCCTGGAAGCGCGGCTCGGGGAAGCCGATGGTCCGGAACAGGTCGCGGGTGTAGAGGCGGAAGCCGGTCTGCACGTCGACCAGCTTGGTCCCGGCGACGAGTGAGATGGCGTCCGAGGAGAGGCGGTTGGAGAGACGGCGGACCCTCGACATCTGGGCATAGAGCTGGTCCCGGGAGCCGAGGACGAGGTCAGCTCCGTCGCGCCAGCCCTGGAGCAGCTTGGGGATCTCCTCGGGCAGGTGTTGGCCGTCGGCGTCCAGGGTCACGACTGCTTGACAGCCGCGTCCGAAGAGGAGCTCGAAGGCGGTGCGCAGGGCGTCCCCCTTGCCCTGGTTGGTGGGCAGCGAGACGACCTCGGCGCCGGCCCGCGCCGCCGCGGCCGCAGTGTCGTCGTCGGAACCGTCGTCCACCACCAGGACCGCGGCCACCTGCCGCAGAGTGCCCTCGACCACCGCGGCCACCGACGGGCCGGCCCGGTAGGCGGGGATGGCCGCAGCCACCTCGAGGGTCATTGTCCGGCCCGGGTCAACATGGCCCACGCCGCCGCACCTCCGGTCGCCAGGCAGGAGACCAGGAGGCGACCGGGTGCGACCCAATTGGAGCCGTCGAACGGCGCCAGCCCGAGCTCGGGGTCGACCTCGCGAAAGCCCGGGGTGGGTCCGAACTCGGCGCCCGCCGCGGCCAGCACGGCGGCCGCCAGGAGCCCTCCGCCGTGCTCGCCGGTCAGCGCCTTGGGCGCGAGCACCGGCGGCAGGCGCCGCTCTCCCCAGACCCCCTCGAGGACGAGGGCCTCGAGACGGTCGCCGCGGGTGCTGCCGCAAGCTCCGCTGACCACGCACTCGAAGTCGTCCAAGGCCGCATCGTGGCGCTCGAGCAACCGGGACAGGCTCTCGACCAGGGTGCTCGGGTCGCGGCTCCAGTCGGTCCTCGGCGCCTGGGGGTCGAAGGCCGAGCCGTAGAAGTCCACCTCGGCCAGCGCGCGGGCGCCTCGGCGACGGGCGGCAGTCGCTTCCTCGAGGACGACCACCGTGGCGCCCTCTCCGGCCAGGAAGCCCGAGCGACGGCGGTCGAAGGGGCGGGCGGCCTCATGGCCGTTCGCGTCGGCCGGGGCCAGGGCGCCGAAGCGGTCGAGGATCGAGTGGATGAGGGGGCTGAGCTCGTCCACGCTGCCGACCAGCGCGCACTCGGCCCGGCCCGCGATCACCTCCTGGGCGGCGGTGCCGAGCGCGATCAGGGGCCCGGCCTGGCGCTGGGTCACGGTGATGTTGGCTCCCACGGCCCGGACGGCCAGCGCCACCTGGGCCGCCGGCGCGTTGGCCACCGACTCGGTGAAGAGCGCGGGCGAGGCCGCCTCGGGTCCCTCGTCCTGGACCTGACGCAGCATCTTCTCGGTGACCGCGGCGGCGCCGTATGCGGTGGACATGACCACGGCGACGGGGTTGGACGCTTGGGGGTCGAGCTCGAGCGAGGCGTCCGCCAGGGCCATGCGCGCCGCCGACACGGCCCAGCGCGAGGACTGGCTCATGCGCCGGGCCACGAGCGGCGCGATCCACTGCCCGAGCTCCGCAGCCCCGACCAGCGCCGCCAGCCGGGATCGCTGCAACCGGTGGTAGCCGGCCGAGCGGTCGACCGGGGTGAGCGTGATCGACGAGGTGCGGAAGGCGTCGGCCAAAGGCGCGCGCCCACAGCCAGCCGCGCTGACCGCGCCCAGGCCGGTGATCACCGCCGTGCGGATCACGCGGCGTCCCCCCAAGCGGCCAGGACGAGGGCGGCGTTGGCCCCGCCAAAGGCGAAGCTGGTGGAGACCGCGACGCTGCCCGGCGCCAGCCGGCGCGGCTCGTCGAGCACGAGGTCGAGGCCGAGGCTGGGGTCCACCGGGCCGTGCCCCGGGGTCGGCTGGACCGCGCCGTCGAGGAAGGCCAGCACCGTGGCCACTGCCTCGATCGCCCCGGAGCAGCCGAGCAGGTGCCCGACCGACGCCTTGGTCGCAGTGACCGGAACCCGGCTCCAGCGCGCGCCAAAGACCCGTTCGATGGCGCGCGCCTCGGAGACATCGTTGTGGGGAGTCCCGGTTCCGTGGGCGTTGATGAACGCGACCTGGTCGGGCGAGATCCCGGCGTCGCCCAGGGCGCGCGTGATGGCCGCCGCTGCCCCGTCGCCCTCGGGGTGGGGCGCGGTCATGTGGTGGGCATCGCACGACGAGCCCCAGCCCAGGATCTCGGCCAGGGGAGATGCTCCGCGGGCGTTCGCTCCGGCCAGGCTCTCGAGGATGAGGATGCCGGCGCCCTCGCCGATGCTGAGGCCGGCACGGTCCGCGCGGAACGGGCGGCAGCCTTCGGGGTCGACCGAGCGCAGCGAGTTGAAGCCGGAGTAGGTGAGGAGGCACAGGGAGTCGGCCCCGCCGGCCACCGCGACCTCCACCTCGCCGCGTCGAATCGACTCCACCGCAGCCGCAATGGCGAGGCCGCCAGATGCACAGGCCGAGGAGACGGTGTAGGTGGGGCCGGTGACCTCGAGGTGGCGGGCGACGGCGTCGCCCGGACCGTTGATCTGCTGGGAGGCGAGCAGGGCCAGACGTGGATGACCGGCGAGAGCCCCGGTCAGGCGTCCCAGGTAGCGCTCGCATTCGAGCATGCCGGCCGTGCTGCCGCCGAAGAAGGTGCCGGCGAGACGTCCGACCAGCGCCAGGTCGGCCCGCTCGACGGCCTCGTCGGCGGCCGCCAGCGCAAAGCGATCGGCCATCGCCAGCTGAGCCCACTCGGCGATCCGTTGCACCACCGCGACCGGCGGAGGAGGGACCTCGCCCGCGACCCGGGTCCGCTGGCCTCGAGTGTCGAAGACGGTCGTCGGGCGAATCGCGCTGCGTCCGCTGCGCAGCCCCTGGCGCAGGGGCTCGACGCCCCACCCCCAGGCGCTCACCGCACCGCAGCCGGTGACCACCACACGTCGCTCAGGAGCGGTCGCCCTCGCGGTCATTCAGCCGGTCTGCGCCTCGTTCGCCCGCGCCCGGTCGACGAAGGCGGCCAGGGCGGCGACGCTGGCGAACGCCGCGCGCGTGGTCTCCTGGTTCTCGATCCGGAGGCCCCACTTCTTCTCCAACGCCACCACCAGCTCAAGGGCATCCACCGAGTCGAGGCCAAGCCCTTCCCCGAACAGGGCGTCGTCGTCCGCGATCATGTCCGGAGTCAGGCCCTCCAGGTTGAGGTGCTCGATGATGAGCCGCTTCACCTGCTCGCGGGTCGATCCGGTCTCCGACATCCTCGATCCTCCGATGGGCAGCTTCGCATGCCCCTCCTGTCGCTGCCTGACAGATGCGCTGCGGGACCGCATGAGCGGCGTCTCCGGCTGACGACAGCGGGCAGGAGTATACTCGAGAACGCGGTGCGGACCCAGCCCCGATCCGTCTCGCAGCGGGTTGTCCAGCGTGGCAGTCGACCCACTTCTCGAAGCCTTTCACACCCTGGCGCGAGCACGGCCCGAGCACCCGCAGGTCGTGTCCTCGGCTCGCTCGAGCACGGTCGGCGAGGTCGATGGTCTGGCCGCCGCGCTGGCCGGCGCCCTGGCGCCACGCCGCCTCGCGCCCGGTTCGCTGGTCGGCCTGGCGGTGCCCAACGGGCCGGGCTTCCTTGCCGCCTTCCTGGCCCTGCGCCGCCTGGGCGTCGCGGCGCTCCTCTTCGACTGGCTGACGCCGGATAGGGAGCTGCAGCGGGTTGCGCGCGCGCTCGGCGCTTGCGGCTTGCTGCGCACCCGCTCGGGCTGGCCGGGGAGCGCGGCCGAGATCGGCTTCACGGAGCTCGCCGACCCTTCCGACCCGGGGCTGGCGGCGCTCCCCGCCGAGGTCGCGGTGGTCAAGCTGACCTCGGGCTCGACCGGCGCGCCGCGCGGCATCCTGTTCTCCAGCCAGGCCCTCCTCTGTGACGAGCAGGCGCTCGCCCGCAGCATGGCGCTGGGCGCGGACGAGAGGGTGTTCTCGGGCATCCCCATGTCGCACTCCTATGGCCTGACCAGCGTCGTCGTGGCCTCGCTCGTGCGCGCTTGGACCATCTTCGTCCCCGGCTCGGTCGGCCCCTTCGAAAGCCTCGACGTGGCCCGGGCCGAGGGCGTCACCTTTCTGCCCACCGTGCCGGCCCACCTCCAGGCGATGCTCAAGCTGGCGCGTCCGTTCCCCCTGCCGGGCTCAGTGCGGCTGGTCATCAGCGCCGGCGCCCCGCTCCCGCCCGAGACCGCGGTCCGCTTCCGCGAGACCTACGGGATGCCGGTCAAGGTCTTCTACGGGGCCTCAGAGTGCGGCGGCATCGCCTTCGACCGCGAGGGCAGCGCTGGCGAGCGGGGGACCCTGGGCACGGCCGTCGAGGGCGTGCGCCTGACCCTGCAGCCCACCGACGGCTCCGAGCGCCAGGAGCACGGCGTCGTCACCGTGGTCTCGGGCGCGGTCGGCCTCGGCTACTTCCCGGATTCGGACGAGCGGCTCGCCGGGGGCCGCTTCACGACCAGCGACCTGGGTACCTTCCGCAACGGCGAGCTGGTGCTGCTGGGCCGCGTCGACGACCTCATCAACGTGCGCGGCAAGAAGGTCAACCCGCGCGAGGTCGAGGCCGTGCTCAGCCAGCTCGAGGGGGTCGAGGAAGCGGTCGTGCTCGGCGTGCCCGCGCCCGACGGCTCGGGCGACATGGTGCGGGCGGTGGTGGCGACCAGCCAGGCGGAGCTGGGCTACGACTCGGTCGTGGCCTGGTGCCGGCAGCGACTGGCTGCGCACAAGGTGCCGCGCAGCGTGATCCGGGTCGAGACCATGCCCCGCAGCGCGCGCGGCAAGCTGGACCGAGCGGTGCTGCGCGCGCTCCAGCCCGAGCGGCCGGGCGACGCGTGATGGCGGCCCGCCGTCCGGCGCCCTTCCTCCTCGTCTCGGCGGCCGTGCACCTGGGCGGGCTGGCCGCCCTGGTGACTGCGCCCGCCCACTGGCGCCTCGTCCTCGGTCTGGTCGTGGCCGACCAGGCGCTGCTCCTGGCGGCGTCGCTGCGGCCGCGGAGCGCCCTCCTCGGGCCCAATCTGACCCGGCTGCCGCGGCCCGTCGCCGGGGACGAGCTGGCGCTGACCTTCGACGACGGCCCGGACCCGGAGGTCACGCCCCAGGTGCTCGACCAGCTCGAGCAGGCGGGCGCGGCGGCAACCTTCTTCTGCGTCGGGCGGCGGGCCCGGGCCCACCCGGAGCTGATTGAGGAGATCACGCGTCGCGGCCACCGGGTGGAGAACCACTCCTTCCGCCATTCCAAGCTGTTCTTCTTCTACCCCCCGCGGCTCCTGGCGCGCGAGATCGACCGCGGCCAGGAGGTGCTCGAGCGGCTGAGCCGGTGCCGGCCCCGCTACTTCCGCGCACCGGCCGGGATCCGCGGCCCCTGGCTCGACCTCCTCCTGGCGCGCCGCGGCCTCCACCTGGTGTCGTGGACCCGGCGTGGCTTCGACACGCTCGACCGTGACCCGAGCCGAGTGGCAGGGCGACTGGTTCGAGATCTGAGCGCCGGGAACGTGCTCGTGCTCCACGACGGCGACTGCGCCCGCGACCGCGGCGGCCGACCGGTCGTGCTCGAGGCCCTGCCGAGGCTGCTCGAGGCCATGGCCGCGCGGGGGCTGCGCTCTGCTGCGTTGCCGGATCCCGAGTAGCAGGCGGAGCCTCCAGGCACCGACTCCTCGGTACGGGTACGGTGTGCTCCCGCCCCCCGCCCCCCGCTGCCTGAGCCCCGACCCAGCACAGTCCCCGGTCCAGACCCCGAAGATCAACCGCCGCGGCCTGCCTCGAGGTCGGGTCGAGCTGGTCGCGCTCAAGGGCGCGGTGCTGCCCTCCGGGATGGTCACACCTTCGAGGTGCGGCGTGGGTCATCACGTCTCAGGGATCACGTGCAGCGTGCAGGAGCCCACAGCCGAGATGGCTGAGAGAGGAGATGCTGGGGCTTCGATTCGCGGTCCGGGCTGCGGGCTGCCGGAGCGCGCTCGGGAGTCGGGCAGCGGGAGCCGGGGCCGTGGCGACGGCACTGACGCTGCCCCGTCGACGTCGCCCTGGATGCCCTACGCGTCGATCGGCTTGCTTGCGCGGTACTCGCTGAAGAGGTCGAAGAGCGTGCCGCGCTCGGGCGACTGAAAGCCGCTCGAGCGCAGGGCGTCCAGGATGCGCTCCGGCGGCACGCAGGTGTCGATGGTGTCCCAGAAGTAGCGCATGAGGGTGCGCGCGTCGCGCCCGCCGAGCCGGGCGATCGCCGGCACCACCCGCTGCAGGTAGAAGCGGACCATGGCGTACATGGTTCGACGGCGGGGTCGCGTCAGCTCGAGGATGAGCACGGTCCCGCCGGGCCTCAGCACGCGCAGGTACTCGGAGAAGGCCGCGCCCAGGTCGGCCACGTGGCGCAGGGCGTAGCCCATGGTGACGAAGTCGACCGAGGCGCTGGCCACCGGGAGCTTCTCCACGTAGCCCTGCAGGAGCGGGGCCGTCACCGCCTGCCGCGCCTCCACCAGCATGCCCATGCTGGCGTCGAGGCCGACCACGCGGCCGTTGCCGCCCACCAGCTCGAGGGCCGGCCTGGCGACCTGGCCCGAGCCGATGCAGACGTCGAGGACCACGGCGCCGGCGCCGACCCCAGCGCGCTTGAGCGCCTCGCGGCGGTACCAGGTCCCGGACCCGAACGACATCACCCGGTTGATCCAGTCGTAGTGCCTGGCGGTAGTGTCGAACATGCGGTCGACCCAGGCCCGCCGTTGATCGGCCGACCCGTAGTACGGCTCCAGCGGAGGGTGGGGCGCGACCGGTTGGTCGCGGGGGGCGTCTTCGGCGCACATGGGCGAACTGTAGCCGGGAAACGCCGCCCGCACCAGCCGTCCGTTGGTCGCTGGCACGACCCCTCGTGCATCGCACTCGCAGCGAGGTGCAGCTAACATGCCGCGCGGTGCGGCGCGCGATGAAGATCCTCCTCGTCAAACCCCAGGCGCGGCTGGCAGCGGTCCTCGGTCTGCAGGGCTTCTCCCTGCTCGAGCCGCTCGAGCTCGGGTACCTGGCGGCGGTGGTGCCGGCCGAGCACGAGGTGCGGGTGCTCGACCTCCGCCTGGCGCGCTTCGCGGACCGCGCCTTTCTGCGCGCGCTGCGCCGGTTCCGGCCCGATCTGGTGGGCTTCACTGGCTACACCCACGAGGGCTCGATCGTGAAGCGACTGGCTCGCTTCGTTCGGCGCCACCTGCCGGCGGCGCGAGTGGTGGTGGGCGGGCACCACGCCACGGTCGCGCCCGAGGACCTCAACGTCGAGCAGGTCGATGCCGTGGTCCGCGGCGAGGGCTGCGAGCCCTTCCGCCACATTGTGGCGGCTGCGGCCCGGGGCGACGGCTTCGACGGCATTGCCAACGTGCTCGTCCCCGGGCCCGGGTTCGACCGCGCTGCCGCGTCTGTCTGGCCCCGCTTCCCGGACCCGGCCACGCTGCCGCATCCGCGACGCGAGCTGTGGGACGCGGGCCGCTATCGCTCGGTGTGGACCGGCGAGCAGCTGCCCGCCGGGCATCCCCTGTACCCGATCGTCGCCATGGTCCGCAGCTCGTGGGGATGCCGGATGAAGTGCTCGTTCTGCGTGGTGCCGTTCCTGTGCGGCGGCCAGCACATGCCGCGCCCGGTCGAGTCGGTGGTCGACGAGATCGAGCGCGTGCCGGCCCGTCACATCTACTTCTCGGACGACGAGAACTTCATCGACGAGGAGTTCGCCTGGGCCCTGGCCGAGGGCCTGGAGCGGCGCGGCATCCGCAAGCGCTACTTCGCCTGGACCCGCTCGACCACCGTCCTCAGGTCGCCGGAGCTCCTCGAGAGGTGGCGGCAGATCGGCCTCGACTCCGCCTTCCTTGGCTTCGAGTTCCCCACCGACGAGGAACTCAGGCAGAGCCACAAGGGCGGCACGGTCGAGGCCAACGAGCGGGCCCTCGACGCCCTGCGCGGCATGGGGGTGGCGGTTCACGCCGCCTTCATGGTCACTCCGGAGCACAGCGAGGAGCAGTTCGCCCGTCTCCGCGACTACGTCCGCGGCCTGCCCCCGTCCCAGTGCAGCATCACGGTCTGCACGCCGTCGCCAGGCACCCCGGACTACCGGGAGATGGAGCCGCGGATCTGGGTCGAGAACCCGCACGACCTGCACGACTGCATGCACCCGCTGACCCCGACCAAGGTTCCGCTGCGTCGGTTCAGCCGGCTGCTCGCCGAGCAGGCGGCCCTGGGCACGGCCCGCACCCCGATGCGCGTTCAGAGGCATCCGGCGCCGCCGCTCGACCTGCTCCGGGTGTGGCGGGCCGATCGTCGCTACTTCCGCGGCTTTCGCGATCTGTACAAGGACTACCCGCGGGAGCTGTGGGGCTCGCCGTGAGGCGATCCGCTCCGGCGCCGGCAGCCGGCGTGTCCGCGCCAGCGCATGTCCCAGAGTGGGACGCCTGTCGAGTGCCCCTGGCAGCCATGGCGGAGCAGCGGGAGCCGGGCTCCACGCCGCCCACCTGGGAACGAGTCGTGGACCCGATTGACGCCTGTCCCGGCATCGACTAGGCTATGTCGGGAAATGGGGGAAGCTGCGCTGAGGATCCACGAGGAGGGGAGTGTCGGCGCGCCTGCGGCCGGCTTGCGGCCGCCGGCGTGGGCGTTCGAGCTGGCCGGAGGCCTGGCTGTCCCGTGGTTGCCTGCCCATGCCGGGATGAGCCTGCGCGCGGTCGAGGGGGATCAGTTCTCGATGGTGTCGGTCGTGGTCCCCAACGCCGTTTCCCTGGGCGCGACCGAGCTCGAGCAGCGGACCGAGGCCGCCTACCGGCTGATCGGCGAGCGCCTCAGAGCGGGTCGCGGCCGGCAGGCAGTCCGGGTGTGGAACTTCATCCCTGGCATCCTGGCGCCGCTGGGCGAGCTGCCGCACCGCTACATGGCCTTCAACGCCGGTCGGTTCAAGGCCTACGAGAGCTGGTTCGGCGGGCGTGAGGGCTTCCGGCAGCGGGTGCCCACGGCCTCCGGGGTAGGCCACCTGGGCAGCGACCTCTCCTTCCACTGCCTGGCGTCGAACCACATCGGCACCCCGATCGAGAATCCCCGCCAGGTGCCGTCGTACCGCTACTCCGAGCGCTATGGACCGCTCCCGCCGTGCTTCGCTCGCGCCACTCGGGTGACGGTGCCGCCCGACGCCGGGACCTGGCTGCTGGTCGGCGGCACGGCCAGCGTGCGCGGCGAGGAGACGGTCAATGCCGGCAACCTCGACGCCCAGGCCGCAGAGACCTTCCAGAACATGGCCGAGCTGGTTGCCGCGGCCGGGGATGGCGTCACCTCGTGGTCGCCCACCGAGCGGCAGGACCGGCGTTTCCTGCTCGGGCGCTTCCAGAGCTTGCGCGTGTACTACGTGCAGCGCGAGCACGAGGAGCGGGTGCGCCAGCTGGTGGGAGAAGCGTTCCCCGAGTCCACCAGCTTCGAGTTCACCCACGCCGAGCTCTGTCGCGCCCGACTCCTGGTGGAGATCGAGGGCGTCGCCGCGCTGAGCTGACCCGGCTACACTTCCGGGACAGGAGGTGGCGATGGCGGGCGACCAGCGTCCCCCGGTGCTCGACTGGGCCGAGCCCTTTCCCCCGGTCAGTCTGGAGCAGTGGCGCGATGCGGTGGCGAGCAGCCTCGAGGGGCGTACGCCCGACGAGCTCGCGATCCGGACCGACGAAGGCCTGGTCGTGCGTCCGCTCTACACCTCGGACGACCTCCCGCAGGGGTGGCGACCCGCTGCCGCGAGCCGGGCCGGTTGGGAGGTGTGCCAGCAGGTCTGGAGCCGCGACCTGGTCGCGGCCGCCGACGAGGTGCGGCTCCTGCAGAGGCAGGGCTGCGGCGCCATCTGGTTGAGCTTCGACCGGGCCGCCCGCCTGGGCGCGGCCAGGGACGCTGCCGCGAGCGACGGTCTCCAGGCGGCGCGGGTCGAGGATCTCGTGCCCGTGCTGCAAGCGCTCCAGCTGGGGACCGTGCTGCGGGTGAACGCG
>Ga0316620_10000202_pt1 | contig 23345 bp, 23 predicted proteins | sample OWC_Aug_M1_C1_D5_FD_207651 | JGI IMG/M metagenome (GOLD analysis project Ga0316620, IMG submission 207651) | Wetland soil microbial communities from Old Woman Creek delta, Ohio, United States - OWC_Aug_M1_C1_D5_B | ecosystem: Environmental > Terrestrial > Soil > Wetlands | place: USA: Ohio...
CGATGACGATCTGCACCGCTCCGGGCACGCGCACGGCGGAGACGGCGACCGTGCGCGCGCCCGAATGCTTGATGGTGTTCGAGAACACTTCGAGGAAGATGCGCTGGATGGCGAGGATGCGCTCGGGCGTGAGATTCTCCATGCGCGGCAGCGCCGACACGCTCCATAGGAACCTGATTCCCGCGCGCTCGAACACCGAGCGCATGCGGTGGCGTACGTTGCCGAGCACCACGCCGACGTCGCCCTCGACCGGCTGCACCGAATCGATCGTGAGCCGCAGCTCGTCGAGCGCCGCCGCGATGCCTTCGCTCAGCTCCTCGGGACGCGCCTTGCCCGACTGGGCGACGCTCAGCAGGCTGAGCAGGCGCGCACCCAGCCCGTCGTGCATGTCGGCCATGATGCGCCGGCGCTCGTCGGCCAGCATCTGTGCGCGCTGCGCCGCACGCAGCTGCTCGTGGTTCGCCTCGATCTGGCGCGCCTTCGCGGCGACGCGCTGCTCCAGCTCGACGTTCATGCGCCGCGTCGCCGCCACACCAGCCATTAGGCGCTCCATAATGGGCACCGCGGCGGCCAGCATGACGAAGGGCGGAACGAAGTAGACGAGGTAGGGCCGATCGAAGTCCACCCAGCCGACGCGCAGGGCCCAGTCGTGCAGGTTCATCGCCGCGGCGGCCAAGTCGGCGACCAGCAGCAGCACCACGGCGGGCTGCCGCCTGAGCGTGGGCGAGCGGAGCAGGGGAATCGTGAACAGCGCCGGCAGTGCGGCGAACAGGATTCCCCAGCCGCTCCACGCCAGCCACTGCCAATGGCTGCGCACGGCGATGCTGACGAGCGCGGCGACCAGCCCGAGCCACAGGACGCCCTCCAGCCGGGGACGCGTGATGTGCGCGAGGCGCAAGTGGAGGATGAGGAGCGGCATCAGCCAGCCATCGAAGCGCAGGAAGATCAATGCGAGGCGCAGGTCGGACACGTCGCGCCACAGGGACAGGTACCAGAGCACCGTGGCCGCGAGCAGACTGATCCCCGCCACCGCGTACCAGAACAGCAGCGGGTCGCGCCCGCCGCGCAACCACAGCCAAAGGGCGAGCAGCCCGAGCGCTCCGAACGCCGCCGCGGACATGAGGATCATCCGCCCCTGAATGAGCTCCCGCATCGCGCCCCGCCCGGAGAGCACCTGCGTGTCGCCGAACTGTACGCGCGGGATGCCGTGAAACCACTGCGGATACCCCTTCGCCTGCAGATGAATGACGTTCTCGCCCGCGCGCAGAATCTCCGGCGGGACGGGGATGACTACTGCGGTGAGCGCCGCGCCCTCGGCGTAGCGCTCGCTCAGCTTCCAGATCGGCTGCCGGTTGAAGTACACGGTGAGATCGGCCAGCGGCAGCCGCGGGAGGTAGAGGCTGTGGCTGCGAACGGGGGAGTCAGATTTATCCAGCGAGAAGCGGATGCGATACCAGACGTCCGTTCCCCGTGGCGGATCGCGGAACCAGTTGTGCGGCAGCGCGACCGGGGTCCATATCTGGAACCGGTCGTGGTCGGGAAAGCCCCATACCCGCGACGTCGGCGATTCGGCGTGCTCGAAGGTCTGGACGCGCGGCCCATCTTCGGCAAGCGCGGGAAGTGCGGCCAGCCACAGCAGCGCGCCGAGGATCCTATTCACAGGAGCCGGCGGCGGTCGGCCTCGAACACGGCCTCGGTCTTCGAATGCACCGCGAGCTTCCTGTAGATGTTCTTCAGGTGCGTGTGCACCGTCTGCACCGAGAGATGAAGCAGGTTGCCGGTTTCGGCGTAGGTGAAGCCGCGTGCGATCGCGTTCAGGATCTCGGCCTCACGCCGCGTGAGCTGCGCCTCGGCCGGCAGGGCCAGCTTCGCCGGCACGAGGCGCTTGAGCACCTGCCGGGCGATCACCGGGGAGAGCGGCGAGCCGCCGCTGCGCAGGTGGCGTATGTCTTCGGCGATGTCGTGCTCGAGCGCGCCCTTGAGCAGGTAGCCGCGCGCCCCGGCCTCGAGCGCGCCGATCACGCTCTCCTCGTCGCCGAAGATCGTGACCACGAGGATGTCGCAGGCCGGATGGCGCGCCGCGATGTGCCGCACCACCTCGAGGCCGGGCATGTCGGGCAGGCCCAGGTCGACCAGGAACACATCGGGCGCGCTGTTCTCGATGTTAGCGAGCGCTTCGACCCCCGTACGGTACTCGCCCACGACGCGCAGGGACGGATCCGAGCGGATCGAGGCAACAAGCCGCTTGCGCGCTTCGTCGTCGTCCTCGACCAGCGCGATCGTGACGGGCTCGGTGCGCGTCGCCTCCATCGCCCCTCCAAGCGCACAGGGTACTCCTCGCGCGGGCCCGAAGGGCTACCCCTTATTGGGGAGCATGGAAGTTAAATGGGGTCAGAGTCGAGTTTCACGAGACTGAGCCGCGGTCTCCAGGCCTTCAGGAAATTCGACGCTGACCCCGATTGCGGACCCCGATTACTCAGCGCGTTCGAAACGCTAGCAGGGCTCGATCACCGCGCCGGGCCGGATCGTGCTGCCGGTGACGATGCGACAGTTCAGGCCCGAGCGGTTGAGCAGCGGCTTGAAGACTTTCTTGCCGAGCAGGTCCTCGAGATACTGGCAGGGGACGTTGAGGCGCCCGCCGTAGAGCACGCATTCGCCGACGCGGAAGCTGCGGCCGACGAGATGGTTTAGCGGCACGCCGCGCGTGGTGAGGTTGCGGCGATGCTCGTGCGGCGCGAGCTCGATGCCGTGGTCGCGGGCCAGCGCTTCGAGCGTTTCGACCTCGATCAGCGTGATCTGGCGGTCTTCGTGATGGCGGACCGAATAGGTCCCGGTCCGCTCGGCGTAGCGGTCGCCTTCGATCCCTTTGCCCGCCAGCAGGCGCGCCTCGGCGAGCTCCCGCATCGGCGCCGAAGCCGCAACGGCGACGTGCACGTGCAGCAGTTCACCCTTCCAGCTCATGACCGATATAATTGCACACTCCCTCATAGCACATCTCCAGCCCATGAAAGTCCTGGTCAGCGTCAAGCGCGTGGTCGACTATAACGTCAAGGTGCGGGTTAAGGCGGACGGCACCGGCGTCGAGACCGCGAACGTCAAGATGTCGATGAACCCGTTCGACGAGATCGCGGTGGAGGAGGCGGTGCGGCTCAAGGAAGCCGGCGTCGTCACCGAGATCGTCGCCGTTTCCTGCGGACCGCAGGCCTGCCAGGAGACGCTGCGCACCGCGCTCGCGATCGGCGCCGACCGCGCGATCCTCGTGGAAAGCGACGCCGAGCTGCAGCCGCTGGCGGTCGCCAAGCTCCTGAGAGCGGTGTGCCAGAAGGAGTTGCCGCGGCTCGTGATCATGGGCAAGCAGGCGATCGACGACGACTCGAACCAGACCGGACAGATGCTCGCCGCGCTGATGGGCTGGTCGCAGGCCACCTTCGCCTCCAAGCTCAAGATCGAAGGCGACAAGGCGCAGGTCACGCGCGAGGTGGACGGCGGCCTGGACACCATCTCGGTCAAGCTGCCCGCGGTGGTGACGACCGACCTGCGCCTGAACGAGCCGCGCTACGTCACGCTGCCGAACATCATGAAGGCGAAGAAGAAGCCGCTCGAGAACCTGAAGCCCGACGCGCTCGGCGTGAACGTCGCGCCGCGCCTGAAGACGCTCAAGGTGAGCGAGCCGCCGAAGCGCAAGGGCGGGGTGAAGGTCGCCGACGCCAAGGCGCTGGTGGATAAACTCAGAAACGAAGCGAAGGTGATCTGATGGCCGTCCTGGTATTCGCGGAGCACGACAACAAGTCGGTCAAGAAGGCGACCCTAAGCACCGTCGCCGCCGCGCAGAAGATCGGCGGCGAGATCCACGTGCTGGTCGCGGGCCACGGCTGCGGCGACGCGGCCAAGGCGGCGTCGCAGATCGCGGGCGTGGCGAAGGTGCTGCACGCCGACGCGCCGCAGCTCGACGACGAGCTCGCCGAGAACGTCGCGGCGCTGATGGTGGGGCTCGGCAAGGGCTACACGCACCTGCTCGCGCCGGCGACCTCCAACGGCAAGAACGTCATGCCGCGCGTCGCGGCGCTGCTCGACGTGCAGGCGATCTCTGAGATCATCGCGGTCGAGTCGCCCGACACCTTCGTGCGCCCGATCTACGCCGGCAACGCGCTCGCCACCGTGCAGTCGTCGGACGCCATCAAGGTGATCACGGTGCGCGCCACGGGCTTCGACGCGGTGGCGGCGAGCGGCGGAGCCGCGCCGGTCGAAGCGGTCGCCGCGCCCGCCGACAGCGGGCTGTCGAGCTTCGTCGGGCGCGAGGTGTCGAAGTCGGAGCGTCCCGAGCTCACCTCGGCGCGCATCGTCGTCTCGGGCGGGCGCGGCATGGGCTCGGGCGACAACTTCAAGATCCTCGAGCCGCTCGCCGACAAGCTGGGCGCAGCGATGGGTGCCTCGCGCGCCGCGGTCGACGCCGGCTTCGTGCCGAACGACTGGCAGGTGGGCCAGACCGGCAAGATCGTGGCGCCGGACCTCTACGTCGCAGTCGGCATCTCGGGCGCGATCCAGCACCTCGCCGGGATGAAGGACAGCCGCGTCATCGTCGCGATCAACAAGGACGAGGAGGCGCCGATCTTCTCGGTCGCCGACTACGGTATCGTCGGCGACCTGTTCCAGATCGTGCCGCAGATCGTGGAGGAGCTGAAGAAATGAGCGCCTACGTCGCCCCTCTCAAGGACATGCGCTTCGTACTGAACGAAGTCGCTGGCTTGTCCGCGGTGGCCCGGCTGCCGGGCTGCGAGGAGGCAACGCCGGACACGGTCGACGCGATCCTGCAGGAGGCGGCGAAGTTCTCTTCGGAAATCCTGGACCCTTTGAATTACTCGGGAGACCAGGAAGGCTCGAAATGGCGCGACGGCGCGGTCACCACGCCGAAGGGCTTCAAGGAGGCCTACCGCCAGTTCGTCGAAGGCGGCTGGGCCGGCCTGCCGCTCGAGGCGGAGTGGGGCGGGCAGGGGTTGCCCAAACTCGTCTCGACGCCGGTGACCGAGATGATCACCTCGGCGAACATGTCTTTTTCGCTCTGCCCGATGCTTACCCAGGGGGCGATCGAGGCGCTGCTCACCGCGGGCTCAGAGCCGCTGAAGAAGGCTTTCCTGCCGAAGATGGTCGACGGCCGCTGGACCGGCACCATGAACCTCACCGAGCCGCAGGCGGGCTCGGATCTCGCGCTGGTGCGCACGAAGGCGGTGCGCGAAGGCGATCATTACCGGATCTCGGGGCAGAAGATCTTCATCACCTTCGGCGAGCACGACCTGACCGAGAACATCGTGCACCTGGTGCTCGCGCGCACGCCCGACGCGCCCGAGGGCGTGAAGGGGATTTCGCTTTTCATCGTGCCCAAGTTCCTGGTCAACGCCGACGGCTCGCTCGGCGCGCGCAACGGCGCCAAATGCGCCTCGATCGAGCACAAGCTCGGCATCCACGCCAGCCCCACCGCGGTGATGGTGTTCGAGAACGCGGTCGGCTACCTGGTGGGCGAGGAGAACAAGGGCCTCGCCTACATGTTCATCATGATGAACGCGGCGCGCTTCGCCGTCGGGCTCGAGGGCGTGGCGATCGCCGAGCGCGCGTTCCAGCGCGCGCTCGCCTACGCGAAGGACCGCATGCAGGGCAAGGACCTGGTCGAGGGCGCGCAGACCGTGCCGATCATCCGCCACCCGGACGTGCGCAGGATGCTGATGCTCATGAAGTCGCAGACGGAGGCGATGCGCGCGCTCGCCTACACGGTCGCCGCCGCGATGGATTTCTCAGTCAGAGCTCCTGCCGCCGAAGAGAGGAAGAAGCACCAGGCGTTCGTCGACCTGATGATCCCGGTGGTGAAGGGCTGGTCGACCGAGACCGGAATCGAGGTCGCTTCGCTCGGCGTGCAGGTGCACGGCGGAATGGGGTTCATCGAGGAAACCGGCGCCGCGCAGCACCTGCGCGACGCGCGCATCACCACCATCTACGAGGGCACCACCGGCATCCAGGCGAACGACCTGATCGGGCGCAAGATCGCGCGCGAGGGCGGCGCCACGGTCAAGGCCTGGCTCACGCAGCTCGCGCAGTTCGACGCCGAGTTGGCGAAATCGGGCAACGCCGACATCGCGCGGCTGCGCCAGGCGCTCGCCGCCGGGCGCACGGCGGTTGGCGAGGCGGTCGACTGGCTGCTCGCGACCTTCGGCCGGGACATCAAGGCGGCCTCGGCGGGCGCGGTGCCGTTTCTCCGGCTGATGGGGATCGTCGCCGGCGGCTGGCAGATGGCGCGCTCGGCGCTCGCGGCAGAAGCGAAGCTCGCCGCGGGCGGGGGCGATCGCGCGTTCTACCAGGCGAAGATTGCCACGGCGCGCTTCTACGCCGACCAGCTGCTGACGCAGGCGGGCGGCCTCGCCGCGGTGGTCAAGTCGGGTGGCGCCGGAGCGCTGTCGCTCGGCGAGGAGCAGTTCCTCGCCGCCTAGGAAAGATCGAGCGAGGCGCGCGCCAGCGTCGCATCGCCCGGGTGGCGCGTGATGGAGAAGCCGAGCTTGCGCACCGTGCCGAGCATCGCGTTGTTGGTCGACAGGATGTCGCCGTAGATGCGCTTCAGGCCGCGCAGGCGCGCCACCGACACCAGCTTCGCGAGCATGCGCCGGCCGATGCCGCGCCCCTGCCAGGAGTCGGCCAGCACGATCGCGAACTCGCAGTCGGTGCCGGAATCGTCGATCACGTAGCGCGCCACCCCGATGATGGTCTCGGCGTCGCCCAGCATGGTGATCGCGGCGAGCGCCACCTCGCGCGTCCAGTCGAGGTGGGTGAGGCGCCGGATGTACTCGTCGGTGATCTTGATGGCGCCGCCGAGCAGGCGGTTGTAGCGCGTCTCGTCGGACAGGCCGCTGACGAAGTCGCGCTCGATGCCGACGTCGTCCGGCCGCAACGGCCGAATGGTCACCGGCGCGCCGATGACCGGCTGAAACGATTCGTCGAGGTCCTCGGGGATCAGAGCGGGATCTTGCCGATGATCATGTCCTTCCACATCACCCAGTCGCCGGCGAAGCTGTAGAAGGGGTACTTGAAGGTCGCGGGGCGGTTCTTCTCGAAGAAGAAGTGGCCCACCCAGGCGAAGGCATAGCCGATGACCAGCCCGAAGAGCACGAACCACGCGCTGAGCGTGATGAGCGCGACGATCAGGCATGCCAGTCCGAGGCTGGTGCCGGCGAAGTGCAGCCGCCGGCACGTGCGGTCCGAGTGCTCGGAGAGGTAGAAGGGATAGAACTTGGCGAACGAGCCGTACTTCAGAGAAGTTTCCTGGGGCATAGGAGTATCCCGTCCTCGTCGGCGTAAAGCCACTCGCCCGGCGTGAACTTCACACCGGCGAAGGCGACTGGAATGCCGCGCTCGCCGAACCCCTTCTTCTGCGGGCGCGTGGGGTTGGCGGCGAGCGCCATGAGGCCGATCTCCATGCGCGCGCACTCGACGGTGTCGCGCACCGCGCCGCAGATCACGAACCCCGCGTAGCCGTTGTCCAGGGCGCGCTTGGCGAGCACGTCGCCCACCAGCGCGACGCGCAGGCTGCCGCCGCCATCGATCACCATGACGCGCCCCTCGCCGGGCTCGTCGATCTGCTGGCGCACCACGAGGTTGTCCTCGAAGGCCTTGACCGTGCACATGGGTCCCGCGAAGCGCGTGCGGCCGCCGTAGTGGCGCAGCCCCGGCAGGGCCACGTGCACCTCGGCGGTGTGAGCGTCGTACAGGTCTGCAGTCTTGAAGTTGAAGTTCATGTCGCCTTACATGTTGGGGTAGTTGGGTCCGCCGCCGCCTTCGGGCGTCACCCAGACGATGTTCTGGGTCGGGTCCTTGATGTCGCAGGTCTTGCAGTGCACGCAGTTCTGCGCGTTGATCTGCAGGCGAGCGTTGCTGCCATCGTCGTCGCGCACGATCTCGTATACGCCCGCCGGGCAGTAGCGCTGCTCGGGCGCGTCGTACAGCTCGAGGTTGACCTTCACCGGCACGGCCGCGTCCTTGAGCGTGAGATGGATCGGCTGGTCCTCGCCGTGATTGGTGTTGGAGAACGACACCGATGTCAGGCGGTCGAACGTCAGCACGCCGTCGGGCTTGGGATAGGCGATCGGCGCCGCCTCGGATTTCTTCTTCAGCGTCTCGTGGTCGGCGTGTGCATGGTGCAGCGTCCAGGGCGCCCTTCCGCGCAGCAGCACCTGGTCGATGCCGAACATGAGGGAGCCCGTGTACAGGCCCTTCGCCATCCACGGCTTGAAGTTGCGCGCGCGGTACAGCTCGTCGTACAGCCAGCTGTCCTGAAACGCGTCGGTGTAGCCGTCGAGCGCATCGCGCTCGCGCTTCACGCCGAGCGCGTGGAACGCGGCCTCGGCGGCGAGCATGCCGCTCTTGATCGCCGCGTGGCTGCCCTTGATGCGCGAGGCGTTCAGAAAGCCCGCGTCGTCCCCGATCAGGCAGCCGCCGGGAAACACGAACTTCGGCAGCGACTGCAGTCCGCCCGCGGAGATGGCGCGCGCGCCGTAGGCGACGCGCTTGCCGCCCTCGAAAAAGCCGCGGATCGCGGGGTGCGTCTTGTAACGCTGGAATTCCTCGTACGGACTGAGGTAGGGATTGCTGTAGGCCAGCCCCACCACGAAGCCGACCGCCACCTGGTTGTTCTCCAGGTGGTAGAGAAAGGATCCGCCGTAGGTGTCGGGCTCGAGCGGCCAGCCCGCGGTGTGCACCACCAGCCCCGGCTGGTGCTTCTCCGGCTTCACGTCCCACAGCTCCTTCAGGCCGATGCCGTAGACCTGCGGGTCCGCGTCCTTGCGCAGCGCGAACTTCGCTTCCAGCTGTTTGCCGAGGTGGCCGCGGCAGCCCTCGGCGAAGAAGGTGTACTTGGCCTGCAGCTCCATGCCGAGCTGGTACGAATCGGTTTTCTCGCCCTTGCGGTTGATCCCGAGGTCGCCGGTGGCCACGCCCGTCACCGCGCCCTTTGCGTCGTACAGCACCTCTGCGGCCGCGAATCCGGGGAAGATTTCGACCCCGAGCCCCTCGGCCTGCTGCCCGAGCCAGCGACAGACGTTGCCCAGGCTCACCACGTAGTTGCCGTGGTTCCTGAAGCACGCCGGCAGCAGGAAGTGCGGCGTGTGGTACGACGACGACTCCGTCAGGAACAGGAAGCGGTCCTCGGTCACCGGCACGTTCAGCGGCGCGCCTTTCGCCTTCCAGTCGGGAAACAGCTCGTCGAGCCCGCGCGGGTCCATGACGGCGCCCGACAGGATGTGCGCGCCGATCTCGGAGCCCTTCTCGAGCACGCACACCGATACTTCGCGCTTCTTCTCCGCAGCGAGCTGCTTGAGCCGGATCGCGCAGGCGAGGCCCGCGGGTCCCCCGCCGACGATCACGGCGTCGTACTGCATCGATTCGCGCGTCATGCGCCGATTATAATCGCCGTCCGATGAACCACGAGCGAACACTGGGCTACGTCGCGCACATCCCCATTCGCTGGGGCGACATGGATGCGATGGGGCACGTCAACAACACCGTGTACTTCCGCTTCATGGAGCAGGCGCGCATCTGCTGGTTCGACCGCGTGCTGCCCCGCGGCGAAGGACGCAAATCGAACGGCATCGTGATCGTCAGCGCGTCGTGCCACTACCGCCGGCCCATGACCTATCCGGGCACGGTCGAGGTGAAGCTGTTTGTGGGCACGCCTGGCGCATCGAGCATTCCCACGTACTACGAGATGCGGGTCGACGACGACCCGCAGCCTTACGCCACGGGCGAGGCGGTGGTGGTGTTCATCGACGTCGCGAAAAACAGGCCCGTGCGCGTCCCCGAAGGCCTGCGCGCAAGGCTCAAGGAACTGATGGAGGTGGCGCAGTGAGCGAACAGCCCTCCTGGCGGCCGTCGCCCGAGCGGGCGGGGCGCAGCGCGCTCGCCGCCTTCATGCGGCGCGCCGGCAACTTCGCCGATTACGCCGCGCTGCACCGCTGGTCGGTCGAGCACGGCGGTGAATTCTGGAACCAGGTGTGGGACTTCTGCGGCGTCGAGGGCACGAAGGGCGCGCGCACGCTGGTCGACGGCGACCGCATGCCGGGCGCGCGGTGGTTCCCGGACGCGCGCCTCAATTTCGCGCAGAACCTGCTGCGCCAGCCCGACGACACGGATGCGATCGTGTTTCGGGGCGAGGACAAGGTGAAACGGCGCCTCAGCCGCCGCGAGCTGCACGCGCTGGTGTCGCGCTTGCAGCAGGCGCTCGCCGCGGCCGGGGTGAAAAAGGGCGACCGCGTGGCGGGCTACCTGCCGAACCTTCCCGAGAGCGTGGCGGCGATGCTCGCCACCGCGAGCCTCGGGGCCACCTGGTCGAGCTGCTCGCCGGACTTCGGCGTGCAGGGCGTGCTCGACCGCTTCGGCCAGATCGAGCCCAAGGTGCTGTTCTGCGCCGATGGCTACCTGTACGGCGGCAAGGAGTTCGACTCGCAGGAGAAGGTGCGGGAAGTGCTCGGCAAGCTGCCCTCGGTGCGAGAGTGTGTCGTCGTGCCCTACCTCGGCGCGGCGGTCACGGTGGGCCGCAGCCTCGAGCAATTCATCGCGCCGTTCGCCGCGCGGCCGGTCGAGTTCGAGCGGGTCCAGTTCAACCATCCGCTCTATATTCTTTTCTCCTCGGGCACCACCGGGGTGCCGAAGTGCATCGTGCACGGCACCGGCGGGACGCTGCTGCAGCACCTGAAGGAACACCGGCTGCACTCCGACGTCGGGCCCGGCGACCGCGTGTTCTACTTCACTACGCTCGGCTGGATGATGTGGAACTGGCTCGTCTCCGGGCTCGCCGCCGGCGCGACCCTGCTGTTGTACGACGGCTCGCCGTTCGTCGGCCGCGCCAGGGTCCTGTTCGATTTCGCGGATGCCGAGGGCATGACCCATTTCGGCACCTCGGCCAAGTTCATCGACGCCATCGCCAAGGTCAGCCTGAAGCCGCGCGAGACGCACCGCCTGGAGAAACTGCGCGCGATCCTTTCCACCGGCTCGCCGCTGCTTCCGGAGGGCTTCGACTACGTGTACGCGAACGTCAAGCAGGACGTGTGCCTGTCGTCGATCTCCGGCGGCACGGACATCGTGTCGTGCTTCGTGCTCGGCAACCCGATGCTGCCGGTGTGGCGCGGCGAGATCCAGTGCAAGGGCCTCGGGCTCGCAGTGGAAGTATTCGACGAGCAGGGCAAGCCGGTGACGGGAGAGAAGGGGGAACTCGTGTGCACGCGCCCGTTCCCCGCGATGCCGGTCGGGTTCTGGAACGATCCGGACGGCGCGAAGTACCGCGCGGCCTATTTCGAGAAGTATCCGAACGTCTGGCGCCACGGCGACTGGTGCGAGATCACGCCTCACGGCGGCATGGTGATCTACGGGCGTTCGGACGCGGTGCTCAATCCGGGCGGCGTGAGGATCGGCACCGCCGAGATCTACCGCCAGGTCGAGCAGCTCGACGAAGTGCTCGAATCGCTGGTGATCGGCCAGGACTGGGATGGCGACGTGCGGGTAGTGCTGTTCGTCAAGCTCAAGGAAGGGTTGACGCTGGACGAGGGGCTCGTGGCTCGCATCAAGCGCCGCATCCGCGACAACACGACGCCGCGGCACGTCCCGGACAAGGTGCTGCAGGTGGCGGACATCCCGCGCACCAAGAGCGGCAAGATCGTCGAGCTGGCGGTGCGCGACGTGGTGCACGGCCGGCCGATCAAGAACATCGAGGCGCTCGCCAATCCCGAGGCGCTCGAGCACTTCCGCGCCCGGCCCGAGCTCTCGACGCCCTAGCTGCCGGTGAACTTCGGCGTGCGCCGCTCGGCGCTCGCCCGCACCCCTTCCTTGAAGTCCTGCGTGCGGCGCAGCCGCGTCTGCTCGGCGAGCTCGTGCACCGTCGCCGCGCGCACGCGCTCGGCGAGGCCCGCGCGCAGCGTGGCGCGGGTGGCCATCACCCCGAGCGGGGCGCACTCGGCGATCTCGCGCGCCAGCGCGAGCGCCGCGCCGCGCACCTCGGCCTGCGGCACGAGCACGTCGGCCAGCCCCATCGCGAGCGCTTCCTCGCCCTTCACGCGTCGCCCGGTGTAGAACATCAGCGCCGCCTTGCCCGGGCCGATCAGCGCCGGCAGCGTCACGGTGAGCCCGAAACCGGGGTGGAACCCGAGCCGCGTGAAGTTGGCGCTGAAGCGCGCCTCCGGGCAGGTGACGCGGAAATCGGGCACCAGTGCGAGCCCAAGCCCGCCGCCGACCGCCGGGCCGTGGATCGCGCCGACGACCGGCTTGCGGCTGGCGAACAGGCGCACCGCCTCCACGTACAGGTGCGCGGTGTTGCCGGTGCTGTCGCCCGCCAGGCGGCTTCCGTCCCCGAAGTCCGCGCCGGCGCAGAAGGACTTGCCCTCGGCGGCGAGCACGATCGCGCGGCATTGCGGGTTGCGGTCGAGCGCCTCGAACGCGTCCGCGAGCTGCCGGATGAGCGCGAGGTCGAAGAAGTTGTGCGGCGGGCGGCGTATTTCGACCGTGGCGACGGCATCGGCGAACTCGATCGCTAGATCCGGGTGCGCGTTCTTCTCGTTCATTGCAGGCTCCTGGTGGGTGCAGCCGTTCAGCGCAGGCCGAGGCCACGCGCGATGATGCCGCGCAGCACTTCGCTCGTGCCGCCCTGGATGGTCAGCTTCGGCGCGATGTTGATCGCGTAGGCGAGGCGCTCGTCGAACAGGCGCCGGTCGATCTGCTCGCCGTCGACGAAGGCGGCGAGTTCGCGCGCCCGGGCGGGCAGGTTCTGCTCCCACACGGTGCCGAGATCTTTCACGATCGAGGCTTCGAGCACGGGCTCCTTGCCCTGCGCGAGCATGCCCGCCACCGACACCGACATGCGGCGCAGCACGTGCAGCTGCGCCGCCAGCCGGCCGATTCCCTCGGCGCCGCGCAGATCGGGCTGCGGGCCGAGCACGCGCACCAGGTCGAACAGCACGTACGAGGTCTCGAGGAAGCGCTCCGGGCCGCTCCTCTCGTAGGCGAGCTCGCTCGTCGCCTGCTGCCAGGCGAGATCGACCGCGCCGAGCCGATACTCGTCGGGCACCAGCACGTCGTCGAACACCACCTCGTTGAAGTCGTGCCGCCCGCTCATGTCGATGATCGGATTGACGCGGATGCCGGGCCATGTCATGTCGACCAGGAATTGCGTCAGGCCGTGCCGGCGATCGTCCTTCGCCGGGGGCGAAGTGCGGAACAGCCCGATCATGTAGTCGGCGTGGTGCGCCTCGGTGGTCCAGATCTTGGCGCCGTTCACGCGCCAGCCGCCGTCGACCTTGGCGGCGCGCGTGCGCGCGGCGAACAGGTCCGAGCCCGAGCCGGGCTCGCTCATGCCGATGCAGAAGCAGCATTCGCCGCGCACGATCTTCGGCAGCACCTCGGCCTTGATGCGATCGGATGCGTACTTGAGCAGGATCGGACCGCTTTGCCGGTCGGCGACGAAATGCGCGCGCACCGGCGCCTGGGCCGCGGAGAACTCCTCGGTCACCACGTAGCGCTCGAGGTGGCTGCGCTCGGCGCCGCCGTACTTCCGCGGCCAGGTCATGCCGATCCAGCCGCGCGCTCCGACCTTGCGGCTGAACTCGAGGTTGTAGCCGCGCGCCGAGCCGCTCGAGCGCGGGTCGAACGTCCCGGTGGCGATCTCCTCCTCGAGGAAGCGGCGCACCTCCGCGCGCAGCGCCTGCACTTCGGGCGGCAGGCGGATGGTGTCGAAGCGGATCGCGGTCGTCATGGAATCCTCAACGCGCGGCGAGCAGCGGCCAGAGTGCATCGGCGCCGCGCGCGGCGAGCGAGCGCCCGAGGCGTGCCGCCCAGGCGCTTTCGCTGCCGAAATCCTCGCGCCAGGCCCACAGCCGCTGGGTGTAGCGGTGCAGCGCGTGCTCGGCGGAAAAGCCGAGCGCGCCGTGCACCTGATGGGCGATGGCCGCGCCGGCACCCGCCGCCTCGCCGGCCCGGATCTTGGCGCTGGCGACCTCGAGCAGCACGGCGTCGTCGAAATCGCGCGCGGTCTCGAGCGTCTCCGCGGCCGATCCTGCCGCCGCGAGCGCCGCGGCGGTCTCGCAGGCGAGACGAGCGAGCTGGTGCTGCACGGCCTGGAATCTGGCGATCGGCCGCTCGAACGCGATGCGCTCGTTGGCATAGGCTGCGGAGCGCTCGAGGATCGCTTCCAGGGCGCCGCTCATCTGCGCCGCGCGCGCCGCCGCTCCCATGGAGAACAGCTGATCTTCGGAGAATCCCGCCGGCGCTTCCGCGGCGGCGAGCGGCCGCACGTTGGCGAGCACGAGCGTGTCGCGCGGTTCGCCCGCGAGGTCGGCTCCGGGCTCGATCGCGCACTGTGCGCGCTCGACCAGCGCCACCATCGGCCGTTCGCCGCGCCGCGCGAGGAGCGCGACGTGCGCCGCATCGCGCGCGAAGGGGATGCCGCGGGCGCGGCCCGAGACGCGGCCGTCGTGCGCCATGTCGAGGCGCTCGCCCTCGCGCACCGGGGCCGGCGTCAGGATGCCCGCCGGCGCCTCGAGCCCCGCCCGGGCGAGCAACCAGGCGGCGAGCAGCGTTTCGGCCAGCGGCACCGCGACCGCGAAGGCGCCGGCGATGCGCAGCACCTCGAACCCGTCGGCGATCCCCGCGCCGGCTCCGCCGAGCGATTCGGGTACCCAGGCGCGTGTCAGGTAGGCCTCCTCGAGCGCCGACCACAAGGGCGCGCGCCAGGACTCGTCGCGCGCGGAATTGAGCGTCTGCGGATCGCCGAGATCGCGGAAGATCCGGGTGGTGGTCTCTGCGGCGAGACTGGCGATCTCGGTCATGCACAGCGAGTTTACTCGGCTGCGGCGGCGTTGAGAGGCGGGGCGAAGTCCGGTAGACTTGCCCATCCGTGCACGACGTCGGGTGATGACCAAATATGTATTCGTAACCGGTGGAGTAGTTTCCTCTCTGGGGAAAGGCATCGCCGCCGCGTCTCTCGCCGCGATCCTCGAATCGCGCGGCATCCGAGTCACCAACATCAAGCTGGACCCGTATATCAACGTCGATCCGGGCACCATGAGCCCGTTTCAGCACGGTGAGGTATTCGTCACGGAGGACGGCGCCGAGGCCGACCTGGACCTCGGCCACTACGAGCGCTTCCAGAGCTCGAAGATGCACCGCGCGAACAACTTCACCACCGGGCAGATCTACGAGTCGGTGATCAAGAAGGAGCGGCGCGGCGACTACCTGGGCGGCACGGTGCAGGTGATCCCCCACATCACCGACGAGATCAAGTCCTTTGTCAAGCGGGGGGCGGGCGACGCCGACGTGGCGATCGTGGAGATCGGCGGCACCGTGGGCGACATCGAGTCCCTCCCGTTTCTCGAGGCGATCCGGCAGATGGGCCTCGAGATGGGGCGCAACAACGTGTGCTACATCCACCTTACGCTCGTGCCCTACATCGCGAGCGCGGGGGAGATCAAGACCAAGCCGACGCAGCACTCGGTCAAGGAGCTGCGCGAGATCGGGATCCAGGCCGACGTCGTCCTGTGCCGCACGGACCGGCCGCTGCCGGAGGACGAGAAACGCAAGATCGCGCTCTTCTGCAACGTGCAGAAGGAGGCCGTGATCTCCGCCTGGGACGTCGACTCGATCTACAAGATCCCGATGATGCTGCACGAGCAGATGCTCGACGAGATCGTCTGCCACAAGCTCGGCATCCTGGCGCGCGCCGCGGACCTGTCCGCGTGGACCAAGCTGGTCGATGCGCTCGAGCACCCGGAGCACGAGGTCGACATCGCCTTCGTCGGCAAGTACATCGACCTGCAGGACTCCTACAAGTCGCTAAACGAGGCGCTGGCCCACGCCGGCATCCACACGCGTAGCCGGGTCAAGATCCATTACGTCGACTCCGAGGAGATCGAGAAATCCGGCGTCGCGGCGCTGGAGAAAGTGGACGCGATCCTGGTGCCGGGGGGATTCGGCAAGCGCGGGACCGAAGGCAAGATCCGCGCCATCCGCTATGCGCGCGAGAACGGCGTGCCCTTCCTCGGCATCTGCCTCGGCATGCAGCTCGCGACGATCGAGTTCGCGCGCAATGTCTGCGGCCTGGAGGGCGCCAACAGCACCGAGTTCGATCCGAACACGCCCCATCCGGTGGTCGCGCTGATCACCGAGTGGCTCGACCGCAGCGGGAACGTCGAGCGCCGCAGCGAGAAGTCCGACCTCGGCGGCACCATGCGCCTCGGCGCGCAGCGCTGCGCGATCGTGCCGGGAACGCTCGCGGAGAAGATCTACGGCGCCGAGGTCAACGAGCGCCACCGCCACCGCTACGAGGTAAATAACGTCTACGTGCCGCAGCTCGAGGCCCGCGGCTACAAGATCGCCTCGCGCACGCCGAGCGAGAACCTGCCCGAGATGATGGAGCTGCCGGAGCACCCGTGGTTCGTCGGCTGCCAGTTCCACCCCGAGTTCACCTCCACGCCGCGCGCCGGCCATCCCCTGTTCAAGGCCTTCGTCTCGGCGGCGCTCAGGAACCGCCTGCGCGGCAAGCGTTCGTCCCCGGGCGGCAGCCTCTCCGTCGTGGCGGCATGAAGCTTTGCGGCTTCGAGGCCGGGCTCGAGCGCCCGCTGTTCCTGATTGCGGGTCCCTGCGTGGTCGAGTCGCGCGAGCTGCAGATCGAGGTTGCGGGGCGGCTGAAGGAGATGTGCGGCGCGCTCAGGCTTCCGTTCATCTTCAAGTCCTCCTACGACAAGGCGAACCGGTCCTCCGGCAAGTCGTTCCGCGGCCCGGGCATGGACGAGGGCCTCAGGATCCTCGCCGAGGTGCGACGCCAGCTCGGCGTGCCGGTGCTCACCGACGTGCACACGGTCGAGGAGGTGAAGCCGGTGGCGGAGGTCGTGGACGTGCTGCAGACGCCTGCGTTCCTGTGCCGCCAGACCGACTTCATCCGCGCCGCCGCGTCGGCCGGCCGGCCGGTCAACATCAAGAAAGGGCAGTTCCTCTCCCCGCACGAGATGAAGAACGTCGTCGACAAGGCGAAGGAAGCAAGCGGCGCGGACAACGTCATGGTGTGCGAGCGCGGCTTCGCGTTCGGCTACGGCAACCTGGTGTCCGACATGAGGTCGCTCGCCATCATGCGCGAGACCGGCTGCCCGGTCGTGTTCGACGCCACCCATTCGGTGCAACTGCCGGGCGGGCAGGGCAGTTCCTCGGGCGGGCAGCGCGAGTTCATCCCCGTGCTCGCGCGCGCGGCGGTGGCGAGCGGCGTGGCCGGGCTTTTCATGGAAACGCACCCCAACCCGGAGAAGGCGCTGTCCGATGGCCCGAACGCCTGGCCGCTCGCGATGATGCGCGAGCTGCTCGAGACGCTGGTCGAACTGGACCGGACGGTGAAGAAGAAGGGATTCGCAGAAAACCTCGTAAAAGGGACCAAGCCATGAGCTCCATTGTCGATGTCGTCGCGCGCGAGATCCTCGATTCGCGCGGCAACCCCACGGTCGAGGCCGACGTGCTGCTGGAATCGGGCGTGATGGGTCGCGCTTCGGTGCCCTCGGGCGCCTCCACCGGCAGCCGCGAGGCGCTCGAGTTGCGCGACGGCGATCCGCAGCGCTACGGCGGCAAGGGCGTGCTGAAGGCAGTAGAAGCCATCAATACCGAGATTTCAGAGGCGATCGTGAGCCTCGATGCCTCCGAGCAGGGTTTCATCGACCGCACGCTGATCGAGCTGGATGGCACGGAAAACAAGGGTCGTCTCGGCGCCAACGCACTGCTCGCGGTGTCGATGGCGGTGGCGCGCGCGGCTTCCGAGGAGTCCGGTCTTCCCCTGTACCGGTATTTCGGCGGATCGGCGCCGATGCAGATGCCGGTACCGCTGATGAACGTCGTCAATGGCGGGGCGCACGCCAACAACCGCCTCGACCTGCAGGAATTCATGATCGTGCCGGTCGGAGCGCAGTCGTTCCGCGAGGCCGTGCGATGCGGCGCGGAGACGTTCCAGGCGCTGAAGAAACTGATCGACGGCAAGGGCATGTCGACCGCGGTGGGGGACGAAGGCGGATTTGCGCCCAGCCTGCCGACGCACGCCGCAGCGATCGAACTGATCCTCGAGGCGACGGAGAAGGCGGGCTACAGCGCGGGCCGGGACATCGTGATCGCGCTCGACTGCGCGGCCTCGGAGTTCTACCGGGACGGCGTGTACGAGCTCGAATCGGAAGGCCTGCGGCTCGATTCCGCCGAGCTGTGCGACTACCTGGCGAGTCTCGCCGGCCGCTATCCGATCATCTCGATCGAGGACGGAATGGCGGAGGACGACTGGGACGGCTGGAAACTGCTCACCGAGCGGCTGGGACGCAAGCTGCAGCTCGTGGGCGACGACATCTTCGTCACCAATACGCGCATCCTGCAACAGGGCGTGCGCCAGGGCATCGCCAACTCGGTGCTGATCAAGGTGAACCAGATCGGCACTCTCACCGAGACCTTCGCAGCGATCGAGCTCGCCAAGCGCTCGCGCTATACCTCGGTGATCTCGCACCGTTCGGGCGAGACCGAGGACACGACCATCGCCGACATCGCCGTCGGCATGAACGCGCTGCAGATCAAGACCGGATCGCTGTCGCGCTCCGACCGCGTGGCGAAGTACAACCAGCTGCTGCGGATCGAGGAAGACCTCGGAGATTCGGTCAGCTACCCGGGGCGCGAGGCGTTCTACCAGATCGGCTAGCGTGAAGATCCTGGCCGGGATCCTCGGCGCCCTCATCATCCTGATCCAGTATCCGCTCTGGCTGGGCAAGGGGGGCTGGCTGCACGCCCGCGAGGCCGATCAGAAGCTGGCCGCCCAGCGCGAGCGCAATCAGCAGCTCGAGCTGCGCAATGCCTCGCTCGCCGCGGAGGTGAGCGACCTGAAACAGGGCACCGACGCGATCGAGGAGCGGGCGCGTTACGAGCTGGGCATGATCAAGAAGGACGAGGTGTTCTTCCAGGTGGTCGAGCAGCCGGCCAAGCCCGGGCGCTAGAAGAAGGATCGGGATCGGAACCCAAATTTCGAGCTAAATATAATTAAAACAAATCAATAAGAACTATTATTGAAGTCATTTGGAAGCTCTGCCAGCGCCGGCCTTGACAGCTTGGTTGGTTTTGTGGATTCTGTATACAGAATTCTGAATTCGGCATGGCTAAGATCCAGCACCTGGTCACGATCGAATCGGCTCCGGACCTCACCGAGCAGGTCTATGAGCGGCTGCTGAACGCGATCTGCGACGGCGAACTGCCGCCTGGCAGCCGCATTACCCAGGAAGAGTGCGCGGCGTCGCTCAACGTGTCGCGCCAGCCGGTGCTGCAGGCGCTGCGTCTGCTAAAGAACGACGGGCTGGTCGTGGACGCGGGCCGGCGCGGCGTCATGGTGACGCTGCTCGATGCCCGCGTTGTGGCCCAGATCTACGAAGTGCGCACCGTGCTCGATGCGCTCGCGGCACGCCTCGCAGCGCAGCGGGGCGCCAAGCTCGACCCAGAGCTCATCTCGCGCGGACGAAAGGCGGCTCGCGGCGCGGGCACCGGGCCGATGATCGAGGCCGACGAAGCGTTCCACCGCGCGATCTACGAAGCGTCCGGCAACCCGTTCATCCTGCAGAGCGCGGCGCGGCACTGGCCGCACATCCGCCGCGCCATGGGGTCGGTGCTCGGGTCGCCCGACAAGCGCGACCCCGTGTGGGACGAGCACGAGGCGATATTGCGGGCGATCAACGAGGGCCGGGCCGAGGCCGCAGAGCGGCTCTCCTTGAACCACGGCGAATTCGGCGGCAGCGCGATCACGTCGCGCATGGCGCGCCCGCCCGTCGCCGCAAGCAGTCCAACCTAGGTTCACCCGAGAGGAGGAGCGGAGCATGAAACTCACCAACGAGCAGATCGAGCGTTTCGATCGCGACGGCTACCTGTTCTTTCCCAGCCTGTTCTCGCCCGCGGAAGTAAAGGTGCTCACCGACGAGGTCCCGGCGCTCTACGCGCAGCGCAGGCCCGAGAACGTGCGCGAGAAGGGTAGCAATGCGGTGCGCACGAACTTCGCCGCGCACATGTACAGCTATCCGTACGCCAAGCTCGCGCGGCACCCGCGCATGGTCGAGCCGATCGTGCAGCTGTTCGGTGAGAGCGTGTACATGCACCAGTTCAAGATCAACGGCAAGATGGCCTTCGAGGGCGACGTGTGGCAATGGCACCAGGACTACGGCACCTGGGTAAACGACGACCAAATGCCCGAGGCGCGCGCCATGAACGTGGCGATCTTCCTCGACGAGGTGAACGAGTTCAATGGCCCGCTCATGTTCATCCCCGGCAGCCACAAGCAGGGCGTGCTCGATGCGCAGCACGACACGAGCACCACCAGCTACCCTCTGTGGACCATCAGCCACGACACGATCCGCACTCTGGTCGGGAAGGGCGGCATGGCGGCCCCCAAGGGTCCCGCGGGCTCGATGATCCTGTTCCACGGCTGCCTGGTGCACGCATCGGGCTCCAACCTCTCGCCCTGGAACCGCGTGAGCGTGTACCTTTCCCTGTGTGCGGTTTCCAATCACATCCGACGCTTCAAGCGCCCCGGCTACATCGCGCACCGGGACTTCACGCCGATCGAGTGCCTGCCGGATGATTGCCTGCTCAAGCACTACGACGTGCCGCTGCCCTGGAAGGACGGCACGCCCGCCGAAGAACTCCAAGGCAATCTCAAGGCCGCCTAGAGAAATGGGATCTGACCCCATTTAATTCCGATGAATCTCTACTCCAAACTTCAGCAACGGCGCGACAAGCCGCTGCGCATCGGTGTGATCGGCGCGGGCAAGTTCGGCGCCATGTATATCGCTCAGGTGCCGAACACGCCGGGCGTGCACCTCGCCGGCATCGCCGACCTCGCGCCCGACAACGCGCGCGCGAATCTCGAGCGCGTCGGCTGGAACCTCGAGAAATCACTCGCTCCGTCGCTGGACGCGGCGCTGAAGCAGTCGCGGACCCACCTTTCCGACGACTGGCAGGCGCTGGTGTCGCATCCTGCGATCGACATCATCGTCGAGTCGACCGGCCATCCGCTGGCGGCGGTCGAGCACGCGCTCGCCGCGTTCCGCCACGGCAAGCACGTCGTGATGGTGACGGTGGAGGCCGATGCGTTCTGCGGGCCGCTCCTCGCGCAGAAGGCGGCGGAGGCGGGGGTGGTGTACAGCCTCGCCTACGGCGACCAGCCGGCGATCATCTGCGACCTGGTCGATTGGGCGCGCGCCGCGGGGTTCAGCGTGGTCGCCGCCGGGCGCGGGCACAAGTGGCTGCCACACTTCGCGCAGTCGACGCCCGAGACGGTGTGGGGCTACTACGGCCTGACGCCGGAGCAGGCGCGGATCGGCGGGCTAAACCCGAAGATGTTCAATTCCTTCCTCGACGGCTCGAAGCCGGCGCTGGAGATGAGCGCGGTGTGCAATGCGACCGGACTGACGCCGGCGCCGGGAGGCCTGACGTTTCCGCCGGCCGCGATCGACGACATCCCGTTCGTGATGCGGCCGAGGCAGGAAGGGGGACAGCTACATCACAAGGGGCAGGTCGAGGTGGTTTCATCGCTCGAGCGCGACGGCCGCGTGATCCCGTACGACATTCGCTTCGGCATCTGGGTGGTGTTCGAGGGCGAGACCGAATACGTGCGCCGCTGCTTCACGGAATACGGCGTGAGGACCGATCCCTCGGGGCGCTACGCCTGCATGTACAAGCGCTGGCACCTGATCGGCCTGGAGGTCGGCATCTCCGTCGCTTCGATTGGCGTGCGCGGCGAGGCCACGGGCTGCGCCACCGGATGGCGTGCGGACGCGGTGGCGACCGCCAAGCGCGAGCTCCGGGCCGGCGAGCTGCTGGACGGCGAGGGCGGCTACACGGTGGTCGGCAGGTTGATGCCGGCGCAGGATTCGCTCGCGCAGGGATGCCTGCCGCTCGGGCTCGCGCACGGCTGGAAGCTCCTGAAACCGGTCGCCGCGGGCCAGCCAGTCAAGTGGAGCGACGTCGCGGTCGACGCCAGCAACACCGCGGTGAAATTCCGCCGCGAGATGGAAGGGCAGCTGCGCGCGGCGCAGCGCGACGCGGCCTAGCCCCGGCGCCGCGTCAGCTCTTGCCGCCGTGCGTGGAGGGCGGGATCCTGAACGGCACCGACGTCTTGGAACCGACGGGTGCGGCGGGCTTCTTGGATTGCTTGGGTTTCTTCTTTTCGCGGTTGCTGCGCAGCTGGCTTTTGGCCATTGGAGTCGTCCCAGAGGATTGGCGTGGTAGCGTAACTGCGCCATTATCCGTCTAACTGCGGCGCAATGCCGCGGCGCGTGCGGAAATTAGCGACTAGAATCGGGCGCCATGATCGCACCGGCCCCGACGCAGATGATCAAGTACGGATTTCGCATCCGTACCCGCAGCGGCACCCCGGTCGACAACCTGGTGGTGCAGGCGCGCGACCAGGCCGAGGCCGAGCGCAAGATCAACCAGATCTACCCGAATTGCGACGTGCTGGAGTGCAGGCAGGTGCAATCGGCGATCGGCGACGACGCGATCAACTTCGAGAGCATCATCTCGCTCATCGCGCGCCAGCCGGAAGACGAACGGGGCTCCGGCGGCTAGGCGGCCGGCCGTGCCTCGATGAATCCAGACTGCACCAGCTCGTCGAGCAGCGCGTCGTAGTTCTGCGCGCCCTTGCTTTGCGGCGCGTGCGCGAACACGTCGCGGCGCACCGCCGGGCTCTCCGCGATCGCCACGTTCTCCGAGATGAGGGTGCGGCAGATTTCCCCGCCGTAGCGATCCGACAGGTAGCGGAAGATCTGGTGCGAGAGCTTGCGGCGCACGTCGAAGCGCGTCACGACGTAACGTCGCGCCACGCGCTTCTTCAGCACGTGCTCGAGCGCCTTGAGCGTTCGTTCGCTTTGCTGCACGCCCTTCAGGGCGAGGTAGTCGGCCGACACCGGGATGAGCAGGCGGTCGGCGGCGAAGATGGCGGACAGCGAGAGCACGCCGAGCATCGGGCAGCAGTCGATCACGATCGGCCGCCCGGTGTTCAGGTTCTCGCGCACGATGCCGTGGTTTAGCCGGTTGAGCACGTTCGCGCCCTTGCCGAACTGGGTGTCCACCTTGGACAGCTCGACGTGCGCCGGGATCACCAGCCAGCCGCCGGTGGACGGACGGATGAGCTGCGTCAGCGGTTTCGCCTGCTGGTAGAAGCCGAACACCGACTCGTCGGCGCGCTCGACCGTGGCGCCGCAGACGTAGGACAGGTGCGCCTGGGGATCGAGGTCGATCGACAAGGGGTTGTAGCCGCGCCGGGCGAGGGCTGCGGTCAGATT
>Ga0316620_10000203_pt1 | contig 23306 bp, 19 predicted proteins | sample OWC_Aug_M1_C1_D5_FD_207651 | JGI IMG/M metagenome (GOLD analysis project Ga0316620, IMG submission 207651) | Wetland soil microbial communities from Old Woman Creek delta, Ohio, United States - OWC_Aug_M1_C1_D5_B | ecosystem: Environmental > Terrestrial > Soil > Wetlands | place: USA: Ohio...
GAGGCTCATGAACGGCTCGGGGAGGCGGTCAGGCGAAAAGAACGTCCCTGCCAAAAACGACATGGGAATGATGAAGAAGCTGTTGAAATTCGCCATGTCCTCGTGCGTGCGGGCGAGCATGGCCGCCGCCACGCCCGCTGCTCCGAAGCAGACCGCGGTGAGCACCAGCACGATAAAGAAGCCCGGAGAATAACGCAAGTGAACGCCCGACGCGAGCCCGACCAGCATCAGCATGAACGCCGAGAACATCCCCCGCACGAGCCCGGTGAGCGTCCTGCCGAGGGCTATGTCCCAGGGGCTCACGGGCGAGACGAGCACCTCCTCGAGCGTCTTGGTATAGAGCTTGCTGATATTGAGCGATGTCGAAACAGGGCCGAAGCTGTTGTTCATGGCCGAGAGGGCGAGGATGCCGGGCAGGACGAATTCCAGATACCTGCCGCCGCTCACGTTCATCCCGCGGCCCAGTCCCCATCCGAAGGTCACGAGATAGAGTACCGGCATGACCAGGCTCGACGCGAGGAACCGCCAGGGCTTCTTGCGGATAAGCAGCATCTCTTTCCAGAAAATAGGGTAGAAATTCATGTGATACCCGTTGATCGTCGCAGTGCGCTCATCACTCCGAACTCCCGACTCCGAACTCTCATCCTTCTATTCGCTCCCCGGTCAAACTGATGAACACATCCTCGAGCGTCGACTCGCGGACCAGCAGGTCGCAACCGACAGCGCGGCCCGCATCGATCGCTTCTTCCCGAGTCCGAAAGAACTTTCGCGGTACTTCATGGTTCCCGATGCATTCAAGCGAGAATTTCCCCACGCTTTGTTTGAGCGCTGCCGGCGTATCCAGCGCAATGATCTTTCCCTGCCGCATGATCGCCACGCGGTCGCAGAGCGCTTCAGCCTCTTCAATATAATGCGTTGTGAGAAGGATCGTGATCCCGCTCCGCTTGAGTTCATCGATCAGGCCCCAGATAAGCCGCCGCGCCTGCGGGTCCAGCCCGACCGTCGGCTCATCCATGAAAACAACAGCGGGACGATGCATCAATCCCCGGGCGATCAGGAGCCTGCGGCGCATGCCGCCCGAAAGATGCTCCACGGGCGTGCCCTTCTTCTCCCACAGGCCGACGAACTGGAGAAGTTCCTCGATCCTCGCTTTCCTGTCCGCGGGCGGCATCTTGTGGAGCCTGCCATGGTATTCGAGATTTTCGGCGCAGGTGAGATCGATGTCAAGGTTCAGCATCTGCGGCACCACGCCGATCGAGCGTCTGACCCTGAGCTGATCGAAGAGGACGTCGTATCCCGCAACGAACGCGTTGCCGGACGTCGGCGACAGCAGCGTGGTCAGCATCCGGATCGTCGTGGTCTTGCCCGCGCCGTTCGGGCCGAGCAGTCCGAAGACTTCGCCCTTACCTGCGGTGAAGCTGACGGACTGGACGGCGCCGAGGGGACCGAAGTATTTGGTAAGGTTGGTGGTCTCGATCATGGGGGTATAGTGTCAAGATGAAAGCAGGCTGAGGTTAAGGGCAGCCTGAGAAGTTCTTAACCTAAACCTTAACCTGCTTTCCCTCAGGCCTCTATTTCAATCCCCAGCGCCTTGATCTTCCGGTGCAGGTTGCTGCGCTCCACGCCGATGGCATCGGCGGTCCTGCTCACGTTGCCGCCGTATTCCCTGAGCTTCTGCGCGATAAACTCCCGCTCGAACTCCGCCCGGGCATCCTTGAGCGTGGCATGGCCGTGGCCGGTTTGGCCTCCGTTCGAGAGGACCGGGGCACGGCGTTCCTCCTGCAACGAACTGAGGGGAGGCGGCACGTCCTGGGTCCTGAGCGTGGGACCGGGGACCATGATGATCAGCCGTTCGATGATGTTTCTCAGCTCACGCACGTTGCCCGGCCACCGGTACCGGACAAAGAGGGCGAGGGCGTCATCTTCGATGGTCTTCGTCTTCTGTCCATACTCGGTCGAGAACTCCCGGAGAAAGTAGCGCACCAGCCGGGGGATGTCGTCTTCCCGCTCGCGGAGCGAAGGGACCTCCAGGGGGATCACGTTGAGCCGGTAATAGAGGTCTTCGCGAAAAGCGCCTTTCCTGATCTCCTCGGCGAGATTTTTATTCGATGCGGCGACCACCCGTACATCGGCTTTGAGCGTCTTGATGCCGCCCACGCGCTGGAATTCCTGCCCTTCGAGCACGCGGAGTACCTTGGCCTGGGTGGCCATGCTCATGTCCGCGATCTCATCAAGGAATATGGTCCCGCCGTTGGCGAGCTCGAACTTGCCCCGCTTCATGCCGGTCGCGCCGGTGAAAGAGCCTTTCTCGTGGCCGAAGAGCTCGCTTTCGATAAGTTCCTGGGGAATGGCGGCGCAGTTCACTTCCACAAAGGGCCCGCATGCCCGCTTGCTCGCGCGGTGAATGGCGCGCGCCACGAGCTCCTTGCCCGTACCGCTCTCGCCGTGGATCAGCACCCAGCCGTTCGTAGGGCCCGCGAGAGCGATCTGGCGCTTGAGCGCCCTGATCTTTTCGCTCTCGCCCACGAGCTCGTAGCGCCGCTCGATACTCTTTCTGAGCGACTCGTTCTCCTCGCGCAGCCGCGATTCTTCGAGGCCGTGCTTCACCACCATCGCGAGGTGTTCCAGCGCCGGAGGCTTTACGATGAAATCGTAGGCGCCCATCTTCGTGGTCTTGACCGCTGTCTCGATGGTCCCGTGCCCGGTAACCATGATCACCGGCAGGTCCGGCTTGATTTCCCGGATCTTCTGCAGCATCTCGATCCCGTCCATCTCGGGCATGGCGATATCGAGCAGGGCGATCGACGGCTGCGCCTCAGAGAGCAGCTCGATCCCCTCTTTGCCAGAAGCGGCAGTCACTACCTCGTACCCCTCGTCCCGCATGACACCGGCAAGGCTCTTGCGTACGCTTTCTTCGTCGTCAACTATGAGTATAGTTTCGCCGGACATAAGCTTTTAGCAAACCCTCACTACGAATAACGAAATCCTAAACAAATTCAAAATCCAAATGCTCGAACTTTTTAAATTGGCATGTTAGTGCTCTTTGGAATTTCGTGCATCGTGTTTAGAATTTACCTTCTCAACCCTTTCTTGAGTTTCCCGATCACTTCGTCAATCTCCGACTCCGTTGTTTCCCTGCCGAGGCTGAACCGTATCGCGCCCCGCGCGAGAGCGGGATCCGTTCTCATGGCAACGAGAACGTGCGACGGCTCGACGAGGTCTCCGTGGCAGGCCGCTCCGGGAGACACAGCAACGCCTTCGAGCGCTTCCATGACCTCGACTGCAGTAAATCCTTCGAAACTGATATTCCAGGTGTTCGGAAGCTTTTTCTCCGGATGACCGTTCAAATGCACGTTCAATCCGGCCTTCTGCAATCCCCCGAACAGCCTCTTCCCCAGCTTCATCTCGCGCGGTCCCTCGGAATCGAGAATCGGCGCCGCGATCACGGCCGCTGCCCCAAGGCCGACGATAAAGGCGGCGTTCTCCGTACCCGGGCGCATACCATGCTCATGTCCGGCTCCGTGCAGGAGCGGCAGGAGCTTGCGGCCGTTCTTGATGTACAGAGCGCCGATTCCTTTCGGCGCATAGAACTTGTGGCCTGCCACGGTCAGGAAGTCCACTCCGAGGTCTTCTACCTGCACACGCACTTTTCCAACGCTTTGCGCGGCATCGGTATGGAACAGCACGCCGCGGGACGATGCTATTCGGGCAAGCTCGGCAATATCCTGGATTGTCCCGACCTCGTTGTTCGAATGCATGATCGTGACGAGCACGGTTTCCGTCGTGATGGCCTTCTCCAGATCAGCGGGGCTCACCATGCCAAATTGATCGACCGGCAGATAGGTCACGGCGTATCCGAAGCGTTCGAGATGGCGGCACGGTTCCAGCACCGCGGGGTGCTCGATCCGGGAAGTGATGAAATGCTTCCCTTTTCCTGCGGCCTTGGCGATTCCCTTGATCACCATGTTATTCGATTCCGTCGCCCCGCTCGTGAATATGATCTCCGAGACCTCGCACCCCAGAAGCATCGCCATCCGCTCCCGCGCCTGCTCGATGCCGGCCCGACAGGCGACGCCGAACGGGTGGGTGCTCGACGGGTTGCCGAATTTACCTTTCAGATACGGCAGCATCTCATCGAGCACCTTCGGGGCGACCGGCGTGCTTGCGTTATAGTCGAGATAGATCGGATTCATTCGCGTCCTGACAGCTCAAAAGACAAGCTTATTCACAACAAAGGATTCAAAAAAATATTCAAACAGGTTCATAACGCCGACAATGATTGCAGCAGACAGAAACGAAGCGACGGTATACCCTATCGCCCGTTTTCTCTCCATGACCGCGAGTCCCTTGATGCCAAGATACAGGAGATAAATGCTGTAGATGATCGACACATTGACAATCCAGCCCATTTTCGGAAATGCTGCGAAGAAACCGGCGATAAAAAGCGGCGTAAACGAGTATGCCGCGATCTTTAGTCCTTGAAGGCCGTTCCATCGGGAAACAGGAGTTGTGACTATCGCGGCAACGATCGCTCCGACGATCACAACATTAAGGACGTACATGCAGTACCACAACATGTTCGCAATCACCAGATAGGTGATGGTCGAAGCGGGGGTGCTGTTCGGGAGACGGCTGTCGAAAATGATACCGCCCGCGACGGCCGCTGCGGGCGGTATGGCTGCGAGAATGCCGATATAGCGGAAAATGACGCCCGTATCCGTGGTCGGCTCGTCATTGATCACCCGCCACTCATGCCGGGGACGGACGAGAATATTCTTCACGCGAAGGAGGAGGGCCTTCATGGCTCATTTCTTTCAACGGGCATGTCGCTTATCCCCCGCTCTTTCGTTCGAACACCCCGGTGGTCAGGTAGCGCTCGCCGACGTCGGGAAACAGGGTTACGATCCTCTTGCCCTTCCCGAGACGCGCCGCCACCTGGAGCGCCGCCCAGCAGGCGGCCCCGGAAGACACGCCGACCAGCAGCCCTTCTTCGTGGGCCAGGCGCCGCGCCGTGTCAGCGGCCTGGTCGTTCGTCACCTGAATGATCTCATCGTATACCTGCGTGTTCAGGATCGTCGGAACAAAGCCGGCGCCGATGCCCTGGATGGCATGCGGTCCGGGCTGGCCGCCGGAGAGGACCGGCGAGGCAGCGGGTTCTACTGCAAATATTTTAATGTTCTTGAATTTTTTTCTCAGCACCTCGCCCACGCCGGTGATCGTGCCGCCGGTGCCCACGCCTGCCACGAAGGCATCTATTTTTTTCGCGGCCATCTGCTTGATGATCTCTCTTGCCGTGGTCCTGCGGTGCACCTGCGGGTTCGCGGGGTTTCCGAACTGGTCGGGCTTGAAGTATTCCTTGCCTGACGCGAGGATCTCGTCGGCCTTTGCAATAGCGCCCTTCATGCCTTTGTCCGCCGGTGTGAGCACGAGTTCTGCGCCGTAGGCCTCGAGCAGTCTGCGCCGCTCAATGGTCATGGACTCGGGCATCGTGAGGATGACGGGATAGCCCTTGATCGCAGCGACCATGGCGAGGCCGATGCCGGTATTGCCGCTCGTGGGTTCCACGATCTTCATGCCTTTTTTGAGCTTGCCCTTTTTCTCGGCATCCTCGATCATCGCAAGCGCCGGCCGGTCCTTCACGCTCCCGCCGGGATTGAACCCTTCGAGCTTCGCCCAAACCTCGGCATCGCTTTCCGCCGCGAGCTTGGTGAGCTTCAGCATCGGCGTGTTTCCGATCAGATCGAGTATGTTTTTTCCCTTCGGCATAAAAGTCTCCTCTTCCCGAATTGCCCCGTTTTATTCGGGACCGGCGTGAATTGCTTGGGGAGCGCCTCCACGGACGCTGGTATGGATGGCGCTCAAGATGTCTTCGACTGCGAGCACGGCGCCGCCCGGCCTACCATAAAACGAAACGGGTGCTTTACCGTTCACCGCGAGCCGGACGTCTTCGACCATCTGGCCCATATTCATCTCCACGACGAGAAATCGCTCAGCGCGCTCGGCGGCCTTCGCGATGATCTTTTCCGGGAACGGGAAAAGCGTGATCGGCCGGATCAGCCCGGCCCTGATCCCTGCAGCCCGGGCAAGATTCACTGCTGTTTTCGCAATACGCGCCGATGTGCCGAAGGCAACCACCACGATCTCGGCGTCATCGATCAGGACGGTCTCATACATTACTTCGTGCTCTGCCATGCGTTCGTACTTGGCTTTCAACTTATAGTTCTGCCGCTCAAGCGCGCCTTCTTCGCCGGGCAGCATATAGAGAGAGCGGATGACCTTGCCCGGCCTGCCCGCGGCGCCGGTCAGCGCCCAGGGCTTGTCCGCCTGTTCAGGCTTGATATCGGGAAGCTCCACGGGCTCCATCATCTGTCCCAGCACACCGTCGCCGAGGATCATCACCGGGTTGCGGTACTCGTCCGCCTTGTCAAAGGCGCGCACGGTCAAATCCACGATCTCCTGGAGGGTCGACGGTGCGTAGACGAGCAGCTTGTAATCGCCGTGGCCGCCGCCCTTCACGGCCTGAAAATAATCCGCCTGGGAAGGCGAAATATTGCCGAGCCCCGGGCCTCCGCGCTGCATGTTCACGATGACCGCAGGGAGCTCCGATGCCGCCATGAACGAGAGGGCCTCCTGCATGAGGCTGATGCCGGGGCTGGACGACGAAGTCATGGCGCGCTCCCCCACGGCTGCGGCGCCGTAGACCATATTGATCGCAGCGATTTCGCTCTCGGCCTGGACAAAAGTCCCGCCGAGCTCGGGCAGACGGCGGGAGAGGTGTTCCGGTATTTCGTTCTGCGGTGTTATCGGGTAGCCGAAATAGCGCCGGCATCCGGCGCGTACCGCGGCCTCGGCCAGGGCTTCGTTGCCGGTGATGAGCACTTTGGACATCTCGTTTCCCTTCTCAAATCAAACAGAGATTCAGGATACAGGATCCAAGATACAAGATGCATGATGTACGAGAAGGAACTATCATGAATCGTGGATCGTGCATCCTTCATCTTTTATTTCACTTCCACACTTCAATCGCGATATCAGGGCACATCTCGGCGCAGAGCGCGCAGCCGGTGCACACGCCCTCCTCGCCGCAGTACTCGACGGTATAATACCCGCTCTTGTTGAACTCCGTGCCGATCTTCAAAAGCTTTTTCGCGCACGCAGTGGTGCAGAGTTCGCACCCCTTGCAGTATTCGCTGTTGATGACGACCTTGCCCATTTCTGCGACCTGCCTTCTTTCTTAATTCCGTACTCCGTATTCGGCATTCCGAATTACGAAGCTCCCCGCCCGATCATCTCTTCGGCATGTCTGAGCGTCGCTTCGGTGATGGTTTTGCCGCCGAGCATACGGGCTATCTCGTCCGCGCGCTCTTTCTTTCCGAGCAGCCGCACCTCTGTGGTCGTCCGGTCCTTCTTTACGAACTTTGCCACGCCGTAATGGCTCGTTGCCATGCTCGCGATCTGAGGCAGATGGGTGATGCAGAAGACCTGCCGCTTGACCGCTATGCGCTTGAGTTTCTTGCCAACCTCTTCCGCAACCGCGCCCCCGATGCCGGCATCTACCTCATCGAAAACGAGCGTGGGAATGTTGTCGCCTTCCACGAGAATGGTCTTGAGCGCAAGCATGATACGGGACAGCTCTCCTCCGGAGGCGATTTTCGCAAGAGACTTCGGGTCCTCGCCCGGGTTCGGCGAAATGAGGAATTCAACACGGTCCGCGCCGCGCGGCCCGAGTTTATGGCCGTCAAGGGTATCGTCGCCCGGTTCCTGGGTGATCTTCACGATAAAGGTCGTTTTCGTCATGCCGAGGTGAGATAGCTCGGTCTCGATCTTTTTTTCGAGCTCCCGCGCAGCCGAGGTCCGCTTCTTCGCAAGCCCCTGCGCGCTGACGGTCAGCCCGGACCTGACAGCCTGGATCTCCTTTTTAAGCCGCTCGATCTCCTCGGTGCTCCGTTCCATACGCTCGATCCCGGCCGACGCCGTGGCGCCGAATTCGATGATCTCTTCGATGGTGTTGCCGTACTTTTTCTTGAGCTTCTGGATAAGGTCGAGCCGGTCCCCGATCTGCTCAAGCCGGTCGGGATCGAACTCCACGCGATCGGCATAGGCCGACACCTCGCGCGCAACCTCTTCGATCTGCGCCCTGCCCGCTTCGCACAGTTCGAGTGCCGGCACAAGCCGGTTGTCGATGGCCGCAATCTCTTTAATGCCCGTTATGGCCTTCTTGAGCCCGGACAGGACGGAATTGTCCGCAGCATAGAGCGCTTCGTCCGCGGCCCGCGAAAGGCCGGCGATCTTTTCCGAATTAGCCAGAAGTTTCTGTTCGTTCGCGAGCTCGGCATCCTCTCCGGGCTTGAGCATCGCCGCCTCGATCTCGTTCTTCTGGAAGCGGAGCATGTCTTCGCGATGCGCCCGGTCCTGCTCACCCGCCTCAAGCTCGCCCAATTCCTTCCGGACATCCCGGAGCCGGTGATATGCTTGCGAAAAGGCGTCGCGAAGCGACCCGAGCCCGCCGAAGGAATCGAGCATCTCCATCTGGCGCTCGAGCGAAAGGAGGGACTGGTGCTCGTGCTGGCCATGGATATCGGCGAGACTCGCGCCGAGCGCCGAGAGTGTCGCCAGATTCGCCAGGCTCCCGTTAATATAGACCTTGTTCTTTCCCGCTGAGGAGAGCACCCTGCGCACGATCAGGTCCTCGCCGGGGTCCATCTCGATGCCCTGCCCGGAAAGCAATGCCTTCACGTCCGCAGTACCGCGGCCGTTGAGTTCAAAGGCAGCCTCCACCACCGCTTCCTCGCAGCCCGTGCGGATGAGGTCGGCGCTCGCGCGCTCGCCGAGCGCGAGGTTCAGCGCGTCGACGACGATGGACTTGCCTGCGCCGGTCTCGCCGGTGAAAACGTTCAGCCCCGCCGTGAACTCCACGCGGAGCTGATCGATGATGGCAAAATTTTTGATGTTCAGTTCTTTTAACATGATCAATCGGGAGCCAGGGTTTAGCTGCCAGGGTCCAGAATTGCGAAGTGTCTACCCCGTACCCTACCTACTGGACCCCGGACCCTTCTTTTGCCTTCTTTGCCTTTTGGAGAGCGAACTTGCCCTGCGTGGAGCGTCCGTTCCCCCCGGCTTTGCGATAGTACTGCGCCGCATCTTCGGTCTTCCCCATGCGCTCACTGGCCCTGCCTGCCCAGTAATATGCCGTGCCGACCCACATGCCCGACCCGGGATAGCGTTGTGGTATTTTCAAAAACTCAGTCACCGCCTCGGCGTCCCTGCCGAGAAGAAAACAGCAGAACCCGATCCAGTACTGGGTCACCGGCCGCTCTGATTCTTTCTGGTCCCTGAGCGCAGCGCGGTACGCATCAAGTGCGTTGTTGAAAGAACCGAGACGTACGTAGCTGTCTCCAATCCTGGTATGAATATCGTTTACGGTAACACCCTGAGGCGGAGAAGCGAGAAGCTTCTGATACAGGCTGATGGCGTCTTGGAACTGGCCGGAAGCATGCAGATTGTTCGCCATGCGGTAATCCCGGGACGCGGGAGAGGTGTTTGACGCATGTGACGAACTGTATGGCAGGAGCATAATGAGAAACAAAATCAAGAGACTTTTTTCCACACTACCCTCCCCTGCGAAACTGTAGCAAATTTACCACAACAAGGGGCTTTGTTCAAGAACTATCTTTGGGAAAAAGCTGGGAACTACGACAAGAGAGTTCGAAAAAATAAAATTTGCTGCAGGGCACGCAGAGCTAACCATCTTGAAAATAAAGTCTTTCTGCAATTGCTGCGCAAGAAAGGGATGAAGCGAAATTGTTGATCAACTCTTCATGAACCCTTCTCAGCCCGGGCAACAGCAAGTGAAGGTCCGTGTAGGAATCTGCAGAAAATCCCGACTTTCAAGGTAAGGACATAATCGTCTTCGCTCGCTAACCCCGCAGCAAATGAAGGTTCGCATAGGCAGCCGGGGGAATGCGCTCACTCCAGAATTCACCCCGTTCCTTACGGCAGCCACAGATAGGTGAACCTGACGCCGGGGCCGGCGAGGTCGCCGAAATTGATGTTGATCAGGTTCATGGAGTAGATGTTAGGCCGGTATTCGCCCGGTCTCAGGTACGTGACGATCGTGGCGCGTTCCAGGTTCGCCAGCACCTTCGCCTGCTTGAAGGCGTCCTCAAGATAGCCGATCTGGTCAATGAGGCCCGTCTCCTTCGCTTCCCGGCTCGTGTAGATGCGGCCGTCGGCAAGTTTCCGCACCCGCTCCGGGTCCATCTTCCGCCCCTCGGCGACAACGCTCACAAATCGACCGTACATGCTGTCGATCATGTCCTGGAATATTTTCCTCTCCTCGTCAGAGACCGGACGGAACGGCGAGCCCATGCCTTTTTCCGCGCCGGAGGATATCTGGAGCGCTTGCACCCCGATCTTCTGCATCAACCCCGTCGCATCGATGCGAAGCATGGTAACGCCGATACTGCCGGTGATGCTCGTGGGCTGCGCCGTGATCCGGTCCGCGGCAAGCGCCGCATAATACGCGCCGGACGTGCCCGTTTCGAGAACGTGGGCGACGACCTTAACGCCGGTTTCATCCTTGAACTTCTTGATCTCGTGGTAAAGCGTGTCCGAGGCGGTCACCCCGCCGCCGGGACTGTTGATCCTGAGCACCAGCGCCTTGACGTTCTTGTCGAGACGCGCACGGTCGAGCTGTTCCCGCACCCGGGCGAGCATTCCCGGCTCTTTCCTGCCGCCCAGGATCGAGCCGGCATCTTCGCCCGCAATGACGCCCGTTATGTCCATGAGCACGATCTTGTCTTTTCCCTCGCCCGCAATCGTCTGTTCTTCAAGCGGCTGGATCTCCGGTGCGAGGTTTACCTTGATGACGAAGCAGCCGGAGAGAGTCAGCAGCAGAATAGGCAGCAAAAATTGAATAATTTTTTTCATAGGTCCCTCGGTCTCCCTGTCCTCATTTCTCTTTATCCATTCCGCATTCAAAACCTTCACGGGTACAGCCGAAGGTCCGCTTTACTCCTCAACTCGGCGACGTACTGTGCTATCTGCTGTTCGAGCTTATGGTCTGTGAGCGCGGCTGTTATCGTCTTTTGCACTTCCTGAAAGCGTTTACCCTTGAACTCCGCGGCATGGCTGTTAAAATAGTCCAATGCTTCTTCGCGGCTTACGCGGACGTACAGTCCTATTTTTTTCTCAATGAACTTCTCCACGAGAAGCCGCTCGCCGAGCATGCGGCCCAGCTGCTCTCTCGTCATGTCCAGCCGCGCCAAAAAGCCGGCAAAGGCATTGTCCGAACCCAACCGAATCTTGAGTTTTTCTATTTCCGCATTGATATCCTGATCGGACACTTCAACAAACTTGAGGCGGTACGCCTCCTGGAGGAGCAGATGCCGGTTGATCAGTCCTTCGAGCGTCTCGGTCCTGAGCTTATCCTCGTCTTTACCGCCGAACGCGACGTTAAAGCCTACTGCCCGCTCAAGCTCGCTCAACGTGATCACCTCGTTGTTGACCGACGCCACGAGGCGGTCAACGAGCTCCGCGCGCGCGGGCGAGGGAAACACGGGTAAAAGGATGCCCGCCGAAACAGACAGGATGACATAGCAGAGTGAACGTTGAAAATGGTATATTATATATTGCAATTTTAAAATCGTCGGCCTTCGCCTTTTATTCGACAATCCGCATTCCGCAATCGTTTCATCTCTACTTCAGGTCCGTCATCTTGACGCCTTTGAGATAGTCCACGACCTTCTCCTGCTTGATGCCTTGAAGCCGTTTGACGATCTCGCCGATCCTGAGAGCATTGTTGAGGATCGTCCCGAGCCGCGTCGTCAATTCCTTGTCCTTGTCCTCGTAGCGCTCTATCAACAGCTCGATATTGCCGATGACCGTCGTAAGAGGGTTGTTGATCTCGTGCCGCACGGCGACCCCGACCTGGCCGATGGCGCCGAGGCGCTCGGCCTTGACCAGAAGCTCGCGGAGGTTTTTCCGCTCCGTCATATCCCGGGCCGAAACCTGGAAGCCCGCCGGCTCCCCGTCTTTCATGATCTTCCGCACGTTCACCTCGATGAAGGCCCGGGTGCCGTCACGTTTGATGATCTCGAACTCGGTCCTCGAGAGCCCGCCCGTCCTCTTGCCGGCGAGCATTTCTTTAGCGCGCTCGACATCCTCAGGGGTGAGAAAGTCAAGGATGCTTTTGCCGAAAAGCTCGACCTTGGAATAGCCTGCAAATTTCTCGGTTTCTTTGTTTACCGCGGTCAGTTTGCCCGAGCTGTCCGTCGTAAAGAGAATATCACGGGAGTTCTCGAAGAGGTCCCAGAACTTTTCACTCGACTCCTTCACCTCCGCATAGAAACGGAAGTTCTCGACGGCCATGCCGAGCTGGACGCCGATCGCATCGAGCATCTGGACGTCCGAGGGCTTGAGTTTGAAGTCTTTCTGGGGATAAACGAAGATGACGCCGAGCACGATGCCTCTTGACTTGATCGGGATGATGATGTGCGAATGTCCTTCGTCGCCAGGGCCGCCGCGGGTATGGGCTGGAACGTCGCAGCTATTCTCCGAAAACAGCAGCTCCCCGCTCTGGGCCACGATGCCGCAGAGACACTCTCCCATTTTGATCGCGGCCTCGCGCTCTATGAATTCCTCTGAAAGCCCCTTGTGCGCCGTCAAGCGCAGGGATTCCCCGTCCGGTTCGCAGAGGAACACGCCCCCCCTGGGCTCGATTCCCGCCAGGCTGTCGAGGATCTTCGCCAGCGATTTGTCGAGCACGTCCTTCAGGGTGCCTGCCTGGCTCAGGGTGAGCGCCACCGCATCGAGCGCGGCCAGCTCCCGGGTGCGGTCGAACAGCTTCAGTTCGAGCTCTGCGTACGATTGCTTGAGCCTCTGGGCCATCTCGTTGAACCGCCCGCCGAGCTCCGTAATATCCCCTTCACCGTGCACCTGCACTTGGAAATCGAGATTGCCGCGGCTGACCGCCTCGGTGCCGTCCCAGAGGTCGTTCAAAGGAACGGACACCTTGCGGTGAATGTACATCCCGAACGCAAAGAGAAAGCTGATGGACGTGACCAGGGTTGTGAGGAAAAGGATGGTGATCCTCACCTTGTGCTTGAGGAGTTCGCTCAGGATGGCGTCCATCTCGTTCGCGTTTTCTTTCCTGTATTTTTCTATGTCATTCCCCATCCATGCAAGGAGACTGTCCAATTCCGTAACGAGGTCGTCTGCCAGCGCCTTATCCCTCCCTGCGGGAAAACGCAGAGAAAATATACGTTCCGCCTTCCTGTCCATCTGGACCAAATCTGCTGCTATGGACTCGAGAAGGGTGGTGTCCTTCGGGTCGAGGTCGAGGCTCGCGGTGGCATGCAGCATCTGCTGCACCGCCCTTAGCCCGGCAACGTAGGATTGCCGGTACCTGTCGCTGCCGCCTCGCTCGACATAGTTATGCACCGCGAGGGACATGTAATTCACCTTCCTCTCGATATCCCCGATCCGCTGTCTCTCGAGGGATATCTGCTCCATGTGCCTCGTGGTACGGGAGAACGACGAAGTGATGTCCAGGAGCGATAGGACCGTGATCGTCATGATGAGCAGCATCCCGAGTCCTACCAGCACGATAAGTCTTTTCTGTATTTTCATGAACTCGTTTAGAGCAGCGCTAGCGGTAGAAACCGGACGCGCTGATACCTCAGTTGAACAGGCCTGACATGAGCCCTTATTTATAGTGAAGGGACCGGGCCGCTATCGTACCATTTAGCAATAATACCACTGATAGTGATATCCGTCCAGAGAGACCGGCAGTAAATTTTAGCGTACGCTCTGCAGGAGACTCTGCATTTCTGACTGTCGGCACGTCAGAACGCGTGGCCGATGTTGAAGTGGAGCTCGCCCGGACTTTCGCCGGGCCGGCGGTGGATCTTCTGGCCGTAGTCGATGCGGAGCGGGCCGACGGGAGTGCCGTAACGGATCCCGGCGCCGAAGGAAGCGCGCAGGTCGTCAAGCAGTATCTTCTGGCCGCTCCATACGTTGCCCGCGTCGCTGAACAACACGAAACCGAACCCCTCGCTCGGGTTCAGGCGCAGTTCGGCATTGAACACGGCCATGCTTGCCCCTCCCAGGGGGATCGGCTGGCCGTCGGGCCCGATGGAACTCGGCCCGACCGAATCCTGGGTATAGCCGCGGATGGTGGTACTGCCGCCCATGTAGAACCGCTCGTGGAGCGGGATCTCGCTGGTATCCTTGCGGGGCCAGGCCATGCCTGCCCGGGTCGACAGCGCGACAAGGACGCCCGTCCTTACGGGGACATACCAGCTGCTCTGGACCGTAAGCTTGGCGAAATCAGCCTGGGAACCCAGTACGGACAGCGCCTCTTTCAGCGCGATCCCGTGGAGCGATCCTTTGCGCGGGTTGAAGATGTCATCGCGCAGGTCCCAGACCAGGGCCGGCGTGATGCTGCTCACCCGCACACGACCGACGTCATCGGGCGACAGGATCGCCTGGGGCAGCACATTGACGTTGTCAACGTTCTCGAACTGGTAGGTGAGCGATGTTTTGAGCCTGGAGATCGTTTTCACGAGGCCGTAGGAAACGGCGGTCCTGCGCGTCTGATAAAAGATCTCACGAGTGTCCTGGTTCAGCCGCTTCAAGTTGGACCACTCGAGGCCGAAATTACTCTCGATTTTATATCCCAGGAACCAGGGCTGGCGATAATTGAAGGCCGCGCGCTTGACGATGCCGCTCTCTTCCACTCTCACGCTCGCGTACTCGGCGCGGCCCCAAAGGTTGCGGTAGGAAACTTCGGCAAATCCCCGCGCGCGGTCGAAGTCGCCGTACCCCACGCCGACCTCCACGGCGCCCGCGGGCCGCTCTTCGACGGAAAGAAGCATGTCCTTCACGTACTCCTTCTCTCCGGGGTGGACCGGCTCGAACCTCGCCTGCCCGAAGTAGCCGAGATGGTAGATCCGCTGCTGGCTCGCCAGTATCTTTCCGTAGTCATAGGGGTCGCCGGGCTTCAAGAGCAGTTCGCGCATGATCACGCGGTCTTTCGTGCGCTCGTTCCCGCGCAGGATGATCCTGCCGATCCTGACCCGCCGGTCCTCGGTTATTTTATAGTTGATGTCGGCGCTCTCCTCGGTGATTTTTTTCTCAACCTCCACCCGGGCATAGACGTACCCCTCGTTCGAGTAGGCGGACAGGATACGGTAGCGGTCCACGTCCGCCAGCTGCTCATTATAAGGTGCGCCGGGCTTCAGACTGAGCATGGCGAACAATTGCTCCGTTGTAAAGGCCGTATTGCCTTCAAAGACTGTCTGCCCCACCCTGGTCTGCGACCCCTCATCGATATCGATCTCGACGAGGGCCTTGACGCCGTTGTCGAGGAAAACCACTTTTTTCTTCACGCCCGCGTTGAGAAACCCGTCGTCCACGTAGCGGTCGTGGATGTATTCCACGTCCTTGTCGAGCAGATCTTCCCGGTAGGGGCCCGAGGCGAACCAGCCGGACTTCCGGAGGGACATCCCGGCCTTAATCTGCTTTGTCGTAAAGTACGTATTGCCGCGGATAATGATTTCCTTCACCGTGACCCGCGGCCCTTCCCGGACATCGAAGGCCAGATCGAGCCTGCCGGGCACTTCGGTCTTCTTCACCGCCACCCTGACATTCACGTATCCGCCGTCCTTATAGAGGTTCTTGATCTTCTCCGCGCTGCTGTCCATGATGGCGTCTGATACATCATGCTCGGGCCAGATCAGGACCTGCTTCCGGAGCGTGCTGTCGCTCATGGCGTGGTTCCCGGAGAACCGCACCGTCACGTGCGGTCCTTCGGCAATATGAACGAGGGCATAGGCCTTGCCGTCCCGGAAGCTGATATCCACCGGCCCGGGCTTTGCCGCCGGATACCCGGCCTTGGTATATTTTTCAAGGATGGCCGCCAGGTCCGCATCGAGAAGCACGTCGTGCCTGAGCGGCTTCCCTGCTTTGCTTTTCATCACCCTCCGCAGTTGCCTTTCCGTGAATACCGCGTTGCCCGAAAAAGCGAGCGTTGCAAGGATCATGGGCCCGGGCTCATGAATGTCGATGCGGAGCGTCACGCGATGAGGTTCTGGAAGCTTCTCCTGCCGGAAGTCCATGGTCGTATCATAGTATCCCTCGGACTGGTAAAGCTTCGCGATCGCGGCCTGGTAATCGGGAAACCTGTTCATACGCAGTTCCTTGCCTTCAATCCCGGGAATCGCTTCCATAATCTTCGATGCCGAAAGTGCATGATTGCCCTTGATCACGACCTTGTCCACCACCGTGACGGGGACAAGAGTATACACGAGCTTGACGCCGCCGTTGGCGGGAAATCCGTCGACGCGAATGTCCTTAAACAGGCCCTTGAGGTAGAGGTATGCTATCCCGTTCCCGATGGCTTCGCTCGAGAACGTATCGCCGGGGCTCACGTTGAGGAGCGGCATAAGCTGCTCGGCGTGGGGCCAGGGACGTCCCTCGCCGTCCTGGATCACGATCTGAGTTACGGGCAGGCCGGAGAATTGAGAGGAGAAGGAAGGGCCGGGCATTGCCAGAAGCAGTACACAAAAAGCCGCCACGATGAGGCCGAACGATTTCATAAGAATTTATTAGCACATCGAGGTATGAATGTAAAGAAAGAAACCATGAACAGGAGATGACGCGGCCGAATGATCGAGATGGCCCCCATGCAATGCGGGTTTATTCCGGCACGGGATATATTATGTGCTCGGTGCGCGTCCGCAGCGGGCCTCGTTGCCGCCCCGCAGCCGTAGTCTTGTCGGCATTCTTCTCATAATTGTCCTATAATTATAGCATAGACGCCTGCGGCAGAAAGGTCGCCTGATTGTTCTGAAAATCATGCATACAAGAGGCCAGTGAGGACTTGAAGACCGGAGATTCACTGCATTGCAAATTACGGCACCGGGAGAGAGGTCATGAAAAAACATCACATCGTCGTCACCCATGCCGCCGGTGAAGCAAGACGAACGCAGATAAAAGAGCTCTTCAGCCGGGAGGTGAGGCTTTCTTTTCTCGTTGACATGCCTTCCGGGCTCCGGGAGCAAACACTCATCGAAGCAACAATCCTTCTGTCGTGGAACCTGCCAAAAGAACTGGGACCGAGCGAGTTCGGCCTGCTTCAAAACACCAGGCTGATCCAGCTCCTGTCAGCGGGCGCGGACCAGGTGCCATACATTGAACTGCCCCGTCACATCATGATCGCAAGCAACGCCGGCGCCTACGCGGGGCCCATGGCGGAGCACGTCCTCGCCATGACGCTTGCGATGGCAAAGAACCTGTTTCAGGAACATCAAAGAATGACACAGGGCGAGTTCAACCAGTCAAGGCTCAACCGCACGCTGCAGGATTCGGTCTGCGGCATTCTCGGTTTCGGCGGAATCGGCCGTGCTGTTGCGCACTTGATGCGCTCTTTCGGGGTCCGCATCCATGCCGTGAACACGAGCGGGAAGACGGATGAGCCGGTGGAATTTATCGGCGCGCTCAAAGATATGAAGCAGGTCCTTGCCGCAGCGGACATCGTGGTCATTTCGCTGCCGCTGACCAGGGCGACGCGCGGCCTGATCGGGAAACGCGAGCTCGAGTGCATGAAACCGGACACAATCCTCATTAATGTGGCTCGGGGAGCTATCATCGACGAACGGGCTCTCTACGAGCACCTCGTCAGCCATACCGCGTTTACGGCGGGCATCGATGCCTGGTGGATCGAACCGTTCACCCAGGGAGAATTCCGCGTGAATTATCCATTCTTCACGTTGTCGAATTTTTTGGGATCACCGCATAACTCGGCCATGGTCCCGGGCATGAGCGAGGAGGGTGCACGCAGGGCTGCTGAAAATATAAAACGTTTTTTAAAGGGAGAGCCGGTCGCCGGCATTATAACGCGTGAGGACTATCTATAGAAGTTTAGAGAGTGGGTATGCAACGGATCAGCGGCAGCAACCGATATTACAACTTCTTTTTATCGTTCTGCAGAATGCTGCTTCTTATCGCGTCCAGGCGTTTCCTGGCAAAGGGGTCTGTTTTAAAGAACGCCGTAAGCTTTTCGCAGGCATATAGGGCGCACGAGGCGCAGTTTTCAAGCCTCTTCTCCCTGGCGCACTTCCTGATAAGACAGTTCCTGCTTGTTGAAAATAGTCGCTCTCCTTCTGTTTTACAACCGTCGCAGTCAGTGATGTCTTCCAGCTTATATGTTATCCCGTAATGCTCTTGACACTGTTTGACGATCTCAGCCCTCATTCTTGCCTGTTCTTTTTTGTCCTTCTGCCTCGTTGCCAGATAGAGCGGGCACGTTTGGCAGGTCAATCCGCAGTAAGCGACCATCTCGGTCACGAGTTTTTGCCTCCTCTGAAACAGACCACCAAACCGCAGACAGCCAGCGCACTGGAAACTGCGTCCAGCCGGTGACGATCAGCAGAGTTGCGCCAGCGCGATGAGTGATCAGGCTGCCTGCCGAAACGCTTTATCGGCGGGAGAAGAGGTCGTCGAGCTGTCGTTCGTCGCGTTCGGCCGCGTAAAAGCTTCAAAGCCGAGAAAATCAGTTTCTCCATACATGCGTCTGTGCCGTCGGAAGAACAGTCCCAGGATAAACAAAAGGTATCTCATAGCAGCCTCCTCGGTCTCTCGCTGATAAATCCTAAACCAACGCCCCGTCAACGAAGGGCCCTCGCAATGTATGATAATGAGCCTATAACTATAGTATACCAGAGCTGCGCTGCCACTCTCATGAAGATCGGATTATTTTACAATCAGGCAAGCGTTTCCGTGCAGGAAGGTGCGGAAAATGCGCAGTCAATTACTGTTGCAGCTCTTTTACGGACTGCGGTGGTAATCGGCAGGGACGGTAGTTTGTCAGACCGGCATATTATATATAGATGTGGAATGCTTGAGAACGCGGAACCCATCCAACAAAAATCCAAATACAAGCAGGATGACGAAAGCGATAACGATTGTTCGCAGGAAGGAGCCCGGCTTTTTGAAGGGCCGCTGCCCGGGCGTTTATGCCGAGAGAACGTTTTTTATGGCAATGCCGATGTCCTGACCTGAAAAGGGTTTTTGGATGAATCCGTTTGCGCCGCGTCTCAGCAGTTCATCGATCCCGGCAAAATTGGTGTGGCCGTAACCCGAATACAGGAGTATCTTGACGTTCCTGTTGATCGTCCGGAGCGCGTGGAACACTTCGGTGCCTCCCATCTTGGGCATGATCATGTCCAGAATGACCAGGCAAATTTCGTTCTGCTTTTCCCGGTAGAGATTGATGCCGGCGCCGGCGTTTTCGGCAAGCAGGACCGTGTAGCCGAGGGGGGCCAGCACGTCTTTGCACAGCTCCCTGACATCGGGCTCGTCGTCGATAACGAGGATCGTTCCGGTGCCCCTCATGTCCACGATCTCGTGCGCCGCTTCTGCTGAAGTGCCCTTTGCGATGGGAAGATAGATACTGAACCGCGTTCCCTTCTGCGGTTCGCTGTAGAGGTTGATATATCCGCCGTGGTTGTTTACGATGGAATGCACGATATAGAGGCCGAGTCCCGTTCCTTTTCCCACTTCCTTGGTCGTAAAAAACGGGTCGAAGATCTTTGTCTGCGTCTCGGAATCGATGCCCGCGCCCGTGTCCGAAACGGACAATTTGATATATCCGGACCCGTACGTGTGCGCATGGTCGCCTACCCCGTTCGCCGAACCGACAACCGCGGTCTCTATGATCAGTTTGCCGCCGTCGGGCATGGCATCGCGGGCGTTTACCGCCAGGTTGATGATCACCTGCTGCACCTGCGACGGGTCCGCGTTCGTCATCGGGAGCGCGTCCTTGAGCTTCATGACGATCTCGATGTCCTTGGGGAGGCTTCTCTGGAGCAGGTCCATGGAATGCATGATGATGTCGTTGATGTTCACCGGCTTCGTCGCCATTTTCTCCTTGCGGGTGACGGTGAGGATCTTTCTTCCCAGTTCAGCGCCCCGCTTCGCGGCATCGTGGATCACGGAGGTCGGCTTGTAAAACGGGTCGCCCTCCTTCACCATCTTCAGCAGAATCCCGGAATATCCGAGTATCGCCGTCAGGAGGTTATTGAAGTCGTGGGCCATGCCGGCCGCAAGGGTGCCGACGGCTTCCAGCTTCTGCGACCGCATCAGCCGTTCTTCCAGCCTCTTCTTTTCCGTTATATCGATGATATATCCGTCAAAGCCCTTAACTTCTCCGCCGTCGTCCCGCTCGGGATACAGCGAGAGGGAGATGACAAGCTCTTCCCCGTTCCACGCGGCGGCCTTTTCTTCGATGTGCAGCGCCTTCTCGGCGGCCGCTCTCGTAAGGCAGGTGGAAGCGTTTATGTCGCCGATCAGGATGTCGCACAGCCCCGTCACCTTGCCGAACATCCTGCGGAACCTGCTGTTGGCCTCCACGATCTCGCCGTCCTTGTCGGTCCTGAAAATGGCATGCTCAACCCGTTCAAAGAGCGACCGTATGCGCCGGTCCGATTCGATGAGCTTGTCATCATTTTCCTTGACCGTTTCACACATCCGGTTGAATTCCAGGGCAAGCTCACGGATCTCGCCCGTTGTTCCCCGCGGGATGATCGCGTTCCCGGTCGGGCCGCCGCTCTTAAACCGCGAGATCGACTGGTGGAGGGCCATGATGGGCTTTACCACGAAGCGTTGGATAAGGATGTTGAGCGACAATATCGCGCAGAGCATGATGAGGATCGAAACCGTAATGTTGGTCGCGGCGAGTTCTCTCACCTCCCTTTGAAACGCGGCGGACGACAGGGTGACCCGGACATAGCCGATGGTGGTGGGCGGTGAACCCTCGAAGGCGGTGAAAAAGATCGGGCTGTAAAAATCATACCCGCCGGCGGTCTTTATGTGGAACGGCGCTGACCCTCTCTTGAAATGACCGACGGCCTCGACAAGAGGGGGATTTTCCCAGCTGCCGACGGGATAGGAATCGAGCGGCTCCCAGATATTCGAATACACCTGCGCCAGGGTAACGTCCGGAGCTTGTATGATGTGGGAGGCTTTTTTAATGAGACTGAGGTCTTCTTTGGCAAGGCCCTCTTCCGCGGCCTTGGAGAGCGAAGTGCAAAGCGCCGTGCCGCGGAAAATGAGTCCCCGTTCCTTGCTGCGGCTGAAGGACGAGGTGAAGAGATACGTGCTGAGGGCGCCGATAATTAAAATTACCAGCGTTATGAATAACGTTACCCTTTTTTGCAGTGAGGAATTCATTTAACGTCCAGTATCGATATGACGTTCAACGATTTTATGAACCGCTGTCCCGCTTTGCTCAGGGTAAAATCAACGAACTTTTTCACCTCCGGCTTGGGGTTTTTCGGCATGAGAAGGAAGAGCGGCCGCTTCAGCGGATACCGGTTGTCGATAATGGCCTTGTTCGTGGGAGCAATGCCGCTCACCTTCAGTATCTTTACGTTCCGCTTCCTGGCGCTCGTGATGCCCGTGGTGGCAAAGCCTTCGGGGTTCTCTTCCACCATCTGCTCGACAAGGCCCGAGGACGCGACAAAAACGGTATTCACGGACTCCACGGGTTCCTTCCCGTTGAGTACCAGATATTTGGTGGACGCCTCCACGCCGGAGAGGCCTTTCTTCGTCCGGGAAATGAATATTTTTATCGGGGCCTCTCGGCCTTTGAGCTGTCGCCAGTCGGTTATCTTGCCGGCGTAGATCGACCGCACCTCGTCGAGCGTGACGTTTTCCACCGGATTGGATTTATGGACGATGAAGGCCAGCGCGTCCCAGGCAACCTGGATGTAGGTGATGTCCGCGGGATCTCCCGCGTCCCGGGGCTTGCACGAGGCGGCAAAATCCACCTTGCCGCTCCTGAGGTCCTCTATTCCCACGACGCTGCCGCCCCCCCTGACGAATATTTTTACGCCCGTTCGCTTCTCATATTCATCGGCAAGCTCGGTCAAATAGCCTACATTGCTTATGGAACACCCGCTCACGGTAAGATAATCAGCGGCATGCGCTTTCGGCGGGCAAAAGAACAGCAGAGGGAACAATACGAAGAGCGAGGGCAAACCGACCGACTTCAAGAGGCAGTTCGACAGCTCCGTCTTCCTGCGCGTAAGATTGGTTTGCATGGCCCCCCAGGCGTCGTACGTTCACGAGATGCTGTGATATTACCATTGAGTCTTTTCTAAAATCAAGTGGTTATTTCCCGGGGGAACAAGGAGGGGAGTGAGGGCAAAAAAAGACCGCATGGGACCGTGGGTTTCAAGCGGGAAAGGCCCGGTTATAAGCCAATATAGTTCTTCATTCCGCGCAAGCGGGAATGAAGAAGATCCTTCTAAGCCGTCTGATTCCACAGCTTTAAACGCGTCATATTATTTTTTGTACTTGATGAACGCGCCGGTCCGGTACTCTTCGAACGCGATGCGCAGTTCCTCCTCCGTATTCATCACGATCGGGCCGTACCACGCCACGGGTTCGTCGATCGGCTTGCCCGATATGAGCAGGAAGCGCACCGCTTCCTTTTCCGTCGAGACCGTCACCTGGTCGCCGTCTTCAAAGAGGACCAGTGTCCCGTTCCGCACGAAGGGGTCCCGCTGCATATCGAAATAGTTGATCCCCTCCATCTCGTAGGAGAAGGGGTCCTTCTCATTGCAGAAGATCCCCTCCCCTCCGATGACGTAGGCGAATACCGTGTGACCCCGCTTGGTCGGATGGTTGAACTCCGACCGGGCGGGCAGTGTCACGTCGAGATACTCCGGGTCGATGACAACGTCCCTGACCGGCCCCCGTTTTCCGTCCACCGCGCCGCAGATGACCTTGATCTTCGCGCCGTTCTCAAGCACCACCTCCGGCACCTGGTCGCTCTTCACGTCGCGGTACCGGGGGTCCATCATCTTGTGCGATTTCGGCAAATTGGCCCAGAGCTGGAATCCCTCCATGACGCCGTCGACATCTCCCTGGGGCATTTCCTGGTGGATGATCCCGCTTCCCGCGGTCATCCACTGCGTATCGCCGGAGGAGATGACGCCCTTGTTACCCATGCTGTCGCCGTGCGCCACGTCGCCCTTGAGCACATACGTGATCGTCTCGATCCCGCGGTGAGGATGCCAGGGAAAGCCTTTGATATAGTGCTCAGGATCGTCGGAACGAAAATCGTCGAGGAGGAGGAAGGGATCGAACAACGGGACTTCGTTGTTCCCGAATACCCGCCTGAGGTGCACACCGGCGCCCTCGAGAGTAGGTTTGCTCTTGATGACCTTGCCTATCTTCCTTGTTTTAGCCATCTGAGACCTCCATAATCAGGATAGTGGAAACAATGGCGACCTTAAAAG
>Ga0316620_10000204_pt1 | contig 23285 bp, 24 predicted proteins | sample OWC_Aug_M1_C1_D5_FD_207651 | JGI IMG/M metagenome (GOLD analysis project Ga0316620, IMG submission 207651) | Wetland soil microbial communities from Old Woman Creek delta, Ohio, United States - OWC_Aug_M1_C1_D5_B | ecosystem: Environmental > Terrestrial > Soil > Wetlands | place: USA: Ohio...
GAGCCGGACTGCGGCACCGACCTGCAGGCGATCCGCACGCGCGCGGTGCGCGACGGCGACCATTACGTGATCAACGGCACCAAGACCTGGATCTCCAACGGCATCAAGGGGAGCTGCTTCGCGCTGCTGGTGAAGACCGATCCGAACGCGAAGCCGCGCCACCAGGGCATGAGCCTGTTCCTCGCCGAGAAGGGCCCGGGCTTTCGCGTGTCGAAGAAGCTCGAGAAGCTCGGCTACAAGGGCATCGATTCCGCCGAGCTTATCTTCGAGGACTACCGCGTTCCGGCGGCGAACCTCATCGGCGGCGCGGAGGGCAAGGGCTTTCACCATGCCGTGGGGGGCCTCGAGCTCGGCCGCATCAACGTCGCCGCGCGCGGCGTGGGCGTGGCGAACGCCGCGCTCAAGGACGCGGTGGCCTACTCGCAGGTGCGCAAGACCTTCGGCAAGCCGATCTGCGAGCACCAGGCGATCCAGTTGAAGCTGGGCGAGATGGCGACGCGCTGCGAGGCTGCGCGCCTCCTGGTGGAGAACGCCGCGCGCGCCTACGATGCCGGCGAGCGCTGCGACATGGAAGCGGGCATGGCGAAGTACTTCGCCTCGGAGGCCGCGCTCGAGAACAGCATCGAGGCGGTGCGCATCCACGGCGGCTACGGCTATTCCACCGAGTTCAACGTCGAGCGCTACTACCGCGACGCGCCGCTCATGTGCATCGGCGAGGGCACCAACGAGATGCAGCGCATCATCATCGCCAAGCAGCTCATCGCGCGGAACCCGGCCTGATGCCGCCGCTCGCGGGGGTACGCATCCTGGCGGTCGAGGTGTACGGCGCCGGGCCCTTCGGCAGCGCGCACCTGGCCGATCTCGGCGCGGAGGTGATCAAGATCGAGCAGCGCGAAGGCGGCGGCGACGTTTCGCGCGCGGTCGGGCCGTATTTCCTCGGCGAGGGCGACAGCCACTTCTTCCAGTGCCTGAACCGCAACAAGAAATCGCTCACGCTCGACCTCAAGCATCCGCGCGGGCGCGAGGTGCTGCTCAAGCTCGTCGCCACCGCAGACGGCCTGATGGGCAACCTGCGCGGCGACCAGCCGGAGAAACTCGGAATTACCTATGAATCGCTAAGGAAAATAAACCCCAAGATTGTATGTGCGCATCTGTCGGCCTACGGCCGCGACGGCGCGCGCAAGGGCTGGCCCGGCTACGATTACCTTATGCAGGGCGAGGCGGGGTGGCTCACGCTCACCGGCGAGCCCGACGGGCCGCCGGCGCGCATGGGCCTGTCGGTGGTCGACTATTCGACCGGCACCAGCTGCGCGCTCGCGCTGCTCGCCGGCATCCTGGAGGCGCGCGCGACCGGGCGCGGCCGCGACCTGGACGTTTCGCTGTACGACGTCGCCATGCACCAGCTCAACTACCCGGCGGCCTGGTACCTGAACGAGGGCCTGGTCACCGGCCGAGCGCCGCGCTCGGCGCACCCGTATATCGCGCCCTCGCAGCTGTATCGCACCGGGGATGGCTGGATTTTCATCATGGCGCAGACGCAGCGCTTCTGGGAGCTCTTGTGCGACAAGCTCGGTAGGCTGGAGCTGAAGGCGCGCCCCGAGTTCCGCGACCTCGCCGCGCGGCGCGAGCATCGGGACGAATTGACCCGGGTTCTGGATGAAGAGTTTTCGAAGCACCAGACCGAGTTTTGGCTGACAAACCTGCGCGGCACGGTTCCCTGCGGCCCCGTCTACGACCTGGCCCAGGCACTCGACAATCCCTACTTCCTCGAGCGCGGCGGGGTGCAGGTGTTCGACCACCCCGACAAGCCCGGCTTCAAGCTGGTGGTGAGTCCGTTTCGCATCGGCGAGCCGCTGCCGGCGCGCCCTGCGCCGGGGCTGGGCGAGCACACCGACGAGCTGCTGCGCGAGCTCGGCTACGGGGAAGAGGAAATCTCGAAACTGAAGCAAGAGAACGTTGTCTGATGAAGCTCGAAGGCCTGCGCGTCATCGACCTGTCGCTGTTCCTTCCCGGGCCGCTCGCCACGCAGTTCATGGCCGACCACGGCGCCGAGGTGATCAAGGTCGAGTCGCTCGCCGGCGGCGAGCCGAACCGCGAGATCGGACCCAAGCGCGACGGCACGAGCGTGTATTTCGCCAACACGCATCGTGGCAAGATGAGCCTCGCGCTGAACCTGAAGGAACCGGAGGGCGTGGAAATCCTCATGCGGCTCGCGGAAAAATCCGACGTGCTGATCGAGGCGTTCCGCCCGGGTGTCGCCGAGCGGCTCGGCATCGGCTACGCGCAAGTATCGCGTCGCGCGCCGAGTATCGTCTACGCCTCGATCGCCGCCTTCGGTCAGAGCGGGCCGTACCGCGACATCGCGGCGCACGACCTCGCTACCGAGGCGATGACCGGCGTGCTGTCGCTCAACCGCGGCGGCGACGGCCGGCCCGCGATTCCGGCGCTCGCCAACGCCGACATGCTCGCCTCGATGATGACGCTCGCCGGCGTGCTGATGGCGCTCTACCGCCGAAAGGAAACCGGCCGCGGCGACTACCTCGACGTGGCGATGGCCGATTGCCTGCTCGCCTGCCTGCCGAACAACATGGGCACGGCGATGACCGAGCGGCGCCAGCCGGTGCTCGACGAGGAGCGCGCGCTCGGCGGCAACGCGCTGTACGGCATCTACGAGACGAAGGACGGCGACTACGTCGTGCTCGCCGGGCAGGAGACGAAGTTCGCGAAGAACCTGCTCGAGCCGCTCGGCCGGTCCGATCTGGTGGCACTGTGCGAGCTGCCGCCGGGCAGGGGCCAGGATCCGGTTCGAAGATTTCTCAAAGAAGTGTTTTCGACAAAAACCAAAACCGAGTGGATCGAGTGGTTCCGTGGCCGCGACGTCGCGTTCGCCCCGCTGCGCACGCTGCCCGAGGCGCTCGAAGACCCGCACTTCAAGGCGCGCGGGATGGTGCTGAAGGATGAGCGCGGTTGGGACCACCTCGGCGTGCCGATTGCCTTCCGCGACGAGCCTGCGCGGCTGGGCTTCGATCCGCCGGCGCACGGCGCGCATACGGCGAAAATCCTGCGCGGCCTCGGCTACGACCAGGCGCAGATCGCGCGGCTCGCCTCCCGGGGCGTCATCAAGGGGGGATGAGCCGGGTCCTCGCGATCCTGAACCCGGCTGCCGGGCGCGGCCGGGCGCGGCGCATGTGGCCCCAGGTGGCCGCGTTGCTGCGCGAGTCCGGGGCGCGCTTCGACATCGTCCAGACCCGCGAGCGACTGGAGGCGGCGCAGCTGGCCGAAGGCGCCGCCGGGCACTACGCCGCGGTGATCGCCGCCGGGGGCGACGGCACGGTGCACGAGGTGGTGAACGGCCTGCTCCGCGTTCCTGCGGAGGCGCGCCCGTCGCTCGGGGTCGTGCCGCTGGGAAGCGGCGACGACTTCGCCAAGATGGTGCCGCCGCGCCGCCCGGGCGACCCGAGGCCGCATTGGCGCCGAATCGTGCAGGCCATGGCGCGCGGCGAGTCGCGCGTGCACGACGTCGGCGTGATCCGCTGCGGCGACGGCAGCGAGCGCTGTTTCGCCAACGGCATGGACGTCGGCTTCGGCGCGCACGTGGCGCGCCACGTCGCCGGGGTGCCGCGCTGGCTCACCGGGCCGGGGGCGTATCTCGGCGCGATCGCGCGCACCATGATCCGCTATCCGACCCTCGAGGTGCGGCTGCAAATCGATGACGGCACGCCCTTCGAGCAGCGCTCGACCATCGCCGCGATCATGAACGGCCGATGCTTCGGCGGCAGCTTCTGGGCCTGCCCCGAGGCGAGCGCTGACGACGGCCTGCTCGACGTGCTGATCGCCGACGTCGTGACCCGCAGGCAGATCCTGCGCCTGGTGCCGAAGCTAATGCGCGGGCGGCACGTGGGCGACCCGGCGCTGCGAATCCTGCGCGCGCGGCGCATCGTCATCGAATCGGACGCGCCTCTCGTCGTGGAAGCCGACGGCGAGCTGCCCTGGCTCGCCGCGCGGCGGCTCGAGATCGGCGTGCTTCCGGGCGCGCTGCGGGTGCTGGGCTGAGAGAAGAGACATTGGTGAATCCCGCTTTCGCCCAGTAGCGGATTTTCACATACGGAAAACAAAAACCCCGCCGAAGCGGGGTCTGTGTATATCCGTGGTGTTCGAGATGCCGATCAGTGCACCGCGAGTCTTTTCTGTGCCGCCACGGTTTTCTTCGGCAATGTCAGTTCCAGCACGCCGTCGTTGTACTTGGCTTGGGCGGTCGCTTCGTCGACCTCGTGGCCGAGCGTGAACGCACGCTGGATCTTGCCGTAGTAGCGCTCGCCGCGAAGCACCGTCTCGCCGCTCTTAACGACTTTTTCGCGCTTCACTTCTGCGGCCACCGCAACTTCGTTGCCGTTGATCGTTACGCTGATGTCCTCCTTCTTGACGCCGGGCATTTCGGCCAGCACTTGATACTCCTTGTCGTTCTCGCTTACGTCCATGCGGAACTGCGTCGGCGCGGGCGCACGCGCCTCGGCATTCGCCAGCCACACGGGAACGCTACGGAACAAGCTCTCGAATGGATCCTCGATCGGATTAAAGCGTGTGATGTTCATCATTGTCTTCTCCAGTGAAAGGTCAAACCACTCGGCGGCGAACGTCTCCGTGTGTCTTACATGGGGGCATCGCGGCGACAATCAAGACGAATGACGACCGAAAGCGGTCATTTCCTGGACGCTTCCGCACGTCGAATTCAGCGGCGAAGCCGAAGCCGCCGTGGGTCTGCAGTTCGATGGCCGCTCGCCGCGCGACGGCTGGAAGTCGGCGTGCTCCCGGGCGCTTTGCGGGTGCTGGGGCAGGAAGGGGCACCCCAGAATTCGTGTCAGAGGTTGGTATCAAAGAGAACTACTACGCAGCCCGGGCGCGTAAAAAATTGCACACTTTGTTACCTGACGCGACGAGTCCTGACGAGGTAATTGCGTGACGCGCTATGGACGTGCGGGCTTTACGCTGATCGAACTCCTGCTCGCCATCGCGATACTTGGGGTGCTGGCAGCGATCGCAGTGCCGTCCTACCAGAGCTACCGTGACGGGGTAATGATCCAGAAGGCCAAGATGGACATCACCATCTTGAGCGCTGCCATCGACCTATACAATGCAGATAACCAAGAGTATCCGGACAGCCTCGCGGCCATTGGTAATGCTGGAATGCTCGACCCTTGGGGGCACCCGTACCAGTATCTCAGACTGAACCCGCTCGATCACGGATCCGCGGGGCAACGCCGCAAAGACAGGAATCTGGTCCCGATCAATACGGATTACGACATCTACAGCATGGGCAAGGACGGGGCCAGCCAGCCGCCGCTGACGGCAGCAGCCAGCCGCGACGATATCGTGCGAGCGAACAACGGGCGTTTCGTCGGACTTGCCTCGGACTATTGAGTGCGTCCCCGATGAGACTCGATGGCACGTTCCTGCGCAGCAAGGTGGCACGCAGGGTGCTGCTGTCTTTTTTGCTGGCCGCGTTCATCCCGTTTCTGTTCCTGGCGGTGCTGTATTACATGGAGGCGAACCGGATGCTCGTCCGGCAGAGCCAGATCGCGCTGGAGGGCACGAGCGGTCGGTACGGCAGAACGATCTACGATCGCTTGGCGCTGGCGGATCAATTGCTGCGCCACAGCGCGGAGGCCCTTACCCGCGACGGCGCGCCCGCGGCGGCGAAGGAGCGGCTGGACAAAACGTTCCGGGACCTGGCGCTTATAACACCGCAACACGGCGCTGTCGCGTTGTTCGGCGACGCGTCGAACCCAATGACTCTGGGACAGGCCGCGCTCGCGTGGCTGCGCCGGGGAGAGACGTTGCTGTTGAGCGGAAATGTGTCCGGCCGCGGCCCCACGATTGCTCTCGTCCGGGCGGCGAGCCCGGTTGGGCCGGACTTGAGGCTCGTGGCCGCGGAAATCGATCCCGACTACCTCTGGGGCGACCCGGATGAATCTCCCTACATGACGTACTTCTGCGTGCTGAATGAAGCCTACGATGTGCTGTACTGCCCATCGCCCCTTCGCGTTGAGGCGGTCCGTACGCTTACCAGGGGCTCTGCGCCCTCCGCGAAGGGAGAGTTCGAATGGCGAGACGGGCAGGAAACGATGCTCGCCGGCTTCCAGGAGGTGTTTCTCGAGCCGAAGTTCTTCGCGCCGCGATGGATCGTGGTCGCCGCCCAACCGGAAGCCGTCGCGCTCGGCTTGACCGCGCGATTCAGTGAGATTTTCTGGGGCAGCGTCGTACTCTCCGTCCTGCTTGTCGCGCTGCTCAGCCTGACGCAGATCCGCCGCACCCTGGTTCCGCTGGAGCAGCTGATCGATGGTACCCGCCGCCTGGGAAGCAAGGATTTCGCTGCAAGAGTGAATGTGAGCAGCGCCGATGAATTCGGCGAGCTGGCCGGATCGTTCAATGCGATGACGGCGCAGCTAGGACGCCAGTTCGACACGCTGACGGCGCTGTCGCAAATCGATCGCGCAATCCTGTCCGAACTGGACATGGATCGCATCGTCAACGACGTCCTGCTGCGCCTGAAGAAAACGTTCAAGGCCGGTTGCGCCAGCGTTTCGGTGATCGATCCCGATTCCTCGCACGTACGGGTCCACGCGGTCACTGACGAGGGCGCACGGCCGCCGGTCGCGCGCTGCCCCTGGTCCGGCGGCGTCGGTGATACGCTGCGGGCTGCTACCGACGGCCTGTGGATGAGCAGCCAAACGGCGCGCCAGACGATTCAAGGCTGTCTCCAGAATCTGCGCGCGCAGCATTTCTTCATCCTGCCGATCAGCTGGAAAGACCGGCTCGTCGGCGTCGTGTGCCTGGGCTATCCGGCGCCCGAAGTCTTGAGCGAGGAGGACGTCGACCAGATTCGAGACTATGCGGACAGGGTGGGCGTGGCCCTTTCCAGCGCGGTGCGCGAGGACCAGTTGTACCAGCAGGCGCGTACAGACGCGCTTACCGGACTGCCGAACCGCTTCCACTTCATGGATCGGGTGCGGCAGGACATCGCCCAGGCCCAGCGCGACGGCCGGAAAATGGCGATTCTGTTCGCCGATCTCGACCGCTTCAAGGGCGTCAACGACAGCCTCGGGCATGCGGCGGGGGACAAATTGCTGGGCGAGGCCGCAGCGCGCCTGCAGCAGTGCGTGCGCGAAGGCGACATGGTGGCGCGTCTCGGGGGCGACGAATTCACCATACTCGTCAATCCGCTGCCCTCGGCGGAGGCGGCTGGCACGGTGGCCGACCATGTCATCGCCGCCCTCAGCAAGCCCTTTCTGATCGACAGGGTCGAGAACGTCGTGACCGCCAGCATCGGAATCGCCGTCTATCCTTCCGACGGCGCCAGCGTCGAGGAATTGATGCGCAATGCCGATACGGCCATGTACCGCGCCAAGGAGCGCGGTCGAGGCATATACGCGTTCTTCGAGGAAGCCATGAACGCCGAAGTGGTCGAACGGCACACGCTCGAGCGCGAATTGCGGCACGCGATATCCGAGCAACAACTCGTCGTGCACTATCAACCGCAGATTGATCCGCGCACGGGCAGAGTGCACGGGGTCGAGGCCTTGGTGCGCTGGCGCCATCCCGAGCGCGGCTTCGTCACGCCGGGCCACTTCATCGCCGTTGCCGAAGAGACCGGACTGATCGCATCGATCGGGGACATTGTCCTGGTCGAAGCCTGCGCTCGGTTCCGCGCTTTGCGCGACCAAGGGGTCGATCTGGATTATGTCGCGGTCAACGTCTCGGCCCGGCAATTCCGTCGACAGGATTTCGTCGAGACCGTGGCAGCGGCGCTACGGACACATGACATCCCGGCGAAATGCCTCGAATTGGAGATCACCGAAAGCGTCTTGGTCGACGGCACCGACGTGGTGGCCGCCACGCTGACGCGGTTGAAGCGCCTCGGAGTGCAGATTTCGATCGACGACTTCGGCACGGGCTATTCGTCCATGTCCTACCTGGAGCGGCTGCCGTTCGACACCCTGAAGATTGACATATCCTTCATCCGGAAAATCCGCGACAACGGCGAGGGCGGCACCATCGCGGCGACGATCACGGCAATGGCGCACGCGCTCGGAAAGAAAGTGGTCGCAGAAGGCGCCGAAACGCAGGCGCAGGTCGAGTTTCTGCGTAAGATCGGGTGCGAGCTGGTTCAAGGCTACTTCTACAGCCGCCCCATGGCCGGGGAGGAGCTCGCGGCGTTCTTGCGCAAACCGGGGGTTCTGCGACTCCGAACCGCCTCGACCTAGGCCGGACTGCGCCTGTGACGTTCACTTCTTCAGCGCCAACACGCCGTCGCCATTCAACTCCGCGACAAACCCGGCGTGCCGCAGACGTTTCATCACTTCACCCGGTACGTCGCGCCCGCTGGTCAGTTTGTTCGGCTCGCCGGTGTAATGAAACAGCTTGCCCTTGCGCTTGAGCACCCTGGCCAGCTGGTCATAAAAGACCTGGGAGTAAAGCTCGCCGGCGATGCCGAAGCGCGGCGGATCGTGCAATATCGCGTCGACCGAGTCGCTCGCCAGCATGACGATCTGCTCGACGATGTCGCCGTGGGTCAACGTCAGTGCGCCGCCTAACTCAGGTGACCAGGGATTGAGGCTGCGCAGCCAGATCACGTCTGCAGACTTCTCGTAGGAAAGGACCTGCTTCGCCTGACCGAGCAAACACCAGGCGGCGAAATAGCCAAGGCCGCCGCAGGTGTCCAGAATCACCTTCCCGCGCGGTTGAATCAAGCCGACCTTGCGTTCCGCATCCGCATAGGGTGAGACATGCGCCGTGGGTAACATCTTGATGCCATCGATTTCGAACGTCGGCGGCCCCCACGGCGTCGGCACCAGCTTGATCAGCGAAGTCGTGAAACGCGCCACCGGCTGAAAGCTCTCGCCGACCCAGTGGTAAATGGTTCTTTCCTTGCAGCTTTCCAGATAAGGGAATCGCTGACCTCGCCAGGTCCAGCCTGCGCCGCCGAGCTCGACCGTCGTCCTCGAACGATCGAGGTCCAACGAGCACTCGACCGCGGGCGCACCGGCGCGCGCGGCAGCGTGCAGTGCTTCCTGTACTTCGCGCGTCAATAGGGGCCCAATCATCCTTTAGTCACAGGCTGCATAACCATGACCCCGAACGGCTCAATCTCGATGGACGTTTTGAAGGCGTTCGAGGCGACCTGCGAAAGCGCCACGCGAGCCGTGAGGCAAGCCGGCACGATGCGCGATGCGATGCAGGCTTCCGATGTTACGGCACCGCACGCGTTGCAAGGCATGGCACGCACGCTGCCGGGTTACCGAAGAGTCCTGAAAGCACTGGCCAACAGGCTAGACGAACTGCTCGCGACCCAGCTCGAGACCGCGTCGCGCATTCGCGATTTTAGCAACCTCGAGAGAGAGTTGGACCGTCTGAAGGTGCACGACTGGTATGTCCTGCGCTCCGAATATCCGGAGCTCTATTCCAAGGGAGTCGCGAACGCGACCCAGCTCCTGCGTCGCGTTCAACCTCGTCGAAGGTAACTACGTCATTGGCGAGTGCCTAGAAGGAGCGCGGCAGTCCGAGCACGTGCTCGGCGACGTAGGACAGGATCAGGTTGGTAGAGATCGGCGCGACGAGGTAGAGCCGGTTCTCGCGGAACTTGCGCTCGACGTCGTATTCGGCGGCGAAGCCGAAGCCGCCGTGGGTCTGCAGGCACACGTTCGCCGCCTCCCAGGAGGCCTTGGCCCCGAGGTGCTTGGCCATGTTGGCTTCCGCTCCGCAGTGCTTTTTCTGGTCGAACAGCGCCGCCGCCTTGTAGCGCATCAGGTTCGCCGCCTCGATCCCCATGTAGGACTCCGCGATCGGGAACTGGATGCCCTGGTTCTGGCCGATCGGCCGGCCGAACACCACGCGCTCCTTGGCGTAGGCGGTGGCGCGCTCGATGAACCAGTAGCCGTCACCGATGCACTCCGCGGCGATCAGGATCCGCTCGGCGTTCAGGCCGTCGAGGATGTAGCGGAAGCCCTTGCCTTCCTCGCCGATCAGATTATCGGCCGGGATCTCCAGGTTGTCGAAGAACACCTCGTTCGTCTCGTGGTTCACCATGTTGCGGATCGGCCGCATGGTGAGCCCCTTGCCGAGCGAATCGCGCTTGTCGACGATGAATACTGACATGCCGTCGGACTTCTTCTTCACCTCTGCGAGCGGGGTGGTGCGCGCGAGCAGGATCATGAGCTCGGAGTGCTGCAGGCGCGAGGTCCAGACCTTCTGGCCGTTGACCACGTAGCGGTCGCCCTTCCTGACCGCCGTGGTCTTGATCGTGGTGGTGTCGGTGCCGGCGGTCGGCTCGGTGACGCCCATCGCCTGCAGGCGGAGCTCGCCCGCCGCGATCTTCGGCAGGTAGCGCTTCTTCTGCTCGGGCGAGCCGTTCCGCAGCACGGTGTTCATGTTGTACATCTGGCCGTGGCAGCAGCCGGCGTTGCCGCCCGAGTGAGTGATCTCCTCCATGATCACGCTCGCCTCGGTGAGCGTGAGGCCGGAGCCGCCGAACTCCTCGGGGATCAGCGCCGACATCCAGCCGGCCTTGGTGAGGGCGTCGACGAAGGCTTCCGGATAGGCGCGCGCCTCGTCGACCTTCTGCCAATAGGCCGAGTCGTACTGGTTGCACAATACGCGCACCGCGTCGCGCAGCTCGGTGTGACCTTCCTGTCCCAGATTCATGGCTCCATCCTACACGTAGCCCGGCCCTTCGATCGCGGGATGCTTGGCGAGAAAATCCTCGTTCACCTCCAGCCCGAGACCGGGCGCATCGAGCGGCCAGACGCGGCCGTCGCGGTCGACCTCGCCCGGGTTCGCCACCAGCTCGTCGCGGAACTTGTTCGAGCGCGACACGTCACCTTCGAAATAGCCGCCGTTGTCGATCGCCGCGAGGAAGTGGATCGTGGCGGCGTGGTTCAGGCCCGTCATCGAGCTGTGCGGGTGGATCGGCAGCTTGTAGGCCGAGGCCATGGCCGCGATCCTGAGCGCCTCGGTGATGCCGCCGCACTTGGATAGATCCGGTTGCAGGATGGTGATCGCGCCGTCCTCGATGACGCGGCTGAACTCGAAGCGCGTGTAGTGGTTCTCGCCCGCGGCAAGCGGCGTGCGGCCGAAGCCGCGCGCCTCGCGGTAGCTCCGGTAGTCGTGAGCGGGGAAGGGCTCCTCCAGCCAGCCGACGCCCAGCTCGTCGAGCGCCGGCATCACGCGCCGCACGTCGTCCACCGAGTAACCGATATTGGCGTCGGTGAGGATGACGAGCTCCGGGCCGAAGGCCTCGCGCACCGCGCGGATGCGCTCGACGTCGCGCGCGGGCGAATCGCCCACCCGCAGCTTCACCGCCCGGTAGCCCTTTGCGACACTCGCGCGCGCCTCTTCGACCAGCTCGGCGCTCGGCTGGTAGCCGAGCGACACGCCGCCGGCATAGGCGGGTATCCCCTTGCGCGCGCCGCCGAGCAGCCGGTAGAGCGGCACGCCCGCCGCCTTGCCGCGCAGGTCCCACAGCGCCATGTCGATGCCGCTCATCGCCAGGCACGCTCCCGCGCCCATGCCGTGGCTCGCGAGCTGGAAGCGGTACATCTTGTCCCAGACGCCGCTCACGTCGTCGGCGTCCATGCCGAGCACGAGCTGTCGCAACGTGGTGTCGATCAGCTTCGCCACCGCGGTGTGGGCGCGGCCGTGGTGCGCCTCGCCCCACCCGGCGAGGCCGCCGCGCGTGGTGACCTTGACCAGCACCGCGTCGCGCTTCACCGCGGTGCCGATGCCGAGCGCGACCTGGCGTTCCGGAGGTATCGGAAACGAGACCGGGTAGGCCTGGACGTCGGCGATCTTGAGGTCGGTCATGGCAAGGGGCTGCTAGCATAGCAACCTGTCGGGGGGCGGGGACCTTGTTTCGAAACCTTCCGGAGGCACCATGAAGTCCTGCAAGCTGTGCTGGACGTTGGTCGTCGTGCTGGGCCTAGCCGTCGCGGCGTTCGCCTACAAGTTCACCGTCGGCGAGGTGCGGCCTTCCGATGACGGTCGCGTGGCGATCCTGCTGACCAAGGACGAGCGCAATGCGCTGCTGCTCGAGATGCGCACGTGGCTGGAGAACTCCCAGCGCATCCTCGCCGCGGCGTCGAGGAACGATTTTGGGGGAGTCGTGCAGGCCGCCAGGGCCTCGGGCATGGCCGCGGAGGCGGAAACGCCGGCTTCGCTGTTCAGGAAGATTCCGCTCGAGATGAAGACGCTCGGCTTCGCCACGCGCCGCAAGTTCGACGACATCGCGAACGAGACGGAGAAGAGCCAGGACACCAGCCGCGTGGCCGGTCAGCTCGGCGAGGCGATGGGCAACTGCGTCGCCTGCCATGCGACGTATCGCTTTGTCGAAGAGCCCTCGTCATGATCCCCTATCTGGACAGATTCGAGCGCATCGTCATGCACGTCCTGCTGGCCGTCCTGGCCGCGGTGGTCCTGCTCGCCACCGTCGAGCTCGTGTGGGTGATCGCCAAGGACGTACTGACTCCGCCCGTCTTCGTGCTGGAGATTCACGAGCTACTCGATCTCTTCGGTCTGTTTCTGCTAGTCCTCATCGGGATCGAGCTCATGCACTCGGTCAAGACCTACCTTACGAGCCGGGTCTACCATCTCGAGACCGTACTCTCGGTGGCGCTGATAGCCGTGGCGCGCAAGGTCATCGTCCTGGAGCCGAAGGAACTGCCCGAGGGTGCGTTGCTCGGCATCGCCGTTTTGGTGCTTGCGCTGGCGCTGGGCTATACCCTCCTGCGGCGCAGCCACCAGGACGATGGGCCCGCCGCACCCGAGCGCCGGGCATGATCGTCGCCTCGACCGGCACGCCGTTTCTATACCTCGCCTTCTCGCTGGTGGTCGCCGTGCTGCTGGCGATCGACTTCTTCGTCCTCAGGGCCGAGGGCAGTCACCGGGTAAGCATCAGGGAGGCGGCGCTCTGGTCGGTCGCGTGGATTGCAATCGCCCTCGCTTTCTGCGGCTGGTTCTGGTGGCACCTCGATACCCGCTTCGGGCGGGGGCTCGCCAACGACAAGGCGCTCGAGTTCCTCGCCGGCTATCTCATCGAGAAATCGCTCGCCGTCGACAACGTATTCGTCTGGATCACGCTGTTCGGATTCTTCGCCGTGCCTGCGCAGTTCCAGAAGCGGGTGCTCCTCTACGGCGTGCTCGGCGCGATATTCATGCGCGCCGTTCTCATCTACGTCGGCGCGCTTTTGCTCGCCGCGTTCCACTGGATCTTGTACGTCTTCGGCCTGTTCCTGCTCGTCACCGGCGTGAAGATGCTGTTGTTCGCCGGTCAGGAGCCCGACCTGGAGAAGAACCCGATCCTGCGCTGGATGCGCGGCCACATGAGGATCACCCGCGAGCACCATGGGGAGAAGTTCTTCGTGCTGAAGGATGGGTTACGCTACGCCACGCCCCTGTTCGTGGTCCTGGTGCTGGTGGAGGCGACCGACCTCGTCTTCGCGGTCGATTCGATCCCGGCGATCTTTGCCGTCAGCGCTGACCCCTTCATCGTCTTCACTTCCAATATTTTCGCGATTCTCGGGCTGCGCGCCATGTACTTCCTGCTCGCGGACCTGGCGGCGCGCTTCCATCTGCTCAAGTACGGGCTCGCGCTGATACTCATGTTCATAGGGGTGAAAATGCTGCTGCTCGACGTGTACAAGATCCCGGTCGGATTTGCGCTGGCGATCGTGGCGCTGATTCTGGTCGCGTCGGTCTTCGCGAGCCTCTTCGTCTCTCGAGCGAGGAGGTGACGCGTGAACGGCCGGCACCTGACCGTACAAGGGAATCTTTCGTGAGCGATGCCGTCTTCATGATCCACGGCATGTGGGGCGGGCCGTGGAACTTCGACAACTTCAAGGCCTACTTCGAGCGCGAGGGCTACCGCTGCGTCACGCCGACGCTGCGGTTCCACGACATGGATCCGCGGGCCGTGCCGGACCCGCGCCTCGGCACGACGAGCCTGCTCGACTACGCGGCAGACCTCGAAAAGGAGATCCGCGCGCTCGGCGCAAAGCCGGTCATCGTGGGCCATTCGATGGGCGGGCTGCTCGCGCAGATGCTGGGCGCGCGCGGCCTCGCCAGGGCGCTGGTGCTGCAGACGCCCGCCTCGCCCGCCGGCATCATCGCGCTCCGGCCGTCGGTGGTGCGCAGCTTCTGGAGCGTGCAAACGCGCTGGGGCTTCTGGAAGAAGCCGATGCGCCAGAGCTTCGCCGAGGCGGTCTATTCGATGATGCACCTCGTGCCGGCGGAGGAGCAGAGGCGCGCGTACGAGCGCTACGTTTACGAGTCGGGCCGCGCAGCCTGCGAGATCGGCTACTGGATGTTCGACCCGCGACACGCTTCTCGTGTCGACTCGGCAGCGGTGAAATGCCCGGTGCTGGTCGTCGCAGGTGCGGAGGACCGCATCACACCAGCCGCCGTCGTGCGCCAGGTAGCGAAGAAATACGAGCCCGTCTCGACCTACAAGGAATTCGAGCGCCACGCGCACTGGATGATGGCCGAGCCGGGGTGGGAGGAGGCGGCCGGGTACGCGGCCCAGTGGTTGCGCAAGGTCCTGGCGAAATGAAGCCGCGCATCACGCTCATCACCCTCGGGGTGGACGACCTGGAGCGGTCGCTGCGCTTCTACCGCGACGGGCTCGGGCTCAAGAGCGACGGCATCGTCGGCAAGGAGTACGAGCACGGCGCGGTGGCGTTCTTCGATCTGGACGGGGGCCTCAAGCTCGCCCTGTGGCCGCGCGCGAGCATAGCGCACGACACCGGCCTTCCCGCCGGCGCTCCCAGCGCAACCGAGTTCACGCTCGGGCACAACGTGGCGTCGCGGGCGCAGGTGGACGAGGTGATGGAACAGGCGAAGCGGGCGGGCGCGACGATCGTCAAGCCGGCGTACGAGACCTTCTGGGGCGGGTACGCCGGCTACTTCCAGGATCCCGACCGGCACCTGTGGGAGGTCGCCTGGAACCCCCACTGGGTCGTCGCGCCGTGAGCGCGATCGGCCGGCGCCTCGTGCCCCAGCTCGTCGCCTGCCACGCCACTTATCGGTTCGTCGAGAACTGACATTTGACGCCTTCGAGCAAATTCCCGCAGCCATGATCGCAGGGGGCGACCTGCAGAAGCTCCTCGCTCGCGTCGCGCTGGGCGACCGGACGGCGTTTCGGCAGCTGTACGACGCGACGGCACCGTCTCTGTTCGGCGTCGCGCTTCGTATAGTCAGGCAGCGGGATCGCGCGGAAGAGGTGCTGCAGGATGCGTTCGTCAATGCATGGAACCGTGCCGCCGGGTACCAGGCCGCGTTGAGCCAGCCGATGACCTGGCTTACCGCCATCGTGCGCCATCGGGCCCTGGACGAGCTGCGCAGCGGCGCTCGCCACGGCGCGGCATCCCCGGCAGACGGGGAGGGCGGAGCCGCGGCCGACATCGAGGACGAGCGACCGAATCCGCTGGGATTGCTGGAGCAGGCGGCGGACGCCCTCGCCATCCGCGGCTGCCTGGATGCGATCGACGGGCCGCAGCGCCAGTGCCTGGCGCTCGCCTATTACCACGGGCTCAGCCATTCCGAGATCGCCGACCGTATCCGCTCGCCGATCGGCAGCGTCAAGGTCTGGCTGCGGCGCGGGCTGGACAAACTGAAGCGCTGCGTGGAGTCGCTGGCATGAACTACGATCGCCCCGAGCTCCTCGATCGACTCGCCGCCGAGTACGTGTTCGGCACGATGAGCGCGCGCGTGCGGCGCCGCTTCCAGGCGGTGCGGGGCGCGCTGCCGGCGGCGCAGCGGGCGGTCGAGGCCTGGGAGCGGCGACTGACGCCGCTCGCGAGGTCGGTACCGCCGGCACAGCCTTCCGCCGCCGCCTGGGAAGCGATCGATCGCAGGACCGGCGGCCGGGCGTCGCGCTCGGTCGCGCGGGCCGCCTCCCGGTTCGCCTGGCTCAAGCCCGCGCTCGGCGTGGCCTTCGGGGTGATCGTCACCCTCGGACTGGCGAGGCTCTACCCGACTGCCGTGGTGCCGGTGGACGAGTTCGTGCAGCAGCGCGGCACGTTGCCGGAGAGCTATGTCGGCCTGCTCACCGACGACGCGAACCATCCGGTGGTTCTCGCCAGCTCGACGCGCTACGGCAGGACCATGTCGATCAAGATGCTGCGCAAGGTCGATGTGCCTCCCGGCAAGGTGTTGCAGCTCTGGGCGCTGCCCAAGGAAGGCGCGGCGTTCCCGCTCGGCGTGGTGCCGGCCGAAGGCCACGGCTCCTTCCGCATGGCGGACACCTCGGAAAAGCTGCTGTCCGGCGTGCCGCGGCTCGCCGTTTCGGTCGAGGATGCCCCGGCGCGCGCGGGGACGGCGCCCGCGCCGTACGTGCTCACCGGCAACTGCGTCAAGCTCTGGTAGCCATCGCCCCGCCCGCGCGCGGGGAAACAAATCTGCGCCAAGGGTGTCTCCGATCGGGCGGGTCGCTCCGTATATCGGCATAGGTTGCGCAATCACGCGCTGCCCTATCCATAGACAGGAGATGATTTTGAACAAGCTGATACTCACCGCCGTTGCGACGGCCTTCACGGCGAACGTCGCCATCGCGGCGTCGGTCACCGAAGCGAACGGAATTCTCGCCGACGGGTCCGGACGCACCCTCTACACGTTCGACAAGGATGCGAGCAACAAGAGCAACTGCACCGGCGGCTGCGCCGTGGCCTGGCCTCCGTTCATGGTGAAGGAAGGCGATCGCGCCCCCGCGCCCTTCAACGCGATCACGCGCGACGACGGCGCGAAGCAGTGGGCGATGAACGGCAAACCCCTGTACTTCTACGCTGCCGACGCCCAGGCCGGCGATGCGAACGGCGACGGCAAAGGCGGCGTGTGGCACGTCATCCGCGGCGAGGGCAAGCGCACGGAGGCGACGCCCGCGGCGACTTCGCGCGCTACCGGGGCTTGGTCCTACAGCAGCCCTTACTGAGCCAACGGAGGACCCGATGCATAAAACACCGAAGGTCACGGTCCTCCTGCTCGCGCTCTTCGCCGCCGCATGCGCGAGCGCGCAAGCGGCCATGTCTACGGTCCAGGTGCCGGATGCGCTCAAACCCGGTGCGGACGAAACTCTGGCGATGATCGCTTCCGCAAGGGGCGTGCAGATTTATGAATGCCGTGCCGGAAAGGATGGAACGGGAAACTACGAGTGGGCATTCGTGGCTCCCGAAGCCGATCTTTTCGACGCGGGCGGAAACAGGATCGGCCGCCACTATGCCGGCCCACGTTGGGAGTCGACAGATGGCAGCAGGATCCTGGGTGCGGTGAAGGAGCATGCCGACGCGCCCGCGGCCGATGCCATCCCTTGGCTGCTGCTCACGGCGAAGTCGGTCGGCTCCGAGGGCTCGTTCAGCAAGGTCACGAGCGTACAACGCGTAAGTACGGTGGGTGGCATGGCGCCCAAGGCCGGCTGCTCCCAAGCCGCGGCCGGAACGTCTGTGCGCGTCCATTACACCGCGGACTATTACTTTTTCACCAGGAACTGAGCTATCCCGTCCCGGTTTTCTGTATCCGATCACTTGAAGGTCGGTGACGGGACAGTTCAAACTCATGAATGATCCGGCATTCTTCAATACTGCAATGTTCGACTACCCAAATGCTCCGCGTCAGGAGAGGCGTCATCATCCGCCGGCCGGTGAGCGCGGGCGTTAGAACGCCATGGATGCCTCGGTGCCTGTCGAGCAACAGCTTCGCGAGCTGGAGGAACACCTGATGCGACCGGAGGTGCGGAAGTCCTCTGCTGACGTCGACGCGTTGCTGGCCGAGGACTATATCGAGATCGGAAGCTCTGGGCGTGTATTCGACAAGTACCAGGCCATCGAAAGCCTTCGGGCGGAATCTCCGGTGCGCCGGTCGCTTACGGATTTCAAGGTCACACCATTGGCGCCGGGCGTGATCCTGACAAACTACCGCGCCATCCGGTACGGAGTCTCTGGTGAGCAGCCCACCTTTTCGCTGCGAAGTTCAATCTGGACGCTCGTTGATGGTCGGTGGCAGATGCGGTTTCATCAAGGCACTCCGTCTAGGGAAACGCCGTGACTCCGGCTCGTCAAACTCGCTACTATGCGGCAGATGAGTCGGGATCCCGCCGCCGCGCTGCCGTCCGAAACCCCTCAAAGGATCTCGCGCGAAGATATGGGCGAGCTTCCCATCCGGCGCTACGAAGGCCCGGTGCACCTGGTCGCCGGGCACTCGGAGCTCGATCGCGCGCTGCACGACATCCGCCACGAAAGCGTCGTCGGCTTCGACACCGAGACGCGGCCCGCCTTCAGGCCCGGCGAAAGCTACCTCCCGTCCCTTGTCCAGTTCGCCACGGCTAACGCCGTGTATATCTTCCAGGTCCAGCAGGGGGACTATTCCGGCGCGCTGCGGGAGATCTTTTCGTCCGAGAAGATCGTAAAGGCCGGCGTGTCGGTGAGCGACGATCTGCGAGGCCTGAAGAAGCTGTTCGAGTTCGAGGAGAGGGCGGTGGTGGATCTCGGAAAGGTCGCGAAGCGCCACGGGCTGAAGCAGACGGGTGTGCGCAACCTCACGGGGATATTTCTCGGCACGCGGATTCCGAAGGGCGCGAAGACGACGAACTGGGCTGCGCGCCGCCTGACGCCGCAGCAGATCACCTACGCGGCGACCGATGCCTGGGCCTGCCGCGAGCTGTATCTACGTTTCAAGCAACTGAACCTGGTCTGAAATGATATGACGGCGTCGTGGCCCGAGCTCCCGTATCCGCCTTGGCGCGAGACCTGCGATGCGCTGCACCTGTACGCCCAGATCGTCGGCAAGTACCGCCTGGCGCGAACGCCATGGCTGAACCACTCGTGGCACGCGACGCTTTACGTCAATGCGCGAGGGCTCACCACGTCCCTCGTTCCCGATGGCCCCGGCGGAATCGAGATCCAGTTCGACCTGCTGGAGCACGCCGTGATCGGCGTCGCCGCGAACGGGCGCACCGTCCGCTTCGCGCTCGAGCCGATGACGGTCGTCGGCTTTCTCGCTCGCTTTCTCGATCTCGTCGCCGCGCTCGGCGGCACGCCGGAGCTGCACGGCGTGCCGAACGAAGTGCCCGATCCCGTGCCCTTCGCGCGGGATCGGCAGGCGCGGCCGTACGACGCCGACGCGGTGTCGCGGTTCCACCAGGCGCTCGTCGCGATCGACCCGGTGCTCAGGCGGTTCCGCACGGCCTTTCTCGGCAAGGCGAGCCCGGTGCACCTGTTCTGGGGCAGCTTCGATCTGGCGGTGACGCGCTTTTCGGGTCGCCCGGCGCCGCTCCACCCGGGCGGCGTCCCGGGCCTGCCCGACGCGGTGACGCGCGAGGCCTACAGCCACGAAGTCTCCTCCGCCGGGTTCTGGCCGGGAGGAGGGGGCGTGGACTTTCCAGCGTTCTACTCGTACGCCTACCCCGCGCCGGCCGGTTTCGCTCGGGCACGCGTGCAGCCAGAAGCGGCGGCGTTCAACGCCACGTTGGGCGAATTCATCCTGCCTTACGACCCGGTGCGCACCGCGCGCGACCCCGAAGCGACGCTGATGGCGTTCCTGGACAGTACCTACCGCGCCGCGGCGGATCTCGGCGGCTGGGACCGCCACGCCCTCGAGTGCGCGCCGGGTGAGCCTCTCAGGCCGCGGCCCCTGCGGCGCGACGGCCGCTGAGCCGCTAGCCGGAGGCGGCGCGCACCTGCTCGAGCGTAGTGAGGCCCATGAGGGCCTTTTCGATGCCGTCCTGCCGCAGCGTGCGCATGCCTTCGACGAGCGCGCGTTCGCGGATCGACTCGGGTTCTCCGCGACGGTGGATGAGCTTTCTGAGCGGCGCGGTCGTGCCCATGAACTCGTGCAGGGCCAGGCGGCCCTTGAAGCCGGAGCCACCGCACTCGTCGCAACCCTCGCCGCGCGCGGTGAAGAGTCGCCCCTCGTGGCCCAGGCGGTTGCGCCATCCGGCCACTACGGCCGACGGGTCCGGCATCCCGTACTCGGAGTATTCGAGGGCGATCCGCGAAACCTCCTCCTCGCCGAGCTCGATCGGCCTCGAGCACGCCGGGCACACGCGGCGCACGAGACGCTGCGCGAGCACGCCCAGGAGCGAGTCGCCGAACTTGAACGGGTCGACCCCGAGGTCGAGCAGGCGCGTCACCGTCTCCGGCGCGCTGTTGGTGTGCAGCGTCGAGAACACGAGGTGGCCGGTGAGCGCGGCCTCCACGGCCGTCTGCGCGGTCTCGTGGTCGCGCATCTCGCCGATCATGATGACGTCCGGGTCGGCGCGCAGCAGCGAGCGCAGCGCCTCGGTGAAGGTCCAGCCGATCTTAGCGTTCACCTGTACCTGCGACAGACCGTCCTGCGTGATCTCGACCGGGTCCTCAGCCGTCCAGATCTTGCGCTCCGGCGTGTTGATCATCGACAGCAGGGAGTGCAGCGTCGTTGTCTTGCCCGACCCGGTGGGTCCGCACACGAGCAGCAGGCCGTGGGGCTTCCCGACGACCTGCCTCAGCCGCGCGAGCACTCCTGCGTCGAGACAGAGCTTCTCCGCCGGCAGCGGCGCGGCCGAGGCAAGCAGGCGCAGGATCACGCTCTCGAGTCCGTTCGCCGTCGGGATGATCGCCACGCGCAGCTCGAGCTTGGCGGGCCCGAAGCGCGAGAAGTCGATCTTGCCATCCTGGTGCTTCCGGTGCTCCGCGATGTCGAGGCTCGCCATTACCTTGATACGCGAGACGAGCGCTGCGCGAAAGCGCGCCGGCACCTCGGCGTAGTCCGACAGCACCCCGTCGCGGCGCATGCGGATCTTGGTCGGGCGCTTGCCCGGCGCCGACTCGAAGTGGATGTCGGAGGCGCCGCTCTCCAGTGCGTCGAGGATGATCTTGTTCACCAGGCGCACGAGCGTCGAGTCGCTCTCGCGCACGACGTCCGCGGACTCCGCCTCGCCTGCGGCGGGCGTCTCCAGCGTGAGCCGCGACGTGAGCTCGTGGACGCCGGCCTGGTCGAACTCGAACGAATCGGGAACGCCGGCGCCGACGTTCGGCTTGGCCGCGGCCTGCGCGTCGGCGCCGAATACCGCATTGGCCACCCACGCGTCGCGCGAGCCGAGCGCAGCGCTGATGTCGCTCCAGTTGGCGAGAACCGCAACCGCGCGTCGCCCCGAGGTGAAGCGCACGGCCTCCAGCCCCTCGGCCGACATCGGGTTGTCCGTCGCGACGACGAGGCGTCCCCGCGCATCGAGGCAGAGCGGTATCAGGTGGTGGCGATGACAGTGCGCGAGCGGAACCAGGCGCACCGCCTCGGGATCGGGCGCGAAGCTGCGGAGGTCGACGCGCAGGATGCCGAGCTTCTGCACCAGCGCGGCTTTCAGCTGCTCGGGGTTCACGAGGCCCAACTCGATGAGCACCTCGCCGAGCGGCACGTGCCTGCGGCGGCGATGGCGCTCGACGCGCTGGCGCTCGAGCGCCAGCTCGAGCTGCGCCGGCGTGAGGAGCCGCAGCTCGACGAGCACCTCGCCCAGCCGGCGCAGGGGTCTGCGCCCGGCGGCGTCAAGCGCCTCGAGCAATGCGGGAATGGAGGCAATCTGCTTGCGGGCCCGCGGTGTGGCGCGCGGATCGGCCTGCATCTCCATGTCCTGAGGCCCGAGCCGCAGAGGCCCGCGCGCGCCATCGGCCAGGTCGAACGACCGCACCTGGTCCGCCGGAACGAGCAGCCGCGTCACGGCCGACTCGCCCGTCGGCGGATAGAGGAAAAGCGCCGACTCGGTGCGGACCGCCCCGGCGCTCTCGCCTTCCTTGACGAGGCCGTCGGCCAGTACCAGACGGTAGCGACGCCGCAGCTCCTCCGCACGGGAGGGCGGCGCGACGAGGGCGAGCGGGCGCGTGAGCGCGAGGCTTCGCAGCTTGGAGAACGCGACCCAGTACGCCTTCTGGCCGCCCTCGGGCCGGAACAGCAGGCCGTCGCCCGCGCCGAGCAGGAGCACCTCGCCCATCACCGGGCGGCCCTGCGTGTCCTCGAGATACGCGCGCTCGGGCCCGTCGTTCAGTTCGCCGGGCGCCCAGGGCGAAATCGCTGGCGCCGGCCAGCTTGCAAGCAGGTTGTCACGCGGCACCGCCTGCAACTTCACGGGCTGGTGATCGGCGGGCGAAGGAGGAAGCTGTGGCGCAGAGGCGGTCTTGTGGTGAACCGTCGGCAGAGACCGCGCCGCACCGGCGGCGGCAAGGCTCACGACCCGGTCGGATCGGAGGGGGAGGTCGTCGGTCGATTGGGCCATGTGCGCATTTATGCACGCGCGGGTTGCGCGCTACTATGCACAAATTCACGCGCGGGCCTGCCGGAATCGATCCCATTCGTAAGACTTGGTGAATGGGTGCCCCTTCCTCGTGCTGGATATTCTCGCGTTGCAGCGGGCCTATGAAAACAACCAACTTTCTGGAGCATCCCTCGTGTCGACCGCCATCGCCGAAGTGAACCGCATCGTCGCCGCCTTTGCCGAAACCTGGAACTGGCACGACATGGCGGCCTTCGCCGAGCTCTTCGCGCCCGACGCGGAGTTCGTCAACGTCGTCGGCATCTGGTGGAAGGGAAGGGAGGAAATCAGGAAAGCCCACGAGTTCACGCACTCGACCATGTTCCGGAACAGCCGCCTGACCATGCTTGAAATTTCGGTCCGCTTCCCCGCGCCGCAGTTCGCGATCGCGCGCTCGCGGTGGAAGCTCGAAGGCCATGTCGGCCCGGACGGCGCGGCGCTGCCCGCGCGCAACGGCATCCTGGTCAACGTGCTGGCCGATGCTTTTGGAAAGTGGCTCATCATCGACTCGCAGAACACCGACATCATCGAGGGCGCCCTATCGCGCCCGCAGTAGCCGTCGCTTGGAGGAAAGCCCTATGAGTCCTGCCAGCCATGTCCGCCTGATGGCCTCATACAACGAGTGGATGAACGCGAAGCTCCTCGAGGCCGCGATGAAGCTGTCCGACGAAGCTCTGGCCGAGGACAGGAAAGCGTTCTTCGGCTCCATCCTCGGCACGCTCAATCACATCGTGGTGGGCGACACGATCTGGCTTAAGCGCTTCGCGACCCACCCCGCCGGCTACCCGGCACTCGACCCCGTGCGCGCCCTGCCAGCTCCCGTGGCGCTCAACCAGGTCCTGTTCACCGACATCCGCAGCCTCGCCGCGCATCGCAGGATGCTCGACGGCGTGATCTCGCAGTGGGCCGCGTCGGTGACTGAGGCCGACTTAGACCACGTGCTGCGCTACGCCAACACCAAGGGCGTCGTCTC
>Ga0316620_10000205_pt1 | contig 23283 bp, 21 predicted proteins | sample OWC_Aug_M1_C1_D5_FD_207651 | JGI IMG/M metagenome (GOLD analysis project Ga0316620, IMG submission 207651) | Wetland soil microbial communities from Old Woman Creek delta, Ohio, United States - OWC_Aug_M1_C1_D5_B | ecosystem: Environmental > Terrestrial > Soil > Wetlands | place: USA: Ohio...
CAATCGCAGAACGAGCAGAGCCTGAAGTCCTTCGGCCGGCTGCTCGACGCCAAATTGATCGATCCGCGCAACCCCGGCGCGGTCGTCGACTCAAAGGCGCTCAGTCGGCCGGACCGCGAACTGGTCGACGACACCTTCCGCGTCTTCAGCATCACCTTCTCGAACCTCGATGGCGCGAAGAGCGTGGACGAATACGTCGCGCGGCAACCGGGCAAGCCCTACGCATATCTTCTCTATTCGCACCTCGGCGATCTCTATATCGACAAGGAGCGCTATACCGACGCCGCCGATACCTATCGCGCGTTCGTCGGCAAGGACCCGAACAACGAGCACGCGCCGATCCTCGAGATGCAGGCGATCGACGCCTACAAGCGCGGCGGCTTCGCGTCGCTGGTGCTCGACGGCAAGAAGGAATTCGTCGAGCACTACAGTCTCGGTACGGGTTTCTGGCAGGGACGCGATCCGGAAAAGTACCCGGCGGTGGTGAAGGAGCTCAAGACCAACGTCAAGGATCTGGCGCAGTACTACCACGCCGAAGCTCAGAAGACGAAGAAGCCCGAGCAATACGCGGAAGCTGCGCGCTGGTACCGCTCCTATCTCAGCTCGTTCCCTAACGACCCGGATGCTGCCGGCACCAACTACCTGCTCGCGGACACGCTGTTCGAGAGCCAGCAGTACCGGGCCGCCGCGACCGAGTACGAGCGCACGGCCTACGCCTACCCGTTCCATGCCAAGTCGGCGGAGGCGGGCTTTGCGGCGCTCGTCGCCTACGAGAAGCAGGAGCCGCTCCTGCAGGGCGCCGATCGCGATGCGCTGCATCGGCAGAACATCGACAGCGAGCTGAAGTTCGCGCGCACGTTTCCGCAGCATGCGCAGGCGAACACCGTGCTGACGCGCGCCGCCCAGCAGGTGTTCGACATGAACGACCTGCCGCGCGCGGTCGAGGTTGCGCACGAGGTGCTCGACCGCCGGCCGCCCGTCGATGCGCAGAAGCAGCGCACCGCCTGGACCATCGTCGGGCACTCGGAATTCGATCTCGGCCATTTCGACAAGGCGGAGACTGCGTATGTCGAGGTCGAGAAGCTCCTGCCGCCGGACGACAAGGACCGGCCCGCGATTGTTGACCGCCTCGCATCCTCTATCTACAAACAGGGCGAGCTGAAGAACAAGAGCGGCGACAACGAAGGAGCGGTGAAGGATTTCCTGCGGGTCGGGCAGCTGGCGCCCGGCTCCTCGATTCGCGCGACGGCCGATTTCGACGCGGCCACGGTGCTCATCAACACCAAGCAGTGGGAGCGGGCGATTCCGGTGCTCGAGGGCTTCCGGCGCAGTTTCCCGCAGCACAAGCTGAGCGCCGACGTCACGCGCAAGCTCGCGGTCGCTTACTCCCAGTCGAACCATCCCGGCGAGGCGGCGGCCGAGTACGAGCGCATCGCGCAGAATCCGGCCGAGGACCCCGCCGTGCAGCGCGAGGCCGTGCAGACGGCGGCGGATCTGTACGAGCGCACCGGCAATCGCACCAAGGCCACGGGCATGCTCGAGGAACTGGTCGCACGCTATCCGACGCCGCTCGATCCGGCGATGGAGGCACGCCAGAAGCTCGCCGACTACGCGCTCAAGGACAATGATCGCGCCCGCTACGAGCGCTGGCTGCACGAGATCGTCAAGGCCGACGCCGCGGCCGGCAAGGCGCGCACCGACCGCAGCCGTCTGTATGCCGCCCGCGCCACCCTGGTGTTCGCCGAGCCGACCAAGACCGAGTTCGCGGCGGTGCAGCTCGTGGCGCCGCTCAAGAAGTCGCTTGCGGCCAAGAACAAGGCCCTGCAGGCGGCGATCAAGGCGTATACCGCGGCTGCCGACTATGAGGTGCCCGAGGTAACGACTGCATCGACCTATGAGATTGCCGAACTGTACCGGCAGCTCGCGAAGGACCTCATGAAGTCGGAACGGCCGAAGAAGCTGTCACCCGACGAGCTCGAACAATACAACGTGCTGCTCGAGGAACAGAGCTTCCCGTTCGAGGAGAAAGCGATCGAGATCCATCGCTCGAATGCGCTGCGCGCGCAGACGGGCACGTACGATGAGTGGGTGCAGAAAAGTTTCGACGCGCTCGCGGCCCTGTCGCCGGCGCGTTACGCACGGTCGGAAACGGTCGATGATTTCATCAAGACACTGCCATAGCGTCCTCGCGGTGCTCGCCGCGCTCGCGATCGCGGGGTGCGCGAGTACGCCGAGCGAGCCGCCGCCGCCGCCGCCTGCGGCGAGGCCCTCCGCGCCGGCGCCGCAGCCACAAACGGCGACGGAAACCGTCCCGCCGGGGACGCCGGCGGCAGGCAGCGCCGCCGGTGCTGTGCCACCCGGAGCCGCGGCTGTCGCAGCCGCTCCCATCGTGCCGGAGCGCGCCACGCAGCAGTTCAACCAGGCGCTCACGCTCCTGGCCGCCGGCAAGACGCAGGATGCCGAGCTCGAGCTGAAGACACTGATTGTCGCGTTCCCGGAATTCCCGGCGCCGCACGTCAATCTCGGGCTGATGTTCCTGCGCGCCGGCCGGTTGCCGGAGGCCGAGCAGGAGTTCAAGGCCGCGATCGAGCGCAACGCGCAGGACGCGCCGGCGCTCAACGGACTTGGGCTGGTGTACCGGCGCACAGGTCACTTCGCGGATGCCGAGCACGCTTATCAGCAGGCCATTGCAGTAGATCCGGCTTATGCCGGCGCGTACCGCAACCTAGGAGTCCTGTACGACCTGTACCTTCAAGCGCCCGAGCGCGCGCTGCCGATGTATCTGCGTTATCAGGAACTGTCCGGCGGTGCCGACAAGCAGGTGGCGGAGTGGATCAAGGACGTCAGCAGGCGGGCAGGTGCCGATCACAAGCCCGCGCAGGAGAAGACACAATGAACCGCTTGAAACCGTGGATGTCGCGACTCTTTGTCTCGGTGCTGTTGCTGGGTGCGGCAGGAGCGGCCGCAGCCGATGACGTCGCGCAGAAAGCGAACCCGGCGGCCACGCAGGCGGCGTCGCCGGCGCAACCCGCGGCACCGGCCGCCAGCCCGGCGGCGCCCGCGAAGGCAGCGAAGCCGGCGCCGGGCGACGCGCGACATTTCAAGACGGTCGACAAGATGGAGCTCGATCCAACCGCCGTCACCGGGAATCGCGAACTCCCCAAGGTGCTGTACATCGTTCCGTGGAAGAGGTCGGACCTCGGCGACCTCGTGGGCAAGCCCATGAACAGCCTGGTCGATGAGGTGCTGGCTCCGGTCGATCGCGACGTATTCAAGCGCCAACTGCGCTATTACGGCGCGCTGCAACCGGACCGGGCGGGTCCCCCCGCCGCGACGGAATCGAAGCCTGAGAAGTGAGTCTCAGTTCTTTTTGTTTGACTTAATGAAACTGGGCCGTCCGCCCGGAGCCCATTGCCCAATCGTCAAGAGGAGTCGTCGTCCATGGAGTTTTATACGTTCATCGTCAATTTCTTCCGCCAGGGTGGCGTGTTTCTCTACCCGATCGCCCTCATCTTTGCGGTCGGGGTGGCGATCGCCATCGAGCGGTTCATTTATCTCACCAAGGAAACCATCGGCAACCGCAATCTCTGGGACGATATCGTTCCCTACCTGCAGTCCGGCAATTTCAAGCAGGCGGTCGCGCGTATTTCCGATTCCGGCGCCTCGATCGGGACCGTGCTCAAGTACGGCATGGCGCGTATCTCGAGTGCGCGCCGGCGCGATGACATCGAGAAGGCCATGGAGGAAGGGATGCTCGAGATCATTCCGCGCCTCGAGAAGCGCACCCATTACCTGTCGACGCTCGCCAACGTCGGCATGTTGATGGGACTTCTTGGCACGGTGGTCGGCCTGATCTCGGCGTTCGGCGCCGTCGCTACGGCCAATCCGGCCGAGAAGGCGAGCCTGCTCGCGGCGAGCATCTCGGTCGCGATGAACAATACCGCGTCGGGTCTGATCGTGGCGATCACGCTGCTGCTCTCGAACATGTTCCTCGAGACCAAGACGACGCGCCTCATCGACAGCCTCGAGATCGCCGCGGTCAAGTTCCTGAACGCCGTGACCGAACGCAGCGGCGGCGAGGGTCCGGCTCCCGCCGCAGCCCCGCCGCGTGGCGCTGCACCCCGGATGGCGTAAGTCATGAGCTCCAGCAAGCACGCCAGGCGGATCCTCCGCCATCACGCCCGGCTTCGTGGGCGCCATGATCTCAACATGGTGCCGATGATCGACGTGATGGTGATCCTGGTGTTCTTCCTGCTGTTCACGGCCGTGTTCTCGAAGACCAACATCCTGGAACTCAATCTGCCGGCTCCGAACGCGACTCTTCCGTCCGAGCAGCTTGGCTTCCAGCTCGAGGTCATCGTGCGTCACGGCCTGATCGAGGTCGCCGACCGCAGCACCGGCATTCTGAAGAGCCTGCCGAACACCGCGGCGGGCTACGATCTCACCGGCCTCTCGGAATTCCTGCAGCGGGTGAAGGTGAAATTTCCGCAGCTGCTGAGCGCGAATCTGCTGCTCGAGCGCGACATCCCGTACGACTACATGATTCAGGTGATGGATACCATGCGCTCATTCGACGTGCCGGACTCGAAGACCTTCGAGAAGGCCGAGCTGTTCCCCGACATTTCGATCGGCGACGCGCCCGTGCCGGTGGTGGAGGGCTCGCAGAAATGATGTCCTATCGCCAGAAGCGCCATCGCAAGCGCTCCCACAGGCCCGACGGTCACCTTGCGCTCATACCGTTCATCGACATGATGACAATCATGGTCGTGTTCCTGCTGGTGCACACGGCGGATACCGACATTCTGCCGAACACGAAGAGCATTCAGATTCCGCAGTCGATTGCCGAGAAGCGTCCGCACGAAACGGTCGTCGTGATGGTGACCAAGGACAGCGTTTTCGTGGACGGAAAACTCGTTGCCAGCATCGGGGAGATCCGGCAAGCGAACACGCCAATCATCGAGCCGCTCAGGGTGGCGCTGAAGGGCGCGGCCGATCGCATGCTGCAGTTCACCGCCCGCCAGGACATCAGCGAGCGGGAGGTGACGATCATGGGGGACAAGTCGCTGCCCTACGAGCTCGTCAAGAAGCTGATGGCGACGTGCACCGAGGCCGACTACGGCAAGGTATCGCTCGCCGTCGTGGAAAAGGAGCGCGCGGCCCACGTCGCCGGCGCCTGACACGGAATCAGCCCTGATGGCCTCACTAGCCCCCTACTACCGTCAGTACAACCTGCCCTGGACGCCGCGCGAAGCGGACGAGCAGCGGTTCTGGCGCGTGCTGCGCGCCGTTCTGATATTCGTCGCGCTGGTTGGCATCCTGATGCCGCTGCTGCCGGTGCCGGAAAGCGCCAACAAGCCTCAGGAGGTTCCGGAGCGGTTTGCGAAGCTCCTGATCGACCATCCCAAACCGCCGCCGCCACCGCCGCCGCCGAAACCCAAGGAGCAGCCGAAGCCGGATCTCGCCAAGGTCGACAAGACGAAGCCACCGGACCCTTCGAAGAAGGCCCAGCAGGCGATCTCGCGGCTCAAGGACGAGCTCGCGGAGCTGCGCGATCAGTTCCGGCCGGAAGATCTCGCCAAGACGCGCGAGGTCGACATCAAGGACGCAAGCTCCGAGCGGTCGCTCATCACGAGCAAGGTCGGCGCGGCGAGCGGTGGCATCAATACCGCGAACCTGAGCCGCGGCTACGGCGCCGGCGCGGGCGCCCTCGGCACGCACAATATCGCGCAGATCGGCGTGCCGAACGGCGTCGACTCGGGCCGGGGCGGAGGCGCGCTGCGCTCGGGCGCCGGTACCAAGGCGGCGCGCACCCGCGAGGAAATCGAGATGGTGTTCGATCGCAACAAGAGCGCGATCTACGCCATCTACAACCGCGCGTTGCGCGACACCCCCGACCTCCAGGGCAAGGTCGTGCTGCAGCTCACCATCGCGCCTTGGGGCGAGGTAACCGACTGCCGCATCCTGTCGAGCGAGTTGAAGGATCCGGAGCTTGAGCGCAAGCTTGTCGCGCGCATCAAGCTGTTCAAGTTCGAGGACAAGGACGTGGAAGCCCTGACTGCCACCAAGACAATTGATTTCTTCCCAGCATGAACATCAATTCGGAAATCCTGTTCTTCGGCGAGCTCGCGGCCATCGACAAGGGCCGTTTCCTGTCGCTCTTCATGCACGAGCTGGCGGAGGAGGCGCGCGCCACCTACGGCCCAGGGAGCGAACAGGTGAACGATACCGCGCACCTGCGCTTCATCAACGAGCTGCAGCACCGGCTCGGCCGTCTCGTGTACCAGCTGCTGTCGGAGGATCCGGCGCGCCCGGCTGACGAGGTCATCGTGCGCATGCTGCTCGCGAATCGCGGTGACAAGACGGCCGAACGCATGGTGCACAACGCCTATCGGCGCATGTTGCAGGCGTTCGAGCGCTACGACACGACGGTGCTCGTGAACAACACCTGATTCGCTCGGACAGCGGGCAGTTGCTATCATGACAGCGCCGGCCCGAAGCCGGCGCTTCTTTTTTCAGCCTCTTTCTTTCATGTATCGCCACGAGATCCAGTTTCCGCCGAAGGACGCCGCGCTGCGCGACGACGTGCACGATCTCGGGGCGCTGGTCGGCGAGATTCTCGGGGAGCAGGGCGGATCGCTGCTGTTCGACCTGGTGGAGGGCGACCGGGTCGCGGCCATCGAGCGGCGCGAGGGCGCGCCGAATGGCGCCGCCGCGTTCCGGGCGCGCGTTGAAAACCGCGATCCGGCCGCCGCCCGGGACCTGGTGCGTGCGTTCTCCACCTGGTTCCACGTGGTCAATCTCGCGGAGCAGCTGCATCGTGTGCGGCGCAGGCGCGCGTACGCCGGCGACAGCGAGCATCCGCAGCCAGGTGGGATCGAGGATGCCCTGCACCAGCTCAAGGCGCACGGCCTGAAGCTCGACGATACGCTCGAGCTGTTCCGCGGCACGCGTATCGAGCCGGTGTTCACCGCGCATCCGACCGAGTCACCGCGCCGGACGATCCTGCGCCAGCAGCAGCGGATTGCCGAGATCCTGCTCGAGCGGCTCAACACCAGCGTACCGCCGCACGAGCAGCGCACCTTGTGGGAGCGGTTGCGCACCGAGCTTACGACCGGCTGGCAGACGGAGGAGCATCAGCGTGAACGGCTGACGGTTGCCGACGAGCGCGAGCACGTGCTCTTCTACGTCGTCGAGATCCTCTACCGCATCATCCCCGCATTCTACGAAGAGATCGAACGGGCACTCGCACGCGTGTACGGTGCGCAGGCCGGCGGCGAGCGTGAGTTCGATGACGGCTCGATTGATCTGCCCACAATGGTTGTGTTCCGTTCCTGGGTTGGCGGCGACATGGACGGCAAACCCGACGTGCACGCCAAGACGATCCGGGAGACGCTGGCGCGTCAGCAGCAACTCATCGTCTCCGCCTACTACGACGAGTGCCGGCGGCTTGCACAGAAGCTGTCGCAGAGCGCGAGCCGTGTCGGCGTTTCACGAGAGCTGCAGCAACGCATCGACGAGTACGCGGCGCTGCTCCCGGGCGCGCAGGCGCTCACCCCCGCGCGTCACGATCGAATGCCTTACCGCGTGTTCCTTGGGCAGGTTGCCGAGCGCTTGCGAGCGACGTACGACGGCCGCGCCAACCAGTATCCGGGGGCGCGCGAGCTGCACGCCGACCTCGAGCTTCTCGCCTCGAGTCTCAGGGAGCATCGCGGGCGACACGCGGGGTACCTGTCCGTGCGCCGCTTCCTGAGGCGCGTCGACACCTTCGGATTTCACCTGGCGACGCTCGACGTCCGCCAGCATGTCGGCATCCATCATGAGGTGATCGGCCAGGGGTTCGACGATCCGGCCTGGCTCGAACGCCGGCCGCTCGAGCGGCTCGACCGGCTGCACGACGCACTTCAGCACGACCGCGGGCCCAACGGGACATTCGACGCGCTCGGGCGGCGCACGCTATGGGTGTTCGAGGCCCTGGCCCAATGCCGGCACCGCTACGGCGAGTCCGCGGTCGGCGACTACATCGTGAGCGGCACGAACGGCGCGGACGACGTGCTCGCCGTGCTGCTGCTTGCACGCTGGGCGGATACCACCGACCGCCGCAGCGGCGAAGTGCCGTTCGACGTGGCGCCGCTCCTGTCCTCGCTCCATTCGCTCGCACACGCGAGCGACATCACGCGCTCGCTCCTCGCGCTGCCCGCGTACCGGCGACACCTCGAGGCGCGCGGCAATCGCCAGAGCGTGATGGTGAGCTACTCGAACAGCAACAAGGAAGCCGGCATCGCGGCCGCCCGCTGGGCCGTGCACGGTGCGTACCAGAGCCTGCTCGCGGCGCACGCGGGGTTCCGGATCCGGCTCGACGTCGTGCACGGGCGCGGCGGCTCGGCGAGCCGGGGCGGGCGCATCGATGCGCTCGTGCGCAGCGCCCCGGCGGGTATCGTGCAGGGGTCACTGCGCTTCACGGAGGAAGGCGACGTGGTCAACCAGCACTACGGGCTGGGACCGATCGCGATACGTACGCTCGAGCGCGCGTTCAACGCACTCGTCGTGCGGCGCGCCGCGGCGGGCGAACCGGAGCCGGAACGCCGGCAGTTCGAAGAGGTCATGCGCACGGTGGCGGCACACAGCCTCGATCGCTACCGCCGCTTCGTGTACGACGACCCGGGATTGAGGGAGTATTTTCAGGCGGCGACGCCGATCGACGTGATCGAGCGCATGCAGATAGGCGCGCGCCCAGCGGCGCGCGACGCGTCCGGGAGCATCGAAAGCCTGCTGGCCATTCCCTGGGTCTTCGCCTGGACGCAGTCGCGCTGCATGCTGCCCGGCTGGTTCGGCGTCGGCAGCGGGCTCGAGGCTGCCGTCCGCGAACACGGCACGGATACGTTGCGGCGCATGTGGGCGGAGTGGCCATTCTTCACCAGCCTCGTGGACGATGTCGAAGCGACCCTCGCGCGGTCGGACATGGAGATCGCCGCGTGGTACCACGAGCTGGTACCCGAAGGGAGCCGGCGCTTTCTCGGTCCGATCCGCGCGGAATTCGAACGCACGCGCGAGCAGGTGCTGCGGCTCAAGGACTGCGGCGAGCTGCTCGATGGCAATCTCACTCTGCAGCGGGCCATCACGCTCAGGAACCCCTACGTCGATCCCATCCATCTCATGCAGGTGGATCTGCTGAAGCGCTGGCGCGCAACGGAGCGCCAGGACCGCGCGCTCTACGATGCCCTGGTCGCGAGCATCGGGGGAATCACCGAGGGCCTGCTCGGTACCGGCTGAGGCCCGGCGGTTCAAGTTTTCCGGGAGCCGCACCGACTCCTTACCGTTGACATGCCCCGCTGCGCTCTGCAACGCTTTATGTCACCCCGCATTCGGGCCACGGACCCTGGACTCTCTCCTTATTAATAGGGGCGCAGACGGGCGGAGGCAATAAGCGTCGCGAGGCGGGACCGACCCTCGACGACGCACGCGACCGGCGCGCTGTAAGCTGGCAAACGCGCATCGGCGCGGGCCGCGCCGAATCCGCCGATTACGACGGGCCCTCCACCCTGGTCCGTCGTTCGTGGTTCGGGCGCTTTTGGGGCGGACAGGAGACCGTGCCGGAAACGGTGCTGCGTTGACTGACGCCGGCGCTCGGTATCAGACTGCCGTCGAGCCATGAGCTTTGCCCTGCGTCATGTCCTGGTCGCCGTCGGTCCACCGACCGCCACGCATGCGCGCGCCATTCGGCGCGCGGCGGAACTCGCCGTGCTGTCCGGCGCGCGCCTCGAGCTGTTTCACGCGAACTTCAACCCCTATGCCGGCGACCCCGTCTTCATGCAGCAGTCGCTCGACGATCAGATGGATCAGGCGCTCGAATATTCGCGCCGGCGCCTCGAGCGCCTGGCTGCGCCTTTGCGGCGCAAGGGTCTGGAAGTCACGACGACCGTCGCCTGGGACTATCCTGCGCACGAGGCCATCGTGCGCCGCGCGCTCGAGGTCGAGCCGGACCTGGTGGTTGCCGAAGCCCATAAGCATGGCGTCGGCGAGCGCCTCGTACTCACCAATACCGACTGGCAGCTCGTGCGCCTGTGTCCCGCACCGATGCTTCTCGCGCGTTCGCGCAAGACTTACCGCAATGCCGCGTTTCTCGCGGCGATCGACCCTTTCCACGCGCATGCGAAACCGGCCGATCTCGACCGGCGCATTCTCGATGTCGCCGTGCGGCTCGCCACGCAATGCCAGGCGCAGGTGCAGGCCGCGCACGTGTTCCGGCCGCCTGCCGCCTACATTCCCGGGAGCTTCGCCGAGCCCGTGCCGATCGCCGCCTCGCCGACGCTCCTCAAGCCGTTCGAGGACGCGGTGCGCACAAGAGTTGCGAAGTTCCTTCGCCCGCTGAGCCGGCGACTCGCGGGTCAGCACGTCATCGCCGGCGATCCGGTACACGAGCTCCCGGTGCTGGCGCGAAACCTTGGCGCCGCGCTGGTCGTCATGGGCGCCGTGTCGCGCACGGGACTGAAGAGCCTGTTCATCGGTCACACCGCCGAGCGCATGCTCGACCGCATGGCCTGTGACGTGCTGGTGGTCAAGCCGCGTGCGTTTCGCACCCCTGTGCCGCGCAAGGCGACGCTCCCGCATATCGTCGTGCCGCCGTTCTGAGCGGCTGCTCGCCCGCGTAAGCCCATGGCGCTCGACCTCAACACCGTTGTCGGCTTCTCCGTCGCGCTCGGCATCGGCCTGCTGATCGGGACGGAGCGCGAGAAGTCGCGCCGGACCGACTCGCCGTCGGTGGCCGGTGCCCGCACCTTTACGCTCGTCGCGCTGCTCGGCGCGGTGGCACGTGCCCTCGGGAGCGAGTGGATCATCGTCGCCGTGGTGCTCGCCGTCGGCCTGGTGGCGGTCGCAAGCTACCGCGCCAATGTTCCGGACCACCCCGGCATCACGACCGACGCTGCACTCCTCGTGACGGTGCTGCTTGGCGCCTTTGCGCTCGACAATGCACGCGTGGCGGGCGCACTCGGCGTTACCGTCGCGGTGATTCTCGTGTCGCGCAGCTGGCTGCACGACTGGATCCGGAACAGGCTCACTCAGCAGGAGGTGAGCGACGCATTGATGCTGCTCGCTGCCGCGCTCGTGGTCCTGCCGCTCCTGCCCGACCGTGCGCTCGACCCATGGGGAACGCTCAATCCGCGCACGATCTGGACCGTGATCGTGGTCGTCATGAGCATCAATTCGGCGGGCTACATCGCGTTGCGGGCGTTCGATCACCGGCTGGGACTGCCGCTCGCGGGATTGCTGTCCGGGTTCGTGTCGAGCGTCGCCGCGCATGGCGCCATGGGACAGCGGGCGCGCAGCGAGCCGCGCATCGCGCGTGCCGCAGTGGCCGGCGCGACGCTTTCCTCGGTGGCCACGGTGATTCAGCTCGCGCTGATCCTTGCCGTGACCAATCACGCGCTGCTGCGCGGACTCACCGTGGCGCTCGCCAGTGCCGGAATTGCGGCCGTCGGCTACAGCATCATCCTTACGGTACGCGCGCTGCGTGGCGAGGCCAGTGCGGAGTTACCCGCCGGGCGCGCCTTCCAGCCACGGACCGCGGTCCTGTTTGCGCTTGCGCTCACGGCGATCGTGATACTGACGGCGGCGCTCAATCACTGGCTCGGGGCAGCCGGCGGCGTGCTTGGAGCCGCGGTGGCGGGATTTGCGGACACGCATTCGGCGGCGGTCGCCGCGGCAACCGAGGCCACGGCGGGGCTCTTCGATCTGCAAACGGCGCGTATCGCGCTGCTCGTCGCTTTCAGCACCAACTCCCTGACGAAGTTCGCGCTCGCGTACTGGTCGGGCGGGTGGCGCTTCGCCGCGCTCATCCTTCCGGGGCTCGCGCTCATGGTGGTCGTCGCGTGGCTCGGGATCCTCCTGCAGCCGCTAGCGTGAGCGGTGCCGCCAGCTCCAGACGACCAGGGCCGCGCCCACCATCCCGCCGAGATGCGCGAAATGCGCAACGCCCGCCTGCGTGCCGGTCACTCCCAGATAGAGCTCGACGATCGTGTACAGCATGGCGAACAGCCAGGCGGGCATCGGGATCGGCGGGATCAGGAGCAGCACCTTGCTGCGCGGAAACAGGATTGCATACGCGAGCAGAAGACCGAAAATGCCGCCCGACGCGCCGATCGCGGGCGCCGGCGGCGCACCGAACAGGGGCGGCACCAGCAATTGCGCTGCCGCCGCCGACAGCACTGACACAAAATAGAGCACGAGCACGCGCACCGGCCCTGCCGTGCGCTCGAGCGCCGACCCGAACGTGACGAGGCCGAGCATGTTGAACAGCAGGTGCGCTACTCCGCCGTGCAGGAAACTGTAGGTGACCACCTGCCAGGGTTCGAATGCAGGCCCGCCGTGACCCGAGGAAGCGAGCGGCCACAGCGCGAACACGAGCAGCCGCTCGTCGCCGAGGAGCCACTGCAGGCCGAAGACCGCGAGGTTCGCGAACAGCAACGCGCGGATGGCGATGGGCAGGGGAAACACGCTTGAGTCTCCTCTTCGACAGGCGCGGTGCGCTTACGGTTCTGCGTCCGGCTGCAGTTCGGGGCGCGCGGATGCGAAGGCGGGCAGCGCCGCGAGGTGCGCATCGATCGCCGTCAGGGTCGGGTAGGGCACGAGGTTGCAGCGGAAACGGCGCGCATTGTACATCTGCGGGACGAGCAGCACGTCGGCGAGCGTGACGGCGTCGCCGAAGAGATGCCGGCCAGCCTTCGAGTGCCGCGCGGCGAGCACCTCCAGCCCGCGAAAACCGTTTGCGATCCAGTGCTCGTACCAGGACTGCACGGCGGGCTCCGGCTGCATCAGCGGACCGCGCAGGTATTCGAGAACGCGCAGGTTATTGAGCGGATGCACGTCGCACGCGATGTTGAGTGCCATGGCGCGTACCTGGGCGCGTTCCAGGGGGTTGTCCGGCAGCAGCGGCGGAGAGGGTTTGATTTCCTCGAGGTACTCGATGATCGCCAGCGATTGCGCGAGCACGGCCGGCCCGACGTCGAGTGCCGGGATGAGGCCCTGGGGATTGCGCGCTAGGTACTCGGCCGCGTGCTGCTCGCCGCGGTGGCGCCTGAGGCGCACGGTCAGCGTCTCGTAATCGAGGCCCTTGAGGTTAAGCGCGATCCGTACCCGGTACGCGGCGGAGCTGCGAAAGTAGCTGTAGAGGCGCATGTATTCTGTCCAGTCGGACCGCGGTGGTCCGGTGCTCGTTGCGGCGGTTTCCGGGGCGCGCAATGGCGCTTCGGCCCTTGTAGACTACCGCCACGGCCTCCCGCCCTCTACCTGCATCCCAACCGAGGCCCATGCGATGAAAGGCTCGTCATGAAAAAGGGACTGTGGATCGGTGCAGCCGTCGTCGGCCTCGTGGCTGCATCCTATCCCGGGCTCGCCTGGATCTCGGGCAAGGCGATCGAAGCGCGTATCGGCGATTATAGGGGGCGCATGCTCGAGCAGATGCCCTATCTCACGGTCGCCGAACGCATCTACCAGCGGGGGATCTTCCATTCGCGCGAGGAAGTCACCTACGAGTTCGGGCGGCACGCGCTCGACGCCGTCGCCGCGGCCCGTCCGGACGCGCAAAATCTGGCCGGGATGTCGAAGAATCTGCGCTTCACGATCCGCAGCGACATCGAGCACGGGCCCTTTCCCGGATTCGGCCGGCCGGCGCTGGCGTTGATCGAGAGCGAGTTCGTCACCGACGCGGCGACTCAGCGCGAGCTGGCGAGGGCATTCGGTGACCGCAAGCCGATCGAATTCGTGACGCGTGTCGGTTTCGACGGCGGCGGAGTCATGACGGTCGCGAGCCCGGCGTTTGCGAACCTGGACGTGGGCAAATCGGAAAAGCTCTCCTGGAGCGGCTTGACGATGGCGGTCGAATTCGGCCGCGATCTCGGCTGGTTCCGGATGCGGGGCGCGGCGCCCGGCCTCTCGCTTGATTCCCCGAACGGCGAGGCAGTGAAGCTCGCGGGCCTGTCGTTCGATTCGGACACGCAACTCGCTTTCGGCGATCTGTACGTCGGCGGCGGCGCGATCAGGGTCAAGAGCGCGCGCATAGGAGTCCCCGCGCAAGAGACGGTGGCGTCGAAACCGCCCGCACCATCGGCCGCCGCCCGGACCGTGCTCGATGATCTGGTCTATTCCGCCAGCTTCGACCGCCAGGGAGAGTTTCTCGACCTGACGGGGAAGCTCACGGCCGCGCGACTCGAAACGGGCGCCTTCAAGTTGCAGGACGCGCACTACGAGATCACCTTCAGGCATTTGCACGGGCCCTCGGTCGCCGGGTTCGTCAAATTGATGCGGCGTTCGTTCGCCGAGGGACCGCCGCCGGCCGCCGGCGACCCGACGTTCGAGACGGAAGTGAGGCGCCTCGGCATCGAGATCCTCAGGAACGATCCGGAACTGGTCATCGACCAGGTGAGCTTCGTACTGCCGGAGGGCGATGCGCGCATGAGCGGCAGCGCCCGTATCGTCGGCTTCCAGTCGAGCGACCTCGAGGGCGCCGCCGGGGTGGCATCGCTGGCGCAGAAAATCGAGGCGAAGCTCGATATTTCCGTGGCTGAAAGCCTGCTCGCGCAGCAGCCCGTGGCTGGCGGGGCAAGTCCGCCGGTCCTCGCAATGATCGAGCAGCAGCTTGCGAACCTCGAGGCGCAGGGTTATGTGTCGCGCGCGGGCAGCCGGCTCGTTACGCGTGTCGAATTTCGCAACGGGCAGCTAAGCTTCAACGGCAAGCCGTTCGCGCCGCCGAGGCCACCGCCGCCCGCTCCGCCCGGCAAGCCGCCGCGAGACACGACACATACCTGATTCCGGGTCCGAAGGCCCACGACTACTGCAACGGGATCGCTCTCATGGAACTGTTATCGCGCCTCATGCCTCGTGAAGGCCAGTTTTTCGAGCTGTTCAACCAGCACGCGAGCTTCATCAGCCAGGGAGCCGTGGAGCTTGCATCGCTCCTGCAGGGCTACGACGACCAGGCGAGTCGCGCTCGCCGCATCACGCAGATCCAGGAGCTCGAGCGCAGCGCCGACCGCATCACGCACGATACGGTGGCACTCCTGCATACGCGCTTCGTCACGCCGCTCGACCGCGACGATATCCACCGGCTGATCTCGCGCATGGACGACATTCTCGATCTGATCCAGGACACGGCCGAGACGCTCATGCTGTACGACATACAGAAGCTCACGCCCGAGACCGTGCACCTCGCGGATCTGGTCAAGATCTGCTGCGAGCGCGTGCAGTCGGCGGTGAAGCTCCTCGCCAACATGGCCAATTCCCCGGCGATCCTCAAGATCTGCAACGAAATCGACGGTCTCGAGTCCGACGCCGACCGCGTAATGAGGTCGGCCGTCTCGAAGCTCTTTCGCGACGAAAGCGACGTGCGCCAGCTGATCAAGCTCAAGGCGGTATACGAGCTGCTCGAATCGGCGACCGACAAGTGCCAGGACGTGGCCAACGTGATCGAAGGGGTCGTGCTCGAGCACGCCTGAGCAAGAACGAAGAATGATAGACGCTCACATTGCGCTGACGACGCTCACCCTGCTCGTCGTCCTGGCGCTCGTGTTCGACTTTCTCAACGGCTTTCACGATGCCGCCAATTCAATCGCGACGGTGGTGTCCACCGGCGTGCTCAAGCCCTACCAGGCGGTCGCGTGGGCGGCGGTGTTCAATTTTCTCTCGATCGCCATCTTCGAGCTCAAGGTCGCGGCCACCGTCGGCAAGGGCATCGTGACGCCCGAGTTCGTCGACTATCACATGATCTTCGGCGCACTGATTGGCGCGATCAGCTGGAACCTCATCACCTGGTATTTCGGCATTCCGTCGAGCTCCTCGCACGCGCTCATCGGCGGGATGATCGGGGCGACGATTGCGCGGGCGGGTACCGGGCCGCTCATCGGTTCCGGGATCACCAAGACGGCCGTCTTCATCGTTGCCTCGCCCGTCATCGGGCTGGTGCTCGGCGGCATCTTCATGGTGATCGTGTCCTGGATCTGCTTTCGCAAGACGCAGCACACCGTCGACCGGTGGTTCCGCAGGCTGCAGCTGATTTCATCGGCGCTCTACAGTCTCGGGCACGGCACCAACGACGCGCAGAAGACGATGGGAGTCATCTGGCTGCTGCTGATCTCCGCCGGCATGACCGGCAAGGAGCACTTGCCGATCTGGGTGATGGTCGCGTGCTACACGGCCATGGCGCTCGGCACGCTCTTCGGGGGCTGGCGCATCGTCAAGACGATGGGCCAGCGCATCACGCGCTTGCGGCCGATCGGCGGATTCTCCGCCGAAACCGGCGGCGCGATCACGCTCTTCATCGCGTCGAGCTTCGGTATTCCGGTGTCGACGACGCACACGATCACGGGCGCCATCGTGGGAGTCGGGGCGGCGCAGCGCATGTCCGCCGTGCGCTGGGGCGTGGCTGGCAACATCGTGGCCGCCTGGATTCTCACGATTCCCGCCTCGGGACTCATCGCTGCGGGCGCCTGGTGGCTCGGGCAAAGGCTGCTGTAAGCGCCGTGGGAAAGCGCGCGACCCTGTTCATCCTGTTTGCGGTATTCATCGATACCGTCGGCTTCGGGATCATCATTCCGTCCCTCCCGCGCCTCATCATGGACCTCACCGGCGAAGGCCTGAGCGAAGCGGCCCGCTACGGCGGCTGGCTGCTGTTCTGGTTCGCCGCCCTGCAGTTTCTTGCAGCGCCGGTGCTCGGGAACCTCAGCGACCGGTTCGGGCGCAGGCCGGTCCTGATTACGTCGCTCGCGGCATTCGGGCTCGACTATCTCATCATGGGATTTGCGCCGACGCTCGCGTGGCTGTTCGTCGGCCGCGCGCTCGCCGGCGTCTGCGGCGCCACCTTTGCGACGGCGAGCGCTTACGCCGCCGATATCTCGACGCCCGCGACGCGCGCCAAGTCGTTCGGTCTGATCGGCGCGGCCTGGGGCGCGGGGTTTACCCTCGGGCCCGCCATCGGCGGCGTTCTCGGAGACCTGAGCGGCGCGCGCGTGCCGTTCTTCATCGCCGCGGGTCTCGCGCTCGCCAATTCCGCGTATGGATTTTTCGTTCTGCCGGAAACGCTGACGGCCGAACGGCGCCGGTCGTTCTCATTGAAGCGCGCCAATCCCTTCGGCGCGCTCGCCCAGATGCGCCATTTTCCCCTCGTCATCGGCCTGATGGCGGCGCTCGTGCTCTACCAGATCGCGCACGATGCGAATCCGAGCACCTGGACCTACTTCACGATGACGAAATTCCACTGGAACGAGACCGAGGTCGGGCTGTCGATGGCGTTCGTCGGCATTGTCGTCGTCATCGCTCAGGCGGGGCTCATCGGCCCGGTGGTTGCGCGCCTCGGCGAGCGACGCACGATCTTCGCGGGCCTGGCGCTCTATGCGCTCGGCTTCCTCGGATTTTCCTTTGCGACGCGGGGCTGGATGGTCTATTTCTGGATCGTTCCGTTCTGCTTCGGCAGCATCGCAAGCCCGGCGCTGAAGAGCGTCATGTCGCAGACGGTGCCTGCAAATTCGCAGGGCGAGCTGCAGGGGGCCCTCGGGAGCCTGCAGAGCCTGACGGCGGTCGGATCGCCGATCATCATGACGCAGCTCTTTGGCTTCTTCACGAGTCCGCGTGCGCCCGTTTATTTCCCCGGAGCTTCCTTCTTCGCTGCCGCCGTGCTCGCGCTCACATGCATCGTCGTGTGCGCATATGCGCTGCGCCGAGCAGCGCAACCTCCCCGCACGGCCTGACAGCGCGCGCGCTGCCCTCAGCGGTCGTTCGCTGCAGCGACCGTGTCGACCGGCAGACGTGTCGTGTATTTCTTCGTGCGCAGGACGAAGTTCGTGTTGACGGAGCGCACCGCGGGAATCGGCAGCAGATGCGTCGACAGAAACTGTTCGTAGCTCTCGATGCTGCGCGCCACAACGCGGATCAGGTAGTCGTTCTGGCCGCTCACCGTGTAGCATTCCTGGACCTCGGGGCGCTCGTTCACCAGGCGATCGAACTGCCGCACGCTTTCGGGGTGGTGGTTCTCGAGCGAGACGAGCGCATAGCCGACGATCGGCCAGCCGACCTCCGGCCCGTTGAGGAGCGCGGCGTAGCGCGCGATCAGCCCGTCTTCCTCGAGCCGCCGCAGGCGTCGCCAGCAGGGCGCGGTCGACAGCCCGACGCGCTTGGCGAGGTCCTGGTTGGAAATGCGCGCATCGTTCTGCAGCTCTCCCAGGATCTTCCGGTCGAGCCGATCCAGCTCACGTTTCGCCATGGCGACGCTCCGATCCCTGTCCGACGGTGAAAGAAGCAAGAATATTGCTAAAAATGTGATCCCATTGCAATGAATTGAAATGCTATTGCCCGTGGAAGGCATCTAAAATGTCGCACCTTTGGCTCGGAGTGCAGGCAGACATGTCCGATCCAATTCCGGATTTCTCCGTTCGACCTGCGACTGAGCTTCGTCCGGCCCCGGACTGGAGGCGCGTTGCCTACCTCCTGCACCTGTCGCGCTCGCTCGATGACATCGAGGAGTCGCGGCTCGTGCCCGAGCGTAAGGTTCTGTACCAGTTCTCGGCGCGCGGCCACGAGCTGTCGCAGATTCTCCTCGGCCTGAGGCTCACGGACCCGCATGACGGTGTCGCGGCCTACTACCGTGGCCGCCCGCTGCTGCTGACGTTGGGCCTCGCGCCCGAGGATGCCGCCGCGGGATCGATGGCGCGCGCAGGCTCGGCCAGCGACGGCCGCGATATCGGCGTCGTTTTCAACATGCCGTCGAAGGGCGGGGCGACCGTGCTGCCGGCTTGCGGGGGCGTTGGGACGCAGTACACGCCGACCGCGGGCTGGGCGCAGGCGATCCGCTATCGCCGCTCGAAACTCGCTGACAAGTCCTACGCACGCAGCATTGCCGTCGTGCACGGCGGCGATGGCTCGGTGGCGACCAACGGCTTCTGGTCGGCGCTTACACAGGCGACGGCCATGCGCCTGCCGATGCTCTTCTACATCGAGGACAACGGCTTCGCCATTTCGGTGCGCTCGGACCTGCAGACGCCTGGCGGCAACATCGCAGCGAATCTCGCGTCCTTTCGCAATCTCACCGTGCTCGATGGCGACGGCACCGATCCTCAGGAAGCGGCGGAGCTCACGGCACGCGCGGTCGAGATGGTGCGCGATGATCGCGGACCCGTGCTCCTGCGGGTCACCGTGCCACGGCTCAACGGTCACTCCGTGCAGGATACACAGGCCTACAAGTCGGCGGAGATCGTGAGCCTGGAACGCCAGCGCGATCCGCTCAACACGCTGCGCAACTTCCTGGTGCCCCGCTTGCTCACGCAGTCCGACTGGAACGCCGTCGCGGCCAGCGCACGGCGCGACGCCGAGGCGGCCGTGGAACGGGGCCTCGCGCGTCCGATGCCCGACGGCGCGAGCGTCGCGCGGCACGTCTTTTGCGAGACGGACGGCGACGGCCGGCCGGTGCTGCAGCAGCAGGGCGGAGCCGCACCCGAAGGGCTGGTGTTCCCGGCCGGCTCGACCGAGCCGCATCCGGAACCGACGCGCATCAACATGATCACGGCAATCCGCCGTACGCTCGAATTCGAGATGGGCGTCAATCCGCACCTTGTCATCTTCGGCGAGGACGTCGGCCCGAAGGGCGGCGTGCACGGCGCGACGCTCGGCATGCAGGACAAGTTCGGCGCCGATCGTGTATTCGACACGAGCCTCTCGGAAGAGGGCATCATCGGTCGTGCGGTCGGGATGGCGCTCGCGGGTCTTACGCCGGTGCCCGAGATCCAGTTCCGCAAGTACGCGGATCCGGCCGCCGAGCAGCTGCACGACTGCGGAACCCTGCGCTGGCGTACGGGCAACCGCTTCGCGGCGCCGATGGTCGTGCGCATGCCGGGCGGATTCGGCCCGAAGTGCGGCGATCCCTGGCACAGCCATTCGGATGAGGCCGAGTTCCTGCACGCATGCGGCTGGCGCGTAGCCATGCCGTCGAACGCGGAAGACGCCGTGGGGCTCCTGCGCACGGCCCTGCGCGGGAACGATCCGACGATCTTCTTCGAGCATCGCTCGATGCTGGATGCAGCCTGGGCGCGGCGCCCGTACCCCGGCGATGGGTATGTGCTGCCGTTCGGGAAGGCGCGTCTCGTTCGCATGGGCGATGCCGCGACCGTCGTGAGCTGGAGCGCAATGGTCGAACGCTGTGATACCGCCATCGAGAAGAGCGGTTTCGCTGCGGAGCTCATCGACCTGCGCACGCTCTCACCCTGGGACCGGGCGGCCGTGATCGAGTCGGTGCGCCGGACGCGCCGCTGCCTGATCGTGCACGAGGATGGCCTGACGGCGGGCTTCGGCGCAGAGATCGCTGCCGTCCTTGCGAAGGAGGCGTTCTTCGATCTCGATGCGCCAATCGAGCGGCTCGCGATGCAGAATACGCCGGTTCCGTACAATTCGGCGCTCCTCGCAGCGGCGCTGCCGACGGTCGAACGGATCGCGGAGGCGCTCGCGGCGCTCGTGGAGGTCTGACCTTGGAGCTCATCGATGTCGTCGTTCCGGAGAACAGCGAGGGCACCGAAGCGACGGTTCTCAAGTGGTGGCACAAGGTCGGCGACCTGGTTACGCAGCACCAGCCGCTCCTGGAGCTCGAAACTGACAAGGTGACCGTCGAGGTTCCCGCCCCCGCATCCGGCGAGCTCGTGGAAATCCTCAAACGCGAGAGCGAATCGGTCGAGCCCGGTGCCATTCTCGCCCGCATGCGACAGGGTGCGAGCATCGTCGAGTCAGCGCCTGCTCCCGCGCCCGAAAAAACGCGACCCGAGGCGCCCGCGAGCAAAGTCGCGCCGGCGGCGCGCAGTCACCTGCAGAGTCCTGCCGTCCGCCGGTTACTGGCGGAACACGGCCTCGAGCCGACCGCCATTCCGGCGTCGGGCAAGGATGGACGCCTGACCGCACAGGACATCACCCGATTTGTGGAAACGCGCGCCGAACCGGCGGGTCGGAGCCCGGCACCCGCAGCGCCAACGGTCGCGAAATCCTTTGGCCAGCGCATTCCGCACAGTGCGATGCGCCGGCGGATCGCCGAGCACATGGTTGCGAGCATGGCGGCGGCGCCGCACGTCACCACCGTCTTCGATGCGGATCTCGGGCGCATCCTCAAGCACCGCGCACACCACCTGGATGCGTTTGCGCGTCAGGGCGTCAAGCTTACGCTGACCGCGTACTTCGTCTCGGCCGCTGTGCGCGCACTCGAGGCGGTGCCCGAGGTGAACAGCACCTTTCATCCGGATTTCCTCGAGATCCATGCCGACTGCAACATCGGCGTGGGAACCGCGCTCGGCAACGAGGGATTGATTGTCCCCGTCATTCGGCGCGCACAGACGCTCGATCTCCTGGGCATTGCGCGCCGACTGGGCGATCTCGTGACCGCCGCCCGCGAGCGCCAATTGGCGCCCGAAGACGTGCGCGGCGGCACGTTCACGATCTCGAACCACGGCGTGAGCGGGAGCCTGCTCGCGGCGCCGATCGTGATCAACCAGCCGCAGGTCGCGATCATGGGCGCAGGCAAGGTCGAGCGCCGCGTGGTCGCCGACGAAGTCGACGGCGAGGAAGTATTCCGCATTCGATCGATGTGCTATCTCACCCTCACCATCGATCACCGTGCGCTCGACGGCTTCCAGGCCAACACCTTCCTCACCACGGTCGTGAAGACCCTGGAGAGCTGGCCGCTCGACTAGCGTCGCGCGCTGCCGCCTCCTACAGCACGCCCGGATTCCGCTGCCAGACGGCGTAGGTCAGCACCGTCGCGAACGTGACCCACGCCCAGTACGGAAACAGCAGTCCGCCGGCGAGCGCGCGCGTGCGCCAGAAGCTCACCAAGGTGAAGAACAGAATCAGCCACAGCGCGTTGATCTCCGCAAACGCCCAGCGACCGGAATGCCAGCGAAAGAAGAGCCAGGTCCACAACGCGTTGAGCACCAGTTGCGCGACGTAGAGTGCGAGCGAGGCCCTTGCCGCCCGAAATCCCGCGGTGCGCCAGACGAGCCAGGCGGCAATCGCCATTAGAAAGTAGAGTACCGTCCATACGGGTCCGAAGACCGCGGGTGGAGGCGCCCAGGCGGGCTTTGCGAGCTCGGCATAGAATCCGGCGGCATTGACCGAAGCGACGGCTCCCAGCGCTGCCGCTCCGGCCGTCACGCCAAGCGACAGCAACAGGACCGGCCAACGCAATCTGTCATCGGAAGCCGGTGATACCGAGTTCATAGGAATCCTCGAACAGCATCGAGATAGACCGAAGTCTCAGGGGAGAAATTGTGCATGGCGCCCGCGAGCACGGCGACCTGCACCTGTCCGGGCCGGAATGCAGCCACGAGGGCTTCCGAGCGGTCGCGCGGGATGATCTCGTCGAGTCCCGCGATCACAACCAGCACCGGCGCGGAGATCCGGGCCGCGCGCCTCAGCGAATCGAATTTGTCCTGGAGTAGCCAGGAGATCGGCAAATACCAGTAGTGCCTGCGCGCAACGCGCTCGAGGCTATCATAAGGGGTGACCAGCACGAGCCTGTCGATGGGACGCTCGGCCGCGAGGCCAGCAGCGACGCCCGACCCCAGGCTCCGGCCGATCACGGCGACCCGGGAGTACTGCTCGTGCACCTTGTCGAACAGCGCGATCGCGTCCTTGACGATCGCTGCCTCGGTCGGTGTTCCGGAGCTGCCGCCGTAACCGCGGTAGTTGACGAGATAGAGCGAGTAATCGGGCAAGGCGCCCGCGAGCGGCACGATCTCTGCGGCGACATCCTCGGCATTACCGCCAAAATAAAGCGCAGCCCGCGCACCCGGGCGCGTGACATTCCAGACCTTGAGCACGGCGCCATCGACGTCGATTCGCAGTGCTCGCGCCGCCGCGGTCTCGACCTCGGGAGTGGGGAAGTAGATGAGAGACCGTTGCGTGACGTATACGAAGAGGCAGAGCGCCGCGTAGATGATCAACGCAATGGACAGGACAGTCACGGCGGTCGCTTTCACGGTGCGAGTCAGGATAGCAGTGTAGGCGAGGCGCCGGACGGGTAGAAGATGCGCATGAATGCGGACGATGTTGACGAATCGCCGAACCCGCCGCGGCCCGACGCGCAGGTGCTGTTGCATGGGATGGACCTGCGGAGCCTGCGATCGGAGCTCGCCATCATCCGACGCCCTTCGCGACCGCGACAAGGTACAGCTCGTGAACTACGTGCTCGCAGTGATCCGCAAGCTCAATCCGATCGTCATCGGGCTCGCGCCGTGGAGACGAGCCTGATTCGCGCACCAGCTTCAC
>Ga0316620_10000206_pt1 | contig 23258 bp, 18 predicted proteins | sample OWC_Aug_M1_C1_D5_FD_207651 | JGI IMG/M metagenome (GOLD analysis project Ga0316620, IMG submission 207651) | Wetland soil microbial communities from Old Woman Creek delta, Ohio, United States - OWC_Aug_M1_C1_D5_B | ecosystem: Environmental > Terrestrial > Soil > Wetlands | place: USA: Ohio...
CTGACCACCGACGTGTACAGCCCGGTGTAGGAGCCGCCGGGCGGGTAGCCGCCGTCGATGAGCCAGGTCTCGAACGTGCAGGTGTCGCCGCAGAGCGCGGTGGCGACCTTGAGCGAGCCGGTGGTCGCGTCATGGTACGAGATGACCACGTTGAGGCCGGCTGCACCGGAGTAGACGGTGATCGAGTTGTACCGGCCGACGTCGCCGGCGCTGTCGACCAGCTGGCAGGACCAGCGGCTCGCCGGCCCGCAGTTGCCGCCTGACGACACGCGCCGCGCGAACCACAGGTCGCCGGCGCTCCAGTCGTAGTAGCTGACATAGGGCTCCCCGGTCGAGGGCGCGACAGCCACCGCCAGGTCCGTACCGACGTCACGGGTAGTGTCGATGGTGGCGTAGGTCCACGCATAGACGCCGGACGTCTCGAGCGCGGCCGCCAGGTCGTCACCGGCAGAGACTGCCGGCAGTGGGCAGAGCCCCGATCCAAGCACGAACAGCCCAACGAGAGTGGACGGCCGGAGCCACAGCTGCCTCGTCATCTGCCCCTCCTCTGGATACCGGTCTTGGACCTCGAGCTCGACTGTATCACGATTGTACCAGGCGTCACGGTGGGAGAGGACCGCTGCGGGCCACGAGTCGAGCCCGCTGAAGAAGTGAAGCACGCTGGCGACGAGCACGAGGGCATGCCACAGGGCGTGGTTGAGGGGCAGGCGACGCAGCCCGCAGATGTCGATGCCCGCGGTGCGCAGCGGAAAGGAGAGCGCAGAACAGAAAGCGCCCCACGCGAGCGAGGGGCGCTTCAGGATGACGTTCGAGCTTACCAGCGGCGATTGCCGCCGCGGCCGCCATCACGATCACGGTCCCTTTCCTGGGCGACGTTGACCTTGATGCTGCGGCCGTCAAGCTCGCTCTGGTTGAGGGCCGCGATGGCCTTTTCGGCGGCGTCGTCGTCGGCAAAGGTCACGAACCCGAAGCCGCGCGAGCGGCCCGAGTCGCGATCGGTGATCACCTTGGCTTCGGTGACCTCGCCGTGCTGCGCAAAGGTCTCGCGCAGGCGGGTGTCGTCAGTGTTCCAGCTCAGGCCTCCAACAAACAGCTTCTTCGACATTCTTGTCCTCTTCCCTTCGGGGTAGCCGGTCATCCGGCTTGCCCCAGTCACGGTGGTTGGGTGGGCAGCAGGCCTGCCCGGCTCTGGGCCGACCCCGATGGTCGGCCAATCGGTCACACTCGAAATGCGTCTCACGGTTTGTCCGGCCTCTGCCGGACAGCAGGGCTGCTGGCGAAGGTCACCAGCGGTGTGCTGGCGGCGATCCAGCCGCCAGCCAACCGCGCGCTCGATGGCCGCGAGGTCGTTCTCGCCGTCCGGCGCCACGAAGGTCAGGGCATGGCCGGTGGTCTCGGCGCGCGCCGTCCGTTCCTCCCGGTGGATGCAGTCCTCGGGCTGGTGTGGGACGTCGAAGTTGACCGCGTGCGGCAGGGCCTCGACGTTGGGCCGCAGCAACAGGTCGCGGCTGAGGTCGACGAACCGGCGCGGCATGGTGGCCGAGAAGAGCCTGGTCTGCCTCCGCTCGGGCAGGCGGGCGAGGATGCGCCGGATGTCGGGGGGGGAGCCCACGTCGCAGATCTCGCGCAGCCGGGCGGGATCGAGTTGGAACTCACTGAAGCTCAAGGAACACATTGCTTTCTGCAGGCGCATCATGCGTACACGCAGGGTCGCTGCGGGTCGTTTCCGGCAGGGTCGGGAACGGGAGACTTGCCGGGTGGGCTGCCGTTCGGGTCATTGCTGACCCTGCGAGTTGAGGTCGTCGCAGGCTCGGGCCATCGAGCACCCGCGGCGACCGATGAAACACTCTCTCACACCAAGCAACAGACTGCAAGCACGGATCATTCGGGTATTCGGGCACTTGGACAGACCCGTGCCCCTCTCCGCGGGCAGCTACCTCGCGTTAGGGTCGCGACGCTCGAGCCAGGCCAACACGCGGTAGCTGATCGCGCCGATAACGGCCATCGCCGCGAGAAACAGTGGATAGGAGAGCCGCCAGTTCGCGGGCCCGGTCATCATCGACCACTCTGACATGCCGCCGATGCCGGCGAGCAGGGTCAGAGGCATGAAGACGGTGGTAATCAGCGTCAGGCGGCGCACCGTCGCGTTTGTCCGGTTGGCCACGATGGACATTTTGTTGTTGACCAACGACAGGTACATCTCCATGGCGTTGGTGACCATCTCGCGGTACACCTCGACGATCTCGAACGACTTGGTGAGGTGGTCGTAGAGGTCCCGGTAGTCATAGATGGCCTTCTCGCCGACGAAGGGAGAGTCGCGGCGGCAGATCTTGCCCAGGATCTCGCGCTCGTGGAACAGGCTCTTGCGCATTGCCAGCAGATCGCGCCGCAGCCGCAGCAGGGCGCCGGGGTCGAACGCGCCGGTGTCCTGGATGAGGTCCTCCTCGGTGGCGTCGATGCGGTCCTGGAGCGCCTCGATGGCGGTGAGCTTCTTGTCGATGACGTAGTCGAGGATCACGTGCATCAGGTACTCGGCACCCCGGGCGGCCATGTCGAGCTCGACGCTGACCCTGTCCGCGAGGCCGTCGAGGAACCGCCACCCCGCGTCGCCGTGGCCGTGCACCGTGATCAGATAGTTCTTGCCGATGACGAAGTCGATCTCCTCGAACACCAGCGTTTCGCCGTCGTAGCGGAAGCCGTTGACGAGCAGGAAGGTGTTGCCCGGGTAGTCTTCGATCTTGGGGACCTGCTCTTCGTCGAGGCAGTCCTCGACCGTGAGCGGGTGCACACCCAGGGCGCTGACCAAGGGCTCGATCTGCTCCCGGGTTGGATCGTAGTAGTCGAGCCACACGTAGCCGGGGGACTCGAGGCAAGCTACGGCCTGGTCGAGGTCGGCCAGGGGCCTCGGCTTTGCGGTCGGGGTGATGTGGAAGAAGCGGGCTTCGGCCATTGGCGTCTCCTTGAGTCGAAGGGCTCTCGGGCGACACGGACGTGGGCGAGTATATGCCGTCGGCGTGGCCGCCTGCCGCAGTGGGATTGACCGGGGTCAAGGGCCGGCTGACCGCTCCCTACCGCACCCCAGGAGGCTGTGGCCGGCCTCGGGCCCCCCCGGAAGGGTTCGGCCGTCCAAGACCTGTCACAGGTCATCGTGGCGACGCAGCAGGCGGGACGGTGGGGCGACCGCCGCGCTCGCAGCCCGCACTCTGGTCGCTACTTCATTGCGCCGAGGGTCTTCCCTCACCCATCACCCTCCCGCAGCCTGTAACCCACCCCCGGCTCGGTCAGCAGGTAGGCGGGCCGCGCCGGCTCGGGCTCGATCTTGCGGCGCAGGTTGGAGACCGTCACTCGCACCAGGTGGCTCTGGTCGACGTAGCCCGGGCCCCACACCTCGCGCAGGATCTGGCGGTGGGTCAGCACGCGTCCGGCGTGGCGGACGAAGAGGCGGAGGAGGTCGTACTCGGTCGGGGTGAGGGCGAGCTCGGCCTGGTCGCGGCGCACCCGCCGGCGGGCGAGGTCGACCTCCAACCCGCCGGCCCGGAAGACCGGCTCCTCGGCCGGAGCCGCGGCCCGGCGCAGGGCGGCCCGGATGCGGGCGAGCAGCTCACCGACCCCGAACGGCTTGGTCAGGTAGTCGTCGGCGCCGGCGTCGAGCGCCTCGACCTTGTCGGCCTCCCCGCCCCGCACCGAGAGCACGATGATCGGCTGCCGGCTCCACTCGCGCAGGCGCCGGATGACCTCCACCCCGTCGAGGTCGGGCAACCCCAGGTCGAGCACGATGACGTCGGGCCGGAAGGAGGCCGCCGCCAGCATCCCCTCTTCCCCCGACTCGGCCTCGGCCACCTCCATCTCGGCCGCTGTCAGCGCCGTGCGCAGAAAGCGTCGGATCGGCCGCTCGTCGTCGATGACCAGCACCCTCACCGCGCTCATGGAGCCTTCCTTTCCCACGGGATCTCGATCACGACCCGCGTCCCGCCCGACTCCGCTCTCTCGGCCCACACCCGGCCGCCGTGCGCCTCGACGATGCCGCGGCTGAGCGCGAGGCCGAGCCCGCTGCCACCGGCGACGGCACCGCGGCGGGCGCGGTAGAACTTCTCGAACACCCGCTCGAGCTCGGCTTCCGGGATGCCCTCCCCGTGGTCACGCACCTCGATCCGCAGGGCATCTCCGCTCTCCCGCGCGGTCACCTCGACTTGGCTGCCTGGAGGCGAGAACTTGAGCGCGTTGTGGAGGACGTTGACCAACGCCTGGGTGAGAAGCGCGGCGTCGCCTTCCACCATGGGCAGGTCAGGTGGCACGTCGAGCCGGACCCGGTCGGACTCGGCCCGAACCGGGGACTGGGTCAGGGCAGCACCGACCAGCTCCTGCGGCTCGATCGGCTCCCGGTGCAGCTCCAAGCGCCCCGCCTCCAGGCGGGACAGGTCGAGCAGGCTGCCGACCAGTCGGTCAAGGCGCTCGGCCTCGTCTGCAGCCTCGGCCAGCAGCTCGGCCTGGGCCTCGTCAGCGAGTCGCCCGCCCTGCTCGCGCAGGGTCGAGAGCACCCCGACGATGGTGGCAAGCGGCGTCCGCAGATCGTGAGAGACGGAGCCCAGGATGGCCCGGTGGAGGCGGTCGGCCGCGGCCAGCAGCTCGGCCTGTCGAGCCTGCTCCGCAAGCGCAGCGCGCTCGAGGGCGAGCCCGGCCTGGGCCGCCAACGCCTCGACCAGCTGCCGCCGGTCGGGCGCCAACACCTGCCCCGACTCGGGCACGGCGAGACCGAGGACGACCCCAGCCGCCGAGCTGGTCAGCACGGGCAGCCAGAGGTGGTGAGCCGCCGGCAGCGTTCCGGTGCCGCGACCGGACGGTTGGCCGTGGCACGAGCACCAGCGGGCCGCACCGAGGTCGGCGGCCGTCAAGCCGCCCAGGGGAGGAGAGCCGGAGAGCACCTCCGGCGGCTCCCTGGCCGCCAGGACCAGACCGCCCAACCCGCTCGCCTGTCTCGCTTCCTCGAGCAGGCACTGGGCCACGTCCTCGCGCCGGGTGAGGGGAGCGATTCGCCGCGAGAGGCTGAGCAGGGACGCAGTCTGCGCCTCGCGTGCCCTGGCCGCTGCGGTCTGAGCGCGCAGGCGGGAGACCAGAGTGCTGGTGACCGCCCCGACCAGGAAGAGGCCGAGCAAGGTGATCAGGTACTGCGTGTCATGGACGGTGACGCTGTGACGGGGCGGGACGAACATCACGTCGAAGGCGATCACCGAGGCGGCGGCGGCAACCAAGGCCGGGACGAGCCCGAGGCGGAGGGCGGCGACGAGCACTGCCACCAGGTAGACCATGACCAGGTTGGTCGGCTCCAGACGACCGACCAGCGGTAGGCCGAGGGCAGTGGCGACGGCGACCAGCACCAGTGCATCGACCACCTGCCGCCAGCCAGGCCTCTCCTGCGAGGAAGCACGCTGTGGGTCGACGGCGGGAGCCGCGGCACCAACACTGACCACCAGCAGGTCGATCGGCGCGGCCTGCCCGACCAGATCGTCGAAGATGGACCGCTTGAAGCCGGCTAGCAGACCCCGCTGGGCGGGGCGACCCACGACCAGCTTGGTCACGTTGTGGGCGCGCGCGAAGCGCAGCACCGCTTCGGCAACCGAGCCCCCCCCGACGGTGGCGATCCGCGCACCGAGCTGCTCGGCGAGAGCGAGCTCGCGGAAGATCCGCTGCCGGTTCTCCTCGCTCAGCCGGTCGTTCTCGGCAGTCTCCACATACACTGCGAACCACTCGGCCCGCAGCTCGTCGGCCAGGCGGCGGGTGGCGCGGATCAGCTCCGTGCTGTACGGGCTGCCGGCGACCGAAACCAGAAGGCGCTCCGCCGCTGGCCACGGGCCGGGGATCGAGCGCAGCGTCATGTAGGCCCGCATCTGCTCATCCACTCGGCGCGCCGCCCGGCGGAGGGTGAGCTCCCGGAGCGCCAGCAGGCTGCCGGATCGGAAGAACAGGCGGGCGGCGCGTGCCGCCTGCTCCGGCACGTAGACCTTGCCCTCGGCCAGCCGCTGCAGAAGCTCCTCAGGCGGCAGGTCGACGAGCTCGATCTCGTCGGCCTGGTCCAGCAGTCGGTCGGGAACCCTCTCCACCACGGGTACCCCGGCGATACGAGCCACCACGTCGGCGAGGCTCTCCAGGTGCTGGATGTTGAGGGTGGTCCAGACCTCGATCCCTACCGCCAGCAGCTCCTCGACGTCCTGCCAGCGCTTGGGATGGCGCGCCTCGGGCGGGTTGGTGTGGGCCAGCTCGTCGACGATAGCGACGGCAGGCTTGCGGGCCAGAATCGCGTCGAGGTCGAGGTCAGTCAGGCGAGCGCCCCGGTAGACCACCTCGCGCCGCGGCACAACTTCGAGGCCCTCGAGCAGCGCCTCGGTCTCGGACCGCCCGTGGGTCTCGACCAGCGCCACGACGAGGTCGACGCCCTCTGCCCGTCGGCGCTGCGCCGCCTCCAGCATGGCGTAGGTCTTGCCGACCCCGGCCGCGTATCCGAGGAAGACCTTCAGCCGCCCGCGGTCAGCGCGGCGATCCTCCCCGGGGGCCGGCCCGGCGCGTGGGGCTCGGTCCGGTCGCGACTCAACTGGGGTGGCGGGCATCGTCAGGAAGATGTTAGCGCGGTTCTGCCCCGCGTCGCCGGGTCTCCGCCCCGGCGTCAGTCACGAGCTGACGCAGTCGCTGTCATCGAGCACGCCCGGCGCGGTCGCCGCGAGCGGCAAGCGAACGCGAAAGGCCACCCCGCCGTGCGCTCGGTCTTCGGCCCACAAGGTCCCTCCGTGGGCGGCGACGATGCCGCGGCAGATGGTGAGGCCGAGGCTGGAGGATCCACTGCGACCGAGGCGGGTCAGGGTGGCGTGGTCCTGGATCTCGCTGCCGGTAGTTTCTTCAGGGCCGCGGTTGGACACTTCGGCCACCACGGCACCGGGCTCGGCCCAGGCCGAGACGGAGATCGGTGAGCATCCGCTGCTGAGCCTGCCGGCGTCCTCGAGCAGGTGGTAGAAGACCCGCTCGAGGAGTAAGCCGTCGGCAGGGACAAGCGGCAGGCCGGGCGGAAGGGAGATCGTGACGTGTCGATTGCCAAGCCTCGGCTCGGCCCGTGAGACCGCCGACCGTATCGGCTCCCCGAGCGGCTGCAGCTCCAGCTCGAGGCGCACGGCACCGCTCTCCAGCCGCCTCACCTGGACGATGTCATCCAGCAGGCGTTCGATCCGGCGGCTCTCGTCGCGGATGGTCTGCGCGAGCTCCTCGCGCCGTGCTGGGTCGAAGCCGGCCTCGACCAGGGCGCTCGAAGCTCTGTCGATGACGGCGAGGGGCGCGCGCAGGTCGTCCGACGCCTCCGCGAGCAGCTCATTGCGCAGACGCTCCGCCTCGACCTGGACCGCCGCCTCTCGCGCCTTGGCGGCGAGATGGCCTCGCTCGAGCGCTACCGCAGCCTGGCTCGCAAACCCCTCGAGCAGGTGGAGCTGGTCGGGCAGGAGTGGAGAGCCGGTGCGGATCACCAGCACCCCGACGGCGCCGCTCGAGCCCGCAATCGGCATGAGGAAGGCCGCCGTGGCCGGAAGGGTGTGGGTGCCACGGCCTGCCGGTTGGGCGTGGTCGAGGACCCAGCGCGCGACGGGCTGCTCGGCGGCGTGGAGCGCACTCGCACCGGGGCTCGCGGCGAGCGGCGCGAGCTCGCCGGACGCGGTCCGGACGAGCACCAGGACCTCGACCTCGAGCGACTCGGCGACCCAGCGTGCTGCGGCCTCGCAGATGGCGTCCTGGTCGGCGGCCGCGGCCAGAGCGCGGGCCAGGCCGAGCAGCGAGTCGGTCCGCCGCTCCCGATCACGGCCGGCCACCGCCTGCTGGCGGATGCGGGATGCCATGTTGCTCATGACCAGGGCCGCTCCCAGCATGATGGCGAACGTCAGCAGGTGCTGGGTGCTGGCGATGGTCAGGCTCCAATACGGGGGAACGAAGAGGAGGTCGAACGCGGCCACGCTCAGGATCGAGGCCACGGTGGCCGGGGCGCGGCCGAGCCGGGTCGCCACTGCGAGCACGCCGACCAGGTAGACCATGATCAGGCTGGCGAGGTCGAAGTGGGCGTGCATGAGGGCGGCCAGCAGGGTGCAGCCGGCGACCACTGCCGCGGTCCAGGCCCAGGGCCGCCAGGAGAACGCCTGTGGAGCAGTCGTTCGCACCCGGGGCGGTGCTTCGGACGGCTCGCCGCTGATCACGTAGACGTCGATTCCGCCGCTCGAGCGGATCAGACGGTCGGCGAGGGAGGCGCGAAGGCTCCGCCAGAGCCTCGCGCCAGCCGGCTTGCCGACGACGATCTTGGTCACGTTGCGTCGGCGGGCGTAGGCCAGGGTCTCGTCGACCAGGTCGTCACCGCTGAGCGTGGCCACCTCGCCCCCCAGCTGCTCGACCTGGGTCAGGGTGCGGCGCAGCTGCTCCTCGTCCGCCGCCGGCAGCTTCGCCTCCCGCGCGGTCGTCACGTGGAGGGCGATCCACTGCGCTCGCAGGCTGGCCGCCAGCCGGGCCGCGGCGCGCACCAGGCGTGCCGCGTAGGGGCTCGCGGCGACGAGGACCAGCACCCGCTCGGCAGCCGGCCAGGTGACGCCGATCGCGTGCTCGCTGCGATAGCGCTGCATCTGGGCGTCGACCCGCTCCGCCACTCGGCGCAGAGCCAGCTCGCGCAGGGCGATCAGGTTGCCTTCCCGGAAGAAGTGCTCGGCTGCGAGACCGGCCTGGCTCGGCAGGTAGACCTTGCCCTCCCTCAGGCGCTTGAGCAGGTCCTCGGGCGGCAGGTCGACGAGCTCGAGCTCTGCGTCCTCCACCGTCCGGTCAGGGACTGTCTCTCGCACCAGCACGCCGGTGATCTGGGCAACGACGTCGTTGAGGCTCTCCAGGTGCTGGACGTTGAGGGTGGAGTAGACGTCGATACCGGCGTCGAGCAGCTCGGCGACGTCACGCCAGCGTTTGGCGTGCCGCGAACCGGGGGCGTTGGTGTGGGCCAGCTCGTCGACCAGAATGAGAGCCGGCCTGCGCTCGAGGACGGCGTCGAGGTCCATCTCCGACAGGGCGATGCCGCGGTAGGAAAGCCGGCGCGGCGGCAGGCGCTCAAGACCGGCGAGCAACGCCTCGGTCTCGGCCCGGCCGTGTGTCTCCACCCAGCCAGCCACCACGTCCACCCCTTCGGCGCGCCGCGCTCGCGCCGCCTCGAGCATGGCGTAGGTCTTGCCGACCCCGGCGCAGGCACCGAAGAAGACCTTGAGGCGCCCCCGACGGCGCTTCGCCTCCTCCGCCTTCATGCGCGCGAGCAGCACGTCGGGGTCAGGGCGGTGCTGCGTCATTCGACCATCCTGTCCAGCGCCAAGTTGAGCTCGAGCACGTTGACCCGAGGCTCGCCGAGGAGGCCGAACGTGCGCCCTTCCAGGTGCCGCTCGACGAGGCGGCGCAACGCCGCGGGCTCGAGGTGGCGCTCGGCCGCCACTCGCTCGACCTGGTAGAGGGCGGCGGCTGGGCTGATGTGTGGGTCGAGGCCGCTCCCCGAGGTGGTCACCAGGTCGACCGGCACCGGGCCCTGGCTCGGGTGCGCGGCCTGGATCCGCTTGGCGTCCGCCCGGACGCGCTCGAGCAGCGCCGGGTTGGTGGGCCCCAGATTCGAACCCGACGACGCGCCCGCGTTGTACGGGAACGGCCCGGTGGCAGACGGGCGGCCCCAGAAGTAGCCGGCGCCGGCGAACGGCTGGCCGATCAGCTCGGAGCCGATGAGCCTGCCATCGAGCTCGACAAGGCTGCCGTTGGCCTGTCGCGGGAGGACGAGGCGGGCGACGCCGGTCACCGCCAGGGGGTAGAGCAGGCCGGTGATGACGGTGAGGGCGAGGAGGAGCAGCACGGCGGTGACGATCGTTCTCATGGCCACACCAATCCAGAAACCTGGAAGAAGAGGTCGATCGCCTTGATGCCGACGAAGGGGGCGACCACCCCTCCCAGGCCGTAGACGAGCAGGTTGTCGCGCAGCAGCCGCGAGGCTGAGTGGCGGCGTAGCTTGACCCCCCGCAGGGCGAGCGGGATAAGGGCGACGATGATGAGGGCGTTGAAGATGACGGCGGAGAGGATGGCGCTCGAGGGGCTCGCGAGCTGCATCAGGTTGAGCCGGCCGAGCGCCGGATAGGTGGTCGCGAAGGCGGCCGGGATGATGGCGAAGTACTTGGCCACGTCGTTGGCGATCGAGAAGGTGGTCAGGGTGCCGCGGGTGATCAGGAGCTGCTTGCCGATCTCCACAATCTCCAGGAGCTTGGTCGGGTTGGAGTCGAGGTCGACCAGGTTGGCCGCCTCCTTGGCCGCCTGGGTGCCGGCGTTCATGGCCACCGCGACGTCGGCCTGGGCCAGGGCCGGCGCGTCGTTGGTGCCGTCACCGGTCATCGCCACCAGCCGTCCGCCGGCCTGGTACTCGCGGATTAGCCTGAGCTTGGCCTCCGGCGTTGCCTCGGCCAGGAAGTCGTCGACTCCGGCCTCGGCGGCGACCGCGGCGGCCGTGAGCGGGTTGTCGCCGGTGATCATGACTGTCTTGATCCCCATCCCGCGCAGCTCGGCGAAGCGCTCGCGGATGCCGCCTTTGACGACGTCCTTGAGGTGGACGACGCCGAGCACCCGCGGGCCGTCAGCCACCACCAGTGGCGTGCCTCCGGACCTGGCGACCAGGTCAACGGCCGCCTTGACCGAGGGCGGCAGCCTGCCGCCCTGGGTGGCCACGAACGCCTCGACGGCGTCCGCCGCCCCCTTGCGGAGCCGGCGGCCGTCGAGGTCCACCCCGCTCATGCGGGTCTCGGCCGAGAAGGGCACGAACCTGGCGTTGACGGCGCTCAAGTCACGCTCGCGCAGCTCAAAGCGTTCCTTGGCCAGCACCACGATGCTGCGCCCCTCTGGGGTCTCGTCAGCCAGCGACGCAAGCTGCGCCGCGTCGGCCAGCTCGGACCTGGTGACCCCATCGGCGGGCAGCATTTCCGTCGCCTGCCGATTGCCGAGGGTGATGGTGCCGGTCTTGTCGAGCAGCAGCACGTCGACGTCGCCGGCGGCCTCCACCGCGCGGCCGGACATGGCGATGACGTTGGCCTGGATCATGCGGTCCATGCCGGCGATGCCGATCGCCGACAGCAGCCCGCCGATGGTGGTCGGAATCAGGCAGACCAGCAGCGCCACGAGGACCGTCACGCTGACCGGGCTGCCCTGGCCGGCGGACGAGACGCTGTGGACCGAGAATGGCAGCAGGGTGACGGTTGCAATGAGGAACACCAGGGTGAGGGCGGCGAGCAGGATGGAAAGCGCGATCTCACTTGGCGTCCGCTGCCGTCTCGCCCCCTCCACGAGTGAGATCATCCGATCGAGGAAGGTCTCGCCTGGGTTGGCGGTGATGCGGACGATGAGCCAGTCCGACAGCACCTGGGTACCGCCGGTCACCGAGCTGCGGTCGCCGCCGCTCTCGCGGATCACCGGCGCGCTCTCGCCGGTGACCGCTGCCTCGTTGACCGAGGCCGCCCCCTCGATCACCTCGCCGTCGCCGGGGATGGTGTCGCCGGCCTCGACCAGGACGATGTCCCCGCTGCGCATGTCGGTGGAAGCGACGACGCTCGCGGCGGAGTCACGGCGGGGCTCGCGCAGGCGCTTGGCCATGGTGGTGCCGCGCGTCCGCCGCAGCGCCGCGGCCTGGGCCTTGCCCCGACCTTCGGCCATCGCCTCGGCGAAATTGGCGAACAGCACGGTGAACCACAACCAGGCCGACACCGCCAGGATGAAGCTGGCCGGCGCCTCCCCGTCGCCGACCACTGCTTGGCCGAAGAGCCCCAGGGTCAGGATGCTGCCAATGTAGACGACGAACATCACCGGGTTGCGCACCATGGTTCGCGGATCGAGCTTGCGGAACGAGTCCTTGACCGCCGCCCGGGCGATGTCGGGGTCGAACAGGGACTTCTGGCGCCTGGACACGGTCACATGCCTCCAGCCGTCATCTGCAGGTGCTCGACGATGGGGCCGAGCGCCAGGGCCGGGAAGAAGGTCAGCGCCCCAACCAGCACGATGACGCCGATCAGGAACAGGACGAACAAAGGGGTGTGGGTCGGCAGCGTCCCGGGCCCGGCCGGCACCACCTTCTTCCTGGCCAGCGAGCCAGCGATCGCCAGGGTCGGGATGGCCAGCCAGAAGCGGGCGAAGAGCATGACGAGCCCACCGGTGGTGTTGTAGAAGGGGTTGTTAGCGCCGAGGCCGGCGAAGGCGCTGCCGTTGTTGTTGCCCTGCGAGGTGAAGGCGTACAGCACCTCGGAGAACCCGTGCGCTCCGGGGTTGAAGATGGTCGCAAGGCCCGGCTTCACCACCACCGCGAGGGCGGCGAAGGTCAGCACCACGAAGGGCATGATGAGGATGACCAGCGAGGCCATTTTCATCTCGTAGGCCTCGATCTTCTTGCCCAGGTACTCCGGCGTGCGGCCGACCATCAGGCCGGCGATGAACACCGCCACCAGGACGAAGACCAGCATGCCGTAAAGCCCGGAGCCGACGCCCCCGAAGATGGTCTCGGAGAGCTGCATCAGGAGCAGCGGGACGAGGCCCCCGAGCGGCAGGTAGGAATCGTGCATCGAGTTGACCGAGCCGTTGGAGGCCGCCGTCGTCGCCGACGCCCACAGGGTGGAGTTGGCGATGCCGTTGCGGACCTCCTTGCCCTCCATGTTGCCGCCGGCCGCCGCCTCGGTCGCACGCTGGTCGACGCCGAACGCCGCGAAGGCCGGGTTGCCCCCTTGCTCCTGGCCGTAGCAGAGCAGGACGAGGGGCAGCAGGGTCAACGTCATCGCGGCGAGAACCGCCCAGCCCTGCCGGGTGTCGCCCACCATGCGGCCGAAGGTGTAGCAGAGAGCGCCAGCGATCACCAGGATCGACAGCACCTGGAGGAAGTTCGAGAACGGCGTCGGGTTCTCGAACGGGTGGGCGGAATTGACGTTGAAGAAGCCGCCGCCGTTGGTGCCGAGCTGCTTGATGGCGATCTGCGAGGCCGCTGGCCCCACCGCCAGCACCTGCTCGGTGACCGGCTGTCCGTCGGCATCGGTGGTCGGCTCGAGCAGCGTCACGGTCGTGTACCCGGACAGGGTCTGCACCACCCCCTGCGACACCAGGGCCAGCGCCAGGACGAGCGACAGCGGCAGCAGGATGTAGAGCGTCGAGCGGGTGAGGTCGACCCAGAAGTTGCCAATCGTCCTGGCGTTTCTCCGCGCCAGTCCACGGATGAACGCCACCAGGACCGCCATGCCGGTGGCTGCCGAGACGAAGCTCTGGACCGTCAGCCCCAGCATCTGGGTGAGGTAGCTCATGGTCGTCTCGCCGCCGTAGGACTGCCAGTTGGTGTTGGTTACGAACGAGACGGCGGTGTTGAACGAGCTGTCCGGGCTCACGGCCCGCAGCGCCTGGGGGTTGGCGGGCAGCAGCCCCTGCAGCCGCTGCAGGCCGTAGAGGAAGAGGAAGCCCACGGCGCTGAAAGCCAGCATGGAGAGGGCATAGGACTTCCAGTCCATCTCCTCTTCTGCTTTCACCCCGGTCGCGCGGTAGACAAGCCGCTCGAGCGGCCCGAGCACGCGGTCGAGACCGCAGTGGCGGCCTTCGTAGACCCGCGCCATGTAGGCGCCGAGCGGCCTGGCCAGAGCGAGCAGGACGGCGAAGTAGAGGCCGATCTGAAGTAGTGCGTTGGCGGTCATTCGAATCGCTCCGGTCGCAGCAGGGCGACGAACAGGTAGACGGTCAGAAGCACCGACATCACCAGGCCCAGGAGGTGGAGCGCGCTCATTGCTTGTCCTCCTGGGGCGGCTCGAGCGCCGCGCAGGCGCGGACGAACCACCCCGAGGCGGCGAAGAACCCGAGCCCGAGCACCACGAAGACGATGTCCATGAGCCCTTCCCTCCTGCTCGCCACGCTCCCCACAACGTCGGTCGTCAGAGACCACGACGGTGGCAGGAGTCGCGAGCTGCCCGTCAGTTGCGCGTTCACCCGAGCCTCCGGTGAGTCATCGCGTGGCGATGAACTCGTGCTCCGCGAGGGCCTGCTCGAGGGCTTCGAGCCGGTTCTCGCACTCGACGGCGACCACCCGCTTGCGACCGAGCGAAAGCGCCAGCGAGCGAACGTTGGTGTTGCGTCGAGAGAGAGTGACAATCTCGTCGTTGACTGCGACCAGGCGGTCGAGCGCTGCCGAAGCCTGGGCCAGACCAGGAGCAGCAGTCGGCGGCAGGGACTCACCGAGCTCGTCGAGCGCGCGGCGAGCGGCCGTCGCTGACGCCGTCATCTGCTCCTCGATCTGTGTCATGGCGACATCTTCGGACTCGGCGATGTGAGGCGCCTGCAGGACCAGGAGCCGGAGCACGGCGGTGCGCGCGGTGGCGGCAAGAGCCTCGGCGCGGCACACCTCCTCAGCCGCGCCGGTGCCGACGGTGGCGTCGAGCGACGCCAGGAGCTCGTCCGCCGCCGCTCGCGCCGGACCGAAGGAGAGCCGCTGCGCCTTCAGGTTGGTGTTCTCAACCGCCAGGGGCAGGATCTCGTCGTCCAGTCGCGTGTACTCGGCGAGGCAGGTCGCGAAGCTCTCCAGGTGGATCAGGTCCTGGTCGTAGCCGAGCGAGCGGAGGGTCGAGCGCAACGCCTCGAGATCGCGCTCGACCATTCCCCTGACGCCTCGCGCCTCCTCGGCAGCGGCTGTCGAACCCTCGTCTGTGTCCCACATGACCGCCCGGTTGGCCGCGTCGGCCGCCCTGGTGAACTGAACATGCAGCCTGGACGCAAGCCGACGTGCTTCCACCAGCTGCGTGTAAACAGCGGGCGCGTTGACGCAACCCGCGAGGCAGCCTACTGCCACGGCCGTGACAGGCAGCGCGGCGATCGCGCGGCTGTGCCGCAGGCGAGAGAGGAACGAACAGGTGAATCTACAACGCATGGCAGACTCCTCGGCCGCCGACCTCAGGGGCGTCGGCAGCCGCCCTCACGGCGGAAGGTTGCCGGCCGTCGACAGGCCAGGAAGCAGGCCGGGCGTGGGCCGCAGCGGTGCCGCGACGGTGCCGAAGCCCGCGCGACGGGGACGGAGCGCCTGCTCTGCCATGCCGCCATTCTCGGGACATCGGTTTCGTGCCTCGGAGCTCAGGGCGAGGGCTCGGCGGGTGCCGGGCTCGAGCCGGTCGTGGCGCCGGCAGGGACGGCGCTCGCCGCGGTCGCTGCCTGAGAGTTGATGTCGGGCGATCCCTCCTCGAGCCACTGTCGCAGGCGACGAGTCGCTCTCCACTCTTCGATCACCGCCCCCAGGCTGATCGCGAGGAGAAAGCCGAACAGGTAGAGCATGAAGCGACGGTCAGGGCCCTCGAGGAGCCGCGGCCAGACCGCCATCAGCCATACCGGCGCCGAGAGCAGCGCGAGGAGCGAGGTCAGGAGGCGCCGGCGGGCGGTCAGCTGCTCGCACTTGAGGTGGTCGGCCAGCACGGCGCGCAAGCGATCGCTCTCGCCATCGGGGCAATACGGAACCCGGAAGTAGGCGACACCGGCCACGGACCGAAGTATCGGCCATGGCAAGTCAAATGGGCGGAAAGGTCCGAGCCAGGCGCGTCAAGGTCCCGTCAACGGCGCCCTGGTCAAGAGGATGACAAGAGTCCGCCCGGAGGTGTCAAGAGCGTGTCAAGACGCAGGCATTCACCCCTCGCGCGGTGTATACGTTTGGCGAGCGCCGAATCCCGCCGAGGGCGGGAGCGGGGGACCCGATTCTTGGGGCGCATCGCCACGGCGTAGGGCAATCTCTTCGGCCCGAGCCCGTCAGCTAACCCCGCAGGCGTCGAAGAGAGGTCTACAGTGCCGGAAACACCGTTGGCCAGCTCCGTGCTGGCGACTGCTGCTCCACCCTCTGCGAATGGACAGGCTTCACGGGCCAAGCGGCTGCGTCGTTTCATCCTCGGCGTCGCAGGCATCGTCGAAGCTGCCGCCTCGCCGCAGGACTCTGACCCCGGTTCGGGACTGACGGCCGGGACGGCCGGCGCACCAGGCCGGTCCGGGAGCTCATGACCGAGCCGTCGCTCACCGACTCCGGGATCGAGGAGCTCGACGACGTCGCGCCACGCATCGCCACCCGGCGCGACCTGCTGACCCTGTCGCTGGTCGCCCTCGGTGTGGTCTACGGCGACCTCGGCACCTCGCCCCTCTACACCATCCGCGAGTGCTTCGTGCCCGGGCACGGGGCAGAGCCCAGCCTTGCCAACGTCCTCGGCGTGCTGTCGCTGGTGTTCTGGTCGCTGGTCCTGGTGGTGATCCTCAAGTACCTGGTGTTCGTGATGCGCGCCGACAACCGGGGCGAGGGCGGGATCATGGCCCTGATCGCCCTGGTCTCGCCGGCGAGGGGCGGCAGCGGACTGGGGCGACACCGGAGCTGGCTCATCCTTCTCGGCCTGTTCGGGACCGCGCTGCTGTTCGCCGACGGCATGATCACGCCGGTCATCACGGTCCTCGGCGCGATCGAGGGGCTCGAGGTCGCGACCCCGGTCCTCAGGCCGCTCGTGGTGCCGATCTCGCTCGGCATCCTGGTCGCCCTGTTCCTGGTCCAGAAACGAGGCACGGCGCGGGTCGGGGCGATGTTCGGGCCGGCGATGGTGCTCTGGTTCGTGATGATCGCCGCCCTCGGTGCACCCTGGGTCGTGCGTCACCCCGAGGTCCTCGCCGCGGTGGCGCCGTGGCACGGGGTGCGCTTCCTCTTGGGCCATGGCTTCCACGGTCTCTTCGTCCTCGGCGCGGTGGTGCTCTGCTTCACCGGCACCGAGGCCCTGTACGCCGACATGGGCCACTTCGGTCCGCGGCCGATCCGCTTCGCCTGGTCGGTCCTGGTCTGCCCGTGTCTGCTGCTCAACTACTTCGGCCAGGGCGCCGTGATCCTCGGCGGCGGCGCCGGCGCTGTCGCCAACCCCTTCTTCGCCCTCGCGCCAGCGCCGCTGCTCTACCCGGTGGTCGCGGTCGCGACTACTGCCGCCGTCATCGCGTCGCAAGCCCTGATCTCGGGCAGCTTTTCGCTCGCCCAGCAGGCGATGCAGCTCGGCTACTCGCCCCGCCTCGATGTCGTCCACACCTCGAGTGCCGCGCGCGGGCAGATCTACGTTCCCGCCGTCAACAGCATCCTCCTCGTCGCCTGCTGCGCCCTGACCCTGGTCTTCCGGTCGTCGTCCAATCTCGCCGCGGCCTACGGGCTGGCGGTCACCGGGACCATGACCATCACCTCGATCCTGCTCTACGCGGTGGCGCGAGAGCGCTGGGGATGGGGCCGCCTCGGCGCCGGCGCGCTGGTCGGGCTGTTCCTCTGCATCGACCTGCCGTTCCTGTCGGCCAACCTGGTCAAGGTCGCTCACGGCGGCTGGCTTCCCCTGGTGGTCGGCGCCGCTGTCTTCACGGTGCTCGCCACCTGGAAGCGGGGGCGAGTGCTGCTCGCCGAGGAGATGCGGCGCGGGCTGGTGGCGCTCGACCGGTTCCTCACCTCGCTCAGGATGGAGAAGCCGCACCGGGTCGCCGGGACTGCGGTATTCATGACCTCCAACCTCGACGTCGTGCCCCCGGTGCTGCTCCACAACTTCAAGCACAACAAGATCCTCCACGAGAAGGTGATCCTCCTCTACGTCGTCACCGAGCATATTCCGGTCGTGCCGCTCGAGGAGCGGGTGGAGGTCCGTGACCTGGGCGACGAGGTGTACGCAGTGGTCGCTCACTTCGGCTTCATGGAGACGCCGGACGTGCCGCGGGCCCTCAAGCAGTGCCGGACCCAGGGCCTGCGGGTCAAGCTCGGTGAGACCAGCTACTACCTCGGACGCGAGACCCTGCTGACCACCGGCACGAGCGCCATGTCGCGGTGGCGCAAGGCGCTGTTCGCCTACCTCGCGCGCAACGCCCGTCCCGCGACCGCCTATTTCGGCCTGCCGCCAAACCGGGTGCTCGAGCTCGGGATGCAGGTCCGGCTGTAGCGGGGTGCTCGCGGTTGGCCGCGACGAGGGTGGCTGGCGCCTCTCGCATGGCCGTCGAGCCGAGGCTGTCGCCGCTCAGCTCAGCAAGCGGTACAGCTGGAAGCAGATCGCGGCCACCAACGCCGAGGCTGGGATGGTCAGGACCCAGGCCCAGACGATTCGCATCGCCACCCCCCACCGGATCACCGAGAACCGGGTGGTCGAGCCGACTCCGATGATCGCCCCCGTGATGGTGTGGGTGGTCGACACCGGGATGCCGAGGTGAGTGGCCAGGAAGAGGGTTGCCGCGCCCGCCGACTCGGCGCAGAAGCCGTCGACCGGCTTGAGCTTGATGATCTTCATCCCCATCGTCTTGACGATTCGCCAGCCGCCGAGCGCGGTCCCGATCCCCATCGCGGCGTGGCAGGCGAGGATGATCCACAGGGTCGACGGGTCGCGCAGCGAGAGCTGGACCCGGTCGTCCATGCAGCCGGAGGCGACCAGGGTCGCCACGATGATCCCCATCGTCTTCTGGGCGTCGTTGCCGCCGTGACCGAGCGAGTAGAGCGAAGCGGAGAGGAGCTGGCCGCGCCGGAACAGCCGGTCAACCTGGGCCGGGTGCCAGCGGCGGAAGATCCAGAACGCCGCCAGCATCGCCGCCAGGCCGAGGGCCAGGCCGATCATCGGCGCGACCGGGATGTACACGATTGTCGGCACGAGCTTGTCCCAGCGCAGGACATCCCACCCGGCATACGTCACGCCGGCGCCGGCGAAGCCCCCGATCAGCGCGTGAGACGAGCTGGTCGGCAGCCCCAGCCGCCAGGTGATCAGGTCCCAGACGATTGCCCCGAGGAGGCCGGTCAGCACGACCCAGATGAAGGTCGGGTCACTGGAGTCGACGCGCACGATCTTGGAGATGGTGTTGGCGACCCGCGGCGCGAACACGAACATGGCGATGAAGTTGAAGAACGCGGCCCACAGCACGGCCACCCGCGGCGACAGAACGCGGGTCGAGACCACGGTCGCGATCGAGTTCGCGGCGTCATGGAAGCCGTTGACCACGTCGAAGGCGACGGCAACCAGGATGGTCAGGACGACCAGTGTCGCAAGAGGGTCCATGGCCTTGCTCCGGCGCCGCGCGTCGCGCCGGGCGCCGGCTCAGGTGTAGCGCCGTTGTGTGACGTTTTGGTGACGATCCGGGTTCAGCGAGGGCAGGAGGGGAGCGCGATCGCGAAGCACGATCCGACGCCCAGCTCGCTGGTGACGGTGACCGTGCCGCCCATCGCCTCGACCAGGTGCTTGACGATCGCCAGTCCGAGCCCGGTGCCGCCCAGCTCGCGCGAGCGGCCACGATCGACCCGGTAGAAGCGCTCGAACAGGCGCGGCAGGTGGCTGGCCTCGATCCCGGGCCCGGTGTCCTCGACCGCGATCCGGGTCAGCGGGCCGTCCTCCGCCGCCCGCACGGTCACCGTCGCCCCTGGGCTCGCGTACTTGGCCGCGTTGTCGACCAGGTTGCCGAGGACCTGCTCGAGGGCATGGCGGTCGGCACGGACCGGCGGCAGGCTCGGTGCCAGCTCGGCGCGCAGGACGAGGCCCCGAGTTTCGGCCAGCTTGCGGTGCAGGACGAGAAGCTGGTCGACCACGGGCGCGAGCTCTACCGCCTCGAGGCGCAGAGGGAGCTCGCGCGCCTCGATCCGGGAGAGATCGAGCAGGTCCTCGACGAGATGCTGTAGCCGCTCGCTGTTGCGCTCGATGATGTCGACGAACGGCGGCGCCTCCCCGGGCGCGCTGCGGACGACGTCAGCCAGGGTCTCGGCCGCGGTGCGGAGAGCCGTGACCGGGGTGCGCAGCTCGTGCGAGGCGTTGGCCACGAACTCACGGCGCACCGCTTCCAGCCGGCGCTGCTCGGTCAGGCTCTCGGACAGGCTCTCCGCGAGCTGGTCGAGGGCCTGGCCGAGGGCAGCTATCTCGTCGTTCCCGGCCACCCCCGTGCGGACGCTGAGATCTCCGCCGGCCATGGTGCGGGCTGCGCGGGTGAGGACGCGCAGCGTGCGCGAGCCCCAGTGGGCGGCCGCGCCCGACATGACCGCGGCAGCCGCCAGCATGACCAGCGCCGCGATGGCGAGCTGGCGGCGCATGCGGGCGACGGCGCGGTCGACCTCGGTCAGGGGGACGGCGACCCGCACCACGCCGACGACCTCGTGGTCCGGGCCACGGAAGGGGACCGCCGCGTACATCATCCGTTGCCCGAGCGTGGAGCTGCGGCGAACGCTCGCACCCGAGCTGCGCGCGAGCGCGTCGCGCACCTCGGGGCGGGCGAGATGGCTCTCGACCTCGCCCAGGCGGAACTCGGGGATCTCCGAGTCGCCCAGCACCCGGCCGTCGCGAGCGATGAAGGTGACCCGGCCCGCGGCCGCAGCCGCCAGCTCCTGCGCCAGCCGCTCCCAGGCGGCCTGATCGGCGGCGGAAGCGGCGAGCCCTGTCGCCTCCCTCTCGGCGAGGCGTGCACGGACCAGGAGGTCGTCGCGGATGCGCTCGGTCACCAGGCGGTCGAGTCGCGGGGCGAGGTAGAGCTCGCCGACCACCACCGCCCCGAGCAGGAGCGCGAGCCAGACCAGGAGCAGCTTGCCGCGGATGCCGAGCTTCACCGGCGGGCGTCCTCGGGCCGGCTGACGAAGCGGTAGCCGGCCCCGCGCACGGTCTCGACGTAGCTCGCGACCGGGCCGAGCTTCTGGCGCAGCCGCTTGACGTGGGTGTCGACCGCGCGGGCGGTGATCTCCGCCTCGCGCCCCCAGACGTCGTCGAGCAGGGTCGAGCGGGTCTGCACCCGATCGCGTCGCTCCAAGAGGGTGAGCAGGAGCCTGAGCTCGATCGCGGTCAGCCTCACCTCGCGGCCGTCGACCCACACCCGGTGCGCCCCGGGGTCGACCCGCAGGCGGCCGAGCTCGACCGGCGCCGGCGCGTCCTCGTCGGTGCCGTAGCGGCGGAGGATGGCCGCGATGCGCAGGAGCAGCTCAGGGACGCTGAACGGCTTGGTGACGTAGTCGTCGGCGCCGAGCTCGAAGCCGGCGACGCGGTCGGTCTCCTCGCCGCGTGCGGTCAGCATGAGGACCGGGACCTCGCGCGTGGCAGGGTCACGCTTGAGCCGGGCGCAGACCTCGGTGCCGGGCATGCCGGGCAGCATCAGGTCGAGCAGCACCAGGTCCGGGTGCCGCTCGCGCGCCAGCTGCAAGCCGCTCTCGCCGTCGAGGGCCGGCAGGACCTCGTGCCCGGCCTGGCGCAGGTTGTAGCCGAGCACCTGCTGCAAGTCCTGCTCGTCCTCGACGACCACGATGCAAGCCATCGCGCCTCTCTTTGCCGGGACGGTAGGCTGCGCCGCCCCCTGCGTCTGTCCAGCGAGCCGATGATAGCGCGCACCGCACCCCACGGTCGGTCACGGGGACGATCGCCGGGGCGTCCGGGAGCGGGCCGCGCGGAGCATCGACCCCGGCCGGCTCGTGATCGCCGGTGGCGCACTGCCGAGATCGCCCCCATGAGCCTGCTTGACGCCATGCGCCTCGACGCCGTGGTGCGGAACCTGGAGAGGTCGGCGAGGCAGCCAGCCGCCTGCCCGAGGATGTCCTCGAGGCGATGCCGGTTGTCCCGTGGAAGCAGGTTGTGGCCATAAGAAACACCTTCATCCACACATACTTCGGCATCGACGCGGAGATCGTGTGGTCGGTCGGCGTGGACAAGGTCGGCCCGCTGTCGAGAGCCGTGCGGCGCTACCTCGGCACGCACGACAGTCGACCCTGACCGACCTGCGGGGTGCCAAGCTCGCGCATCCGGCGATCCCAGCGGACACCGGCGTGGACCACGATGAGAATCACCGAATGTACGAACCCGGCACCCTTTCCCCGCCTCCTCGATGAAAACCCGTGTATGCTTGTCTCAAACCGATCGCTGGGTTGGACCCAAGGGCGCGGCACGCGCGCCAGGAGGGACGTCATGAGCCGGAACGTCGGTGTGGCGGTGCTGGTCGCCGTGGCGATGGCGTGGGGCGGGCCGCTGGCGGCCCAGACCGGCGAGGAGGAGCAGCCGGTGCGCGCGGAGGTGTGGGACCTGACGGTGCTGCACGACTTTGCCGGTGCGCCTGGGGACGGGGCGTTGCCGCGCGGGTCCCTGACCCTCGCCGGGTCGGCGCTCTACGGCATGACGATGGAGGGCGGTGCCTCGGATAACGGGGTGGTGTTCGTGATCGGCACCGACGGCAGTGGTTATACGGTGCTCCATCACTTCGCGGGGAGTGATGGATCCGCCCCTTCGGGCGGCTTGACTCCCTCCGGCCCCCGCCTCTACGGCATGACGGCCAACGGCGGCGCGTCAGGCAACGGCGTGGTGTTCGCGATCGGCGGAGACGGGAGCGACTACACAGTGCTGCACCACTTCGCGTTCAGCGAGGGGTCCAGACCCTACGGGGACCTGACCGTGTCCGGCTCCACCCTGTACGGCATGACGCTCTCCGGCGGGTCATCCAACAACGGCGTGGTGTTCGCGATGGGAACCAGCGGCAGCGGCTACACCGTGCTCCATGAATTCGGGGGTCCGCTCGACGGCATAGGGCCCCTGGGGAGCCTGGTCACGGACGGCACCAACCTCTGGGGCATGACCAACATGGGGGGGTTGTACGACGTGGGGGTGCTCTTCTGGGTGCGCACGGACGGCTCCGACTACACCATCCTCCACCACTTCGAGGGCTACCCTGTCGACGGCGCCAATCCATACGGGACTCCGATCCGCTGGTACACAACCCTTTACGGAATGACCCATGCGGGCGGGGGCTCTGACGCAGGGGTCGTGTTCTCGGACAGCGTGGGGGGAGGTGGCTTCACTCTGCTCCACTCGTTCGGCGGTTTCCCCGCGGACGGCGGCTACCCGGTTGGGTCTCTCGCCCGGCACGGCTACACCCTCTACGGGATGACGGCAGGCGGGGGCAGCGACGACTGGGGCTTGGTCTTCTCAGTCGGAACCGAGGGTGGCGGCTACACGCTGCTGCACTCGTTCGACGGCTACTCCGGGGGTGGTGGTCCGTGGGGGAGCCTGGTTTACTCCGCCGGCACGCTGTACGGGGTGGCCGAGCGTGGCGGCAGTTCCGACGTCGGTGTGATCTTCCGCCTCCAGCCCCTGGGGCTGATCTTCGCTGACGACTTCGACTCCGGCGACACCTCGGCGTGGTCATTCACACAGCAGTAGCGCGGCCGGAAAGGTGCCGGGCCCGCCATGCCGCTACTCGATGGGTTTGTCCGC
>Ga0316620_10000207_pt1 | contig 23228 bp, 16 predicted proteins | sample OWC_Aug_M1_C1_D5_FD_207651 | JGI IMG/M metagenome (GOLD analysis project Ga0316620, IMG submission 207651) | Wetland soil microbial communities from Old Woman Creek delta, Ohio, United States - OWC_Aug_M1_C1_D5_B | ecosystem: Environmental > Terrestrial > Soil > Wetlands | place: USA: Ohio...
GACGATCAAGCTGATCACGCCGATCGCGATGGAGAAGGGGCTGCGGTTTGCCATCCGTGAGGGCGGCAGGACGGTGGGCGCCGGCACCATTTCGGAAATCCTCGAGTAGTCCAGAGGACGGATCCGACCGATCAGGGCGAGGCTTGTATGCGAGACATTATCACGCTGGAATGCACCCAGTGCAAAAGCAGGAACTATACGACCACAAAAAACAAGAAGACGACGACGGAGCGTTTGGAGCTCAAGAAGTTCTGCAACCGGTGCCGCGCCCATACGGTGCACAAAGAAACACGTTAGCGGCAGAGCGGCCGGCGGCGACAGGTGCAGGCCAGTAGCTCGAAATGGTAGAGCGGCGGTCTCCAAAACCGCATGTTGGGGGTTCGAGTCCCTCCTGGCCTGCCAAATTTCCTGACCCTCGCGCTGCGGCCCGCCGGCAGCGGCGCCCGCGGGTGTCGTGGAGTTTTCCATGATGGGATTTTTGCAGAAGATCAAAGACTTCTTCAAGAACATCATCGAGTTTCTGCGTGATACGCGCAAGGAGCTCAACAACGTTTCCTGGCCCGGCCGACGGGAGTTGATCTCCACTACCCTGGTGGTGATTGTGGCCGTGTTTTTTTTCGGCTTCTTTCTCTGGGCCGTGGATCTTGTGGTCAGCCCGACGATGAACTACGTCATCAGCCGGCTTTCGCGATAGCCCGAAGGGATGCTCGGATGGAAGGCGAAAAAAAGTGGTACATCATCCACACCTACTCCGGATACGAGCGCAAGGTGGCGGAAAGCCTCATGAACCGTATTCAGGCCTACGATCTGGGCGACTGCATAGGACAGATCCTCATCCCCACGGAAGATGTCGTGGAGATGAAGAGCGGCAGGAAGGTCGTGACCACCAAGCTGACCTTCCCCGGCTACATCCTCGTGGAAATGGACATGACCGACAAGGCCTGGCATGTCGTCCGGGGGACGCCGAAGGTGACCGGCTTCATCAGCACCGGCAAAAAGCCGACGCCCCTGACCGACGAGGAGATCAACGAGGTGGTCAACAGGGTATCCGTGACGGCGGAGCAGCCGAAGCCGAAGTTCACCTTCGATCGGGGCGATGCGGTCAAGATCATTGACGGGCCGTTCAAGGATTTCACGGGAGTGGTCGAGGATGTGAATCCCGACCGCAACACGCTCAAGGTCATGCTGACCATCCTCGGCAGGGCGACCCCGGTGGAGCTGGAATCCGAACAGGTGGAGAAGGCCTAGCATCAACGGCGCGCCGCCGGCCAGTCGAGCCGGCGGGCGGATTAGGGAGTATGCATGGCGAAAAAGATCATCGCAAACATCAAACTGCAGGTTTCGGCCGGGAAAGCGACACCGGCGCCGCCGGTCGGATCGGCTCTGGGCCCTCATGGCCTGAATATCATGGACTTTTGCAAGGCCTTCAACGCCAAGACCGCCAAGCAGGAGGGCCTGATCATTCCGGTGGTCGTGACGGTGTACAGCGACCGCACGTATTCGTTCGTCACCAAGACGCCGCCCGCGGCAGTGCTGCTCAAGAAGGCCGCCAATATCGCCAAGGGTTCGGGTGAGCCTAACAAGACAAAGGTCGGCAAGGTGACGTTAAAGCAGGTTCGGGAGATCGCCCTGGCCAAAATGCCCGACCTCAATGCCTCCTCCCCCGAGGCCGCCGTGAACATCATTCTGGGTACGGCGCGCAGCATGGGACTGGAGGTCGAAGGATAGTTGGCCGGCCCTGGCCCTGGATTCATGAGGTGTCTCAATGCCCAAAGCTGGAAAGAAATACACCAAGGCCGCCGCGGCCCGCGAACCGCGGCACTACTCTCTGGAAGAAGCGGTAGCCTTGCTCAAGAAGATCGCCTACGCCAAGTTCAACGAGACCGTCGAGGTCGTGCTGCGGCTGGGAGTAAATCCCAAGTACGCGGACCAGATGGTCCGGGGTACGGTGGTACTGCCCAACGGTCTGGGCAAGAGCAAGCGGGTGGTGGTGATAGCTTCCGGGGAGAAGGTTAAGGAAGCCCGTGACGCAGGAGCCGACGAGGTCGGCGGCGAGGACATTGTCGAACGCATCGCCGGCGGTTGGATGGATTTCGACGCCGCCATCGCCACGCCCGACATGATGCGCAGCGTCGGCAAGCTCGGCAAGGTGCTGGGCCCACGGGGCCTGATGCCGAACCCGAAAACCGGCACGGTCACGTTCGAGGTGGGCAAGGCAATCAAGGAAATCAAAGCCGGCAAAGTCGAATTCCGGGTCGACAAGACCGGCATTGTCCACGCGCCCTGCGGCAAAATCCAGTTCGACGAAAAGAGCCTCTATGAAAATGCCAAGGCGCTCATCGATGCCGTGGTGCGGGCCAAACCGCCCAGCAGCAAGGGCAAGTATGTGAAGAGCGTTTCCATCTCATCGACCATGAGCCCGGGCATCTGGATCGATGCGGCGGAGCTGGAGGCAAAGCCGTAAGCATCAGAGCGGCGCCCGGCCGGCGGCAGCCGCACAGCCCCTGCCGGAGGCTGCTTTTGGAAAGGTCTCGTGACGTTTATGAACAGAGCCGAAAAACAGCATATCGTGGAATCTCTCAGCGAGCAGCTGGGATCGGTCAATAACCTGTTTCTGATTGACTACCGCGGGCTGAAGGTCGTGGATGCAACGGAACTGCGCCGCCGGATACGTGAATTCGACGGCACGTATGTCGTGGTGAAGAATACCCTGGCGCTGCGCGCGGCCAAGGACCGCGGCCTGGGACAAATCGAATCGTATCTGCAGGGGCCGACCGCAGTGGCCTACCACCGGAGTGATGTTGTGGGGATGGCCAAACTTCTGACCGAGATCTCCAAGGCCTACCCGAACTTCCAGTTCAAGGCCGCTCTCATCGAAGGCAAGGTGGTGCCGCCGACCGAAATTCAGAAAATCGCCTCATTGCCGGCGCGCGAGGTGCTGTTGGGCAAGCTGGTATTTCTCCTCAAGGCGCCGATGCAGAGGCTGGCCAGTGTGCTCAAGGCTCCGGCCAGGGACCTTGCCCTGGTCCTGAAGCAGGTGAAGAAGTAAGGGCCCCGGTACAGTATCGCTATACATTTCTACCAATCCACAAGGGAGTATAAAAAAAGATGGCAATCACGAAGAACGACGTTTTGACATGGATCGATCAGGCTTCGATGCTGGAGATCTCGGAACTGGTGAAGAATCTCGAGGAGAAGTACGGCATCGTTGCCGCGGCCGCGATGCCGGTCGCCGTGGCGGGCGGTGCGGCAGGCGGCGGCGAGGCCAAGCCGGCCACAGAGGAGCAGACCGAGTTTTCCGTCGTCCTGGCCGCAGTCGGCGACAAGAAGATCAACGTGATCAAGGTCGTGCGCGAAGTGACCAACCTCGGTTTGAAGGAAGCCAAGGATCTGGTTGAGGGCGCGCCGAAGCCAATCAAGGAAGGCGTGCCCAAGGAAGAGGCCGAGGCTATCAAGAAGAAATTCGAGGAAGCCGGCGCCACCGTGGAGATTAAGTAGCCCCGGAGCGCTGCCGCTCCAGCGAGTGACGGGTAAAGAGTGATGAGTAATGAGTGATGAGTTCCGTTGCGCGGTATTTGTGCCATGGACTCCCCCACCCTTCACTCATAACTCATTACTCATCACTCATCACTGAGTACTCCAGTGCGAGGTTACCGTGCCGTGGAACATGGATAACAGACGGCAGAAATCGAACTCGCAACCCGCCGCCTTCACGTTCAGGACCGCAATGGGCAGAAGCATAGCGGCTGCCGGCGGCATCATGCTGCCCCGCGCCTTCGGATCGCGGGGCACCCCCGACACAGGATTGCCGGACCAACCAGTCTGCAGAGGTAAACTAACCGATGACCAATATCACGACCTCCAACGTCTATCGGGATCGCATGGATTTTGCCAAGATCCACACGAGCATCCCCATTCCGAATTTGATCGAGGTTCAGAGGAAGTCCTACCATCGCTTCCTGCAAATGGACGTCCTGCCCTCTGAACGGGAAGACGTAGGGCTCCAGGCGGTTTTCAATTCGGTCTTTCCGATCAATGATTTCCGCGGGACCTCCTCGCTGGAATTCGTCGAATACTCGATCGGCAACTGGCAATGCAAATGCGGCAACCTGAAAGGGCTGGACTACCTGCGCGCCAACTGCGTCGAGTGCGACAAGACGATCATCAACAGCCCCTACAACCCTGAAGGGGACACCTGCAAACATTGCGGCGCCCGCAATGAGATCGAAAACACGCGCTGCGAGTTCTGCGGCGGCGCCGTCGAGCTCAATGTGAAATACACCGTCGAAGAGTGCCAGGAACGGGGCATGACGTTCGCGGTGCCCCTCAAGGTCACGGTGCGCCTGGTCGTGTGGGACAAGGATACCGACACGGAAGGGCGCACGATCCGCGATATCAAGGAGCAGGAAGTCTACTTCGGCGACATCCCGCTCATGACCGAGAACGGCACTTTCATTATCAACGGCACCGAGCGGGTGATCGTGAGCCAGCTGCACCGCTCCCCGGGCGTCTTTTTCGAATCCAATCCCGGACGCTCCTTTATCCTGGCCAAGATCATTCCCTACCGCGGATCCTGGGTCGAGTTCGAATATGATCAGAAGAATGTGCTGTACGTCCGGATCGACCGCAAGCGCAAGTTCCTGGCCACGACTTTCGTGCGCGCTCTTGGATTGAGCAACGACGCCGAAATCCTGCGCGCCTTCTATCAGCCGGTCAAGATCCGCTGGGAGGGGAAGAGTCTGTACCGCAGCCTGGGGCACGATCTCATCGGCTCGAAGGCAACGGAGGAGATTCGGGACGCCGCGGGCAAGTCGGTGATGGTAGGCCGCGGCCGGAAAATCACCGCCGGGCTGTATAACCAGATGGCCAAGGGCGGAGTGGCCGAAATCAAAGTGGATCTGGAAGGGCTCGAAGGAGCGCTTTCCCTCTGTGAGGTGATCAACACCGACACGGGCGAGATCCTGCTGGAGCCCAACTCGGAAGTGACCTCCCAGACCATCAACAACCTGAGCGAAGCGGGCATCGACTCGGTGGAAGTGTTCTTCCCTGACAAAGAAGACGCCGGGGTCACCATGTCCCAGACCCTGAAGAAGGATCACATTAAGGCGCAGCCGGACGCCCTGATTGAGATCTACCGCAAGCAGCGCCCCGGCGATCCCCCCACGCTGGAGACGGCCACCGCCCTCTTCGAGGGCATGTTCTACGACCCGCGCAAGTACGATTTCTCCAAGGTCGGGCGGCTGAAGTTCAACATCAAACTCGGCCTAAACACACCCCTCGAACAGCGCACGCTGACCGCGGAGGACTTTTACGCCGTGATCCGCTATGCGCTGAAACTCCCGAAAAACGTCGGCACCGTGGACGACATCGACCACCTCGGCAACCGGCGCGTGCGTGCCGTCGGCGAACTGCTGGAAAACCAGTTCAGGATCGGCCTGGTGCGCATGGAGCGGGCCATCAAAGAGAAGATGTCCGTGCACCAGGAAATGACGACGGCCATGCCGCACGACCTGATCAATGCCAAGCCGGTCATGGCTTCGATCCGGGAGTTTTTCGGCAGCAGCCAGCTTTCCCAGTTCATGGATCAGACCAACCCGCTGTCGGAGATCACCCACAAGCGGCGCCTGTCGGCTCTTGGACCCGGAGGCTTGAGCCGTGAACGGGCCGGGTTTGAAGTGCGCGACGTCCACCCGACTCACTACGGACGCATCTGCCCGATCGAAACGCCCGAAGGGCCGAACATCGGCTTGATCTCTTCGCTGAGCTGCTACGCCCGCATCAACGATTATGGCTTCATCGAATCGCCCTACCGCAAGGTGAAGAGCGGCCGGGTGCTCGATTTTGTCCACATCGTCTTCCCGGGCGACACCCATTACAAAGTGGGGGAGCAGGTGGAACGCGACCTGGTGGAAAAAGAAAACCGCCGCGCGGAGGGTGCCGGCCGGCGGCCCGCGCAGTTTGAGCCCTTCTCCTTCTATCAAACGGCATGGGAGGCGGAAGAGTACACGATCGCGCAGGCCAACGTCGAACTGGATGTGGACGGGCAAATCCTCCAGGAGCGCGTCAATGGGCGGATTGCCGGCAACTTCGTCCTGGCCCAGCGCGATCAGGTGCAGTACATCGACGTCTCCCCCAAACAGCTGGTGAGCGTCGCGGCGAGCCTGATCCCGTTCCTGGAGCACGACGATGCCAACCGCGCATTGATGGGATCCAACATGCAGCGGCAGGCCGTGCCCCTGCTGCGCGCCGAGGCCCCCTACATCGGGACCGGCATGGAGTACATCACCGCCAAGGACTCGGGGGCGGTGGTCATATGCAAGCGGACCGGCATCGTCGACAGCGTGGACGCCACGCGCATCATCGTGCGCGTGGAGGGGGAGAGCAAGAACGGCAAGAACGCCCGCGACGCCGGCGTGGACATCTATAGTCTGACCAAGTTCAAGCGTTCCAACCAGAACACTTGTATCAACCAGGTGCCGCTCGTCCGCCGGGACGACCGGGTGGTCCGGGGACAGGTGCTGGCGGACGGTCCGTGCACGGACAAGGGCGAGCTGGCGCTCGGCCGCAATGTGCTCGCGGCCTTCATGCCCTGGCGCGGCTACAACTTCGAAGACGCCATTCTGGTCAGCGAGAAGCTGGTCAAAGAGGACAGCTACACGTCCATCCACATCGAGGAGCTCGAAATCGAGGCGCGCGACACGAAGCTGGGTCCGGAGGAGATCACCCGGGATATTCCCAACGTGAGCGACGCGTCGCTCCGTGATCTTGACGAGAGCGGCATCATCCGCATCGGCGCCAAGGTGCGGCCGGGCGACGTCCTGGTCGGCAAGGTCACCCCCAAGGGGGAAACCCAGCTGTCGCCGGAAGAGAAGCTGCTGCGCGCCATCTTCGGGGAAAAGGCCGGCGAGGTGCGCGACGCCTCCCTGGTGACGCCTCCGGGGATCGAGGGGACGGTGGTCGACGTCAAGATTTTCTCCCGCAAGGGCGTGCCCAAGGACGAACGCGCCAAGGCCATCGAAGCCGAACAGGTCGAGAAGATGGAAAAGGATCTCAATGATGAGATCCGCATCATCAAGGAGGAGCGCAATAAACAGCTCGTGGATCAGCTCGCGGGAGAAACCCTGCTGGAGGATATCTCCAGCCGCTCCGGCGAGGTCGTGTTGCGGGCCAAGACCAAGCTCACCCGTTCCATGCTGCTTGGCCTGAGCACGACGGAACTGAACAAGATCAAGAACGACTTCAAGGCTGAGAAGGAAGGCAAGGTTTACGAAGGCATCAAACGCCTGGAAGAGAAGACCGACAAGCAGATACAGATCCTCAAGACTCTCCACGAGGAGCAGCTGGCCAAGCTGCGCCGGGGAGACGAACTGCCGCCCGGCGTGATCAAGATGGTCAAGGTGTATGTGGCCATGAAACGCAAGCTGTCCGTCGGGGACAAAATGGCGGGTCGCCACGGCAACAAGGGTGTGATCGCCCGCATCCTCCCCGAGGAGGATATGCCGTACCTGCCCGACGGCACCCCGGTCGAGATCGTGCTCAACCCGCTCGGCGTGCCGTCCCGCATGAACGTGGGGCAGATCCTGGAGACCCACCTCGGCTGGGCCGCAAGATCGCTCGGCCTTTACTTTTCCACGCCGGTATTCGACGGCGCCTCCGAATCGGAGATCAAGGAGATGCTCCGGCGCGCGGGCCTGCCGGAAAGCGGCAAGATCGACCTGTATGACGGCATGCTGGGGGAGAAGTTCGATCAGAAGGTCACCGTCGGCTATATCTACATGCTGAAACTCTCGCACCTGGTGGATGACAAGATCCATGCACGCAGCATCGGGCCTTACTCTCTCATTACCCAGCAGCCCCTGGGCGGCAAGGCCCAGTTCGGCGGACAGCGGTTCGGAGAGATGGAAGTCTGGGCGCTGGAAGCTTACGGCGCCGCGAACATCCTGCAGGAGCTGCTGACCGCCAAGTCCGACGACATCCAGGGGAGGACCAAGATCTACGAGGCGATCGTCAAGGGAGAATCCCATTTCACGCCGGGCATTCCGGAATCGTTCAACGTGCTGATCCGCGAGTTGCAGAGCCTGTGCCTGGATGTGGAACTGATCCAGCGGCAGAAGGCCCGGCGCCCCGAAACCGAATAATCCGATCTCTGACCTCGGACCTCCGACCAGTCGGAGGTCGGAAGACGGAGGTCGGAGGTCATTAAATGGGCACAAAAAACGAAGCATCTGAATCAAACCTCTATGATTAGGGGGGAGCCCCATTGAGAAGTTTCAAAGACGCCATCGAGAAGTCAGATCTGAGCAACGATTTTGACAGTATTCGGATCAGTCTGGCCTCGCCGGAGAAGATCCGGGCCTGGTCACACGGGGAAGTCACCAAGCCGGAGACCATCAATTATCGGACTTTCAAGCCCGAGAGGGATGGCCTGTTCTGCGCGCGTATCTTCGGCCCGGTGACCGACTGGGAATGCCTGTGCGGCAAGTACAAGCGCATGAAATACCGGGGAGTTACCTGCGACAAATGCGGCGTGGAAGTCACCCTGTCCAAAGTGCGGCGTGAACGCCTGGGTCACATCGAGCTGGCCTCTCCCTGTTCGCACGTCTGGTTTTTCAAGGGGCTGCCGAGCCGCATAGGCCACCTGCTCGACATCAGCCTCCGGGACCTGGAGCGGGTGCTCTACTTCGAGGCCTATGTAGTGATCGATCCGGGCGAGGCCCCGCTCAAGATCAAGGAGCTGCTCACGGAAGAGAAGTACCGGGCCACGATGCAGGAATTCGCCGGCAGGTTCCGCGCCATGATGGGCGCAGAAGCCATCAAGGAACTCCTCCGACAGGTGGATGTCGAGGAGCTCGCCGACGAGCTGCGCGCCGCCATGAAAACGGAAACATCCCAGCTGAAGCGTATCAAGTACGCCAAGCGGTTGAAAGTGGTGGATGCCTTCCGCAAATCGGGCAACAAGCCCGAATGGATGATTCTCGACGTCATTCCGGTGATTCCACCGGAGCTGCGCCCGCTGGTGCCGCTCGACGGCGGCAGGTTTGCCACTTCGGATTTGAACGATCTGTACCGGCGGGTCATCAATCGCAACAACCGCCTGAAAAAGCTCATGGAGCTGCGCGCTCCCGAAGTGATCATCCGCAATGAGAAACGGATGCTGCAGGAAGCGGTCGACGCCATGTTCGACAACGGCCGCCGGGGGCGAGTGCTGCGCGGCGCCAACAACCGGCCGCTCAAATCGCTGAGCGACACGCTGAAGGGCAAGTCCGGCCGTTTCCGCCAGAACCTGCTGGGCAAACGCGTCGATTATTCCGGCCGCTCGGTGATCGTGGTCGGCCCCGAGTTGAAGCTGCACCAGTGCGGGCTGCCGAAAAAGATGGCCCTGGAGCTGTTCAAACCGTTCATTTACAACCGGCTGGAAAAGCAGCAGCACGCCGCCACCATCAAGGGCGCCAAGGAGATGGTGGAACGCCAGGAAGCGGTCGTGTGGGATATCCTGGAAGAGGTCATCCAGGATCATCCGGTGCTGCTCAACCGCGCGCCGACGCTGCACCGCCTCGGCATCCAGGCGTTTGAACCCGTCCTGGTCGAGGGCAAAGCCATCAAGATCCCGCCGCTGGTATGTACCGCCTTCAACGCGGACTTCGACGGCGACCAGATGGCGGTTCATATACCGCTGTCTCCGGAAGCGCAGATCGAAGCGTCGGTCCTGATGCTGAGCACGCAGAATGTTCTCTCCCCTGCCAACGGCCAGCCGATTGCCATCCCGAGCCAGGATATCGTGCTGGGCTGCTACTACCTGACCAAAGCCAAGCGCGGCACCAAGGGGGAAGGGCGCATCTTCGGTTCCTACGATGAAGCCATGTTCGCCCTCGACAACAGCATGGTGGAGCGGCTCACGCCGATACGCTATCGCTTCACCGGGCTGCTGATGGACCTCACGACCCAGTACGACGACCAGGGCGTCATGCGCGCTGACGTGCGCGAGGTGACCAACGAATTCATCAACACGACGATCGGCAGGCTGATTTTCAACTCGATCCTGCCGAAGGGCATGCCCTTCATCAACGGCCTGATGAAGAGGAAGGGCCTGCAGCAGCTGGTCAACTACTGCTACCTGAATTTCGGCCTCGAGATCACCGTCGACATGCTCGACGATCTGAAGGATCTGGGCTTCCTGCACGCCACCAAGGCCGGCATTTCAATCGGCATCGAAGACCTGATCGTCCCCGACAATAAGACCGATCTGGTCGATGCCGCCGCCGCCAGCGTCATCGAAGTGGAGAAACAGTACCAGGACGGCGCCATCACCGACGGGGAGCGCTACAACAAGATCATCGACATCTGGTCCGACGTGACGGAGAAGGTCTCCGACGAGATGTTCCACAAGATGGCGCAGCAGGATGAGAGCGGCGATGAGTTCAATCCGATCTTCATCATGGCGGACTCCGGCGCCCGCGGCAGCAAGCAGCAGATCCGCCAGCTGGCCGGCATGCGCGGCCTGATGGCGAAGCCGTCGGGCGAAATCATCGAAACCCCGATCACCGCGAACTTCCGCGAAGGGCTGACCGTGCTGCAGTACTTCATCTCCACGCATGGGGCCCGCAAGGGGCTGGCCGATACGGCGCTCAAGACGGCGGATTCCGGTTACCTGACGCGACGGCTCGTGGATGTGGCTCAGGACGTCATCATTTCCCTCGATGACTGCGAGACGCTGGATGGCATCTACGTCACCTCCATCATCGAGGGGGGCGAGATCATCGAACCGCTGCGCGACCGCATCGTGGGGCGCGTGTCGCTCGAAAACGTGAAGGATCCGCTGACCGGCGAACAGGTGGTCGGCGTCAACCAGGAGATCACCGAAACCCTGGCCGGCGAAATCCAGGCGGCCGGCATCGAGAAGGTGAAGATCCGTTCCGTGCTCACCTGCAAGGCCAAGCGGGGCGTGTGCGTCAAGTGCTACGGCCGCAATCTGGCCACCGGAAACCTGGTCGACATGGGCGAGGCCGTCGGTGTCATCGCCGCACAGTCGATCGGCGAGCCCGGCACCCAGCTCACCATGAGGACCTTCCACATCGGCGGCACCGCGAGCCGGACTCATGAACAGTCGACCGAGGAAGCCAAAAACGACGGCATCGTCAAACTGCTCAATATCCAGTATGTGACGAATCGTGATCAGAACCTTGTGGTCATGAACCGGAACGGAACGCTGATCATCGCCGACGAAGCCGGACGCGAAAAAGAGCGCTACTCCATCGCCTACGGCGCCGTGCTCAAGGTGAAGGAAGGCCAGAAGATCAAACCCGGCCAGGTGCTGGTGGAATGGGATCCGTACTCTTTCGCGATTCTGACCGAATTCGGCGGCACCATCTCCTTCAAGGACATCCTCGACGGCCTGACCGTCAAGGAGGAGCGCGACGAGAACACCGGCCTGGTGCGCCAGGTCATCACCGAGTCGCCGGACGAGAAGTTCCAGCCGCAAATCGTCATCAAAAACGAGAAGGGGAAGGTGGTCAAAAGCTACCTGCTGCCTTCCAAGGCCCACCTCTGGGTTTCGGACAACGATGAGGTGTTTCCCGGCAGCGTGCTGGCCAAGATCCCGCGCGAAACCCGTAAGACCAAGGACATCACCGGCGGCCTGCCGCGCATCGTGGAGCTCTTCGAGGCTCGCAAGCCCAAGGAAACCGCGGTGATCACCGAGATCGACGGCTTCGTCAAGTACGGCGGCCTGGTCCGCGGGCAGCGCAAAATCGAAGTGCACAACGAGAGCGGCATGATGAAAGAATACCTGCTGCCCCGCGGCGTGCACATCAATGTGCAGGAGGGCGAATACGTCCGGGCCGGCGAGGCCCTGATGGATGGCCCCCGGAACCCCCATGACATCCTGCGGGTGCTGGGTGAAAAGGAACTGCAGAGCTACCTGGTCAACGAAATCCAGGAGGTCTACCGGCTGCAGGGCGTCAACATCAATGACAAACACATCGAAACGATCGTGCGGCAGATGATGCGCTGGATCAAGGTCGAGGACGTCGGCGACACCGAATTCCTGCTCGATGAGCAGGTGGACAAATTCCGCTTCTACGAGGAGAACGAACGGGTGGAATCCGCCGGCGGCCAGCCGGCCAAAGGCCGCCCGCTGCTCCTCGGCATCACCAAGGCCTCGCTTTCGACCGACAGCTTCATTTCCGCGGCCTCCTTCCAGGAGACCACGCGCGTTCTGACGGAAGCCGCGATCAGCGGCAAGGTCGACTACCTGCGGGGGCTCAAGGAGAACGTCATCATGGGACGGCTCATCCCCGCCGGCACGGGCATGGAGTTCTACCGCAACGTCCGCCTCACGGAGGAGATCGTTCCGGAGGAAGTCGTCGAGCAGGAGCCCGATCTGGAAGTCGATCTCCTGTCAGGCGGCGTCGGACTGGATGCCCTCAAGGGGAAGAAGATCGACCTCGGCTAGCGCGCCGACGCGGAGGCTTTTCCCCGCAGCGGCGCACCAGGCCCATAAACAAGAAAAGGCGAGGATGCATCCTCGCCTTTTCTCTTTGCCGGAATCGCGCACCTGATGCGTGTTGTCACGCAGGTCCGCGAAGCGAGCGTTTACTTCTTGATGCCGATGCCGTCGCCGGCCGCCATGTTGCCCGGATCCTCCGTCGCCGGTGCAACGAATCCCTGATAGCGGACTACCTGATCCACGCCGATGCCATAGGTGTATCGTGCCGCGCCCGCCACCGGGGTTGCCATGATACCGAAGCCGTCCGGAACAGCGGTAGGAACGCCGGCGGGGACGCCGACCACAGCCTGATCCTCTGAGTAAACGTAGCCGTTAAATCCCGTGGCGTTGGTGAACCGGTTGTCCAGGAAGCTGCCTGCCACCAGATCGGCGAAGGCGGCATACATCTGGTTGTTCACCGAGGCAAATGCGACCTGCGCGGACCCTACCGTGCGGCAGCCCTCGATGCCACCCGACTCATTGGCCGCCATCCGTGACGTCAGCAGGCTGGGCACCGCGATCGCAGCGATGATGGCGATGATGGCCACAACAATCAGCAACTCGACAAGCGAAAAGCCCTGTTCATTCTTCATCTGTTCTTATCTCCTCTCCAGTGGGTGTGAGTGCGTTCACTGGTTTCTACAGCAATAGCCATGCCAGTGGATCGCAGCACACGAACGTTCCGATAAGTGCAATGAGCACAATCAGATGGCGGAGCATGGCCGGACAGGGACCCATGCCGCAGGCCGCCGAAGTGATGATTCCCATCACTCGCGCAATGCTGAAAAACATCACGTGCAAATTGGTACCGCCATCACACCTACTAAGGGGAAGAGTGCGCGGTGAGCGAAAAAATCCTTTGCAGCGCGCGCCGGAAATCGGCTGCTCAGGAATGGCGGTAGGCGGCGGGATCGATGCCCAGGGTCTGGATGCGGTGCCGCAGCGAGGGCTTGGTCAACTTGAGCTGGAGCGCGGCCAGGGTCTGATTGCCGTCGCTGCGCGCCAGGGCCTGGCAGATGAGTTCCCGTTCGAGTTGCTCCAGGAAGGCCTCCAGGTCATACCCTTCCGCGGGAAGCGGAATCAGATTCCTCACCCCCGGAGGCGGCAGCTTGCGCACGGCATCGGGAAGGCGTTCCACCTGGATGGCCTCGCTGGTTTCGAGGGCGACGGCGCGCTCGATGGTGTTCTCGAGTTCACGCACATTGCCGGGCCAACGGTACGTTTCCAGGCAGCGCAGGGCCTCGCCGGAAATGCTGAAGATCTTCTTGCCGCTTTTTTCAGCGTACAGGTTCAGGAAATGGAAGGCCAGGAGATCGATGTCTTCGACACGGTCCCGCAGGGGCGGCAGGTTGATGGTGATGACGGCAATCCTGTAAAACAGGTCTTCGCGAAACTGGCCTTGTGAGATTGCGGTCTGCAGGTCGCGGTTGGTGGCGGCGATCACGCGCACGTCGACCGGCACCTCGTGAATGCCGCCGAGGGGCCGGAGTTTCCGCTCCTGCAGGACACGCAGGAGCTTCACCTGCATCGCGGGTGTCATGTCGCCGATCTCGTCAAGGAAGACGGATCCGCCGCCGGCGGTTTCGAGCAGTCCTTTTTTGCTGCCGTTCGCTCCGGTAAAGGCCCCCTTCATGTAGCCGAACAGCTCGCTTTCCAGCAGGGTTTCCGGGAAGGCGCCGCAATTGATCGACACGAACGGGCCGTCCTTTCTCGGGGAAGCCTCGTGGATGGCGCGGGCCACCAGTTCTTTTCCCGTGCCGCTCTCGCCGATGATCAGGACCGTGCTTTCGCCCACGGCCACGGTGCCGATGGTGCGGTAGACCTCGAGCATTTTCTGACTCTTGCCCACGAGCTGGCTCCGGTGAAGCGCCTGGAAGAGTTTCTGCCCCTGCCGTGCCTCCATGCCGGTCTGCGGCGCAGCGGGTTCGCGCTTCAGCGTTCTTTTTGCGAGGGACCGACGGACAATTTCCAGGAGTTCTTCCATCCTGAAAGGCTTGGTGAGGTAGTCGTACGCTCCGTGCTGCAAGGCTTCGATGGCGGTATCGGTGCTGGCATAGGCCGTAATGAGCACGAACACGGTATCCGGGGCCAGTTGCCTGGCCTCTTTCAGCAGCTCGACCCCCGACATGTCCGGCATGCGGATATCCGAGACCACGATATCGTACTCGTGCCGTTGCAGGAGGTCGAGAGCGGCTTGTGCGGAAGAGGCCTTGCTGACTTCCATCCCTTCGTCCCGCAGCGCGATCTCGAGGACCTCGATGATGTCGGGTTCGTCGTCGACGAGAAGAATGGATACCTGCGAATTCATACGCCTGCAACCGTCCCGGCCGGGATCATCGCGGCCTTTCTGAGGATTACACGTTCTTCAGCCATCTTTGTCCCGTGATCGGCTGCAGATGTCGCCCGGCCGGGACGCCGGGACATGCCTGAATCGCCTGCCGCTACCCGGGAGGAGGAAATGTCACGGTGACCCTGGTTCCACGCCCCCTCTCGCTGTCGAACTGTATCTTTCCCTGATGTTCTTCAACGATCTGGAAAACGATGCTGAGCCCCAGCCCGCTGCCGCCGGCAAAGCCGGGGTGGAACGGCTGGAACAGCTGGGCCTTCTCCGTTTCCTCCATGCCCCCGCCGGAATCCTGGAACACTACCTCCCCGCCGCGTCCGGCGGTCGCCCGGGCTGCGATGACCAGCAGTCCGCCTGCGGGCATGGCCCGCAGGGCATTCTGCGACAGATTCCAGAAGACCTGCTTTAGCTTATCGGCATCGCCGGCGATAGGAATCTGCGGATCTTCGAGGCGGAATTCCACGGAGTGTTTTTCGCGCACCTCGGGGGAGTTTGCCAGCAGGGTCACGGAATCGCCGAGCAGGGCTGCCAGATCCAGGGGTTTGCGGATGCAGCGCGACGGCCTGGCGAAGGTCAGGAAATCCTCCACAAACTTGTTCAGTCGGTCGCTTTCCCGGGTCATGATGTCGAGGAGCCGCTCGTCCGCTTCCGGGAGGTTCACGTGGGAGCGCAATATCTCCACGGAACCACGCATGGCCGCCAGCGGATTGCGGATCTCGTGGGCGATGCCGGCCGCCATCTGACCTACAGCGGCCAGCCTTTCCTTAAGCCGGACTTCCTCCTCCAGGTGCTTGATGTCGGTCAGGTCCTGGAAGGAGACGATGTAGCCGATCAGCTTCCGTTCGTGATCCAGCAGCGGCGAGATGCTGGAGCCGAGGAAGCGCCGGGTGCCGCTGGGCAAGACGATCCACTCCTCGTGACGCAGGGGTCGTGCGTCCTGGAACAGATCGGCGCTGTCCACCTTGCTCCACAGTCCCTCCCCGAGCACCGTGCGGATCGGGCAGCTGAGGGCCCGCGACCTGGGAGTCTCGGTGAGTTCCTGTGCGGTGCGGTTGAACAGTATGATGTTGCCGCTCAGATCGGTCGTGATCAGCCCGCTCCGTATGCTGCTGACGATGTGCTGGGTGAGTCTCTGCAGCCGTTCCAGGGAGTCGATCTTCTGTGCCAGTTCCAGCTGGATCACGCGCAGGCGCCGGGACAGGTCCGCTCCCAGGAACGCGATCGAGAAGAATCCGAGGGCGTGCAGAAAGATCCTGAAGGTCAGGGGGTTCAACTCCGCCGGCATATCCGCCAGGCTGATCCAGCCAAGGCGGCTGAAGGCGATGACGCCCGCGTGGAGAATCGTGCTGAGCGCCGCGCCCGCCAGGGCGCCGTTCCTTCCCAGGGTCAGGCCGCAGTATATGATGATCAGCAGGTAGAAGGAGACAAACGGGCTCTCGCTGCCGCGCGTAAGGGCGACCAGCACCGTGGTGGTGCTCAAGTCGACCGCGATCTGCAGGTACAGCTGCAGCGCCGGCCAGCGTCCGATCCACCAGAAGGCAAGATAGCCGATTGCCATCGTGACTGAGAAGGTATTGAAGAGCGGGAGAAAAGGGAGCGGGCCGAGCCGGTCGGGCAGGAAGCCCAGCGGCTGCGCGAGATTCAGGCCGAGCAACAGGATCGCGACACGTACTGCGATCAGCCAGGGAAGGCGCTTGCCCAGGTCGCCGGCCTGTCCGCGCCGCAGACCGCGGCTTCCGGCATCCACGGATGGGGCCGGTTGCAGGATCGACGGGCCAAAAGCAAATGTCTCAGCCACCTTGGAACTCAAGCGAACACTCCACCAGGCTGCCGCACTCACGCAGCTCGCACTTTGTCGTCGAACGCCGATCACGAAGCAAGGCACGAGCCTGTCCGCCCGCCTGCCGGACCCGGCCGAGGACACTCGTGCATGCGTGCCGGAAATCTTTTTAGCCGCCGGACAGTGTCTGGATGAGCTTGAACAGCGGCATGTACATGGAGATCACGATACCGCCCACGACGACGCCGAGCACGACCATCAGGAAGGGTTCGAGTATCGTGAGCATGTTGGCCACGATGACATCCACTTCCTCTTCGTAGTAGTCGGCGATCCTGACCAGCATGGCGTCCAGTTCGCCGGTTGTCTCCCCCACGGCCACCATCTGGGTGACCATCGCGGGGAAGAAACTCGACTGTTTCATCGGTTCGGCAATGGTCTTGCCCTCCTCGATCGAGCGGCGGATCTGGTATACCGTATCCTCCAGGATGGCGTTGCCGGCGGTTCGTGCCGTAATGTCCAGGCCCTCCAGGATGGCCACGCCGCTCGCGAGCAGGGTGGCGAGGGTGCGTGTGAAACGGGCTATGGCGATCTTGCGGAACACTTCGCCCACAATTGGCAGGCGCAACAGCAGCCGGTCGATGGTGTGCCGGCCCTTGTCGGTCGCGTAGTAGGAGCGCAGCCCGAAGACCCCGGCCACGAGAGCCGCCGCGATGAAGATGATGTAGCTCTCGAGAATGTTGGATGCGGCGATCACGATGCGCGTCGGCAGGGGCAGTTGCACACCGAAGCCTTCGAACAGGGTACGGAAGACCGGCACGACCTTCCACAGGATGATGGAGACCACGGCCACGGCGATGCTCAGGATCACGGCCGGGTAGATGAGCGCCGATCGCAGGGCCCTCTTGAGTTTGACGATCTTCTCGATGAACACCGACAGGCGCTGGAGGATGGTATCGAGGATACCTCCGGTCTCGCCGGCGGCAATCATGTTGGTGTAGAGCTGATCGAACACCTTGGGGTGCCTGGCCATCGCATCCGAGAGGGTGCCGCCGGCTTCGACGTCCGCGCGCACCTGCGCCAGGATCATTTTGAAGGCCAGGTTGGGGTGCTGCGCCCCCATGGCTTCCAGGCACTGCACCAGCGGCAGCCCGGCGTCGATCATGACGGAAAACTGCCGGGTGAAAATGGCCACCTCGGACTTCGAGACGCTCCTGCGGAAAGAGAAGAGCGTCTTCCTATCGCGCTTTTCCTGAATCGATATGGGCGCGACCTGCTCGCGGCGCAAGACGGCCGCGAGCGCCTGCGGGTTCGCCGAGAATCTCTCACCGCTGATATTTTCATTGGTGCGGATGTTGCGGCCACGGAATGTATAGACTGGCATGGTAAGGCCTTTCCGGACTAGCGATGAGCGCTTCCCACGGGTTCAGGACGGCGTAGATGCGGCGCCGCCCCCTGAGTTGCGGGCGCGTTCAATCCTACCCCGCGACGAATCAGTTCCTGCAGTTCATCTATGTTGGAGGACTTGGCGAGCGCATCCTCCTCGGCTATCTGTCGGGTGAGCACCAGATGGGCCAGAGACTGGTTGAAGGTCTGCATCTCATGCTTTTCCTGCCCGGTCTGCATGGAGCTATAGATCTGATGCACCTTGTCTTCGCGTATCAGATTCCGTATGGCGGAGTTCGGGATCATGATCTCCATGGCCATGGCGCGCCCGCTGCCGTTGGCGCGCGGGATGAGGGACTGGCAGAGAATGCCTTCCAGCACCAGACTGAGCTGCGCGCGGATCTGCGGCTGCTGGTTGGCCGGGAAGATGTCCACGATGCGGTTAATGGTGGAGGCGGCGCTGTTCGTGTGCAGCGTGGCCAGCGTCAGGTGGCCCGTTTCGGCGATGCGCAGGGCCGACTCCACGGTTTCCAGGTCGCGCATTTCGCCGATGAGCACCACGTCGGGGTCCTCGCGCAAGGCGACACGCAGCGCATCCGAGAAGGAGTGGGTGTCGTTGTTGACCTCCCGCTGGTTCACGATGCAGCACTTGTGCGAGTGCAGGAATTCGATCGGGTCCTCGATGGTAAGGATGTGCTCATAGCGCTCCCGGTTGATCTTGTCGATCATCGCCGCCAGTGTCGTCGACTTGCCGCAACCGGTCGGCCCGGTGACCAGGATCAGGCCGCGCGGTTTGCCGCACAGCCTTTGCACGACAGGGGGGAGGCCGAGGGCTTCGAAACTCCGGATCTCGAAAGGGATCACGCGGAAGACCGCCGCCACCGCCCCACGCTGGGTGAAGACGTTGGCGCGGAAACGGCAAAGGTCCTTGATGCCGAAGGAGAAGTCGATTTCCCACTTTTCCTCATAAGCGTGCTTCTGGGTGTCCGTCATGACGCTGTAGGACAGGCGTTTCGTGTCCGCCGGCGTAAGCGGCGGCAACTCCATCGGGTGCAGCTTGCCGTCGACGCGCATTTGCGGCGGTGTTCCGATTGTCAGATGCAGGTCCGATGCGCCGGACTGCAAGGCCTTGTGCAGCATCTCCGCTAACGTAACCATGGATTCCCCTCGTGCCTCAGTTGAGCACCGTTTCGCGCAGCACCTCGTCCAGGGTGGTGATGCCGGCCCTGATCTTGTTGAGCCCGCTCTGCCGCAAAGCGACCATGCCTTCATCGACCGCCTTGCGCTTGATCTCACGCGCCGAGGCGCCGACCAGGATGAGTTCCTGGATCTCCTCGGAGACCTCCATCACCTCGTACAGACCGATGCGGCCCTTGTACCCGGTCCCGTTGCAGGTCTTGCATCCCTCGCCCCGGAAGGTCGTGATGTTTTTCGCATCCTCCTGGCTGAAGCCGATGTTGATCATGGTCTGGATCGGGGTCTTGACCTCGGTCCGGCAATCGTGGCAGATCTTGCGGATCAGCCGCTGGGCACAGATCATGTGCACGGACGTGGCCACGAGAAACGGCTCGATCCCCATATTCAGCAGGCGAGAAATCGTGGACGGGGCATCGTTGGTGTGGACCGTGGAAAGGACCAGATGCCCCGTGAGGGCCGCCTTGATGGCGATTTCCGTCGTTTCGAAATCGCGGATCTCTCCGACCAGGATGATGTTCGGGTCCTGCCGGAGGAAGGAGCGCAACGCCGCCGCAAAGGTCAAGCCGATCTGTTCCTTGATCTGCACCTGGTTGATGCCGCGGAAATTGTATTCCACCGGATCCTCGGCGGTAATGATGTTGGTCTCCGGAGTGTTCAGACGGTTCAGGGCTGCATACAACGTTGAGGTCTTGCCGCTCCCCGTGGGCCCGGTCACCAGCACCATGCCGTAGGGCTTCAGGATCGCGGCCTCCACGCGCTTCAGCGGCCCCTCCTCGAATCCCAGCTTGCTCATGTCCATCGGCAGGTTGTCGCGGTCCAGGATGCGCAGGACGATCTTTTCCCCGAACAGGGTCGGCAGCGTCGATACACGGCAGTCGATCTCCTTCTTGCGGGAATTGAACGTGGTGCGGATCTTGATGCGCCCGTCCTGCGGCAGCCGCCGCTCGGCAATGTCCATCTTGGACATGATCTTGATGCGCGAGGTAATGGCATCCTTGAGGCGCAGGGGCGGATTCATGATGTTGTACAGAATGCCGTCGATACGGAACCGGATGCGGAAATCCTTCTCATAAGGCTCCAGGTGGATGTCGCTGGCACCCTTCTTCAGGGACTCCGACAGGATCAGGTTCACAAGCTTGATGATCGGGGCTTCCTCGGTCGAGCGCTGCAGCTCGTCAATGGATACTTTTTCCTCGCTCTCGGTTTCGGCCTCGAGATCGAGTTCGAAGCTCTCTCTGTCGGTCTGCGCGATCTCGTCGTACACCTTTTTCAGTTCGATCGCGTGCGGCGTTCCGTAGTATTTGTCCAACGCCTCCAGGATGGAGGCTTCCGTGGCGACCACGGGTTCGACGTTGAATCCCGTCATGAACTTGATGTCGTCCATGGCGAAAACATTCGTCGGATCGGCGGTCGCAATGGTGAGCGTGCTCCCCACCCGGCTGAGCGGTACGATCATGTACTTCTGCGCCGTCTCCACCGGAATCAGCTTGATCACGGCCGCATCGATTTCAAAATAGGCAAGGTTGATCGAGGGGACGCCGTACTGCCGGCTGAGCACGGAGGTAATGTCGTCGTCCTGAACATACCCCAGGTTGATCATGATCGATCCGAGCCGGCCGCCATGCTGGCGCTGGTGCTTGAGAGCCGCATCCAGCTGCTCAGCCGTGATCAGGTTCTCCTTGACGAGGAGTTCGCCGATTTGTGATGGCATAACTAGGACACTCGATGCCAGAGAATGTCAATTCCAGCGGTTACGGACAGCAGCACGCTGATCCACCCGTTGATGGTAAAGAAAGCCGCATTGACGCGAGTGAGGTCTGACGGTCTGACCAGACTGTGCTCGTATGCCAACAGAATGGCAACCATGCCGAGCCCCGCAAGGCTCAGCCATCCCAATCCTGCCCGCAAGAATAAAACCGCCAGCAGGATGACCATGCCGGCATGCAGCAACGCCGAGATCCAGAGGGCCCCTGCAAGCCCGAAACGACTCGGTATGGAATGCAGATGTTCCCGATCGTCGAAAACGACATCCTGGCAGGCGTAGATGATGTCAAACCCCGCCGTCCAGAGGATCACGGCCAGACCAAGCAGGAGCGGAACCGCCGATATGCTTCCCTGGACAGCCACCCACGCTCCAACCGGGGCGCACGACAGTGACAGCCCAAGAAAAAAATGCGTTCCCCACGTGAATCTCTTCGTGTAGGAGTACAGGAAAATAATCGCCAGGGCCACCGGGCTCAATTGCAGCGCTAACGGGTTGAGCATGCCGGCTGCGAGCACGAAAACCGCCGAGGAAATGATAATGAAAAATGCGACGAAACCCCTGGTGAGCTGCTTCTGAGGCAGCGCCCGCATGACGGTCCGCGGGTTCTTCGCATCAAAAGGGAGATCCACGAGCCGGTTAAAAGCCATGGCCGCGCTTCGGGCACCGACCATCGCCAGCAGAATCCACCCGATTTGAGCCAGGCTCGGCAGACCGTTGGCAGCGAACAGAGCCCCCAGAAGCGCGAACGGCAGCGCGAAAATCGTGTGTTCGATCTTGATCATTTCCAGCGTGGTTTTCAGTTTTTGCAACAAGGAATTACCCTGCAGGCAGTCCACCTGTAAACCATCGTCGGGGCATGCCCTGAGATTTCATCCCGCCGTGCCTGCACCCCTCCGGCCATCAGGAAGAGTCCCGACACCTGTGCATATTTATCGGCAGAAAAGCACCGCGGATGAAGAGTTTTTGAATGGCCGTCGACCGCGTGATCAGACATTTCAATATGTACAACCTGCTGAAAATGAAAAGCTTCTGGATTTCATCCCAGAATAATGCGCATTCCGGCAACCGGCAGCTGCCACTTGAACGCAGGCGGCCGCACCCATATTGTTTCGCGTGATGCAGGATTATTTCCACCAACCGCCGCATTTACGGCCAACCTCGGCCCGGCGAGGCCCGCCCGTTCACGGGGAACCGCTCGAAATCCCTATCTGGACACCCGTCGAGGAATTGGCAGCCGCCGCCCTGCATGCCGCGGCTCCGGGTCACAATTCATGGCCGTGCTTAATCCTTGCAAAGATGCGGAGCGTTCGCTAGCCTAATCTTCTTCCGCAACGCAGGAGCCAGGATATGCGGTCGCGCGGGTACGATCCGATCCGAATGGAGATCTTCAAGTCGTTGTATGCCTCGGCCGCCGAGGAAATGGGCGTGACGCTGCGCCGCACGGCATTTTCTCCCAACATCAAGGAGCGGCGGGACTATTCCTGTGCGGTGTTCGACGCCTGCGGGCAGCTGGTGGCGCAAGGCGACCACCTGCCTGTGCACCTCGGCTCGATGCCGATGTCGGTGCGCGCTGCCATTCAGGCGGTCGATATGGAGCCGGGCGACATTGTCATGCTCAACGACCCCTTCGAAGGGGGAACCCACCTGCCGGACATCACCCTCGTCAGTCCGGTCTTTGCGGGAGCCGGCCTGAAGCGCAGGCTGCTCTTTTATGTAGCCAACCGCGCTCATCATTCCGATGTCGGCGGCATGACGCCGGGATCGATGCCGTTGAGCACCGAGATCTTCCAGGAAGGAATCAGGATTCCCCCGATCAGGCTTTTTGCCGGCGGCAGACGTTCCGAGGAGACGTTCCGCCTGCTGTTGGCCAATGTCCGGACTCCCCGGGAGCGCGAGGGTGACATCACGGCGCAGATCGCGGCCAACCGCACGGGGGAGAAATGCCTGTTGCACATCGTCCATCGGTACGGCGCGCGCGAGGCCGCCGCCTATGCCGGCCACCTCCAGGATTATGCAGAAAGGATGGTTCGAGCCTTCCTCCGGCGCGTGCCGGAGGGAACGTATGCCGCGACGGATTGCCTCGACGATGACGGCATCCATGCCCGGGCCGTGAACCTGCGCGCACGCATCACCGTGCGGGATGGCACCCTTCACGTCGACTTCACGGGGACGGATCCCCAGGTTGCCGGCAGCATCAACGCCGTGCGGGCCATCACCGAAAGCGCCGTCTACTATGTCGTGCGCGCGCTGATTTCCGAATCGATCCCCGCCAGTT
>Ga0316620_10000208_pt1 | contig 23206 bp, 25 predicted proteins | sample OWC_Aug_M1_C1_D5_FD_207651 | JGI IMG/M metagenome (GOLD analysis project Ga0316620, IMG submission 207651) | Wetland soil microbial communities from Old Woman Creek delta, Ohio, United States - OWC_Aug_M1_C1_D5_B | ecosystem: Environmental > Terrestrial > Soil > Wetlands | place: USA: Ohio...
GACGGGTATGAACAGACCATTGAGGTGGCGCAGGCCGCCCAGACGGAGCGGGACCGCCTCCAGCAGCAATGCGAGGCGCTGCGCGAGGAGGCCCGGCACCTCCACGCGGAGCTCGGGCGGCTCCAGAAAGAGCGGACCGACACGGCCCACTGGGTCACCACCATGCTCCAGGAGGCGGCCGCGCGCTTCCCGATCACGCCCCCGCCCGCGTGAGCGGGGGCCAGCCACCCTGGCGAGCGGGCCGCCCGGCGCGCCGGCCAGCCGGGGAGAAGGTGGGTGAATGGTCCTGCTGTCTACTTCGCCGACGTTCTGGCTGCTCGTGGTCCTGTGGGCGACGGCCACGGCAGTGTTCCTGGCGAAATTGAGTAAGCGGCACCTGGTTGTCCTCGTCATCCTGCTGAGCCTGTTGTTGCTTGCGGCGCTGCTGCGCGAGCGAGGGCGTACCCCTGATACCACACCGACCGTCCGGCTCGTCTCCAGTGCTCAGGTCACGGTGCCGGGGTGAGCAACGCACCCGATCATCTGGGGGATCAGCCACATGAAGCGTTGTCTCGTCATCGTGTCGCGCGATGAGCCGGAGCTGTTCGAGCGGTTGATGTCCCTCTACGCCCAGGACGACTGGATCGAGGTCCTCCGCGATCGACGGCAGGGGGACCCCTGGACCGAGGCGGGCGGCACGCCCGACCGTCGGTCCCCACCTCGCCCCGATAGTGACCTTAAAGACCACGGCTTTATTGTCATCCCGCGACCTTAGGAGCCGTTACGAAATAACTTGTCCATTTTTTGGAATTTCGTTACGGCTCCTTATGCCGTTCCCGAATTTCTCTGGTCAACTTATTCTTATACAACGGCTTAGATCGTGTCGCGTTCCCGCTGACACGGTTGAAGGGCAAACACGCCTGAGCGTCGAGAGTGTCCTCGGCGCGCGTCGTGCTTGTGGAGTCACCGTGTCGGCCTCGCGCGTCGCTTCCACCTGCGTTCGTCGCCACCATCTTCCCCCTTGCACGCCTCGGATGTACTCCGCCTCGGTCAGAAGCAGGAGAGCCTTGGCCGCCGGCAGGGCAGTTAGACCGGGCGGGGTTTATCGGGTGGGGCACGCGGCGCTTTCATCGTGCACCCTATCAGTCCTGACCCGCCGCCCTTCGCGCACTACACATGAACCAGGCCGTGTCCCATGCGGTCGATGGGGGGAGGGCCGGAGGATGGGATCCCTTCTCGCCGGGGGCATGATCGGCGCCTGCATTGGCTTCTGTCTGGGGGTGCTCGCCGCGGCAATTCTCGCAACCTCCGATGAAGCGAAGCTCTCGGCGCCCGCGGTCTGTGCGTATCCGCACGGTGCGTGCCTGATGGCGCAAAAAAATGGGCAGCGCTTCTTGAGTGGCACCGGGACGGCTCGGAGACGGGGTGTCGGCGTCCCCGTGCGCTTCCCCAAGGGCTAGAAAATTAGGGTTGACACCGGGCCGCTCCGTTCGGCAGGCTCTAGTCGTCGGTGCCGTTGGTATTCCACGTGGTCATGTGGACGCGCTCGCACATGAAGGCCCTTGGTCGCATCGGCAAGCTTGTCCTCGCCCTCATCTTCGGTCTCAGCCTCCTCATCGCGACGGCGGACGACGCCGAGATCTCGTCCCTCGATCTCTACCACCCGGCGACCCTCCTGCAGCTCGTAACAGGCCGTGTTCGCGCCGTCCAAGCCTACGTGCGCGACTTTCGGGCGAGCGATTTCATCGCCGCCGCCACCGCTGGCTTCCGCGAGCGCATCCGCCGCGAGAGCGCGATCGAGTCTGCCCCGCCATACCCGCCGCCGACGAGTCGGTAACGTCATGCCTGCCTCCTCCGTGGACCCTCCGGTCGGACCTTGGCGCACGCGGGCCAGGGACGTTCTGTCCCGGCCGTCGGGTAACTATTAGCCAGAACATTTTTCCGCCAACACGGCTCCCCTCCAGAGGCACCAAAGCCCGCGCGCGAGAAAGGCCACGAATGGCGCGCGATTGGCATTGCCGCGTACGGGACTCGGGATTGGTGGGCGGACCAGGCATGCTTTGTGCTCTGGCCAACCCCGTCGCGTTGGTGGCGTGTGGGCTGCTTCCGTACGGGCATATCGAGGGAGAACCGCCATGCACCGTTACCGCATCATCATCTCGCGGGATCGGCCGGACCTGCTTGGCACGCTGGCCGTCCTCTACGGCCAGAAGGGCGAGGTCGAAATCCTGTTCGACCGGCGGCACGGCCAGCCGTGGCCCGGCCGCGGCGACCGACCGGACCGCCGCCGTGACCCTCAGCGGGAGCAGGTCCTGCGCGAGCGCGGCTTCCTGGTGATCCCGCGTCAGACATCCTCGGGCCGTCGCGCGGAGTTGACGGAGAGCGCAGCCCCGCATGCGCGTCGGGCCCTCCGACGCTCGAGGTGTGGCTCGGCTCGACGCTTCGACCTGGCCTCCGTCACAGACACCCGGCGGGACTGTCTGTGACGCGGCGACTCCGTGCGTCACGCGCGGGCCGTCCGCGTCGCCCGCAGCGCCCGGGGGAACACGGGAGGACGCGCGCATGCGCTACGTGATCCTCGCCTGCGTGGTGGCTCTCGCGGGTTCGCTCGATCTCGTCGTGCTCATCGCCGCGTCGGACGACTCGCTGGCCGCCTTCGAGCTCCACCACCCGGCCTTGCTCCTGCCCATCATCGCGGGCGGCGCGCGCAACCTCGCGAGCGCGGCGACCCAGCTGTTGCGAGAGCTCCTCGACGCGATCGCCGCGCCGTACCGCGAGCCCGGGCCCCACACCCGCCCGGCGGCGGTCCCGTTGCGGTAGTCGCCGCGGGGCCGCGCGGCGCACCGGAGGACCTACGCATGGAGTACGTGCTCCTCGCGAGCGGGATCGCCCTCGCCTTCGGCGTCCGAGTGATCTGCCTCATCGTGGAGTTGTGCGGCGCCTTGCCACGCCCGAGACACGTCGAGGCGAAACCCATACGGCCTCGCGAACTCCGCCCCGCTGGCAGTCAAGGCCGCGACACGCGGTCTTCTCGCCCCTGAGCGCGCCTGCGCCTCGCTCTGTGGCTACAAGGCCAACCCCTGGATGTGGAACCCCAGCGCCGATGCCACCACCAGGCGTCACTTTGGTCCGCCGACTTGCAGTCTACGCCACGATCCAGCGCCGCCCGGTATCCGGTAAACCGCCGATCCGCGTGCGGAAAACTCCTACATGAAAAATGGCGTTTGACCGATTCCCGCCCGCTCGTTCCTGCAGTAGAACCCGGCCTGGGTGCCACCACGCGCTGCGGCGGCGCCCAGGGGAGCGGTGCGGCGGAACGCACCCCCGCGTCAACCATCCCGGCGACCGGGAGGGCGGAGGAGGCCATGGAGACCATCGTCGCGTACACGGACCAGGAGTCACCGAGGAATCTGTACCCCCAGCGCATCGTCTCGCCCATCCGCTCGGGCCCCTGCTGCTTCACGGACATGGAAGCGGTCGGTGCACCCGAGGCGGACCGCCGCTGGGTCTTCCAGTACCGCCGCTGCACGACGTGCGGGTTCACGGTGCGGGTGATCCTGCGGGAGCTCCCGGATACCGCCTTGGTCGCCGAGCTCCGCACCCTCCTGGAGAACTCCTTCGTGCGCAACATCGGCGAGCTCGAGTAGACGGGCCGGGCGACGGCGCGGTGGGCGCGGCGGTCCACTCGCTCGGTGGAGGGCCCGAGACATGTGGCGGTGGCTCGTCATCATCGCGCGCGATCGGCCGGAGCTATGGGTGACCTGGGCTGCCTTCTATGGCGGCGCGGGGAGGATCGAGATCCTCTTCGATCGGCGGCAGGGCCACACGGGGGCCGGGTGGCGGAACGGGCCCGATCGCCGGGCGCGGCTGGATCGCGAGGCGGAGCTTCAGGCGCGCGGCTTTCTGGTGATTCCCCGGCCGGACCTCGTGGGTGCGTCCCGCTGAGGTGGAGGCTGCGACAATGAGGCGACCAGGCATGGGGGTGACCCATCCACGAGCGGCGCGGCGCGCGGGGATGCTCGTCCACGGCGCGCTGGTCGGCCTTGCGCTCTGGGTCGCCACCGCGGCACTCGCCGCAGACACGCCACTCGGTGACCGCGTGATCGATCACGTGACCACCCTCAAGGGGCGCACCACCATTCCCTCGAGCTACGCTCCGGTCGGACTCGCGTGGGTGGCGCAGTTGCCCACCCCGGAGATTCGGACCGCGGCCGACTTGGCGGCGGTCGCCGATGTCGAGAACCACGCCGTCGCCTTGCCCGGGTACGTGACCCGCATCCTTCCGGTCCCCGTCCGCCTGGGCGACCGGGGGACCACCCCCTGGGAATTGTACCTCCACCTGCGCGTGACTCCCCCGTCGGCCTGCGAGTACCACGACGACCCCCGCAATGTCGTGGCGGTCGTGACGCCCCCGTTCCAGCCGCCCCAGACGGAGTGGGACTTCGACGTGCTGGCGGAGCTGTGCCGGGTGCCCACCCGCGTCCGCGTCTCCGGTTGGCTCCTGTATGATCCCTTCAGTCGGCCGCAGGTCGGGCGCTCCCGAGTGTCTCCCTGGAGCATCCACCCGGTCACCCGGCTTGAGGTGTGGGACGAGAAGGACCGCGCCTGGAGGCGGCTGCCCTGATCACGCCAGGCACCCCGGTCAGCTTCGCGGACCCGATCCCTCATTCCGCGTTCCCGTCCCCGACGCTGTCTATGGCGGGCAGCGTCCGCTATGTGCGTAAGCGGACCCCCCCGCCCTTCCACGGGCACAGCGGTTCAGCGCCGGTCGCCCGTCCCCGCTAGCCCAGGAGAGGACCCGCTGGGAGCATTCCCGCGAGCGTCCGCGGGGCGTCTGGGCGTCGGCAGGCGACCGGGTCGCTCCAGGCTACCACAGCGGCCGGTCGCGTTAGGAGCCGTTACGAAATAACATATCCATCTTATTCTATTTCGTTACGGCTCCTTATGCCGTTTCGGAATATCTCCGCTCAACTTATTCTTTAACAACGGCTTACCCGCACGCCCCCGCGCCCTCGGTGGCCCTCGCCGTTTTCCGGTTGCGCGGGGGGTTGCGTCTGATGCTATGAAAGGACATCGTCTGCAAGGTCTATCCACATAAGCCTTTCTGCTTGCCTCTCCTCATCAATTCCTCATCAATTCCGTTGCAAAGGTCCGGGAAAGCCATTAGGCTAGGGCGTCAAGCCAGCGAGCGCGACGTGGCGACTCACGGACATACGCCATCTTGCGAGGGGATCAGGCCACTCGAACATGATCCAACTGTTCCACGTGTACAAGACATACGCTCGGGATGTGGAAGCCCTCGTTGACATCAACCTGCAGATCGAGAAGGGCGAATTCGTCTTTCTGGTGGGCCCCAGCGGAGCGGGCAAGACGACACTGCTCCGATTGATCTTCCGCGACGAACTCCCGACCTCGGGCCAGATCCTCGTGAACAGTCGGAATGTGGTAAAGCTCCCCGAGCCGAGTCTCCCGAGCCTGCGGCGCAGCATCGGGGTCATCTTTCAGGACTTCAAGCTCCTGCGGGACCGGTCCATCGCCGACAACCTGTCCCTGGTCTATCGAGTCCATGGCGTCCCGGCGGCCGTCGGCAAGCGCAAGGTGGCGTCCGTGCTGAAGATGGTAGGCCTGAGCCACAAAGCGCAGATGACGCCCTACCGGTTGTCGGGCGGCGAACAGCAGCGCGTCGCCATTGCGCGGGCGTTGATGAGCGATCCCCTGCTGCTCCTCGCCGACGAGCCGACCGGGGATCTGGACGCCGACCTGGCGCTGGATGTCATGCGACTTCTGGGCGAGATCCACACGAGGGGGACCACGATCGTCGTCGCCACGCACGACACGAATCTCGTGCGGGACCTGGGCCGTCGGACGATCATGCTTAAAGGAGGGCGCGTCGTCGAGGATCGCGCGTAACGCGCGCCTCCGTCTGCGACGCGAACCATGGACCGTCTCCGATACATTGTTGAGGACGCCCTGACGAACCTCCGGCGCAGCGGCTGGGGAGGCGTGGCCTCCGTCGGCACGATCGTCGTGTCCTTCGTCATCGTGGGCATCTTCCTGATCATCACCGGCAATCTCGGCGCTTTGGTGGCCGATTGGAAGGAGCAATTTCAGGTGACGGTGTTTCTGGAAGACGGCATCACGGTGGACCAGCTCGCGCTGCTCCGGAAGCGCGTGCAGAGCGAGCGGGCCGTCAGGAGCACGACCTACACCTCCAAAGCGGAGGCCCTCCAGCAGTTCAAGCGCGAGATGCAGGGCAAGGAGTCGCTGCTGGAAGGGCTGGGCGAGAATCCCATCCCGGCCTCCTTGCAGCTCCGCGTTCACGAAGCGTACCAGACCCCCGAGGCGCTCAAGCAGCTCACGGCGTCGCTCGGTCGGCTCGAGGGCGTGGAAGACGTGATGTACGGCCAGGAGTGGGTGGACCGATTGAGCTCCGTGATTCACGTGCTGCGTCTCTTGGGGCTGAGCGTGGGGCTGGCGCTCGGGTTGGCCTCGCTGCTCATCGTGAGCAACACCATCCGGTTGGCGGTCTACGCCCGGGCGGAGGAGATCGAGGTGATGCGCCTGGTGGGCGCGACACGGCTCCACATCCGGCTTCCCTTCGTGTTGGAGGGAATTATCCAGGGAACGCTGGGTGCCGGCCTGGCTCTGCTGTTGCTCTTCGGCGCGTACCGAGCCACGTTGTGGCAGATCCAGATGACTCCCGGCCAGATCTTCGGCATGGGAGTCGGGAGTTTTCTCGCACCCCACTGGGTCGTTCTGATGGTCGCCGTCGGGGCCGCCGTCGGGGCCTTCGGCAGCCTGATTTCGGTCGGGCGGTTCCTTCGCGCGTGAGAGGCGGACGGATGGCATTCCCCCGACGCAGCGCAGGCTGGGCCCACGTCAACGCGCGACGTGCAGGATGCCTGATTGCCGGCGCGGCGACGCTGCTGCTGGCGGCGGCCGTCGCCCTCGCCGGCAGCACCGAGGGCAAGAGCCCGCGATCCCAAGAGAGTCGGGACCAGCTCAAAGAGGTGCAGCGCGAGCTGGGTCGGGAGCGCCAAAAGGTCAAAGACGCGCGTCGGAAGGAGGAATCCCTCTCGCGCGAATTGTCGGCCCTGGAGGACGACCTCAAGAACAAGACGCGGCTGTTGAAGGACCTGGAAACCAAGCTACGCGGAAGCTCGCAGCGCATCGCCAAACTGTCGCGGGAGATCGACGGCACCGATGCGCGACTTCAACGCAGCCGGACGCTCCTTCGGCAGCGCTTGCGCGCCATGTATAAGCAGGGGAGAATGGGGTACGTCGGGGTGCTCCTCTCGGCGGATGACTTTTCCGGAGCCGGACGGCGCCTCAAGTATCTCTCGGCGCTGGCCGCCCAGGATCAGCGGCTGATCAAGGCTTACAACACGAGCCTGACGGACCTGTCGGAAAAGCGGGCCGAGTTCGCCCGGTACAAGAAGGAAGTGTCCGAGGCGACCGGGAAGGCCGCCGCCACGCGCAATCAGATCGTGGAGGAGCAACGGAGGTACCGGGTCCTGCTGGCCAAGGTCCGCGAGGACAAGGCCGGCCACCTGGCTGCCATCAAGGAACTGGAGAAATCCGCCAAGGATCTCCAGTCGCTCATCGCGCGACTGCAGAGCGACGAGGAACGGCAACGACGTGCCAGCCGCGCCGCACCGAAGCGCGAGGGAGCGCGCGGGCAGGGCGCCGGCAAGGAACCGGAAGAGTCGCTGGACCTCCCGGACGACGGACGGTTCGAGCGGCTCCGCGGGAGACTCCCCTGGCCGGCGAGCGGGACGCTGGCGTCGACCTTCGGGCGGCAAGAGCACCCTCGGTTCCGCACGGTGACGTTCAACCGCGGGATCGAAATCACGGCCCCGCAGGGACGAGATATCGTGGCGGTGGCGGAAGGCACCGCCATCTACGCCGACTGGTTCAAGGGGTACGGACGCCTGGTCATCCTGGATCACGGGAGCGGCTACTTCACGCTGTACGCGCACGCCGCGGACATCCTGATCAAGACGGGGGACGCCGTTTCCGGCGGACAGGTCATCGCCAAGGTTGGAGACAGCGGGTCGCTGGAGGGCCCGCAACTGTATTTCGAGCTGCGGCACAAAGGAAAGCCCCAGGATCCGCTGACCTGGCTGCGGTCCCGCTGATCGCGTCGGGGACGCTCGGAGGACGGCCGTCGGGCTCGGGGCGGACCGGGGAGCGGGTTGGCCAAGGAGCGAATCGGCGGCATCCGGGCTGTGCGATGCGTTGGGCGGTCACGCCATTCACCACGGAGGATTGATGCATGCTTCCCGAACGTAAGACCCGTTGGGCGAAAGGATTCGTCGTCGTCATCACCCTGGTGCTTCTGATCTTCACCGGAGGCGTGCAACACGGCACCACGGCGATCGAGGATACCTACGAGAAGCTGAAGGTGTTCACGGAGATCCTCTCGCTTGTGCAGTCCAACTATGTGGACGACGTGAACTCGAAAGAGCTGATCTACGGGGCCGTCAAAGGGATGCTCGAGACGCTGGACCCCCACAGCTCCTTTATGCCGCCCGAGGCCTTCCGCGAGATGCAGGTCGAGACCCAGGGCAGCTTCGGCGGTTTGGGCATCGAGATCACGGTAAAAGACCGTATGCTCACGGTGGTTGCCCCGATCGAGGGCACGCCTGCCGACCGAGCCGGGATCCATCCGGCCGATCGGATCGTCAAGATCGAGGGCCAGATTACCAAGGACATGACCCTGATGGACGCCGTGCGCAAGCTCCGCGGCCCCAAGGGGTCCAAGGTGACCATCAGCATCCTGCGCGAGGGGCAACTCGAACCCTTCGATGTCACCCTCGTGCGTGAAGTGATCGAGGTCAAGAGCGTCCGACAGAAGGACCTCGGCGACGGGATCTACTACGTGCGCATCGCCTCCTTCCAGGAGCGGACGGCCAAGGACCTGGAGCGCGCACTGGAGCAGGCGCAGAAGAACGGGACCAACTCCCTGATCCTGGACCTGCGGAACGACCCGGGCGGGCTGCTGAATCAGGCCGTGGCGGTGAGCGACATGTTCCTGGACAAGGGCCAGCTCATCGTATACACGCACGGTCGCCAGAAGGACCAGGAACTCCGGTTCACCGCCGAGCATGCCGGGGGTTTCCCCAAGCTGCCCATGGTTGTGCTGGTGAACGGAGGCTCGGCGAGCGCGTCCGAGATCGTGGCGGGCGCCCTGCAGGACTGGAAGCGGGCTGTGATCCTGGGGACGAAGACTTTCGGGAAAGGCTCGGTGCAGACGGTAATTCCGCTGTCGGACGGCTCGGGTCTGCGGCTGACGACGGCCAAGTATTTCACACCAAAAGGCCGGTCCATCCACGGCTCCGGAATCATGCCGGATATCGTGGTGGAGCTGCCCAAGCCGGAGGCCAAGCCCCTCACGCCGGCCGAGCAGCAGGCGCGAGAGCAGTTGCTGCAGGGGAAATCCCCGCGCGACCAGAAGATCGGTGATCAGGAAGGCGAAGGGATCGAGATCGGACGCCGCGACGTTGCGGAGCCCCAGAAGGATATCCAGCTCCAGCGCGCCATAGAGATCCTGAAGGCGACACGCATCCTGGAGAAGAACGGCGCGCCGCCTGCGGCGGCCACCAAGGCTAGCAACTAGCAGGCTGCTGAAAGATGCCCATGCGCTGGGACCCACTTGCGGCGGGCGGCCATCCTGCGGATCGGTACCCGGCGCTCCGCCTTGCGTCTGAGCTTTTTTGAGCAGGCTGAGGTGGAGCAGGTATTTCGGCATCCTCCTGCGGGAAACGGGGCGCGACAGTTCGACGGTTCGGGTGTTCGGCAGCTCCAGGTTACCGCCGAACCGTCGAACGATCGAACCACCCAACAGTTCCTATGCATCTGATCCTCGGCATCGAAAGCTCGTGCGACGAGACGGCTGCGGCCGTCCTCGAGGACGGCCGCAGGCTGCGCAGCACGGTGGTGGCCTCCCAGGTCGAGGTACACGCGCCGTACGGCGGAATCGTGCCGGAGCTGGCCTCGCGGCGGCACATCGAGGTCATCACGCCGGTCATCGAGCGCGCCCTCACGGACGCCGGGATCACGCTGGCCGACGTCGGCGCCGTCGCGGTGACCGCCGGGCCGGGATTGGTCGGATCCTTGCTGGTCGGCGTGTCCGTGGCCAAGGCCATTGCGTATAGCCGGAAGCTCCCGCTGGTGGCGGTGAATCACCTGGAGGGCCACATTGCCGCCGCGCACCTGGACGCCCCGAACCTGGCCCATCCCTTCGTGGCGCTGGTAGTCTCCGGGGGGCACACGCACCTGTATCACGTCCCGGCCGAATGCACGTATCGCCGGCTCGGCCGGACCCGGGACGACGCCGCAGGCGAAGCCTTCGACAAGGTGGCCAAGCTGTTGAGCCTGGGATATCCGGGCGGCCCCGTCATCGAGCGCGAAGCCGAGGGCGGGGACCCCGGGGCCATCGCGTTTCCGCGGGCCTCCGTCGGCGACGGCAGCCTGGATTTCAGCTTCAGCGGTCTCAAGACGGCGGTCGTGCACTACTTGAAAGGTTACGGCCCCGGCGCGCGGCCGGCGGGGGTGCCGGGTCCGCAGGAGATCCGGGACATCTGCGCCAGTTTTCAGCAGGCCGCGGTGGACATGCTGGTCGAGCGGCTGATGCGGGCCGCGCGGGAGATCGGCGTCGAGCGTCTGGTGGTGGCGGGCGGTGTGGCCTGCAACGGGGCGCTGCGTCGGGCCCTGAAGGTCGAGGCGGAAGCGGAGGGGTTCGACCTCTTCATCCCCCCGCCGGGTCTCTGCACCGACAATGCCGCCATGATCGCCGCCGCGGGAGCGGTGCGCCTCCAGCGCGGCGAGCGGGCCGGCTGGGACCTGAATGCGTCGGCCGGTTTGCCGCTCGCCTGAGGACGGGATGGCTCTTCGACGGATCGTCACGTACGGTACTCCGGTTCTGCGGCAGCGCACCCGGGAGGTCGCGAACCTGAATGGGGAGCTTCAACAACTCATCGACGACATGGTGGAAACGATGTACGCGGCACCCGGTGTGGGGCTGGCGGCCAACCAGGTGGGCAGCACGCATCGTCTCTTCGTGGCCAATCCCGCGGACGACCACGATCCGTCGAAGCTGCTCGTGGTGATCAACCCCGAGATCGTGGAGAGCGACGGCGAGTTTGCGCACGAGGAGGGATGCCTGTCGATCCCGGAGTTCCGCGAGGAGGTCGGGCGCGCGCGTCGCGTCCTCCTACGAGGCCTTGATCGCCACGGAAAACCGATCGAGGTGGATGGGGAAGATCTTCTGGCACGAATCTTTCAACATGAGATGGACCACCTAGACGGCCTCTTCTTCGTGGATCGCCTCAGCCCCGCCAAGCGCGACATCCTGGTGCGAAAACTCAAGAAGGTCTTTCTCCACCCCGCGGCCTGAGCGCCTCCCCCCGCTTCGCATGCGGCTGCCGCTGCAGGTGCGGCGCGCTTCGCCTCGCTCGCCGTTTCACACCGACGGAGAACCTGTGCCGCCGCTGACACACCCACCCTGCAAGACAGGGGACGTCCATAAAAGTATAAAAGATTTTCTCTCGATCTCTCTCGGGATAAGACTTTTATACTTTTATGGACGTCCCCTGTAGACACGGGCGAAGCTCTTCAAGGCAGCCGGAGCGCGACCCACTCGCGGAAAAATGGGTCGGCAAACCGATATTCCCCGTTCGCCTTCGTAAGAACCTGTTCCTTCAAGAGCTGCCGCAGGGATGTCTGCACGGAGGAATGGGAGCCAAGGCGGTGCGAGGTGAGGAATTCGCCGGCGAACACATTACGGCCGCCGGAGCGGGCGATGGCCTGCAGAACCTGTCGCTGGTGCAGCGAGAGGCGATCCCAACCGGCGCTGAAATGGGGGGCGTCCTGTTCCACGATGCCGGCGATGGCGTCGCCGATGTCCCGCTCCGTGATGCGATCCGCCTTGCCCGCCCGCAGTGTCCATAACTGGTGGCACAATCGCTGGACGTTGTAGGGGACGTCGTCGGCCGCTGCCAAGACGGCGTCCCCCACCTCGGCGGAGAGCCGCAGGCCGCCTCGCTTGAAGCGGACCTGCAGGAAGGGGACGAACTCCTGCTGGGAGATTGGACCGAGGGCCACCATGCGGCCGAACTTGTAGAAGGGGCTCCGTTCCCGGCTGGCCATGTCCCGGAGTGCGCTCTCGCGCGAGCCCGCGAACAGATAGCTGACGTGTCGGTGGGTTTGAAAATGCGATCGCATGGCCTTTTCGAGGCCGGCGCCGGGAAAGCGCTGGATCTCCTGGAACTCGTCGAAGACCAGCACGAGGCGGCTCTTGCGCTTCTTTGCAAGTTCCTCCGGGAGTGCCAGGACCTCTTCCTGCACCGCCAGGATGCTGCGGGGCGAGTTGCCGATTTCCAGGGAAAGCGTGGGCTTGCCGCGCGAGTCCGTCCCGACCTGGGGACGCAGCTTGCCCAGCAGGTCTACGGCCAGACGCAGGACCCGTTCCGGCTTGGACTCGACCCCGCGGAGGACCGTCTGCACCGTGAGCTCCAGAAGCTGCGCGGCGGTCGTCGCGCGGAACACGTCCACGTACGCGGTCAGGAGGCCCTGGGCGCGCAGCCGGCCCAGCAAGGTCAGGATGAGGGATGTCTTTCCGTAGCGGCGAGGCGAGAGGAGAAAAACGTGCTGGCCGCCGGCAAGCTCCCGCCCCAGCTCCGCGAGCTCGCGCCGCCGGTCGGCAAAATCCTCCCCGCTCACCACCGAACCGAACCGGAAGGGGTTCTGCATGACGCCTCCGCCATACGCGGATCAACATTATGCAAATCTGCATAATGCAATTGAGCATAATATACGCATGGCGGCGCCCCGTGTCAAGCGAAGGATGATCGGGGGAGGGCTGACAAGGGGAGCGCGAGACAGGGCCACACCCCATCTTCCACTCGGCTCCTTCTTTCGCGATCCCCCGTGGCGACGCGGCGGTGAAACGGGGTCGTCCGATTCGGGCTACGAGGCGGTGGCTGATGGCACGGGGCAGGAGACCCCGGTGCCGCCCAGGCCGCAGTAGCCGCCGGGGTTCTTGGCCAGGTACTGCTGGTGATAGGCCTCGGCGTAGTAGAACTCGGGCGCGTCGGCGATCTCGGTGGTGATCTCGCCCCGACGGGCCGCCGCGAGGGCGGCTTGATAGGCCGCGCGCGAGGCCTCGGCGGCCGCGCGCTGGACGGCGTCCTGGCAGTAGATGGCCGACCGGTACTGGGTCCCGATATCGTTCCCCTGCCGCATGCCCTGGGTGGGGTCGTGTTTCTCCCAGAAGATGCGGAGGAGCTCGTCGTACGAAACCGCCGCCGGGTCGAAGACCACGCGCACGACCTCGGCGTGGCCCGTCCGACCGCTGCAGACCTCCTCGTACGTGGGATTCGGCGTGAAGCCGCCGGCGTAGCCGACCGCGGTGGAGTAGACGCCCTCCCGCTGCCAGAAGCAGCGCTCCGCCCCCCAAAAGCAGCCCATGCCGAACAAGGCGAGGGACATCCCCGCCGGGAAGGGCGGCTCCAGCCGGTTCCCGTTCACGAAGTGGGCCGCAGGAACCGACATTCGCTCGGCGCGACCGGGAAGGGCATCCGGGGCCGTCACCATCCTTGCCTTCGCCGCGAAGAACCGTAACGCCATGCAACACCTCCTCAGCGAGCCGTTGGCCGCGCGATGACAGATGACATCAGGGCGAACGCAACGACCGTTCTTTCTCCGTGAGGGCCGAGCACGCGAAGATTGTAGGATGGCAAGGAGGCTAGGGCAAGGCGTCGGCAAGGACTTCTACGAGGTGTTTGGCGCGACGGCCCGTGCCGTGGGCGATCTGCTGGCGGCAGGAGACGCCGGCGGCCACGACCTCCCATTCGGGCCCCTTGGCCTTGATGGCGGGGAAGAGGCGGCGGTTTCCGATGGCCAGAGACATCTCGTAGTGCTCCTTCTCGTAGCCGAAGGAGCCGGCCATTCCGCAGCAGCCGGAGTCCACTTCTTCCACCCGGGCCTCGGGCAACAGCTGGAGGACCTGGAGGCTGGGGGTGGAGCCGACGAGGGCCTTCTGGTGGCAGTGACCGTGCAGCAGGATAGACGTGGCCCGGGAACGGAGCGGCAAGCTGAGCCGTCCCCGCTCGTGGAGACCGAGGAGAAACTCCTCGATCAGAAAAGTTCCCTTGGCAAGCTGCTGGGCTCGGGGGTCGTCGATCAGGTCAGGGTACTCGTCGCGGAACGTGAGGATACAGCTCGGCTCCAAGCCGACAATCGGGATGCCCTGCTCGGCGTAGCGGTAGAGTCGGTCGACGTTGTACGCCGCGTTCTCCCTGGCCTGCCGGAGCAATCCCTTGGAGATCATGGGACGGCCGCAGCACTTCTTGTCGGCCAGGATCACCTCGAAGCCGGCCGCCTCCAGGACTTTCACCGCTGCCTTGCCGAGCGCCGGGTAATTGTAGGTCGTGTACGTATCGCTGAAGAGAACCACCTGGCCGCGGGTGCTGAGGCCCGTTGCAGGACGTGTCCCGTGCCGCCCGTTGTGCTGCGCGAACCAGCGCGGGAACGTCTCGCGGGCGAAGGGGGGTAACTGCCGCTTTGGGTGGATGCCGAAGAGGCGTTCGAAGAGCCAGCGCGCCGGAGCGCTGCCGGCGACCCAGTTGGAGAGCGGAGCGCACGCGCAACCCAGTTGGTTCAATTTCTCGATGTTGGCGAAGAGTCTGGCGCGAAGCGGCGTGCCGTTCCGGGCGTAATACTGGGCCAGGAACTCGTACTTCAGCTTGGCCATGTCCACGTTGGACGGACACTCGGCCTTGCACCCCTTGCATTCCAGGCAGAGGTCGAGGACCTCGTACAGTCGCGGTGACGCCAGCGCCTCGGCGGGTAGACGACCGTTGATGGCCGCGCGCAGCGCATTGGCGCGGCCGCGCGTGGAGTGCTCCTCCTCCAGCGTGACCATGTAGGAGGGGCACATGGTCCCCTCCAGCTTCTTCTTGCAGACGGCGGCGCCGTTGCACATCTCCACGGCCCGGTCGAAGCCCCCTTCGCGCGCGAACCTAAAGAAGGTCTGGACCTGGCGCGCCTTGTACTTGCCGCCGTACCGCAGGTTGGCGGTCATGGGAGGCGCGTCCACGATCTTGCCCGGGTTCATGGTCCCCTGGGGGTCGAAGATCGCCTTGAGTTCACGGAAGGCGCGATACAGGGTCGGCCCGAAGAGCTTCTCGTTCCAGCAGGAGCGGGCCAGGCCGTCGCCGTGCTCGGCGCTCATGGCGCCGCCGAACTCCATGACCAGATCGCTCACCTGCTCCGCGATGGCCCGCAGTTTCTCGACCTCGGGGTCCCGCTTCAGGTCGAGGATCGGCCGGACGTGGATGCACCCCACCGAGGCGTGTCCGTAATAGGCCGCCTCGGCGCCGTGGGAGCGCACGATGCCGTCCAGGCGCTTGAGATACTCGGCCAGACGCTCGGGGGCGACGGCAGTGTCTTCGATGCCCGCGATCGGCTTCCCGTCCCCGATCATCCCCAGCAGGAGCGCCATTCCCGCCTTGCGGACCTTCCAGATTCGCTGCTGTTCCTCGGGCGTGACGGCGCGAGTGAAGGCCGTACCGATGCCCTGCCGTGTCAGCCGCGCCTGCAGGCCATCCAGCTTGCCGGTGAGCTCCTCTCGCGTCTCGCCGTAGTATTCCACGAAAAGCAGGGCGCCCGGATCCCCCTGGACGAAAGTCATCTGCCGCGCGTACTCCAGCGACTTGCGGGTGAGGTCGAGGATGTACTTGTCGGCCAGCTCGATGGCGGTCGGCCCCGTCCTCAGGATCTCGGCGGTGGACTCCAGGGCATCGGTCATGGTGCGGTAGTGGACCACCATCAAGGCGACCTGGCTCGCCTTGGGGCGCGGCTCCAGGTTGATCTTGGCGTCCAGCGTGGTGGCCAGGGTTCCCTCGGAGCCGACCAAGATCCGACTCAGATTGAACGGTTTGCCGTTGACGAACTCGTCCAGACCGTACCCGCCCACCCGGCGCAGGATCTTGGGGTATCGGGCGAGGATCTCGCCGCGGTGGGTTGTGACCAAGCGGTGGAGGGCGCGGCACAGTTCCGCTTCGCGTGTCTCGGCGGTCAGGATGCGTGCAAAATCCGCGTCGGACAGCGACCGCGCGGCGAGCGTCTGGCCGTCGGAAAGAACGACGGACATCTCCAGCACGTGCTCGCCCGTCCGCCCGTACACGATCGAGCGAGCGCCGGACGAATTGTTTCCGATCATGCCGCCAAGCGTGGCGCGGTTGCTGGGGGAGACATCGGGCGCGAACCAGAGACCGTGGGGAAGGAGTTGGGCGTTCAGCTCGTCGAGGACGACGCCGGGCTGGACTCGCGCCCAGCGCTCCTCTACGTTCACCTCGAGGACCCGGTTGAGATATTTGGACAGGTCCAGGATCACCGCCCGACCGATAGACTGGCCGCAGAGGGACGTGCCGGCGCCGCGCGGCAGGATGGCCGCGCCGTGCCGGGCGCACACCTCCACGGCGGCGATGACGTCATCGGCCGTCCGGGGGATCACCACCCCCAGCGGTTCGATCTCGTAAATGCTGGCGTCGGTGCTGTACAGCACCTTCGCCATATCGTCGAAACGGATCTCGCCCGCGAGACGCTTCTGCAGGTCGCGGATCAAGTCATCCACGGACCGCTCCACGCCAATGTAAAACGGACAACCGACAATGAGAAACCGAGCAAGACGCGAGGGAGAGAGCGGCGGCTTGATTACGGTCTTCCGCGCTCATTGATCGGTTGTCGGTTGTCGGTTTTCCATTTTTCATTGGGAAGGCCATCATGTTCCGGTCCACCCCAGGCGATAGATCGCATTCGTGGTCGCGATGACCATGCGTCCTCGGTCGTCGAAGGCCAGCCCGACCAGGTTCTCGCCGGTAACGACAAGGCTGGCCGACCCGTCCGCGGCGATCCGGAAGATCCCGCGCTCTCCGCGGTGGATGGCTGCGACGAAGAGCGTGCCGTCGCGATCGAAGGTCAACCCCTGCGGTCGGGCGAGATGCTCGAAGCACCGCGACACCGCCCCCGAGGCGTTGATCCGGAAAATGGGGTCGTCGTTGGACAGGGTAGGCGCGGTGACGTACAGGTGGCCGTCCGGCCCGAAAGCCAGATGATAGGCCGCCACGCTGGGCGGGAGCTTGGCGAAGCGGCGCACGGAGCCCTGGGGCTCCACGGCGTAAATTCCGCCGGCGCGGTCGCCGACATAGAGCGTCCCCTCGGGGTTGAAGGCGATCCCCGTGGCGATGCCCAGGCCGTCCGCGACGACCTCTGTTTGGCCGGGGCCGGTGACCTTGCGGACCGTGCCGTCGTTCCGGCAGGAGATGAACAGCACGCCGGCCCCGTCCAGCGCCAACGCCGTCGGATTCATGAGGTCGCTGAGGTAGGGCTCGGCGCCCCCCTGCGGCGGGATCCGGAAGACCGAGACCCCGTTGGGTGCGGCCTGACCCCGGCTGCCGCTGAAGGTGGTGATGATCCACCCCTCTCGATCCACGACGGGATTGGCCACGGGATGAAGTTCGTCCGCCAGCTTCTCGGCCACCTCGAAGAACGGCCCACGGCTGGCGCCGTCGGGCCAGACCACCTGGAGAAAGCCGGAGGTCGCGCCATCAGGGATGGGAACGATCATCTTGCCGAGGGATGCGACGAGGGGCCGGCTTTCCGCGTCGTCGAACCGAGGTGTGACCTGGCCCAGCTCGGCGGTGCAAAGGTGTTCGCCGAAAATCGTCACCCGCCCGCCTTCGACGCCGGCCAGGGGGTGCACCCGAGAGATGCGAGGGGTCGTCACAGAGCGCTCCTCTCACAGATTACGGCTCGCCAAGACACTGAGGACCGCCCTCGCGGCCGATGCTCGCGCCGCGGGCGCCGCACGGACCGGCCGCACGCTGCCGCGCCTCGTGTCGTTCCGTCGGGGGTAACCGGTTTCACGATGCCCACTTCCGCGCAGCGCGATCCAGCAGCCGTCGCAACCGAGCCAGGTTCCGCCGATCGGCGGCCACGAAATCCTCGTCCTTCGGGGTCTCCAGGATCATGGGGACCGTGCGGAAGCGCGGGTCGTTCAAGAACAAACGGAACGCCCCCGACCCCAGGCATCCCGCGCCGATGTGGGCATGGCGATCCACCCGACTGCCGAGCCCCTGCCGGCTATCGTTCAGGTGAATGGCTTTGACGCAGGCGTGCCCCACGCACGCCGTCAGCCCCCGCATCGTCTCGCGGTAGCCTTCGGGAGACCGGATGTCGTACCCGGCGGCAAAGAGGTGACATGTGTCCAGGCAGAGACCCACCCGATGCGCGGCTTCCACCTGTTCCAGGATCGCCGCAAGCTGCTCGAACCGGTGGCCGAGGCTGGTACCCTGGCCCGCCGTGGTCTCCAGAAGCACGCGCACGCGGTGCCGAGGCAGGGCGGCGTGCAAAACGTTCAAGGCCTCGGCCACCCGAGCCATCCCGTCCGCTTCGCCGGCCGAGAGGTGGGATCCCGGATGGGTGACGAGGTACGGGATTCCCAGGCGCTCCGCCCGCTCCAACTCGTCCCGAAACGCGGCGACGGATCGCTTCCAGACCGCCGTGACCGGCGCAGCCAGGTTGAGCAGATAGCAATCGTGGGCCACGACGACGCCGATGCCCGTGGTTTTCAGGTTGGTCCGGAAGGCATCGACTTCATCGTCGCCGAGCGGTCGGGCCCGCCATTGCCTATTGCTCTTGGTGAAAATCTGAATGGCGTCGCACCCCACCTCGCGGCCGCGCAGGGGCGCCTTGTCCACACCCCCCGCAATGGACATGTGGGCCCCCAAGGGAGGACCCACGCGGCGCGACCGGCGGCCCGGGGTCACTGACGGACGCCGTGGAGCCATCACGTTTAATTCGTACTCCATCGCCCGCAGTCGGTCACGCCGTACCGCTCGGCGAGGAGGCGGCGAAAGCGCGGCAAGTATATGAGGTCGAACGCGATTTCTTTCCCCGGAAAGAGGCGCAGGGCCGCGCCGCGGACGGCGGAGACCATCTCCTCCGCTGCAGCCAGATCCATTTCAGTCTGCGCAATCACGCTGAGGGCCAGATGCACCACCGTGCGGAGTTGCCGCACGCGGCACTCCTCGTCCTCGAGCTCTTCGCGAGTAACCACGCGTCCCCCCGGGAGTGCCTCGGAATATAACAGACCAAGCAGGGGTTTCCAAGGAGGAGCGGGGAATAACGCTTGCCGCCATGCCGCAGGCTGCCTAGAATGAGTCTACGGAGCTGCGAACCGAGACGGAGCCGGACGAGGGGGCGGTCGATGGAACCCCAGGATCTCGACGACATCACCCTTGTGAGCAAGGACGAGGCCATTGCCGAGGTGCGGCGCTGGTTGGAGACGGAGAACGTCGATCCCGAGCGCGTCTTCACGCAAATGGGGGATCAGGTCATCCGCTACAAAGACCTGGTCGCGTGCCTGGAGCAGGACACGCCCGACGGGAAGCTCTTGCGCTTCGCCATCTCGCGGGGCCGCGTCATGAAGTCCGAGCGGAGCCGGGCGCTCCGGCAGCTCCTCGATATCGCGCCACCCCCCGCCGGCGCCGGACCACAGGCCGACCCCGCGCCCTCGGAAAACACGACACCCTCTGCGTAAGGGAAAAGTTCGAGCGAGCCGGCGGGAGGATCGCCATGGTGACCACCCTGAAGGATGCGTTGAGCGCGTTGACGGCGGAGGGCGACCTCTACGAGCGGCTGCCCGATCGGCGAGTCCGGTGCTACGCCTGCGGGCATCGCTGTCTCATCCCCGAAGGGCGGGACGGCGTCTGCAGGGTTCGGTTCAATCGGGACGGGGTCCTGCACGTTCCTCATGGATACGTCGCCACGTCGCTGCAGCTCGACCCGGTGGAGAAGAAGCCGTTCTTCCACGTGCTCCCCGGCGCCGCGGCACTCTCTTTCGGCATGCTCGGCTGCGACTATCATTGCGGCTACTGCCAGAACTGGCTCACGTCGCAGGTGCTGCGAGACGCGGAGGCCGTCGCCCGCCCCAGCCGGATCACGCCCGAGGAGATCGTGCGATGCGCCCTGCAGCATCGGGCGCCCATCGTCACCAGCACCTACAACGAGCCGCTGATCACCAGCGAGTGGGCCGTGGCGGTTTTCAGGCTGGCCAAGGCGGAAGGCCTCAAGACTGCCTACGTGAGCAACGGCAACGCCACGCCCGAGGTGCTCGAGTACCTGCGGCCGTGGCTCGACCTCTACAAAGTCGACCTGAAGGGGTTCAACGACGCGAATTACCGTAAGTTGGGGGGGAAGCTGCAGACCGTTCTAGACACGATTCAACTGCTCGTCGCGAAGGGGTTCTGGGTCGAGGTGGTGACGTTGGTGGTGCCGAATTGGAACGACAGCGACGAGGAGATCCGGGACATCGCGCGCTACTTGGCGGGGGTCAGCCGGGACATCCCCTGGCACGTGACGGCCTTTCACCCCGACTACAAGATGACGGATCGGGCCTGGACGCCGGTGAAGGCCCTCACGCGCGCAACGGAGATCGGCCGCTCCGAGGGACTGCGCTACGTCTACGCCGGGAACGCGCCAGGGCGGACGGGATCGTCGGAGAGCACGTACTGTCCGGGTTGTGCGACCCTGCTGGTGGAGCGAGTCGGCTTCCGCGTTTTCGCCAACCATCTCGACGCTGGGGCTTGCCCGCGGTGCCGCACGACGATTCCGGGGGTGTGGTCCTGACCTCCTGCCGAGCCGCCCAGGCCGTGTGGTCGGACGCAAGGCCCGGAACTCGACCAAAACCGGATGTAGCTGGCCTGTCAGATCTTCTGGCCCTCGCTGGCATCGGGGGCGGGTCCGGAAACAGGCTCGTCAGGCGGAACCACGCCCGGAGAAGCCTCGCTCCAGTCGATGGGCGGGCCGCCGCCGCCCGGCGTCTTATCGGACCGGCGTTCGCGCTTCTCCTGCTGCCGCGCCTGGCGAGTGAGTTCCTTCCGCCGCTTCTCGCTCTTGTGCTGCCGCGATTTTCCTGCCACGTGACCTCCTGCGGTAACTCCCCTGGCGCGATCATTCAGCGCCGACAGCCTGTCAGGGGGTCGTCGTTTCTCATCATAAACACGCTGCAACCGTCTTGACGTGACCTTACCAGAAACCGAGGGGAGCCGCCAGCCGAAATAACTCGCCGGGGGCAGGAAAGACGTGCATCTCAGACGGGCCGTTTTGGTGGTACACCGCTTCCCAAGTGATGGGCGACGCTCGCCAGCGCCAGACCGACTCCCAGGACGAGATACAGGGTGAACAGATCCGAGTGGGCGAGGATGAAGGTGGCCGTCACGGGGCCGAGTGCGTTGCCGGCGAAGCGGGCCGTGTTGATGAAGCCGATGGTCTTCCCCTCCGACCGCGTGGCGAGCTGGGCCAGGATCAACGGGAAGATCCCGGCAGCGCAGCCGGTCTGCACCATTCGGATGAGCGTGAATGTCACGGTGTCCATCCCGAAATGGAGAAGAACTTGGCAGATCGAGGCGCCCAGCGCGGTCGCCAAGACCAGACGCGCGGCCGCGACCCTCCCCGCCAATCGGCTGAAGCCGTAGGACCCTGCCACGGCCGCGATCCCGTACGCGAAGACAATGGTCCCGGCGGTCACCAACCCGTGAGACTCCGGGACCTCGAACCCGCGCAAGATTGTCGGCAGGACGCTCGGGAGGAAAATGATGTGCATCGTACCCACCAGAGACACGAGCCAGGCCAGCCAGATTTGGAGACGTGGGATCGGCGCCGCCACGGTCTGTTTGGGCCGAGGCGGAATCCGGCTGAGCGCGAGGTGGCAGAAGAGGCAGACCACGAACAGCATCAGGCCCGACGTCAGGAAGGCGCCACGGAAGCCGAAGGCGGCGGCGGCCATGGCCCCTAGGGGCGGCGCGAAGATCTGGCCGAGCGTGAGAGCCGACTGATAGACGCCCATGCGCCGTGCCATCTCGTCCTCGGTGGAGACGGCGGCGACGATGATCAGCCCGATGGTCGAGATCCCGCCGAAGAACCCCTGGACGACTCGGATGGCGAACAACAGGCGGAGATCCGTGGTGAATCCCATCAGGATGACGAGGATGGCGTGGGAGAGCATTCCGCGCTCGAAGAGGCCCTTGGGGCCGAAACGGTCGGTGAGCCGACCCCAGAAGGTGGAACCGAAAGTGGCCATGGCCGGTGCGGCCCCGATGATGAGGCCGAGCCAGCGCAGCGTGGCGGCCTCCTCGAGCGTGCTGATGCGGTGCACGTAGAAGGGGAGAAACACCAGCATGAAATTGAGGGCGAAGGCCAGGAAGAACTGCGTCGTGGACACGACGACGAAGTCTCGGCGCTTGACCCGGCGCGCTGCAGCGGTGTCGGGCATGGGCGCACTTATACCAATCCTCTCACGCTGTGTAAAGGAGCCCGGCGCACGCCTGGCCGGGACTCTACCTCGATACCTTCTGCTGGTTCAGCTTGACACCGTGTCAGGTTCGGGCTATACGCGGTGTTTTGGTGCCGCTGAAGAGGCTCTGGGGTGGAGCCGGCTGGCCACGCCGCCCCAAGGCATGCCAACCGCCGAAGTGTGTCATCCGAGGAGGAGCACCGTATGCCCCTTCCTAGCATCGAAGAGCTGATCGCCCAGCTGGAGGCAAGGAAGCGCGCCATCCGGGCCGGGGGCGGGTCGGAGCGAGTGCAGAAGCAGCACGAGGCGGGAAAGCTCACGGCGCGGGAGCGAACGGCGAAGCTCTTCGACCCGGACACGTTCACCGAGTTGGACATGTTCGTCGAGCACCGCTGCACGAGCTTCGAGATGGAGAAAACCGTCGCGCCCGGCGACGGGGTGGTCACCGGGTTTGGGCGCGTCAACGGTCGGTTGGTGTATGCGTTCGCGCAGGACTTCACGGTCATCGGCGGATCGCTGGGCGAGATGCACGCCAAGAAGATCACCAAACTTCAGGATCTGGCGATGCGCATGGGGGCGCCCCTGGTTGGCATCAACGACTCGGGCGGGGCGCGGATCCAGGAGGGGGTGGACTCGCTCTCCGGATACGGCGAGATCTTCTTCCGAAACACGCTGGCCTCCGGCGTCATTCCTCAAATCTCCGTGCTGGTGGGGCCGAGCGCCGGAGGTGCCGTCTATTCGCCCGCGTTGACGGACTTCGTCTTCATGGTCAAGGGCATCGCCAAGATGTTCATCACCGGGCCGGACGTGATCAAGGCGGCCATCGGGGAGGAGATCTCCCCCGAAGAGTTGGGCGGGGCCATGACT
>Ga0316620_10000209_pt1 | contig 23127 bp, 17 predicted proteins | sample OWC_Aug_M1_C1_D5_FD_207651 | JGI IMG/M metagenome (GOLD analysis project Ga0316620, IMG submission 207651) | Wetland soil microbial communities from Old Woman Creek delta, Ohio, United States - OWC_Aug_M1_C1_D5_B | ecosystem: Environmental > Terrestrial > Soil > Wetlands | place: USA: Ohio...
AGAGGAAAATCGCAGAGTATGTCAAGACCCTGAAGGCTCTTGTCGTGGTTGAGGAGTTATCGCCTTATCTTGAAACCCAAATCGCTGCCATAGCGAAGGACGCGAATCCGTCACTCACAATCATCGGGAAGAAGAGCGGCCACTTCAGTGAGATGCTAGAGTACAACGTGCCGATTGTAGAGAAGGTCTTCGCAGAAGTGGCTGGGAAGAAACCCAGTCTCGACTATGATGCGGTGGTTGCACGTGCTGAGCTACTGAAGAAGGACATGCCTCAGAGGAATCCCATCTTCTGTCCCGGATGCCCGCATAGAGGAACTCTCTGGGCGTTCAGGCAGGCACTCGACAAAGCTCGCATTCGGAACAAGATCGTGTTCAACAACGACATAGGCTGCTACTCCATGGCCATGCTTGCACCCAACAATTTTAGTGACAGCATGCTTGCCATGGGTTCATCGATTGGACTGTCAGCCGGTATGCAGCTTGTGCTTGAGGACAAGATCATAGCCATGGTGGGAGACAGCACTCTCTATCATGCAGCGCTCCCGGGCATCGTGAATCTCGTCCACCACAACGCGAATGTGACACTCTTTGTCCTCGACAACGCCGTGACGGCAATGACCGGCCAACAGGCCAACCCGAACAGCCCGTTCAACGCTGGTGGACACCCTGCAAGGAAGATTGACATGGAGAAGCTGTTCGAGGCGCTGGGAGCTAAGTCCGTTACTGTCATTGACCCATATCAGACACGAGACTGCATCAAGCCAATCATGGATGCAATCCAGGCCGAGGGTTTCAACGTTATTATATCCCGCAGAGACTGTGCGCTCTACGGAGACCGCGAGAAGAAGAAGCGCGGGGAGAGCATAGTCCCGAGCGAGAATGACAAGGATACCTGCCGTGGAATCTACGCGTGCATCAAGGAGTTCTACTGCCCGGCGATAACTATAGACGAGAGTGACCACAAGATGATCATCCAGACAGACCTCTGCGACGGCTGCCTTGAATGCAGACAGGCGTGCCCGGTCAAGGCACCCCATCACATAGGAGGGAGTTAGGCAAATGAAAGACACATACAACATCATCTTCACTGGAGTCGGTGGGCAGGGTCTCATGCTGATCTCCTCAATCCTGGGCAAGGCGGCAGTTGACTCTGGCCTTGATGTCATGACAGGCGAACAACATGGACTCGCTCAGAGGAGTGGCTCGATAAGCGTGCACTTCCGTATTGGTAAGCCCATCTCACCCCTTGTTTCCTATGGTAAGGCAGACCTGATGCTCGCCATGGAACCGACTGAGGCACTCAGATATATCGAGTACCTGAGAGATGGAGGGGTAATCATCACGAGTAAGAGAATCATGCCAGCGCCTAGCGAAACCGGGACTGTCGCCCTTGACAAGAAGAAAGCCACGAAGTACTTCTCGATGGACGAGATAGAGAAGAGACTCAGGAAGGTCACGGACAAACTGGTCTTGCTGGATTCACTTGACCTCGCCACAAAGGCAGGCAACCCCAGAACAGAGAACTCTGTGCTTGTGGGAGCTGTCTGTGCCTGTGAAGGTTTCCCAGTTCCTGCAGAGAAGGTCAGGAAGGCCCTGCTTGACCTGGTTCCGCCGAAAACAAAGGAGGCGAATTCGCGTGCCTTTGACCTCGGCCTTCAGAATGGTGGAAACTGCTTGGGCTCTCGAGAAGGGCGCTGATGTCACGACCTGTGGAATCGTGCTATCACGTCTTCTTGCACATCCCCTCCTAGGTCGACGAAATGGGCACTGTGGCCTGCCACCCTGACCAACAGATTCCTGTGCGCTTCCGGATACAGAGCTGCTGCAGGCACCGGGTCCGCAGCAGCGTTAACGAGGAGCTCGCTAGGCAGTATCTGGATAGGCATCTTGTCCAACACGTGACTGAGGGCCCGCGCCTGTCTGATTATCATGGGCTGTCCGTCTGTCATACCCATTGACTCCGTGTAGAGCACTGCTCTCACGGGAGAACGTGAGGGCCTCGTTCCTACAACCGTTTCTCTCGGAGGTGCAAGTCACTGCGAAATCAACCCGACCACGCCAAAAGATAGGGCTGCAGGCCGCGCTGTGTATCCGATATGGTGTCCAAGGCAGGTCCGCTCCAGGACGTTCCAACTGTAGATGAACTACACCTCGACAACCCGTGACGACAGAAATCTCGTATCTGAATAGAGTTATTAGAAACAGCACTACGCTCTGCCATCGATAGCCAATGACCCCCGAGAACTTCGACACAGTGATTATCGGCGGCGGACCTGCAGGATGTTCAGCAGCACTCCATCTTGCTTACCATCAGCGGTCAGTACTCGTCATTGACAGAGGCACCTCGCCGATGCACTTTCACACGAACACCATCATGAACTTCGCAGCAGGTCCCACCTACTTCGAGGGACGCACACTTCTCAGGCAGCTCCAGGGTCTGGCACGAAGCGCCGGGGCGAAATTCGTTGCAGGCGATGTTGTAGAGGTTTCAGGCAGGTATCCGATATTCACGCTGCGTACCGACAAGAGCTATCGCACTGAAGACCAGTCACAGTATCTGGCAAAGACACTCTTGTTTGCCACAGGTACGGCACGAAGACATCCGAAGGTGAATGGGATGTGGAGAGGCTGGCTGCCGGTCGCGAATGTTGGAAACGCCGCGTACTACTGCCCCGACTGCGAAGCACCCCTCTGCGCGGACAAGAAAGTCTTGGTCGTGAATGCTGGCACTATCGGAAGTGCGCTACATGTCGCCAACTCGCTCAGCAGATTCACGCGTCACGTTGAGATTCTCATGACAGAAGACGCCTACGTGCCGTTTGACAAGCAGGATCTCACGAAGCTTGATGCCTCGCCCTACAAGTGGTATCGGGGAGCGATCAAGAGCATCGAGTTTCCGAGACCGGGGAAGGTCCAGTCTATCACACTGACTACCGGGGAGAAGATAAGATGTGAGGTTTTCTTCGTAGCACACGTGGCAGAGGCTCGGTCTCAACTGGCTCAGTCGATCGGTGTCGAAGTTGACCCACGAGGTAACATAATGACAGACCACAGAGGGAAGACGAACATCGAGGGCGTATGGGCCGCCGGCGATGTCCGCCCCGTCACCCAACAAGTGGCGGTTGCTGTCGGCACGGGCAACTATGCCGCGCTGATGATAAACCAGTTCCTCGGGAATGAGCTGGAGTCAGAGCGAGTATTCGATCACCCAGACTGGCGCCATCCACTCTATCTCGGGTGAGTAAACACCCGGCGCGGCGAGGACCAAGCATGTTGGTACGCGAAACCTTATATTTCACAGCGCAGTCGTTGAATTGACGATAGTTAACTTCATCAGATTCGGGGAGGACCAGAAGTGATGAGCAAGATGGCTGACAACACGAATGAGCTCATTGAGATACTCAAGAGTCAAATCGAGGTCGAGAACGCGGCGCTTGAGGAGATCACGAAGGCAGAAGAGAACGCCGAAGAAACCGCGGTTCGGCTGGTGTACTTGGATGTGCGCCTCGATACTGTCAAACACATCAAGTTCTTAGAAGGAGTCATCGAAACCCTCGGATCCACCCCATGCGACCTGTGGATGGCTAAGGTCAGCAGGTACGTGGACCGCTTGAAGCTTGAAAGGACCCTGAGATCGGTCAAGTCGAAGGAGCAGAAGATGGCCAGTCTGGCCCAGCAAGCGACTCAAATGATGAAAGACCCAATCGGCGGGTTTCTGCTTGAACATCTTCACACAGATGAGATGCGACATGATCAGGATATGGAGAAGGTCATCAGGATCGTACAGCAGTTGCCGCTCCAATCAAAGAAGGGACAAAAGGGTACAGATATCAAGTGCGAACAATAGCATACAGTGCGTAATTCGTGCTGAAATCAAGCAGGAGTCGACGATCATTGCCTACAATCAAAGACGTGAACATGGATAGTCCTTCATGCCAGCAGTACATTGACTCGATGTCAGCGGGATACAAGGGATCGTTTGCAAGGTTCGCTCAGGACTACAAACTGAAGAAGGATGTGGTGGAGAAGCTAAAGGCGTGTGTCAACGACCACACCATCGTCGTTCTGTTTGCGGATTGGTGCGGAGATGCAAAGAGAGCTGTACCGGTCTTGGCGAAGCTCGAGAAGGAACTGGGCGTGAAGATTCTCGCTTTGGGCGGAATGACCAAGCCACCCTACGGCTCGTCCAAGTTCTGGGCTGTCCCACCGAGCCCGAAGGAAGTCGAAGTGTTCAACATCACAAGCAGCCCGACCGTGATAGTCTTCAACAAGGACGGCGAAGAGATAGGCAGAATCAAGACACGCCCTAGGATGACGCCAACTGTTGAGGAAGAGATACTCAAGATAATACAAGACAGTCAGAAGTCGAAATCGACCTAGAAGGATTTACGAGTCATCGAACATCGCACATCTTCACTGTCACCACGGGCAAGGGCCACAGGCATATGAGGAGTGTCGTGGTCGAAACTTACATTCCCCTTGCTGTCGACCATAATCAGGCCGGCCTCGCCATTCGTCCGATCCCGGAGGGTGCGCATGATCTTCGCAACTGATTGGTCAACCGGGAGTCCAACCTCCACGAAATAGACTGCCATTCGGGCCATCACAATCCTAAGAATCTGTTCACCCCTGCCTGTGCAGCTGGCTCCTGCGACCTCGTTGGCATAGACGCCGGCACCTATGATGGGGCTGTCGCCTACTCTGCCCGGCAGTTTCCCGCTCCATCCACTTGTTGATGATGCACTCACGACTACGCCGGATGAATCTACAACGACGCATCCTACCGTGTCACACCCTCGCGAAATCGATGGCGGCTCCGATAAGCCTGCAGACTGCTCGGCTCTGTAGCCATCACGGACCATGCGCCTGTAGAGCTTGTTCGCGCCATCCCCCACGAACTGAGAATTAGTGGTTCGATCCAACACATATCGAGCGAGAGAGATGGGATGCCACACCCCCTTGACAGCCATGACAGCACCGCTCTGCAGACGATGCCCGTCCATTATCATTGCGTCAAGCTCTATGTCACCCTCGGCGTTGGGTGTCGCTCCTCTCCCGGCTGTGAAGAAACTCGTTTCCTCGAGACTCCAGACCGCCGCCTCCGCCGCATCGAGAGCAGAGCCTCCCCGCGTGAGAGTGCAGATGCCAATCCGGGCCGAATGTCGGACTGCGTCAAGTATCAGAGAGTGCTGGCTGGACTCAAACTGGGTTGCGCCGCCATGGACAAATACGACTGGTAAACTTGCGTCGGTCACGCTGATACGTTGGAGCAACCAGTGACAAAAGAGTATCGCAACGGGGGTCCCACCATGGGCTAAAGCCATGCATCTCAGGGGCATCTCATATGATTCGGCAAGGGCAACGGGCCAATCGTAGTGCAAGGTGTCTTGACACTAGATGGCTCGGACGCAGCGAACAGGAGGGGGATTAGATGCTGCTATCCGACGTGCTCTAAACGGCCGTCAATCGCCAGTGCCATTCAATCCACAGGCTACCGAAAGGATTGAAAGGCCTGGGCTAGCACGATGTGACAGAACCGAATGACCTTTGAGCCAGTCAGTTCGTCTGGTATTCTTTGCGGTTCGCAATAGCGAGGTGGTTCTGTGCCGGCTCGTACTCCCAAAAGGGTGCCCAATACCGATACTCCCCCAGAGCAGCCCAGCCATGCTCCACTTCAGCCGACTGAAGGGCCTCGAATCACAGTCTTCGACTACAGCGAACAAGATTGCAGGGAATGGCACCCGACATCGTCTTTGGAATGTGTCCCGCCGCCCGATACGATTAGCGTCCGCTGGATAAACGTCGATGGCATATTCGACACCAGACTGGTAGAGGAAATCGGGACACGATTTGGTCTCAGTCCGCTAACGATTGAGGATATCACTACGAAGGACCAGCAGCCGAAGGCGGAGATTCATCCGGAGCATGGGATTATCGTCGTCAGAATGTTCCGCTTCGCTGGTTTGAACCATGAGATCATTACCGAACAGGTCAGCATAGTCTTCGGTCCGAAGTTCGTTCTTACATTTCAGGAAATCGAAGGCGATGTCTTCGATCCTGTTAGGAGGCGGATATTGGACGCAGGTGGCCGAATTAGGAAGGGTGGCTCCGACTACCTCGCCTACAGTCTGGTCGACGTCATAGTCGACTACTATTTCGTGATTCTGGATGAAATGAGCAACATGATTGAAACAGCTCAGGAGCGACTTATCACTAATCCCTCGGGCGATGTCCTACGAGAGATATACCAGATAAAGCGTAGAGTTCTGGAACTCAGACGATATACTTGGCCCGCAAGGGAAGTAGTTCTCAGAATGGAGCGAGAAGGCGGTCAGCTCTTCAAGAAGACCACGCTGCCGTACCTGAGAGACCTTTACGACCATATCATCCAAGTGACCGACCACATTGAGATTCATAGAGAGTGGCTGTCAAGCATGCTTGATATCTATCTATCAAGTGTGACGAACCGACTCAATGAGGTCATAAAGGTGCTCACAGTCGTGTCGACAATCGCTATTCCTCCCACTCTCATAGGCTCTTGGTACGGAATGAACTTCAAGTTCATGCCTGAGCTGAACAACTACTACTTCTACCCGGTCCTGATGATCGTGACAGCCGCCATTTCCGTGGCAATGCTCTTGATGTTCAGACGTCGGCAATGGATTTAGAATCGCAGTCCATCGGAAGTCGTCCGGGCTTGGGTGGGGTGAGGGCCCACCCATTCAACTCAGCCAGCGGACAGACCCGTGGCCAGGTGCTGGTGGAGGCAGCCGATTCCCCTAACAGCAGTCTCTTCGTTTCCCCGAAGCATTGCGCTTGCTAGTACTGACACCGAAAAGCCAAAGAGGGCTTGACCATTGGCGAAAGTCGGGATTCTTCGATGAGCAGCGGCCGTACGCGTTCTCTTTCAACCGCATCGGTGTGGGTTCTTGTGTTTCTCACGCTGTTGTGGGTTCCATGGGACAACCAATGGATTGCTCCTCCGACGATTGTCGAGGGGAATCGAGTCACGGTCCTCGGAACCCCTGGGCAGGAAGTATCTGAAGAGCCCTCTAGTCAATCCTCAAGTCTTGTGTTATTCAACAGCACTCCATTCTCACCTGATCCAGACTGGAGGCAATATCCATGGAACCGTACAGAACGTGGCGGTCGTCTGAGCAGATACTTCAACATTGCATTCCTCAATCTGACAGAACTTCTCTTTACCTGCAAGCTGAGCGTCCAAGATGACGCTACGAATCCCACCGTTGTTGTTCTCTACGGCGTATATGACGAGCAGGGTAGATGGGAAAGCCTTGATTTGGATCAAGACAACGCGACGGAAGAAGGCAGGACAGGGACAACAGGACTGACTCTGGAGGCGCCCCTTGACGACTTGAGGTCTTCGACGTCATCTTCTGTGATTGCGGCGCTGGTCGAGATTCACACTGATGGCATTCTTGGAGAGGATCTCGAAATCCTAGGATTCTCAGTCGAAGCGGTCTGCAATGCGGCTGTATGTCCAGTGACTTTCGACATTCGTCATGTGGACGGACAGAGCTTCTACCTGAACCCGACAATGAAGTGGCTTGAGAGTCCTGGACCCTTGGTCCGAATCACGCGTGAAGAGAATGGGCTGACACTTGTCTTCATCCCCTCGAAAGCCAACGATACACTTTATTTGTGGCCCGGAAACTACTCGGGCGATTGCCGATGGCCGAGTGCCCCAACACAGCATGCCGTTCTGATTGAAGCCAGCGTTCGTATGGACTTCTCGACCACTTGGTTGATACTGGTTTCTTCTGTGGAAATACACCTAGATGTTGTGCCAAGAGTACCGGGCTGCGAGATCTCAGTCAGGACTGGTGAGGGGCAATTCTACACACTCAGTCAGGGATCTGAGTCATGCTTCATGCCACCTAATGTCCATGTATGGATATATGCCCGGATGACGCAAGTACTGGCCTCCGACAGACCCAATTCTGCATATGACGGCGAAGTAGTGGCCCCAAGCGAGATTGACTTCACTACTGGCGACGATGAGCAAATCTACATTCGCGTGATGTTCTCGCTTACTAGTATTGGGTCCATGGCGGTCCAACCCTTCACAGTGTTTCTGCTGGCCTTTGCCCTAGTTCTTGCAATGTATCTCCTGTTCATGTACCAAGAAGGAGTACACCGCATCTTGTGGAGGGAGTTGCTCAAAACGCGCGGATTCATTCCCTTCCTTTTTCTGCTGGCAAGTCTGTTCGTACCTTGGACATCCAGAACGGTTCTGTGGAGCGGGCCCGGCACTGGTCAAGAGTGGTTCTTGATTGAGATCCCAGGTCTGTTCTGCTCAGTCGTCTGGAGCGAGGGTAGTGCAGGCTTCCTGACACCGGTCTTGGGGTTTCAGATGGTCACTTCCCTAATCCTGTGGGCCTCACTTGCTCTTGTGTCCATACAGTCTGGGTCTCGGGCAATCACCGCCGTCCTCGGAGGGCTCTCGGCCGCCTGTGTCGGGCTGGGAACTGCCTTCGCAGACATCATTCTCTTCGACCCCGTGTTTGGAATGCCGACGGAGCTTGTACTCCTTGACACCTCATTCCCCATCATTGGTCCCTTTCTGATAGTCTGCGCTATGGTCTCTTGGATAATCACAGGGCATATCCAAAACACTAGGAAAGGAAAGAGCGAGCACGCAGCACCCCCCGCGGCGATTTCGGCCGAACCATCCGGCTCAGAGAATAAGGTCGGCAGCTAGTAGTCCTGTTATGGAGTGGCAAGTCTGTTAGGCACAGTAGAGGCTTCGAGATTGCCGGGTAACGTTTGCTAGCGATTACCAGTGAGACTCAACACATTGCCGCTTCAGTAACTGCGGCAGCTCTATCTCCGGAGAGAGATCGGGACTACGAGAGTGCGTATCCATACGCTTTTATGTGGGGGGCTTGGATGTCGCCAGTGATATGGCATCGTTAGTGAGGCAGTATCACTCACGATATCAAACTGATAGCGGGCAAGACGCAGTGTTCCCAGACATCGAAAGGAAGCTGAATGAAACGATTGAGCTCTTCAGAAAGAGGGGTGCAGTCTCTCCCGAGAGCGCACTCAGCCCTGAGGAATTGGGTCTCCCCCCCATGTTCGGCTGGTTCATGCGATCCCCTATGGCAAGCAGACTACCCTTCGTCGAAGACCAAGGGAAGTTCTACCTGTCCGAGAAGAAGCTTGAGGCCGCTGGCGACATGTCTGAATGGCTTCCGTTCCCCGGAGAGTGGTTGAAGCACACCGCAAGGGTGCCTAGAGGATACCTCAGATACAAAGTTCTCCAGTTGCTCAGGGACAGGCCACTCTCCGGCTCCGAGATCGCAACAACGATCGGTGTGGAAACCCGTGGTCGTTGGAAGCCCAGCCCCGGCTCACTCTATCCTCTTCTCAAGGCTCTGCTCAGAGATGGCTTTACAGAGGAAATACCAGACGTCGGTCTGGTGAGGAAGTACCGCATGACCGACGTGGGACGAGCTTTCTTCGAGAAGCAGTCAGATATAGTGGTCAAGATGAGAGAGCGACTTGACTCAGGACCGTTCCCCTTCCCTCCATTCCCTGAGCTTCCACAGGGCCTCGTGTTTCTCTTCGACGATATCCGTCGTATGTTCGACACGCTGTTCCGCATCGTCAATGCAATGGGTCAGGACGCGAACTCGGAGACTGTCGGTGAACTTGAGAAGACCATGGATTCATTCACGAAGGAACTGGAGCAATTCGCGGACAAGGTCGAATCACAGAAGCACAGCGTCAATGCCCGCCGTCGCGAGGAATAGACAATGAACGCAGTACTACAAGTGAAAGAGCTACGAAAGACGTACCTAATGGGGCAGGTCAAAGTTGAGGCTCTCCGCGGCGTCACTTTCGATATCGACCGGGGGGAGCTTGTGTCAATACTGGGGCCTAGCGGGAGTGGCAAGTCGACACTTCTCAACATGATTGGGGCTCTGGACAGACCGACAAGTGGAAACATCGTCATCGAAGGCGTCGACGCCTCGACTCTGAGCGACAACAAGCTTGCGGAAATGAGAAAACGAGTCGGATTCGTCTTCCAGTTCTTCAACCTGATACCGCGACTAGATGCCAAGGCAAACGTGGAGCTCCCGCTCGCGATAGCGGGCCTACCCAGTCGAGAGAGAACAAGGAAGGCAGAGGAAGCGCTAAAGAGAGTCGGACTGGGCGACAGGATGCGCCACAAGTCCTCAGAGCTCAGTGGAGGAGAGAGACAGCGTGTGGCAGTGGCGAGAGCGCTCGTCACCGAGCCTTCATTCCTGCTCATGGACGAACCAACAGGAAACCTCGATTCCGTTTCTGCAGGGGAGATGATGGACCTCGTCGTGGACCTGAACTCAAGCAAGAACATGACTGCGGTGATAGTCACCCACAACCAAGAGATCTCTGACAGAACGAAACGAACAATGAGAATGCGCGACGGTCGCATCGTATCAGATCAGGTGACATGAGATGAGAGCACGTGACACAATGTCCTATGCCTTTGGCGCGATCAGGCTAAGGAAACTGAGGTCAGGACTGACAACGCTCGGTATTGTCATTGGAATAGCCGCGATAGTTGCTCTGATGTCATTCACTCAGGGCTTCCAAGTCGCGATTGAATCCCAGTTCCAGGAGGGATTCTCTACTGACACGGTCATCGTCAGCACCGGGTTTCTCGGATTTGGATCTAACAGTGACTTCACGCTGTATGTGAATGACACCAACTACATCAATACTATAGACAATGTTGAAACCTCGGCCGCCATACTTTCCAGATCGTGTACGGCAGACCTCGGAAACATGACTCGAGTGTTGGGAGTCACGGGAGTGAACTATACCGCTTACGAGATCATGTATTCGACTTTCGTGGCGGAGCGCGGCGCCATCCCAGCCGTCCCGTCCAACGACTCTGCCGTGATTGGTCATGGCGTCTACGACCCCTTCGGGAACGGTACGATAGAAGCTGATGTGGGCGACACGATTCTGCTCTCCTACAGTGTCAGAAACGGCACCAGCCTTGTCTACATCAACAAGACGGTGACAGTGGTGGCTGTGCTAGCAGAGATAGGAGCCTTTGGGTTGGGTCCGTCTGACAGCGGTTTCTATATCCCAATAGAGACAGCTGTCGAGTACTTCGATACTGACGTCGTGAGTCAGATTGTTGTGAAGCTGGTCGATGATAGTGAGGCGATGGTGACTTCTACCTCCGATGCCATCAAGGCTCTGTTCTCGAACATGGTTTCCGTGACATCACCTACAGCCCTACTCGCTACAATCTCCTCAGCACTAGGCCTTGTTTCGATATTGATAGCCGGTATAGCAGGGATATCGCTTCTCGTGGCAGGCATAGGCATCATGAACATAATGATCGTGTCCCTCATAGAGCGGACCCGTGAGATAGGTATCCTCAAGGCTCTAGGCGCGAAAGGACGGACTGTGCTCGCCGTCTTCCTGACTGAGGCTGGACTCATCGGCCTAATCGGCGCTGTCGCAGGAATACTTCTTGGAGCTCTCTTGGGTAATCTGATCGGAATAGGTGTTAGTGCCATGATGAGCGGCGATGGAGGATTCGGCGGCATGGGCGGCGGCGGAGGCAGTTCTTTCGGCGGCTTCCGGATGGCGTTTGCCCCAGTCGTGACACCTTCGCTCATACTGCTGGCTCTGTTCTTCGGAGTCGTCGTCAGTCTGGTGTTTGCTCTCTATCCTGCCCGGAGAGCTTCGAAACTGACCCCTGTGGATGCTCTCAGATCGGAGTAGTTTTCAGAGTGCTTGTGGACGTCCCGAGTTCATGAGCACTCCCTTTCTTTCTTCTAGCGACAACCATCTGCTGAATCATGAACATTCTCGGTCTTGTCGACGTTGCATCACTGCTGTAATGGTATTACGTGACGCACGTCACTCAAACACTTTTAAGGAGTATCCGGGCCACTCAAGGTGGTCACCATGCCAAAGAAGGATGTAGCCCCTGCCAAGAGGGTTGACCAAGAGAGCCTGAGAGAAGAACTGATGGGGCGCTTCTCGTCGGAGGGCTTTGGTCTCGAAACAACTGAGAAACGCGAAGTATCCGTCATGGCACGCATGAATGTCAAGATAGTAGAGATCATCGATGCGCTCGTAGAGCTTGACATATTCCACAGTAGGTCCGAGGCGGTGGCAGTGTTTGTGGAGAGAATGATCTCGTCACGCCGTGAGCTGTTTGAGGAGATCCGAAACCAGGCACAGGACATCAAGAAGAAGAGAGAGGCATCCCGCCATCTTGCATATCGGGCAATGCAGGCGGACCGCAAGTAGGCAATCCAAGCCTCATTGGCATTTGCAGGCGCGCCCCGGGGTTTTGAGACCATGGCAGTGACTCTTGGACTCCGTTGACTCCTGAGGGAAAACGGTTATTTCGTACGTCGTCTCTACGAAACCTATCGCTTTTCGGACTCTGCGTCGCAAGCGTTAGGAGAGACTTGAATGCATAGGCACGCGCTGATACCCGTGTTCATTTTGCTGTTCATTGTGCCACTCGTTCTAGCCCCGACTGTGTTGACGGGCGGTAATGGGAAAGTTCCCGGTGAAAGGACCTCAGGAGCTTCGCCAGTCGCACCTGTGACTGTCGCGGACAGCTCGGGTGTCGGCAATACTCCGCTGATTTCGAACGTGCTCCGGAACGGCGGCTTCGAAGAATATACAGATCCCACGGAACCCGCATACTGGCAAACATACTGTTCCGCAATGCGGGAGGTCGATCCAGCGTACCAGCTAGATACGTACGATGGGTCATACAGTGCTCGCATGTACTGCTGGCAGCCCGGCCAAGGCGAAAGAGACTCGTATATTGGGCAGTCGCACGGCGGCGAGCCCAGAGCATATCTGCTTCAGGGCGAGTCTCTCGATTTCTGGTTCAAGATAGCGCAGGCCGATGTCATTCCGTGGTCATGGGTATTCCATGCAGAGGTGGGCCTCTATAATGGAGCAGAGTGGAAGTACATCCGCTACCATATGATGTATTCTGGTGCTGACAACACTCTTCCAGACAATGGTTCGCAGTACTGCGATTTCGGTCTCAATAGCACCCTCGGAGTCTGGACCAATTTTGACCGGAACGTGACAGCGGACTTCGAGGCGGCATTCGGCCTGCCTTCAGATTCCTATTATGTCTACCACGTCTATTTCTACATCTACCATGAAGCAGGCAGTACATCTCCGACGGAAGTGCTTATTGACGAGTGTAGTCTGGAGAATCAGTCCGCGACAGAGTTCCTCGTGAACGGTGATTTCGAGGACGGGTATGGAACTGGTTGGGGGAGGCCCGAGAACACGTATCCTGGTTCAGTCAGTCCCAGTGCCAATGCACAAGAAAGCCTAGTATCAGCAAACCTTACTGCTGCCGCTAGTGCGACGGCGTCCTCCGAATCGACATTGACATCATACCAGAACATTCCTCAGGGTTTCTTTCCGCTCAACCCTGGTACAGGATTCGTGCAGTTCTGGTACAGGTATAGCGGCAATCAGACTTCCGATTGTTATGCATATGTTGAGTTCTACTTCTGGAATTACACGCAGACTCACACTGTGCGCTTGCTTCTCGACCCACACACAATACTCAGCGGGAATAGCACCTACAACACTTACGCACGAGCACAGGGAGCGGAGATACCCGGGGTCTGGCACTATGCAGTCGTGGATTTGGGCGGGCCACTTCGAGAACGAGGAGCCACGACGGGAACCCTGTACTACATACAGTTCAGGGTCTACTCGGGCTGGGGCGACAATGTACATGCTGAGCTCCTAGTCGATGGTGTAGAGTACTACGAGTATCCCGCGCATGATCCGGGCTTTGAACAGGTCTTCTATCCCTACTATCCTCTCTCGGGATGGTTTACCTACGACTACCCGTATGTGAACAGGTCGGAAGATGCGTACGCGGGCAAGTATGCCGCCAGACTGATGTCAGATTACGGCTCATGGCGCAGCTTCTCCAGGGACGTCTACCTGCCCTATTCAACAGACATCTACTTCGACATGTGGTGGAAACTTGAAGGCATAGGGTCCTACGGGTACAACTACAACGCGGCAGTCATAGTCCAACTTGATTACGCCCTCAACGTGATCTACACCTTCACATCCACACCAGACTTTGTCACAAACAGCTCCGGTGAAGTCTTCTATAACGTAGAAGGGTTCAACCAGACTGGACTCTGGTACAACCTGAATCGGAACTTCACCGATGACTGCCTACAAGCATTTGGAGCGACAAGCTGGAATGTCACACGAATAACGTTCCAAGCGTACTCGGCCACTTCCTCGCCCGTTATCGTATTGCTGGATGAGGTGCACTTCATCGACGGTGCTCCGCCCAAGATAGACTCAGTCCTACGTGTGACAGCAACGCCAGTCTACTATCAGTCGGTCATCGTTCGGATGTCTGTAGCAGACGCTCTTTCAGGCATTGCCGAAGTGGGAGTGATCTATGACTCCTCTGCGGGGTCCGGGGCCGTACCGGCCGAAGACATAGGCGGGGGCGTCTACGAGGCAACGATACCGGCACTCCCATGGGGCACACTGGTGGGATGGTGCGTCATAGCTGCAGACAGATGTGGTTCATGGGCTCTCGATGACAATGATGGAGCGGCGTATACCTACACGGTTGCAGACGATGTGAATCCCGAGGTGGAGATTACGGCTCCCGAGTCGCTCTCCGTAGTCGCCGGCCAGATCGTTGTGCATGTCGATGCTTCCGACGCAGGAAGTGGGGTCCACTTTGTGGACTTCTACCTCGACTCCGTGTTTCAGGACACAGACTATAGCCCTCCGTACGAATTCGCAGTGAACACGAGGACGTTGGCCAACGGCACACACCTCCTTAGTACTGTCGCATATGACTATGCGAATCTCACGTGTTCTGACGAAGTCGAGGTGAAAGTGAACAACGACTATTCAGGGCCGGCACTCTCGACTGTCCAGATCAGTCCGGACAATCCTGAGTATGATGAGGAAGTCACCGTGATTGTCGCCGCATCCGATTTCACCGACGTGAAGAACGTGACGCTGTTCTACAGGTTCGGATTGGACAGCTGGACAGCAGTGACCATGTCGAAGTCGGCGACGCTATACACCGCAAACATACCCGGCGCGCCTTGGAACACGCACGTCAGCTACTACATTGAGGCCTACGACACGTTTGACCAGAAGGCTGCAGTCGGTTCTGAAACCAGTCCGATGAGCTACACGACCACGGACAGCAAGGCGCCGACCATAGGTGTGACTGGCCCGCCGGTCAGCCTACCTCAGTCGGGCATTGTCAACTTCACGGTGCACGTTGCAGACATAGGGAGCGGAGTCGCATCTACAGAGATGCTCGTTGATGGCAATACAGTCCTGACGCGGTCGCTCAGTTCCTTTGCGGCCTCGTGGGACACAAGCGGACTTGAGAACGGCGTCCACACTGTGATGTTCGTTGTTCAGGATCGGACCGGCAACTCGGCCTCCGTGTCATTCGATTACACTGTCCACAACCCCGTCGGCCTTGATCCGTTCATCAACACCCTTGCAGGCCTCTTCGCCAGCTACGGGTTCTTCATTGGGATTGGCACCGCGATTATCATCTTCGCAATAGCGAAGCTTGTGATCGGAAGGAGGCGACTGTAAGACAATGCACGCAACACAATACTTGACCATGCTCATCATTGCAGCAATGCTAGTGTCACTGATGCCTGGTACAGATCTGGATCTGGCGAGGGTCGGTCCTGCGCCAACAAGTAGCGACTCGGCTCCTAGGTCAAGCCCTCAAGCGGTCATAGCTGACAGCTACGGCATTGGGAGCGACTCGCTCGTTTCGAATGTGATTGAGAACGGCGACATGGAGTCATGGTACACCGATGAAACCCCCAAGGTCTGGGGCGCTGGAGGAGGTGCGTACACCAGACTGAACGCTAGCTACTCGGATGACTACCATTCAGGATCCTACTCCTGCTACTTGGCAGCGCAGTGTACACCTCAGTTTTGGACTAGTGCGTACGTCCAGCAGGCCCACTACGACAACCCATTGCCCTTCCTATCCCAAGGCATTCAGGTTTCGAACTGGTGGAACGCCATGGATGCTCCTGATCCATTGCCAGTCCTCGGATTCTACCTACACGTCAGAGTCTATACTGACTCAGCTTCATACAATATGTACTACGGATTGCTGCTGGGCGATGTCACAGGCTACGACAACAACACGTACAACGCCTATTTCATGCTCAATTGCAGCATGGGCGTCTGGAGCATGCTAAGTCGAAACGTCACTGCGGACTTTGAGAGTGTATTCCGTCCTGTTCAGGGCAATGATCGTGTGGATCGGACGAATTGGGACGTGGAGAGCTACTACGCTGCGGAATCGCCAACAGAGGTACTCCTCGACAGCTGTTCCCTTACCAACGGAACTGGCTACGAGTTTATAGAGAATGGCGACTTCGAGTCAGACACCGACTACTGGTCTCACACGGGCAACATGGATCCGTCAAGCATCGCTCCGTCCTCAGACAGGCAGACTGGCAGCTACTCCGCTAACATGACCGCTTCCTCGGGGCAGACTTCATACACGTATGTTCAGGTTTCCCGATACATAGGATGGCCAAATGGGTACTTCCCTCTTATTCCCGGCACCAGCAAAGTGGAGTTCTGGTACAACTACAATGACACTTGGGATGGCGGCTCCAACCAGTATGCCTACGCTTGTTTCCAATTCCAGAATCTGACCCAGGCCTACAGTGTCTACATCTTTCTTGGCCAATACCAAGATGGGCCCATATCTAGCAACTACTCGTCTACAACCTACATTCGTGCTCCGGGGTACGGTGTCCGCAGCATCTGGCATCACGTGTCTGTTGATCTCGGCGCGCTCTTTGCGGACATGGGTGCTTCGACGGGTGCGCTCTACCAAATCAGCTTCTATTGCGGTGCTGGCTATGGAGTAGGCTCGAAGACGGTCCTGCTCCTCGATGACGTTCGCTACTATGACTATCCCACTGGCGACCCCGGGTTCGAGCAGGGGTGGATCGATGACATCAACTACCCGAATTACGTACTTCCTGCGTACTACTCTACGGCCTACCCAGTCGTCAATCGTACCGATGATGCGTTTGCAGGAAACCATGCCGCGAAGGTAGCAGTCGCTTCGGGTAGCGCTTATGCCACTATCGACAGAGGCACGTACGTTCCCTTCTCGCAAGACCTCTTTTTCAGCCTGCAGTGGAAGATGGACAGTCGAGGAACATATCCCTCTGCATACTACTCGTTGGCGTACCTTGTCTTTGACCATGGTTCTCGCTACATACGATATGCCTTAGCATACGGAAACACGGGCTTTGGCAACTCGTCCACGAACGTACAGTACCTCGTTTCGGACTTTAACCAGACGGGCAGCTGGTATCACCTGCTCAGGAACGTCACCGAGGACTACTCCAATGCATTTGGCGATGCCAACTGGAACTTGACCGAGGTGTACTTTGAGAGCTATTGCGATTCTGCCGACCCGCATGTGATCCTGTTTGACAATGTCGGTTTCGTGGATGGCACGCCTCCCGACATCGACTCGACACAGCTTGTTACAACGACGCCTGTGTACTATGAACCTGTCATCGTGCAGACTCATGCAGTGGATGCACTTCCGGGCGTCGGACAAGTGCTAGTCTACTACTCCACCGGTGGAGCACCAAGTTCTGTCGTCGCCACACATATCGGAGGTGGAGTCTATCGGGCAAGCATTCCAGCCCAGTCGTGGGACGCTGATGTGGAGTGGTATGTCTACGCAGAGGACGCATGTGGAACATGGCGGACCGACGACAACAACGGTGCAATGTACCAGTACACAGTAGGCGATGATATTGAGCCGGACGTAGAGGTGCTAGCGCCAACACCTTCGTCAACGGTGACTGGGGATGTTGATGTGTCAGTGGGCGCTTCTGATATTGGCAGTGGTATCGAACGCGTGGAACTCTCCGTTGATTCCGTGGTCATGAATGTCGACTACACACCACCGTATGCTCTTGTGTGGAACAGCAGGGCAGTCGGGAATGGCTCTCAGACACTAGTCTGTACAGCCTTCGACAACGCAGGCAATTCCCACTCGGACAGTGTGACGGTCGATGTGCAGAATGACGTCGCCGGACCAGTGCTATCGGGTGTCGAGCTGAACCCCTCCGCTCCTGAGTACGACGACAATGTATTCGTGATAGTGGCGGGGACCGACGGGACGGCTGTCAAGAACGTCACTCTCAGCTATCGATTCGGTACAGGAGAGTGGCAGCGCATGCTGATGGGCAAGTCCGCTAGCCTCTACGCCGCCTATATCCCAATGGCAGCCTGGAACACCCAGGTCTCGTACTATGTAGAGGCATTTGACATCTTCGACCAAGTCACGGCCATCGGTTCTGAGAGCGAGCCCCTGAGCTATTCTGTTGGGGACTCTGTAGCTCCTACTATCGGTGTCGCTGGTCCGCCTCCGACAGGCAACCTCTCTGGCGTCATCGACTTCAGTGTCACTGCCGTGGACGTAGGAAGCGGAGTCGGGTCAGTGACCATGTACGTTGACGGCGTCTTGGACTCAACATTGCCAGAGGGCGCGTTCATCGCACACTGGGATACGACAACAGTCACCGACGGGGAACATGTTGTGCTGTTCGTCGTGGAAGACAACGCCGGTAACACTGCCGCAGTCAGCTTCACGTATCAGGTCCGCAACCCCGTGGGCTTCGAAGCGATCGCTAATACCTTCTCTCAGATCATGTCTAGCTACGGTTTCTTCATTGGAATCGGTGTGATGGCTCTGGTCTTTGGACTGGGCAAGACAATCATGTCAAGAAGAACTGGAGCGGCCGCTGCTGCTCCCAAGACGGCGGGAAAGTGATCTTAGCTTTCATTGGGAAAGGGAAGCCGGGGACGCTCTAGTCCCCGGCATGCCGACGTTTCTCTGAGCCGACCCTGTTCAGGACCATCACAGACCGGTCGTCGGACCCATCTGGGCCTGACAGGGTTCGGCCTTCCTCGCCTCAATATAGTCCAGTAGCCAATCACGATCGCGTTCCTATGCAGACTCCGCAGGGCTGCGAGGAGGAAGCGGTCCCTGAATCAGAAGATGACTTGCAGCAGGAAGTACGCGTTGAAGGCTAATATCAGTAGTGCGAAAGCGACTGCCACAAACGTCGTCACTCTGCGGTTCACGAACTCTCCCATCGTGTCCTTCCTGCTGGTGAGATATATGATGGGTACTAGTGGAAGGGGTATCAGCAAGCTGAGTATGATTTGGCTGTACACCAGTAGGTCCAGTGCGCTGAAGCCTAGGTAAATCGCGACGAAGGCTGGGACAACGTTGACCCCGCGCAAGACTAGCCTTCTCAACCAAGGGTGGATATTCCTGCCTAGGAGGCCCTCCATCATGGCTTGACCCGCCAGTACACCCGTCGTTGAAGATGAAAGTCCTGACGCAAGCAAGGTGAGTGCAAAGACCAACCCGGCAAGCGCACCGAAGAGGGGGGTGAGAGTCTGGTATGCCTCCTCCACAGTGGTGACAGAGCTTCCAGTGCCGTTGAAGGCTGCGGCGGCCATGACCAGAATGGCGGCATTCACCAGACCTGCAATTGAGAGGTTGAGCATGTTGTCGGCTAGATGATATCTCAGAAGCTGGTGCTTCTCCGCTGCATCGCCAGTGGTCAGTTTGCTCTTGGTCAACCATGAATGGACTGCCAAAGCGTGAGGCATGACGGTGGCGCCGATTATTCCCACAACAAGAGGTACGGTAGATGGCGTCAGCACAGGAGTGACACTGTGGAAGGCGATGGACATGATATCAGGCCTCGTGACGACAATCTCATAGATATAGCCAAACCCGATGATCGAAACCAGAAGGCCAATTAGGATCTCGATACGCCTGAACCTTGGTCCTGCAAAGAGGAAGATGACTATGATGTCAAAGGATGCAATGAAAGCCCCCCACAACAAAGGTATACCAAGAAGCAGGCTCAGTGCAACGGCGACTCCAAGGAACTCGGCCAAGTCTGTGGCTACAGCAAACAGCTCGGATGAGAGCCAGTAGGCCAGCACCCTAGTTCTTGACTCTAGCTTCTCTCGCACCAGCTCGGGCATGCTGCGACCCGTAGCTATTCCAATCTTTCCGGAAAGGTACTGCAGCAGCATTCCCATGATGCTCGCAAGCCAGACCACCCAGAGTAAATCATAGCCATAACCTGCACCCGCCGCTATCGCAGTTCCAAAGTTGCCAGGATCAATATAGGCGACGCTGACCACGAGCGCCGGGCCGTAGAACCTGAGGAAACCACTGCTACGCAATCCTGCAAGCGACTTCAATCTATTTCGCCGCGAGCTAAACATGTGTAAGCACCTCGGTATCCTTCGTGCTCGATTCGCGCGTCTTACAAGCGAGATGCACCATATTTGCGTTGCCTTACAAACAAGCGCTCATAGTAACGCTCTGCGCAGTGGCCGTCTTCCTCATCTTCGCGGCATGGAAGTTCAGCGACATCTTGAGAGAACCCAAGTAACAAGATCTGCTATGCCTTGCTGGTCAACGGACTACTTGCGAGTGACGAAGAAGGTGTTAAAGAGCAGCGGTGTCACGCCATAGGCAGGTGATATGACTGAGTATCTCAATTCGATGCCTTGGCCATGCAAGCGTTCTGATCAAGACTGGAACCCAGAACATCTACATCGACCCCTCCACCAAGGAGACCGGTCTGCGCAAAGAGGACTTCGGACCATCAGACTTGACGCTGGTCACTCACAGCCACGCTGACCACTGTGACCCTGACTTGGTCAAGAAGATCCGCAAAGGCGGTACACCTATCATTGCTCCCGAGGGCTGCCGCAAGGATCTCAGCAAGGCAGGTGCTTTGTGGCCTCTCAACCCAGGAGACATCATGAAGATGGGCGATGGCGTCCTGATCAGAGCCGTGCCAGCATACAACGTGAAGAGGGTCAAGCCCTCAGGCGAACCTTTCCATTCCAGGGGTGCGGGCTCCGGCTACCTGTTGACCATCAGCGGCAAGAGAATCTATCATGCCGGAGACACTGAGCAAGTTCCGGAGATGGAGCAACTGGGCGACATGCTGCGGGGCGTAGATGTGGCATTGCTTCCCTGTGATGGTACGTATACGATGAACGTCGACGAGGCAGCCAAACTGGCAATTGCAATCAATCCGAAAGTAGCGATTCCGATGCATCTCAGGTCTGCGGACCCCAAGGCCTTCAAGGAGAAAGTTGAGAGCAAGTCCTCTATCCGGGTTGTCATACTTCAGAAGGGCGAAGAGTACAGACTGGAGTGAAGAGCCGACAGTTTAAATCCTACGGCGCATCAGGCGGAACCGTTAGAGGAGAAACAGGATGAAACAACTGTTCCGAATTGCGTCGTTGCTTGTGATTGTCGCAGGTATTGCTCTGCTGATATATGGGCTCGTACTGGAAGGTGAGATGACCGGACCAGCGGCAATATCTGGCATTGTGATCGCAGTCTTCGGCTTCCTTCTGCTGTTTACAGGCCAGATGTCACCTGCTGCGGCACAAAGTAAGGGAGCCCAGATGATCTCGTACGTACTGATTCTCGGGGCCGTCCTGGCTTTCGCTTCGGTCGGGTTATATGCAGTGGCTGGGTGGAACGGCGGTTTCGCCATCAATATGGCGGCAGCAGCCATCGTGCTTCTCGGCGTCCTGATCTGGCCCAGCCTATGCTGCATGGGTCAGTCAAAGGTTACCTCAAAGGTCGTCGGCGTAGCTCGGGCACATGAGAGAATCACGATCGACGAACTTGCAAGGCTCTCAGGTCTCCCTGTTGACGAGGTCAGCAGCGTGCTATACGATGCGATTGGAACCGGAAAGCTCAGCGGCAGAATGGAGGGCAGTACGTTCATCAGGTCTGCTGGTGTGACTGCAGGCGCTGGCGAGGCCAAGGTGCTTGTGATTTGCCGATTCTGCGGAGCAAAGACCGAGCAGGGCAAGTCCAAGTGCGACAACTGCGGTGCAGATCTGTAAGAATCACGAGTCCGAAGAGGTCATGGACGTTCACGGAGAACCATGACCTCATCACTTCGGCTCGACATCGGGGAGTCTATCCAGAACGCGCCCGCATCTGCGAGTGACGAGCAAGGCCGGCATACCCGAATGACATGAAACCTGTGCAACCTCGATAGTCAGGTTCCGTAGCCGGGCTGCATTCCTGAGTATCACATATGTCGGCGAGGTAGATAAGGAAGAAACCACCCGGTTCGGTCGAAAAGACACAGGCTCGTCGTGATAGAACCCTGAAGTCGCGCAGGAGGGTCTTCAGAGGACTGTAACAGCACTTAATAGTCCCGCTTCGTAAGGAAACAATGCTTTCCCCTCATATTCACGTGGTTAGTTCTCAGTGTAGGTGTTGAGATTGAAGAAGAAGCGGTACGTGCTTTTTGCCGTATTAGTGACCGTCATGCTCATCCAGCTCGATGTCAAGCTGGCTCTGGATCATCCCGACATGTCGAATCCCAGTTCGGACGGAATGGTCCGAATTGAAGACCCCCTTCAAGTCCTACGGAACGCAATAGCCAACAGTCCAGCTCCAAGGACCCCAACGGACCTCAGGGAACTTGTGCTGGACTTACTTGAGGCCACCCCATTTGCCAACAGAAGTGACTACGATGGGGACGGAATTTACGACCCTGTGGAAGCCATCATCGGAACTGATCCTGAGAGCAATGACACTGACGCTGACGATCTATCTGATTACTGGGAGGCAATGAATGGGACTGACCCAATCCTTCCCGACTCAAACTACGATGGGCTCTCTGATTACGATGAAGTCAATGTCACACTGGATTTGGACGAAGACGGCGTTCCAAATGCATGGGATTTTGACAATGATGCCGATGGGGTGAACGACCGTTCGGATTTGTCGCCCTATGCGAGATCGGTCGTCAGTACCAGCTTCGACATTTCAATACAGACCACTGGCTCACCCACCTACATAACCTTCCAGGTTCTCCCCCAGAATCCTGAGCATCTTCGGCTGCTGTATCAGACCTGGGATTGGCTCGACTATGATGACAAGGGGCAGATGCAGGACCTTGATGGATCGAAAGACGACCTAGAGCTAGTCCCGTATCTGCATCTCAAGACTGA
>Ga0316620_10000210_pt1 | contig 23126 bp, 24 predicted proteins | sample OWC_Aug_M1_C1_D5_FD_207651 | JGI IMG/M metagenome (GOLD analysis project Ga0316620, IMG submission 207651) | Wetland soil microbial communities from Old Woman Creek delta, Ohio, United States - OWC_Aug_M1_C1_D5_B | ecosystem: Environmental > Terrestrial > Soil > Wetlands | place: USA: Ohio...
CACTTCAGATCTGGACGGGTTCGGATTGGCAGAACGCCCGGCTGTTCCGCACTGGAGAAAAAGAACTAGTCGAAACGCATGTCAATGGGTACAGCATCAAAACATCTCCAGATCACCGATTCCGCGTTTTGTCTGAAGATGGAGAATTGGTCTGGAAAAAGCAGCAAGAACTATGCATCGGCGATTTGTTGGTTATGAATGCGAAGCCAGTTCAAGGGGCGTCGGAGTTAATCCCCTTTTTCCGTGGCAAGAGACTGACTATTGAGATGATGGAGCTTTTGGGGTGGATGACAGGCGACGGCTCTTTGGTTCGGCCTAAAGTGCGTTGCGGCGGGTATTTGAAGTTGTTTTACCATTCGGTCCGTGAGCGCGACATTTGGGCACATCACGCCAAACTTCTCTCGGACTTCGGGTTCAACGTCAAACAATTAGAGCATCTCATCGAAGAAGAAGAAGCCGAAAACATCAAGAGTCGATATGGATTCTCGTCGGTAGCCGCTAGTCGCATCACTAACGTTGTTAACGATACTGAGTTTGTAGAGTGGTTGCACGAATTGGGGTGTGGATATAGTCACGAAGGTAAGGCGGTTCCGCCGGTTTTTCACGTCCTTCCCGTTGAGTATCGTCAGGCGTTTTTGCGAGGTCTTTTCTCGGCTGACGGCCACACGCCGCGAGGTGGGGCTGTAGTACTAACAATACAAGACGGCAGGACGAGAGAACAAGTTCGCCAGATGTTGTTGGGGTTGAGTATCAGAACTCTTGGGTGTGACGGCGTTCTGAGGGAGAGTTTCGATCAAGGCAAAGTGTTCAGTCATAAGCTGTTTATTAAAGATCGCAATGCATTCTGGGAGCAGATTGGTTTTATCCAACCCCACAAAATCGCCCGTCGAACGCCACAGAAATTCGCACGCGGTTTTGTTCCTGTGGCGCTAGCGTCCAAACTGTTAATTCCAGTTACAAAATCTGCAGTTTTTGCTGGATGGGGTAAGAGGACTAAGGACAACATCAGGGGATGTATAGGGTTGCATGCCACCCCACGACATATCACCTGGAAGCAACTACGCTTGATACTAGAGAGCGCCTTGGGCATGGCGCCGTCCTGGCTGACGGATTACCATCTAGAGCCGGTGACCGATTTAATCACACATCAATCCAAGATGTCGATGGTCGATGTTGAAGTTTTTGATTCACAGCACGCCCAGATTCTCCAGGGTTTTCAGGTACATAATTCGAACAATGAATATGTGCTCGAAGCACACCGAGACACCGGCATTCGCCCCCTGCTTTGGCAAATGCAAACATTCATCAACGACCGCATCTTCCCGTTGATCGACGCGGAACTCGCTAAGATCTGCACATTCGAATTCGTCGGACTCGACGCCGAGACGGCCGAAAAAGAGACGACGCGCCTACAAACGGACGCCACCGTCCACATGACGTACGACCAAATCCTCCAGAAGGTCGAAAAGAAGCCGCTCGGGGCCAAGTGGGGCGGTACTTTCCCTCTCAACCCAGCCTTCCAACAAATCTTGGACAGGTACATGACGGTCGGCCAGATTCTCGAGAGCTTTTTCGGCGTCGCGGGCGCCGGCAAGGACCCCCGCCTTGACTACCGCCGTGATGAGTATTGGTTCCGACAGGTTGACGTCCTTAATCAGAAGCAGCAACTCGAACAGCAGACCCAGATGCAAGCCCAACAAGCGGCTCAAGGTGGCCAGCCAGGCCAACCCGCGCCACAAGGCTCAGATGTCACGCAGGACGCGCAGCAATCCGCACCCCAGCAAGGACCGGACCAATCCCAGAACGCGCCCCAGCAGACCGCACAGCCCCAGCAGGGCCCGAACCAACCGGACCTCTCTACCGGCATCGACCAGCTCGCCGGGATCTTGAATAAGTCCGAAAGTCAGCTCCCCGTCTCGAAGAGGCACCTTTTGGCACAGCAACGATTGTTCATCTCGCACGCCATGTCGGCCCTAGAAGAAGAGTCGAAGCTCGCCATCAAGGAAATTGCCGGAATCGCCAAAAAGCACATTGCGCCGACCAAGTAGGTGCGGTAAACGGATGGGATGAAAATCATCCCTCCTTCAGCAGAACTCGTTTGGATCACCCCTAATGCCGCGCAAGTCATCGAGATGGCTGCGCGCAAATGCTACGCGTCTGAGGGTCAATACGACCCCAGCCGCACGGCCGATTTTTTGGACCGAGTGATCAATCAAAAACACCACGAGAGCGTCATGGAGCACGCCAGTGCTTGCTTCGACATCACCACCGACCGTGGGGTGATGGCCGAACTCACGCGACACCGCCTTGCCAGTTTCTCAGTCCAATCAACGCGTTACTGTTCATACAACAAAAGTAAATTCGGTAGTCAAATCGAGGTGTTGGAACCGCCAGATCTTTCGTCTGAGATGAGGGTTATTTGGACCCAAGCCATGGAAGCTTCCGAAAGAGCTTACATGCAGATGTTGGAATTTGGAGCACAACCGCAAATTGCGCGCTCGGTACTCCCCAACGGCCTTGCAACCCACATGCGAGTCACCGCCAACTTCCGTGAATGGCGCCACATCTTCTCTCTCCGGACGGACAAGGCGGCGCATCCGCAAATCCGTGAGGCTATGGAGATGGTGCAGGATTCCATGGCGATGCACGTCCCAGAGTTGTTCGGTTTCGAGTTTTAGTTCCTTGACATCGGAACCCAACCCGCGGTAATACTCGCCGTCAAACACGCAATATAGGGGTCGTCCAAATGACTAAGACAACTAAAACCGTTGCTGAGCACTACCCCTTGGGTACTCGCCTGATGCACCCCTCCTACCCTTGGAGTGTGTGGACCGTGAGCGAGGTGCGCGTGACCATTGACGGAGCCGGACACCACGTGGACTACGCGTTGGAGGGTACGGAGGTGCGTGGCGCGGCTCGCTGGTCGGCGGCGGAGATGTTCGTGCCAGCACCCGATGAATCGGCCTTTGAATCTCCCCACTACTTCGCCGACTAAATCGGCCATTGACATCACCATCCAACCCGCGGTAATACTCATCCCATCAACGCAGTCCAAATCACGGAGAAAACACTTTGGCTACCATTGAAGTCGACAAGAACGATAAGTCTCTCGGCTATGACACGCTGAATCTCACTCAGGCGGCAAAGGCTCTGAAGTACTCGCTTGTGTCCAATCAGCCCATCAATCTCATCGGGCCTCCTGGCATCGGTAAGACGGCAATCGTGGCGGCTGCTATTGAAGGGCTCGACATGTCGCTTCTTACGTTCATCTTGTCATTGTGCGATCCTACAGACATCGGCGGGATGCCGGTGGTTGGGGTCAAGTGTGTCAATCGGATCCCCTTCGAGGCTCTCAAGATGGCTTGCGATGCACCACACGCACTCTTCTTTGACGAACTTACATGTGCACCGCCGCCAGTGCAGGCCGCTTCGCTTCGCGTCATTCTTGAGCGCTACGTCGGAGACTACAAGCTCCACCCCGGAACTCGCATCATCGCTGCGTCCAACCCGCCGGATCAGGCGGCTGGCGGGTACGAACAGTCTCTCCCCCTCCTCAGCCGTCTTACCCAAATCAAGGTGCTGCCTACCGTTGAAGAGGTACAAAATTACTTCTTCCAGCTTGGGTCTGAGGGTTCGACGTTGCGGACATTGGCTGTCGACTTCGCAGCCACGCTGGAGATGGCTCCGGACTTGCTGGCTCTTGAGCCGCCATCCGGTACTGTGGCATCCGGCAAGCCATGGGGTAACCCTCGCTCGTATGAGCGCGGACTGAAGGTGTGCGCCTCCGCCATCGACGGTGGCGAGTCTGACACCAGTCCGATTTTTGCGGCGTGTCTTAGTGGCAATGTCGGCGACGACGCGGCTGCAGGTTTCATGACCATTCGCAAGATTCGTGACCAGCTCCCCAGTAAAAAGGAGATTGAGGCGAATCCCATGTCGGCGAAGCTCCCACAGGACGTCAACTCAGCCATCGCGGTGTTGGGCGTCCTCGCACAGGTCTGCCAGACCGACCCCTGCCCAGCCAACATCTATGCCGACCGTCTTCAGCACGAGGTTCGCATGGCCGCCACGCGATCTCTCGGCCGCTACAAGATGAGCGATTACACCAAGTCGCCGTATTACAAGGAAGGTATCGCCGCCAGGAATCGTCTGTTGCAGACCCTTGGCAAGGCGATGAACAGCCTCTGAGTCGTTGACACTCAATTCGAATCCAAGTAAGGGTACCACATGTCAAACGCCACCATCGAGCGCTGCAAAGCCAACGTAGCTATGCTGGGGTTCATGCACCCGGCATTCCTAATGATCCACGCCCAAATCCGTGACAAATACCGTATCGTTACGGCGGAGCAGGGGTACGGGACGATGGCAATGACATCGACGGGCTCCATCCTAGTCAACGAGAAGTTCGCCGCGAGTCTCAAGTCGGATGAACTGCAAGGGGTATTGGCGCACGAGATGTTGCACTTGGTGTTAGGACATTGCCGCGCGAGCAACCGAGATCCATGGATCTTTAACGTCGCACAAGACATGGTTATAAATGCGGCACTACGCAAGGACGGCATTAAACTCCCACAGAGTGCCTTGTATCCGCCATCAGAATACACCGGTGATCTCTTCTCGGAGGCCGTGTACGAGTGGCTGGTGAAGAATCCACAGCATTTGCCCCAAAAAAAGAAGTGCGATAAGTGTAATGGAACCGGCAAGAAGTCGGATGGCACTGATTGCGATTGCGATCAACAAGGAGACGCCGGAGCTGGTTGCGGCGTCGTTAATGATGACGACTCAAATCCCGACAAGCCGGATTGGAAGAAGATCTCCATTCAGGCTCGCATGCTTGCTCGTTCGGCTGGTATGGGGTCGTCTGCCATTGCAGCCCTTTTGTCCCCTCGGGTGGCGAAGATCGACTTCAAGCGCGTGATTCGACACGGTTTTGAGGTAACTTCTTCTCGGCAGCGTCGAGATTTTCAAACCTACGCGAAGCGCAATCGACGATCACCACCACAAGGTATTCAATTGCCAGGTTGGACCGGGAATACGCCATCCATCTCAGTGGTGGTTGACGCTTCGGGTAGTATGGATCGTGAGTGGATCAACGTCATTGCCGCCGAAACTATCTCGCTCATGAGGACTTTTACCGGCGTCAAGGTGTTCCTGGCGGTGCACACGTCGGAATTGGTGTGGGCGGGGTGGCTGAACTCGAACGACACCTGGAAACTGAGTGAGGCCTTTGGCTTCAGCGGTGGGACAGACCCACAGCCGGCGTACGACGCCGTCCAGAAGGCTACTAAAGGTAGGTGTGACAATTTGATTCACTTCACCGACACGGAATTCGGATCTGAGTGGCCTTCCGTGCCAGCGAGGCATCTTATTGTAGGGGCTTTTGGTAGGAACATCTCCACCAAGCCGCCCCCTGGATCTCAGGTCATCCTTTGTGATATGGGGAACCCATGAACTTGAAGCTCAACAGCGACTTCCACGATTTTTACGATCACTTCTTCGACCTGAACGCCGAGCACGCCCTCAGTCGCCGTATGACCGATGGTCCGAACAAGATCGAGGCGTTTCAACTTCTGACCTTGATGGGCATCAAGACGCCGATTTACGGCATGGTTTCGGACCTGTATGCTGACATGGTCGCCAAGTTCGGCGGCGTAGATGCAATCAAGAAGGATTCACACGACGAAGTGGTAGAATTGGTGGTGTACACCGACATTAACTCCCACGCCGGAGAAGGCAAAGTCAAGGTTTCAGTCAAGGAGGCCGTCGAGAAGTATCCGAACCACTTCGCCGTCCAATACATCCCGAATACCACCCAGATGTTCAAGGGCCGCTCGGAGAGGTTGCTTCAGATTGGTCGCAGGCGCATTTGGATGGAATATGTTTCCAGGGGTAACTGGCAGTCGAACTGTGGTGACGTCAAGATTTCTTTGATCGCAGATGTCAAAATCGCCAACAACGACTTGGCTGAAATTCAACTGCCGCTGTACGCCATCGATTTTGTGGTGGCAGGCCGAGAGCGATTGGCTGTCGACTTCAACGTTGCACCTGGGTTGAAAGGAACCCCTGTGCAAGACCTGATTAAAAGTCAAGAAGTCGTCCGGCTCATCAAAGATCGTGCAATGGACATTTTTGGTGTTCCGAGGTTCTGACTCGTGGTATAATAGCCATATCAACCAAGGAGTTGTAATGACTATTGAGAATTCGGAAGTAATCCATTCCTGGAAGTCTAGCGGTAGTGTGTTTCTCGATGAGGTCGGTTTTCTCAAGCCGGGAAAGGCTCTCTATTTGTACAGCACTCCACCCGGAGCGATGTCAGAGTATATGGAGGGTGAAGCTCCCGTTGGACAGGCTGGGATTGATGCTGTCATTTCGGATGATCTTCTTGAGGGTCGGATTTTGTACGCCATCTTGATGTCGCCACAAGACATTGAGGCCTACAGGGATGAATGTGTCGCGAAAGAGAGCATTCGTCTTGGGTAAAGATGGCTGGCTTGACAACTTTTTCGTCAATTATCGCGACTCCGTCAATGATTTGTCGGATTGGCTCGGTCGGATCGAAGACTCTGGCGAGAATGTTCTTGAAATTTGCGGGTACGCCCTCGACCTCGTCCTTCTTCAGAGAGATCTCGCTTTAGATGCCGTAGAGTCGGAGTCTCCATCTATCAGGGCGAATTTTCAGATGTTCCTTGATGAGATGGATTCGATCGTGTTGGACTCGGCTGCCAACATCAATAAGTTGCTTGGTGTCGATGTAGCTGCTTTCTTGCGACCCGAAGTAAATTAGACCGTTGTTGTTGTTGTTGTTGTTGTTGTTGTTGTTGTTGTTGTACAGCAGATGTTCAATAAAGGAGTTACACATGTATGAAGCTTTGAAGTCGGAAGAGTTTGTGGTGACGAAGTCGTGGACCTGCAGCGGCAACACCACCTTGGATGAGGTTTCATTCCTTAAGCCTGGCAGGGCTCTGTACATCTACCGTACGAAGAGTAACGGAGCGAATGAGTATGTAGAAGGCAGACCGCCGCTCAATGAATGTGGAATCCATGGGGCACTTATGGTCGCTTTCGAGAAGGGGAAGTTGCTGTCCCATATCTTGATGTGCCACCAAGACTTCGAGACGTATCGGCAGATCCAGGCTGCTGCCCCGAAGGATACGGTCAACGTCAATCAGATCGAGACGGGCGCCATTGGAGTCGCCACCGAGTACGTTCCCCGTCATGGATTTCGTACTGAAGATGAGTTTTGTAGGTAACCCACCCCAGACGGCTCGTCAACCCAATCTTGCATGAGAGGTCTTCATGCAAGCTTTGGTCAAAAATGACGCACCAGCACCCGTCACAGAAGACGACACCATCATCGATGGCGTTCTCGCGTCAGAAGCGATCGACAAGTCCGGTGAAGTGCTTGATGTAGAAGGCTGTGACATCACTGAATTCGACGAAGGCCGCGGACTCATCAACTACGAGCACAAAGACACCGGCCCGCAAGACATCATCGGAAAGATCCTTTACGCCAAGAAGATCTTCTCAGCCAAAGACTGTCTGAATGATCGTCAGCGCAAGTACTGGGACGACCTCAAGCTCCCACTGATTTACGGCATCGTGCGTCTAGCCGATGGTAGTGGACACCCTGGTGCTATTGCCGCTGCAGCTCGCATCCGCGACGACGTCAAACACAAAGAGCAGTCCAGGTGGGGCTTCTCGATTGAAGGTACGACCATCAAGCGCGATACCAAGACAGGCCGACTTCTGGTTTCCATCGCCAAACGATGTGCGCTCACCTTCAAACCGTGCAACGAAAGCGCCGCAACAGGACTCATCTTTGACCCAGGCGCCAAGTCCGACTTGTTCCGCACTGCACCGTCAGAAGCTGCCTTTGTTGGCGGAGAAGAACTCGCCAAGACCTTCGCGGCTGGATCTATGGACGTCGCTCCATCGCAACTCACGGGTAATGCAGCGCTAGCGGTAGAAGACTTGGGTGCCAGAGGCAAGCTGAGGTGGGCGCTGAGTAAGTGGGATCGCAAAACCCCACTTAAGTCGTTTCTCAAAATGCAAATGCCTGAGGCGGATCCGGCCTACCTAGACAATTTTGCCGACATGGCGGAGCGGTACACAATCCGCAAGGCGCAAGAGTTGGCCGTCAAGAAGCACCTAGTCAAGTCTGTGGCTACAAAGGTGCTCGCGAAGGCGATCAACCAACACCGGGCAGACGCTAAGGCGGCGATCATTGCCAAGATGGATTCGATGGGGGTTGAACTCCTAGAAGCCCTACAAAAAGCCGATCCACCCAAACCCGCGCCGTCAAGGGTGGGGCCAACTGTTCGTAAGGCATCTCCACCAGAGCCAGAAACAGTCACATTCAACGGTCGCACCGTCAAGCCGGGGTTCGCGATCGCAGGCGAAGGTGACAAAAAGCAGCATCTACGCGTCCTTGAGCACACTCCGGATCACCTCATTGCCATCCCAAAAGAGAAGATCGGCGGCTGGCAAGCGTCGGATCTGCTCAAGCTCCCGCGCAACAAGGTGCCGGGCAATATCTGGATGACTCGCCCGCCGGAATACGTCAACACCCCCGCTGTAATCGATTCGAAAACCCACGGGTTGGTCGATTACACCCACCACCCAGAAGTCCACGCGTTAATCCACGGGTTGGATATGGGTCAAGCAATCAAAACTGGCACGGTCGGCATGAAGGCGAAGGCTGGACAAGCTGGATGGGCGAAGAACGCTCAGGGTAAGCAAGTGTATGTTAAGCGCGACGACAACGAACGTCCCTTCGGAGAATCCAAGCGTGAGGCGCTGTACCACAACCTCGCCAAAGACTTTTATGGGATGGGGAGGTACGTTACACCGACCGCTGCAGTGGTACACCCGACTACTGGACAACACTACACGGTGGTCGAGCACACTGCCGGCGATCACTTCATGCACGGTGAAGGTCACCCAGAAGCCCTCAGGAATTTGGCAAAGAGTGGCGAGCTCCACAAACTTGCCATTATGAATGGTATCGCACACAACAACGATCGACACCAGTTCAACTACCTCCTTGACGACAAAGGCGGGATGAAGTTGATCGACCACGGATTGACTTTTAGTGCCGGAGGAGACAGCAAAGCTCCGACTACACCGCACTATCTGATAGATGGCGCAGGAAAACTCCCTAACCATCCAGAGGCGCAGAAGTGGGCTAACAAACTACTACACCCAGAAGCCCAAAAATGGCTGCCTAGGATGAACGTCCTCGTTCACCCTGAAGCCCAAAAGTGGTTAAGCAGACTCAAGCCGGCTGAGCTGGAACGCCAAATGAATCAACACGGCGTCCCGCCAGAGTTCGTCCAAGAAGCGTCCAGACGTTTACGGGCGATTCAAAAACACGCTCAAGTCAATCCGAAAGCTAAGTTGTATCAGGCCTTGAACGCCCCCTTCGAAGGTGGTACAAAGTAACCATGGACTCCTCGAACATCATAATGGTTTACCAGACACACCCGCACGAATCGGGTGCAATCCACCACGTCCTAGTCGGTAAGCTCTTGCAAGTGCCGGGTCAGACCACAGTCTTGGAGGATCATACTCCGGACCACACATTCGATGAGGCTGCTGTAGATCCAGTCGCGCTAACCTCGAAGCTTAATGCAGCTCGCCGTTCGATGTACTTCAAGGTGTGCACACTTCAAGAACTCAACGAGGGTGAATACCCGGAACTTTTGTCGGAGGCGTTGCTGCCGCCAGCACACGGTCCCGAGTCTCGGTTCGATTATTTCCGCATTGGAATGCCGCAGCCGCAGATGTTGGAGTTCTATGAAGGTGAAGGTCATTTGGACGGACACCCATTGTCGGATGAAGAACTACAGCTCATCCACTCGAACATTGAGCAGGGTTTGGCGTCGCTTTCGTACCACAAGGACGAGCCTGAGGTAATTTCCAAGTCGGAAGATCTCGCCAAGGTCGAGCCGCACCTTGAAGCTGCACTTGGAGGTTTACGGGCTGCAGTGGCGGCCGGCCATGTGCACCCGGATGTTCTCAAGACACTATCCGGGCATATTTTCAAGGATACCATGGTACCTACATTAGGCAACAAGGTAGCATACGCAGACTTCCTTACCCGCCCGAAAGAGGGGGTTCATATTCGACTCGATGGGTCAAAATTCGGCGGCATCAATAAGCGCGCCGGATTTGAAACCGGCAACGAAGCGATTAAGTCTATGTTCGGTGCCGTTCGCTCAGCCCTCGACGAGAGTGTGGGACGGAAGCACGCCAAAGCCTTCAGGATCGGTGGGGATGAAGCGAGTCTTTTTGTACCCACCATTGAGCACGCGGCTATGTTTCATCGCGCCCTTAAGCGCCATCTCGACGCTCTACCGTTAGTGGCCGGACAGAAGTTGGCGTTTGACATGGGTGTAGGTAAGACGCCAGAGGCTGCAGAGCAAGGTCTAATCAAGGCCAAGACGCATGGGAAGTCGATGAACTATCCACTACACGAGTTGCGCACACATGCCTACATCAATATCCCAGGACACGAAGGGCATTTACCTACAGAGATAGAGCAGCCTCCGAAGACTCCAGCGCCGACACCGACTCCGGCACAGCCAACGGAGAAGCCCGCCGAGCCAGCCACTTCAAAACCTGTTGGGTAGTTCCATGGGCCCCGTCGTTAATTAAAAAATCCGACACTTTTTTAACTAACGCCAGCTCTTAGTAAAGTGGCCTTTATTAAGACCGCCGGGCTTTTCGCAAGTCTTACATCGCGACTGGTGCTTGTTGAAATGTAATAACTCGACTTCCACTGAGTGGCACGTGGAGCACTCCTTGAGCCCCATGGCGCGCATGCACTGCCTGCAAATGCCGTTACACCCGCAATGCGCCGGTAGATGGCATTCCTTGCACATGGTGATGTGAAAACCTTTGGATACCGCCAGTTGATTCCGCTTGCAACGTAAGCAGGTTCGGCCGGGGTATGTGTCGTGACATGTGCGGCATCTCATTGAGCCGCCTCGAGGAATTCTTTAGACTTATAACAGGTAGCCTCAACACTTCCGATCAATACCGACCCGGCTCCTTCTGCAAGGGCTTGGTGTTGCAAGCCGCGTTGCAAGATGTTGATTGCTGAGTTCACATCCCTGTCAAGGAATGCCCCACAATCGCACATCCATTCACGCTTATTCAAACCCGCCAATCCTCTCGGACCGGACTTTAGTCCACAAATGTGGCAAGTTTGGGTTGTAAAACTTTCGTCGACTTCCTTGTATATCGCGCCATTCCTAATGGACTTGTAGCGCAACATCTTACGGAAGTTAGACCAACCTACGTCAAGAACCGACTTGGCCATGGTGGTCTGAGACAATTTGCTAGATGAAACGTCTCCTACGAAAATATGGTTGTACTTCTTTGTGACGTCATTGGACAACTTGTGATGAAAGTCTTTGCGGACATCCTTAATCTTTTGGTGAATTTTGCGGACTTGCTTGCGCTTGTTGGCGCGTTGCGCGATCGCGAGTTTACGGGCGTATTTAGACAATATGCGCGGATTGGCGATTTTAGTGCCATCAGAAAACGTAGCGAAGTTTTTGAGGCCGAGGTCGATGCCTACCGATGCGTCGCCGCTGCGCAATGAGGTTTCTGGGAGTTCAATGACAACATTCAGAAACCATCGTCCTTGCGAATCTTGGCTGAAACTGGAGCCGTACAGAATCCTTGCTTCTGTCGGAAGCGGACGATCTGAGAATACTCGGAAGACGTGTCCCATAAAAACAAAGCTGCCGTCCCGATATTTTAAGGCAGCCGCCTTCATTGGAATCCACCCTAGACTTTTCTTCCCGCGCCACTTCAGCCAACGCTTATTACACTTAGCGCGACTTTGAACGTATTGTCTAGCTATTGCTTGAATCGAGTCGGAGTGTAGTCCGAGTTCCTTGGAACTCCCCGCCGTGAGGTGGTTCAAATCGAACTCGCCGAGCCATTTGCGACGAGCCTTAACTGCTTGCTGCTGCACATTGTTACAGTAGTTCCACACAAAGTTGACCTTACGGGCGAGTCCGTTAAGAAACCCTTCGTAAGACTTGACTCTGTAGTGGTAGGTGAGTTGCATTGACGATACGTATACCACTCCGGTCCGCCACCGTCAACCCACAAAACGCAAAAAGTAAGACTTTTTCATCCAACTCAACCATTAATACGTACCAAAGTTCAGACCTACGGGTCAAGGAGTACCATAATGGCTACCTGTTACAAGTCGGAAGTCCTCGCCGCGCAACTCAAGGACAATCTCTCGAAGTTCTTCGCCACCGTTTCTGAAGTTCTGTACCACACCGATGGCACCCCCTATGTGACCGTAGGAGCCATGACCACGGGCACGCAGTCGGCTCTCGTTCGCATTTTCGCAGTTCAGCCCCTCGGCGTTGATGGCCTTGGCCAGACCCCTCGAAGCTTCGGCCCGAACTCGGTCCAAATTGCACTCGAGACGAGCGCAACTGCAAACCTCGCATTCCTCACTGCGGCCAACTCGGCGCTTCTTCTCCTTGAGGCCGGCAAGACTGGCGCCAAGGTTGAGTTGTACATGCGCGCAACTGGCACGCCTCCTGCCATCACAGACATCGTTGCAGGCAACCTGAAGGCGGAGTGGTACACCTCGACGAAGTGGAAGATGGCGTCCGCGAGCTAACCCCACGGAAGCTCTAGGAGAAACCATGAAGATTCAAGAATCAGAACTCAAAGCAATTCTTGATGAGGTCGCAGCCGACCTCAGCAAGTGCTTCGAGGAAGAGAAAGAAAAGCTGACCAAGTCTTTTCCGGAAGGTAGCGCGTCCGAGGGCTCGTCTAGTTCAGACGAGAGCTCGAAGCCTGCAATCCCGGAAGGTAGCTCGTCTGAAGGCTCGTCTAGCTCGGATGAGGACTCGAAGGCTGACGGTTCTGTTCCTCCCCCGCCCCCAGCAGCTTCGCCTAGCCCAGCGGCTTCGCCGAGCGCGACAGCACCAGTTGCACCTCCTGCAGCACCGCCCGTAGCCGACCCGGCAGCTCCTGCCGCCGACGCCACGGCAGTTACGCCGGAAGTGTTGCACTCTGAGTATCTCAAGATGATGCAAGAGGATCCCGCACAGTTCGCGATGCACGTGCAGGCACTTGACGCAGTGAAGGCCGCAACAGCAGGCACTTCGCCTAGTCCCTCTCCCGCTCCCACAGCCCCAGTTGCTCCTCCTACGGATACACTGAAGGCAGAACTTCCCGCCAGCCCAGAACGAGCCGGTGGCGTCAAAGTGGAAGCCGTCCACAAGTCGGAGGATGTAAGCCGGTTTGAGTCGCTCATGAAGTCCTATGAGTCGAAGGTAGCAGAACTCGAAGCCAAGCTCAAGAGCCAGGCTGATGAGCAAGTTGCCGTACAGCAAGTGTTGACCCGTATCGTCGAGCGCCCCATGCGCAAGTCGATCGAGTCAATTGCACAAGTCAGCTCGCCCGTCAAGGCAGTCGACGTGAGCAAGATGTCTAAAGAGTCCATCTCGACACGCCTCAGCGCCGCAGCACGAACCAACCTCAAGAAGTCCGATCGCAGTCTCATCAACGCTTACTACGGCGGGGAAGCCAAGCTCGAGCAGCTGGCCCACCTTCTCGAAGAAGTCAAGTAGTACCAAGTTTTAAGGAGAATTACCATGTCAGAAGTTACCCAAGCACTACTCAAGTCGTTGGAAGCCGGCAATTACGACGCGGCTCCCTCTACCCTTACGCAGGGCGCAGCACTCCAGCGTGAGGATCTCACCCCCATGATGGTCAATTTGTGCTTCGAAGACCAACACGTCAAGTTGCAGAACAAGCTGACCGTCAAGAAGGTGAAGAGCCTGATGTCGCAGTTCAACCGCACTCTGAGCTACGGCCAGATGGGCGACAGCGCGCAGTTCGAAGGCGCCGTTGGCCAAGACGACAACGCAGACTACGTGAGAATTACAGTCCCGATGGCGTTCTACGCTCAGGTCCGACGCGTGTCTTACGCTTCGACCTTGATTGAGACGGCAGACGGCGTTGATGCTCAGACGCGCGCTTCCGAAGCAGCAGCAATGATCATCAAGGGCGACGTTGAGTTCGATTGCTTCCGCGGTATGGAAGGCTTCTCGAACGCAGGCGTTTTCGATGGCAATGAAATGGCTCAGCCTATGGTCCCCGGCATGAAGGGCCTGGATCAGCAGATTCGTTCGAGCGATTCCGAGCGTAATGCACACGATCTGATGTTCGGCGAGTACGGCGCTGATGACTCGGTTGTCATCAACGGCGGCAGCTACCTCAGCCAGACCAACGTTGAGGACGCAACCCTCCGCAGCAGCATGAACTGGGGCAATGCGACCAAGTTCCTGCTCGATCCCAAGACCCTCTCGGCGTACAACCTGATCACCCTCGGCAAGGAGCGCATCAACCTCGGCTCCACGGCGCAGGATGTTACTGGTTCAGAGCTTCGACGGCAGTTCACGTCGAGCGGCACTGCAACGTTCGAGCCCAGCCGCTTCCTCTCCGGCAAGACCAAGCCCAAGAATCCGAAGCAGGGTGGTCCCTCGGCTCCTGCCGCTGTGACTGCTACCCCTGCGGGCAGCACCACCAGCTTCCCCGCTGGCGATTACTGGTACTTCGTGACCAGCGTCAACGAGATGGGCGAGTCTCCTCGCACTGCCATCGCAGCAGCAGCAACTGTTGCGGCGGCCGGCCAGGTCACCCTCTCCATCACCTCGCCTGGTACGGGCACGGTTCGTTACTTCAACGTGTACCGTAGCGTTGCCGGTGGAAGTCTCGCTTCGTGTAAGTTCATCGGCCGCGTGGCTGTGAGCAACACGGGCACCACAAGCTACCTCGATTTGAACAACAGGAATCCGGCGTATACGACTGGATTCCTCGTGGACTTCGACTCGATGGACTTGGCGGAACTCGCTTCGTACTCGAAGGTCAAGCTCGCAATCCAGGACCTGAGCTTCCCCGAGGCTCACCTCCGATTCCTCGCCCTCCGAGTCTTCAAGCCCCGCGTCAACGTGCTCGTCGACAATTTGATGGGTCGTAACTAAGCCGAATTCATTGTAGTGATTCATGGACCCCCGAGAGAAATCTCGGGGGTCTTGTCGTTTCTATTGGGTCGTGGTATACTATATACCGACTATAATGAGACCAACACCCAAAGAGGTCGTCGACCAAATCTGTCAGCTTTTCCACCTCGGCAAGACCGTGCTGGAAATTTCTGCGTCTTTGTCTGTTCCGGCCGCGACAATACGTAAAATTTTGACCAGGAACGGACTACACTACCCTACAAACGCCACCCCCAAAGACGTGGTCGATGCAGCCTGTGAACTGTTTAAACAGGGGAAGTTGCTGCCCGAGATTTGTGCGACCTTGCCACTGCCAATCGGCACTGCTCGTAAGGTGCTTATGGCACGGGGATTCCACTATCAACGCAAAAAGTCTAGACCCGCTCTACGGCACCAAGAGATTTGCGATATGGCGGCCAATGACGTCTTTTTGAACCAAATAGCCGATACACTTCATTTAGGTCGTATGGAGTTGTGGGCGTACTGTAAAAAGAATAACATTCAGTTCAGGAAGGCTCTGCTCGACCCGACTCCACTACAAATCCAAACCATAAAAGAAGAAGTCGAGTTCAATCTGACGCTCCCGGTCAAACAGCGCCTGACTATCACTAAAATAGCCAAAAAATTGGGCGTTACCGAGTTCGCCGTTACCTCTGTTCGGAACCGACTCGGGGTTGTATTCGATCGCTCAATAGACAGAGTTAAGAACACGCCACAAGAATTTGCCGCCACATGTCAATCCAAAGGATTTTCTGTAGTAGCTCTTCCAGACAAAATTCTGTTGACAGAAAAGATTCCCTTGATCTGTCGTTGTGGAGTTCAATTCGCTCCATTAGTGCAATCCGTGCTTTACGATAAGGTTTCGTCATGTGGATGTCTTAAATCAAAGGCTCAGGCTGATTTATTTGGCTCCATTCAGAATATGGGCTTCGAGGTCGAGAAAAACAACAAGTCCCTCTTAGAGGGCAAAGAGGTGGACATCTACATACCGTCCAAGAAGGTGGCTGTTGAGTATAATGGGTTGTATTGGCACAACATAGATCTGATTGCGAGAAAGTACGACAATCCGACCCACTACCACGCCGACAAGTTCCAGCGCCTGGCGGCTATGGGAATTCAACTTCTCACCATCTTCGAAGATGAATGGTTGGAGCGCCCAGAGTTGGTGTTGTCAATGATTCGCGCCAAACTCGGCGTTACGGCGCAGTCTATTTTTGCTCGCAAATGTAGCGTGACTTGGGACAAGGACAAGGTCCACGACTTCATTCAACGAAGCCACATCCAAGGCGCATGCCATGGCATACATCTCGGGCTCGAGCTAGACGGCAAGGTCGTTGCTGGTATGATTTTTCGTGCCAACGGTCGACTGTCTCAATCCGGACAAGAGCTCGCACGTTTTTGTGGCCCTCAAGACGCACGGGTGGTAGGTGGATTCTCTAAATTGCTTCAGGCATTCGTCGAAAAACATCGTCCGACCGAGGTCGTATCGCTGTCGGACAACAGATGGAGCGACGGCGGACTATACGAAAACAACGGCTTTACGTTGTTGAGGGAGTCTGAGCCGAGCTACTACTACATCAAAGGCAACAATCGGCTCCATAAGTCGCAATTCCGTTTAGAGCGCCTCAAGAGGATGGGGTGGTACGAAGAAGGCAAGACGGAAACTCAAATAACATCTGAACACGGGTTGCGTCGCATCTACGATTGCGGTAAGAAGACCTGGCTCTTCACTCCGAGTAAACCGTGTTCCTACAGCTCTACCACGATCTAGAATGGCACGAAGCGGAAGCCGAAGCATCCGAGCCAGGAACATCACCAGCCCGCCTAGAACAACTGTCCCACGCCAAATCGCCAGACACTCGCTATTGGGTAGCTAGAAACCCATCTACGCCACCGGCGACGCTAACTCGATTGGCTCTGGATCAACACTCCGCAGTGAGAAACCGTATAGAAAACAACCCCTCAACCCCACCTTTGGTAAAAGCGTGGTTGACTTCCGGATACAACAAGAGTATGACTCTGGAAGAATTCTTGGAGGTCACAAAATGATTAAACTAACCAGTCAAGAGTCGTCGATTTTGGTGTTTTTGGCTCAATGTCCAAGACATTTCGACCGATTCGAAGGCTCGCTCGGTGAAGAAGCGCTCAGCGTCGCCAAGTATTTGGCGGGCGACGAAGATGTATCGCACGATGTGAAGGTGACCGGAGATGCGATTCGAGCTTGGGTGAAGGATCTATCATGAACTGCCCTACATGCAACAAACCGGAAATGGTTTACGGACCGCACACGCCCACCGAGTGTTCTCTGAACCAATTTCAAACGAAGGTCGACGAGCAAAAATTGCGTTTCACGTCAACCAATAAAGAAGTCAACAAACTCTTGACTTCCGATCCGGTTTTGGCGTACAAGTTCGAGTATGTGACGCCGAACGGGAAGCTGTCTGGTGTATTCGTCTCAAAGGCGGTGTTGGAGGGCATCGGAATGTACCGCGACATGCAAATCAGCGACATGTCTTTGGCCGAGTTTTTGTCTAGTTTGGGGGTTACGCGATGAGTATCAACCAGAAGATGTTGATGATTTTGAAGGATCTTGTGGAGAGTATCAAGCAACTAGATCACGATTATGGGTGTTGTCAGCGCTCCACCGACTGCGACAACGCGGATTTTCCCGAAGGATGTGTACTCCATACCGCCTTGAGGCCTTGTCCGTCGTGTATGTGTAGTTTGACGGAAACCAGAGATATTGCCAAGCAAGCCACCCAAATCATCAACGAGGCAGAAAATGGACGTTAATCAAAAGATGTTGGCGGTTTTGAAGGAACTAGTGGCCGAAGCCGTGTGGCTTGGACACGATACGAATATTTGCTCGCGCACCGACGAGTGTGATGATGCCGAGTCACCAGAAGAGTGCTCTAATTGCACAGTTTTAGAGCCTTGCGCCGAATGTGAGTGTGGACTGGATCAATTCAATCAGATCGTAGATCGAGCCGTTCAGATCATCGACGAGGCGGAAAATGGACGTTAATCAAAAGATGTTGATGGTGCTGAAGGGTCTCGTAAAAGACGCGCGCATACTTCGACACGAGCCAGAGTCTTGTGGGTGCGCTATCGCGTGTGACCACCCATACGATGACGACAACATCTGTCCGGAGTGCGACTGCGGAGTTAGCGACATTATGAAGCTTGCGGCGAAGGCCGCCCAAATCATCAACGAAGCCGCCCAATCTTCGTAGTATGGTATTGACCGCACTCCCATTGAACTCTGTAGGTTCTGTCAACGTTTGGCAATTCGATGACGTAATCGAATTCACCGAAGGCGACCCAGCCGGCGTGTACTTCATGCTGGTGGATTCGACCTTGGACCGCTCCAGAGTGCCCGCTGGGAGGCGCTACGTGCCCGCTACGGCAGCGACACTAACTTGCGCCATCGAGACTCTGGACGACACCAAGAAGATCTCCAGGGCGGCCTCCAATCCGTTCCCGGACGACCGTAGTATTTGGAAGTTGGACTTTTATTCGACCGACCACGTCCGCGGTACAGCCGGCATTCGATTGACGCTGACTGAAGGTGCCGTCATCCGCACGGGTTACGCCAAGAACATCCTTCGCATCCAATCCAAGACTTGTCTATAAACTGGAGTTACTGTGGCCGATTACACGAATAGCCGTTTCGGTATGGGGTCGGCGTGGCCGGACCATGCCATTGAAACTCCTCGTCAGCAGGTAGAGCCACTCATTACTCCGGCGTTGTTGAGGACTAGACACCTCCTCGGGTTGCCGTTGATTTCTGGCGTCGCTATGCCGGGCGGCAAGCGCTATGAGTACACCAACGAAAACCTCGCGGATTTCATCGAGAGTGCCGTGTCGCAAGCCGAGATGGATTTAAGGATTGATATTGCGCCGGTGCAGCGCCAAGAGAAGTTACCGTTTGACTTGAGTCAATTCCAACATTTTGGTTACTTCCAGCTCAGCCACCGCCCTGTGACTAGCGTAGATCAACTCGCTGTCAATCCCACGTCGGGCGACAATTTGTATGTAGTACCTAAGGAGTGGATAGAGTCTGCATACTTGCAAAGGGGGCAGATCGCCTTGCTTCCATTCGCGATCGCCGTCTCTGGCGGTACGATGGGAACAGGCTTTAGTTCTGCAGGCAACGCCGGCGCCGCGTTCTTGGCCGTGAGCGCCAACTGGCAATACATCCCGGCTTGGTGGAAAATCACCTACACGTCCGGCTTTGTTGATATGATGCTGCCGCGAGTGCTCAACGAGTACATCGGGACTCTAGCTGCGATGGAAACCTTGTCGAATCTGGCATCGACCTTTGCTCGCACCACGTCGAGCAGTATGGGTGTCGACGGTCTCAGCCAATCGCAATCGGGCCCAGCGGGACAAATTTACCTCAACAGATTGCAGGATCTACAAGTCAAACTTGACAAGCTCGGAAACAAGCTCAAGGGGACCTTTGGGTACAGAATTTCTGTGGGGGTGTTGTAACCTGCATCTGGGCGTGCTATTATTCCGGCATGCCCAATGACACCTCAAATCTCGAATACATCCGCAACTTCCTGACCACCAACGGCATCGTCTACGCTGAGCCAGAAACTGGCATCTTCAATATGGCCGGGGGCGACGGTAAAGCGATCCAGGTCCGTTACGCCAATGAAGACCTGAAGATCGTCTCTAAGCGTTTTGGCATCGCTGGCGTTCCAATGGATTACTGCTACAAAATCACCATAGCGCAAGAAAAACTCGGCGTCCGGGTGATCTGGTGGAAGTCGTTCGAACTAGAAGACAGGTTCGGCCCAAGTTCGACCCGCAAGCGTAATGTGATTCAGTCGTACATTCTCTCCGCGACCGGCAAGGTCGGCACTCGCTTTTATGCTCGTGAGTGCGAGGTCAAGGAAATCACCAACCGCGAAGCCAAGCCTTTCCTTGACGCCAATAGCTTTTACGGCCACCGTTCAGCGTCGCTGACATACGGCCTCTTCAACAAGAAGCCGAAAGGAGACATTTCGGCGGGCACGCTGCTAATGGTGTTGAGTCTAGGCCACGCCCTATACGGAAAGGGGCTCTACGACATTGAGGTGTTGCGGTCGTCGACACTCCTGAACGTACAGGTCGTCGGTGGCTCGTCGAAGTTAATGAAGCACTGCTTCGCGCATGACACCCTTAAGGTGTCGGGTAAGGAAATCCGATGGAACAGTGTGGTTTTTTATGTAGATACATGCCATAACAATGGCGCATCTTTACCTACACTCGGATTCAAGTTCTGGAAGGACTCTGGTGGCGGCCTGATGAACATCGATTTGGTTAAGGGTGAGACCTTCAATCGCCGCCCAGCCCAGCACAAGGAAATCATGCAGATGATGGCCGAAGGTCGCGTGGTTTCAACGCCGCTGTGTGGTGTTAGGAACTACGTGTACTGTAAAGACGGCAATTACTCCAAGTACGGAATTGTCGACGCCCCAATCATTGAAGAGAAGGCCTCAACAACGGAGTAGTCCATTGCGATTTCAGATTCTAGCCCTGTGCCTGCTGTGTAGTTGCTCTTTCGTCGTTCGGCCCACAACAGAGGCGCTAGAGATTGCAACTACTGTCAGATTGGTTTCGCGAGACGGAAGTTGCTCTGGCGTTGCCATCGGCCCCCACAACATCCTGACCGCGGCTCATTGTTATTCCGAGACACCGATACGTGTGTACGACTACAACGGAGATTTCCGCTGTGTAGGGATATCGGTCAAAGTCGACGCGAAGGCCGACCTGATGCTGCTCTATACGGCCTGCATTATGCCCGTAAGCGCCAGTATCAACCCCAAAGAGCCTAGCATGGGCAGTCCGATCCTGGTCACAGGCTATCCGTTGGGTATATCGGTCGTCGTGATGACTGACGGAAGGGTTGGCACGATTTCGAAGAAGGCGGGTTTATCGTTTGGCCAACAAGTCTTCTCCGCCCCTATTCAGCCTGGCTCGTCGGGTGGCCCATTGTGGGCGAACGGGCAAGTCGTCGGCATTGTGTCGTGCGGGATGCAGTACCATCACACCTCCTATGCTGTCAGACAATCAGCCATCGCCAAGTTCTTGATGCCATAATCTTGTATGTATGCGCAAGAGCCTGGCCGATCACGACAACCCGACTGAACGGATTCTAGCCCTCAAGTCGGCGGCCGTGACTCCAGATCAACTCCGTGCTGCACTACAAGATCCGAATCCGCAAGTTCGAGAGTTCGCCGCGCACCACCCAGCACTACCTCAAGATGTCGTTCAAGGCGACGTCAGCGACCTACCGGTCGACACGCAAAACTGTGTAGAAGATCGCCCGGATTACGCCTCCGTACAGGAAGCCGGCTGGGCCAACCCCGACGCGAACATGGTGGACGCTGACCCATGGGTGCAAGCTAAGTACCGCCGAGGTGGGCACCAAACCTTCGAGCGGTATTTGAAGGAACTCCAGGCGGGGCTACACAAAGCCTTGGACTTCGAGACGCTGACTAACCGTCCGATTGCTTCGCCGCTACTGTACCGAGCCTACAAGCACTCTCCACATCACCCGATTTCATTGCTATTGAAGTATGTCGTTAACCGCATTGAAAACAAAGACATCTACGAGCACGGCAACCCCGCTCAAATCGCCCAGCACGAACAGTCATGGTTGCAGCATCACACCAATGAAAAGAACGCCAACGTTGGTGTAGAAGATCTACATCAAGCGCTTAAGGCCAACCCAAAACTCATTGAGAACGTACAGAGCCATCAGACTAAGTTGCACGATTACATCAAACAGCACAATCCAGACGCTATTAGGAACATCAACGGTCAACCCCACATAGCCCTGGCTCGTGGCTATACCGTCCGTAATCCCGGGGCCGACCACGACGTCGCTTCGTATGCTGACGACGCCAACACGGCCGGGTCTTTTGGTGGGACGGTCAAACATTGGTGGGTGCCGATGAAAAACGTGTGGTATTCATACCACGTAGGACACAAAACTGCCGGCGGGTTGCTGGGTCCAGAAAACGAGTTTTTGGCGTCTAACCATCCCCGTATACCAGCCAATGTTCCGGACGTTCGACCGGTCGTCCCAAGAGAGCATTATGGGTACGCGACTCCGTCTGAGGATTGGGAACTCGAACACACACCCGACGTCGGGCGCCTCGGAATGCTGGCTAGCCAGCCAAGCACCGGAAAAGAAATTCAGTCGCATCTAGCAGCACTAAAGAACAAGCGCGTCACACCCGAATTGCTACAACACCAGGTCTACTCACACAGCCCGGACATTCGCTCGGCCGTAGCGGCACACCCGAACGCCACCCCAGCGCAAATTCACGCCGGACTCAAGGACCCAGACAACTTCGTGGCTTTAGAGGCTGTTTCGCGAAAAGATTTGACGCCAGAACACCTGACGGCCGCTATGAAGCATCCAAGCGCACTGGTCCGGAAGCTGGCTTTGAGCGACCCTCGAGCGAACCACAGTCACTTCAAAATGGGACTCGCGGACCCAGATGAAAGTGTACGGAAGGTCGCTGAACAACAAAAAGTTGCATTTGCCAAACCTAAAATCCATCCCATCGAACCGTCCGAGCCCGAAGTAACATCTCACCCGGCCGTAGTGGTGGGCGACAAGCACGCCCCGAAGAGCTACGCGGAGCATCTGATCGCCAAGCACGGTTGGCGTCAGACGTCTGAAGGCTTACAGAAGAGCATCGGATACGTGGTTTACCCACACTTCGGCGTTCCTTCGCCGTATTCGGAGCCAATGGCGCGTACGCCAGAACAACACGCAGCCTTCCGTCAAGCCAACACCGGAACCACTAACCCGAATTCGGGCGGATTTGTTGCATACCACGCCAAAGCCGATCGCCCCACTCCGCCAGCAGAACGTGGCTTCAGCTCGTCGTACAGCACCGACGCCAAATTCAACTCGATAGAACACGAGACCCAACACTCCGTCTACTCCGTCCTCAAGCAAATGCACGGGAAAGAGGCTGGCCGGCGCATTGTAGAGAAGACCTTAGAAGGACTCACGCCAGACGAGCGCGGCCATTTGCACGCCATCACCGACCCAGCCGTCAAGAACTATCC
>Ga0316620_10000211_pt1 | contig 23049 bp, 16 predicted proteins | sample OWC_Aug_M1_C1_D5_FD_207651 | JGI IMG/M metagenome (GOLD analysis project Ga0316620, IMG submission 207651) | Wetland soil microbial communities from Old Woman Creek delta, Ohio, United States - OWC_Aug_M1_C1_D5_B | ecosystem: Environmental > Terrestrial > Soil > Wetlands | place: USA: Ohio...
GAGCTCCACGTACCCGTCCTGGACCTCCTTCTTGATCTTCGGGGGCGCGAAGATCCCGCGCAGCATCTGGTAGCTAATGTCCACGCCCGTGGCCTCTTTCAAGGTCGGGATCTGGTCCCACATGGGCAGTGGAATGCGTGCGCTATCGATAACCGCCAGGGGTCGAACCTTCCCGGCCCGCCAGTGGCTCACGCATTCGGAGGGATTGTTGACGGTGGAATCCACATGCTTCCCCACCAACTCCACGCAGACCTCACCGCCGCCCTTGAAGGGAACGTACGCCCACTTCGTGCCGAAAGCCTGTTCCAACTGGACGGTGACGATCTGATCCTCCTGCTTGGTCCCCGTGCCGGCCATCTTGAGCTTGCCCGGCTCCTTCTTGACGGCGTCGAAATACTCCGTGGCGGTCTTGTACGGGCTCTCCGCGTTCACCCACAGCACGAACCAGTCCAGAGCCAGCCGGCTGATCGGGGTGAGGTCCTTCCAGTTGAAGGGAACGCCCGTCGCCAAGGGCGTCGTGAAGAGGTTGTCCAGGGTGATGATGATTGTGTTTTCGTCCCCGGCCTTCCCCTTCACGTGCAGGAAGCCCTCCGCGCCTGCGCCACCGGACCGGTTCGTCACGATGAAGGGCTGATCGACGATCTTGTTCTTCTGGAAAAGGGGTGCGATGAACCGGGCCATGATGTCGGCCCCGCCCCCGGTCCCGGCCGGGACGTTGAACTCGACCGGCTTAGTCGGCTGCCACGCGGCGGCGCCCGTCCCGCTCCACACGCCGACGAGAGCGACCGCAAGAACGATCACCAACAACGGCATCCAAGGCTTTTTCATGGTTCCCTCCGTTCCGAATGTTAACCGCTCAGGCAACGGCATGGACGCCCGAGTGGCTCGCGCCGGGATCTCCGCTGGGGTTTCCGGCGCCAAGAAACTCTCTCACACTCACTGGGCCCCTTCCTCAACTAGGACGCCCGTGGGTGTAATTTTCGTCACGGGGATTCGTGCACCGCCAAAAAAACGCGGAGGGGTCAGACCCCGCCCGTCCGGCATCCCAGACAAGCGGCAGACCCCTCCGCCTTCTGTGCGTCAACGTACCGACACACCGTTCCGTCCTATCCGATGGACTCCCGTTGCGAATCGCTGCGGCCCGTGCCTTCGCCCACATTCATCGCATCGTAGTCGAGCGGCGTGGGCACCGCGACCTGCACCGGCACGCCCTGCGCCTTCACCTTCTGGTCCACGAAGGCCTGCAGGTTGGCGATGTGCTGTTCGTTCAGGTGCGCGAACCGACCCTGCAACTTCACGTATTCGCGAACCGGCTTGTACTGCTTGGGCTTGTGCTGGAACCTGTACACGCCCTCTTCCCACTCGTACAGGCTGAACATGCCGGTCTCGACGGCGAGCTTCGCGAGTTGCACCGTCTTATCCTGATCGGTCTTCCAGCCCTTGGGGCACGGAGCATGGATGTGAAGGAACGTCGGCCCGACCACGTTCAACGCCTTCCGGACCTTGTTCATCAGGTCGATCGGATAGGCGACGGACGCGGTGGCGACGTACTTCACGGCCGGGTGACCGCCGATGACGAGCTGCGGCGGATCCTTGGGGTAAAGCTTCTTCCCTTCGGGGATCATCTGGCCCGGAGGTGTGAAGGTGGTATTCCCGCCGTACGGGGTGGTCGGAGACGTCTGGATCCCCGTGTTGGCGTAGGACTCGTTGTCGTAGCAGACGAACAGAGCGTCATGTCCGCGATACATCATTGCGGACATGGCCTGCAGCCCGATGTCCACCGAGCCGCCGTCGCCGGCCATCACGATGATGTTCGGGAACTCGCCCTGCCACTTGCCCTTGCGGATCAACACCTTGTACGCCGCCTCGATTCCCGAGGCCACGGCGCCGCCGTTGGTGATCTGCGTGTGCATCCAGGGCACCTGGTACGGGGTGCAGAGATAGCTTGCGTTGGCCACGTACATGCAGCCGGTCGGGCCGAGGAAAATGGTGTTGGGACCGGCCGCCTTGGCCACCAGTTTGTACTGCAACGCCGGGCCGCAGCCGGCACAGGTCCGGTGACCCGGCACGTACATTTCTTCCTTGGGGATGTTCCGGATTTTCTTGATCATCGGAAGCATCTGGGTTTTGATGGCAACTGCCATTGCTGGCTCCTTTCGTTCGCGTATCGTTTCGCCGGTGCGGTGGAGGCGACTCCCCGTCTTGCGCCTCGCGCCGCCCGCCCGTTCGCTAGGCGTCGAACTCGTGGTTGACCCAGAACACGTTCTTCTTCATCTTGCCAGCCTTCAGACCGGCGGCCATGACTTCGGCCATCCAGTAGAACTCCTTGAGCGGCACCATCTCGCCGCCTAGGCCGGCCATGAAAGAAGTCGTCAGCGGCCGCTGCGGGCAGTCGTACAGGGACGCGCGGACCTCGTGCAACAGGTTCCCGCCCTTCATGGCGCCGCCGTAGGACGTGCTGGTCTCGATCACGCCGACAGCCTTGAACTTCGACAGGATGTTGGCGACGTCATCGGTCGGCCACGGCCGGACAAAGCGCAGCTTCACCAACCCGACCTTCGCACCCTGCTGCCGGAGGTGTCGGACGGCATGGCGGGCCGTCATGGCGTGGGCGCCTTGCATGAAGAACACCATCTCGGCGCCGTCGGTCATGAACTCTTCCACGAACGGAGAATACTTGCGCCCGAAGATCCGGTTGAAGTCCTCGATGGCTTCCCGGATGACTTTGGGGGCGTCCAGCATGGCCTCCGCGCGCTGCAGGTCCATGATCGTGCCCTGATCCGGCCGGATCTGCGGCCCGTGCGAGATGGGGCGCTTCGGATCCAGCGGGTGGGGCAGCTTGTACGGGGGAAGGAACTCGTCCACCTGGCTCTGGTCGGGGATGATGCATTTCCCCGGGATGTGGGAGACGAAGTACCCGTCCTGGCAGACCATCTGGGGCAGCAGCACCCGGTGGTCCTCGCCCACGCGGTAGTTGATGAGGCTGTTGTCGAACGCCTCCTGCGGGTTCTCCGCCCAGCCCAGCAGCCAGCCCTGGTCACGGGTGGACATGGCGTCGGTCTGCTCGGACCCGAAGTCGCCCGGCGGGTCCAGGGCGCGGTCGGCGATCATCATCTGCAGCGGGAGGCGGCCGCCGGCGATGGGGGAATAGGTCTCCATCGCGTACGTCACGCCCACGCCGGAGCTGCCGGTGAGGGCCCGCGCGCCGGCCGCGCAGGCGCCCATCACCACGGACAACTGGGCGTGCTCGCCCTCGCCGTGGATGAACTCGGCATCCAGTTCGCCGTTGGCCACCATCTTGGCCAGTTCCATCATGATCGCGGTATACGGCCGAATGGGATACGAGCAGATCACCTCGACCTTGGCCAGCTTGGCCGCCTGGGCCGAAGAGGCGCATCCGCTCAATGTCATCTCTTTCGCCATGGGGACTCCCTCCTTAGAACGGTTTCTCGAGTCGGACCACGCCGTCTTGGAAATTCAGCTCGTACTCGTTGCTCAGTGCGCCCGAGGTGCACTCCCGGACGCAGATCGCGCAACCCTTACAATACTTGGCGTTCCACACCGGCTCGTCCTCTTCCTCGTTCAACTGCCAGCAGGCATCCGGGCAGAAGATGATGCAGCTCATGCACAGGTTGCACTTCTCGGGATCCAGCACCGGCCGATAGATCCGCCAGTTGCCCGTGATCATCATGGGCTGCTCGCCGACCGGCGCCGGTGTGATGCAGCCGAGGGGCACCTCTTTTTCCTTCGGGATCTTGAAGTGCGGCATCGTATATCCTCCTTGAAAATGGACGTAGTGGTTACAGGGCCTTGATCGCGGCCTGATCGTGTCCCTTGTACATGGCGTCCTTGTTCTTCACCACGTTGGAAAGACTCTCGAGCTTCACCGCCCCTGTCGCCTTCACGAACGCGCCCAGGATGGGAGCCGCAACGCCGTCTCCGAGGCCGACCGAGTCAATGCCGCCTTCGGAGCCGGAGAAGTCCACCGTCCGGTTGCCGCAGATCTTGTTGGCATCCACGCACACGATCTGCTTCAGCAACTCCTTGTTGGGGATGAACTTCAGGATTTCTTCGGGCGTCTTGTCGGTGTTGACCACCAGGGTGCCGCCTTTCGGCATCCCGCGGAGGACGTTGATCCCCTTCACGATGGTGGCGTCCGCGACAATGACGCACTCCGGATGCTCGTTCTCGTACTCGTACCGCTCTTCGATCTCCTCGTCGCTGATCCGGGCGTACTTCCGCAGGGGCACGTTCACGCGATCCGGCAGGTCCACGTAATTGTCGAACGCCTGGGTGAACTTCCCCTCGTAGATGCCTGCAGCCGCAATCCCATTCGAGATATCGCGTCCTTCCTTGTCCTGGATGACGCCTCGAACCCACACCGTGAACTGTTTGATGCTTGCCATGAGTCCCTCCTTGACAGGCTTTGGTTTATCGTTCCGCTCACAAAGCCTCGCGTCACGCCGCGAGTGTTCCCTCACCTCCCTTCGGCCCGTCCCGCACAGGGTGCGGGACTATTTCATGGTTTTCACCTGCGCCCGGGCGTCCGCGAGGTGCCGCGCAGTGACGCGGAAGCTCTCGGACGGCCGCGCGCGATGCTCCTCCAACGCCAGGATCGCCGCCTTCTTGCAGATCAGCTCCAGGTCGGCACCCGTCCATCCGCCGGTGGCGTCCGCCAACTCGCCGAGGTTGACGTCCTCGGTGAGCGGCAGGCCCTCGGTCTGGAGGGCCAGGATCTCTCGTCGCTCGTCCCGCGTCGGAAGCGGCAACTCCAGAACATAGTCGAACCGGCCGGCCCGCAACAGCGCCGGCTCCATCATGTCGGGCCGATTCGTCGCGCCGAGGACGACGACGCCGAGGGAGCCGTGTAGCTCGTCCAGCTCGCGGAAGAGTTGGCTGACCAACCGAGAGAAGAGACCCCCCGCCTCGTGCGCCGATCGGGCCGGTACCAGCGTTTCGATCTCGTCGAAGAAGAGGATGCACGGCGATGCCTGCTTGGCCCGCTTGAAGACCTCGCGCAGGCCCTTCTCCGATTCGCCGACCCACTTCGAGATCAGGCTCGGCTGGTCCACCGTTATCAGGGTCAAACCCATCTCGCCGGCCAGGGACCGCGCCAGCATCGTCTTTCCGGTCCCGGACGGGCCGGTGAGCAGGATGCCTTTTGGCGGGCTGAACCGCGTGTGGCCGACGAGGGCGCCGCCCTCGCGGAAGAGCTGGACGATGGAGAGCAGGGTCCGCTTCGTCTCGGCGAGGCCGCCCACGTCCTTCAGGGTGACCCGCGGCCGCTCGGCCAGAAATTCGCGGGTGGATGTCGGCGTGACCACCTTGAACGCAGCCATGAAATCGTCCAGAAGGATCTGGACTTTGGCGCCGTCCAGCTGGGGCTTTCCGTCCACCTCGAATCGCACGTGCGGGAGGAGACGCCGCAGCGCGACCATCCCGGCCTCCTTGCACAGGACGGCCAGGTCGGCGCCCACGAAGCCGTGGGTGATGCCCGCCAGCTGATCCAGGTCCACGTCGGACGCCAGCGGCATCCGACGCGAGTGGATGCCCAGGATCTGCCGCCGCCCGTCGCGGCCGGGCACGCCGATGGTGATCTCGCGGTCGAACCGGCCGGGCCGCCGGAGGGCCATATCCACCAGGTCCGGCATGTTGGTGGCCCCGATGACCATGACTTCGCCCCGTTCCACCAGCCCGTCCATGAGGGCCAGAAGCTGCGCGACCACGCGCTTCTCCAGATCCCCCACGACGGCCGCACGCTTGGGGGCCAGTGCGTCGATCTCGTCCAGGAAGATGATGCTGGGGGCGTTCCGCCGAGCCTCTTCGAAGACCTGGCGGAGCTTCGCCTCGCTCTCGCCGTAGAACTTGTGGATGACCTCGGGGCCGTTCACGTGGATGAAGTGCGCCCGGACCTCGTTGGAGACGGCTCGCGCGATGAGGGTCTTCCCGGTGCCGGGTGGTCCGGTGAGCAGCACGCCCTTCGGCGGATCGATGCCGAGCAGGCCGAAGAGCTGCGGGAACTTCAACGGGAGCTCGACCATCTCGCGGACCAGCGCCACCTCGCGATCCAGCCCGCCGATGTCCTCGTAGGAGACGCGGTACGCCCGCTCGGCCGAGATTTCCGGAGCCCGGAAGGCAATGGCGGTGTCGCTGGAAATGAGAACCGCCCCGCGCGGGTTGGTCCCGTCCACCGTGTAGGACCGCGGCCGGGCCCCGAGGAAGGTGATCTGGAGGTTGTCCCCGATGGTCACGGGAAGCCCGAGCAGGAGCTGCCGGACGTGCGGGATCTCCTCTTCGGTAGGAACACTTTGGTTGGCCTGGACCGGGGACAGCAGCACCGAGTTGGCAGCCTTGAACGGGACCTTCTTCACGCTGACGTATTCGTCCACGCCGGCCTGCGCATTGTTGCGGGTGTTTCCGTCCATCATGATCAGGTACTGGCCGCAGTGGCTCGGCGGGGCTTGCACCGCGCGAGCGACCGTGGAGCGGCGCCCCGTGATCAGGAGCACGTCGCCCGGAGCGGCGTGCAACTTGATCAGGTCGTCGGCGTCCACACGGGCAAACCCTTTGCCCACGTCCTCCAGAAACGCCTCGGCCACTTTCAGCTTGTACTCTTCCGGTGTCGCGTCGCTCACGAAGAGATCTCCGCTCGGGATGTTGAAGTGGGCTTCGCGGCGTCATCGGCGGATGCGTCCGTGAAGCCCTGCGTGGCGAAGACGAGCTTTTCCATCCCCGTGATGTGTTCCCGCATGCGCCGCTCGGCGGCCGCTGGATCGCGGGCTTCGATGGCGCGGAGGATTGCTTTGTGCTGTTTAAGGGAACTGACGGAGCGGCCGCTGGTGTGCAGGGAGGCCTCACGGGTTTCATGGAGGAGGTTCATCAGGCTGTCCATGATGCGGAGCAGAATTTCGTTCCGCGCGGCCTCCGCCAGCAGGAAATGGAAGCCGGTGTCCGCCTTGATGCCGATCTCCCCTTGTTTGACGGACGTCTCCTGGTCCTGTAGGATCTCTCGCATCTTCGAGATCTGTTCGGAGGAGGCACGGCGTGCGGCCAGCGCCGCAAGGTCCGGCTCGATGACCATCCGGACTTCGAAGAGCTTCCGCTGATTTTCCCAGGATCTGAATGCGTTGGCCGTGATGGGGTCGGGTCTTTGTTCGGCAGGGTTGGCGACCAGGAAGGTCCCCTCCCCCGGGCGAGCCTGGAGAATGCCGAGGGATTCCAGGGCGCGAATGGCCTCTCGGACGGTGGAGCGTCCGACCTGAAGGATCGTGGCGAGCTCCCGTTCCGCTGGCAGTCGGTCACCGATCTTGAGCCGACCGGAGGTGATGAGATCACGGACCTGGCCGATGATCTCTTCGGAGACCCGCGTCTTCCGAATCGCCTGGAACTCTTTGCGACTCACCGATTCCACAGGGAGCCTCCGCGGGGTATCCGTCCCTAACTACCGAGAACCGCTTGGACGTTCCTGGCTGTCTTTCGACGGCCGCCACAAAGAGGAGTCTGAGGATCAGATTCGTGGTGAGATGGCCAGGTGGTCTGACCGCGACGAACACAATATGCAACAACCCTATCGATCCGTCAAGCCCTTTTTTTATAAATATTTATGAGGATTTAAGTGGTCTTCTATGGCCTATTTTGCTAGAGGATATTCTCCTCAATGGCCGCACGCGGGCCGCGTGTCGCCATTGGGGAGATTTTCTGCGGACTTGCATCTACCCAACCGGCAGAAGGGCGGTCACCCCGCAGTCGATAAAGATGGTCTGAGCAGTCACCCCCGTGGCGTCGCACGCGAGGTACAGGACGGCGTTGGCGGCATCGTCCACCGTCGGAATCCGGCCCATCGGACTTCCTGCGACAGCTTTCTCCTTCGCCCCGGTAGGCCAGTCCACGAACCCGGTGTCCACAAAACCCGGGGCGATGGCATTCACGCGGATGTTGTCCTTCCCGAAGGCGCGAGCCAACGATTTCGTGATCGCCCCCAATGCCGCTTTGGACGCGCCATAGATGATCGAGCTGCCCGCCCCTTGGAAAGCGGCAACGGAGGTGGTGTTGACGATGGAGCCGCCTCCCGCTTTCAGCATGTGGGGAATGGCCGCGCGGGTGACGTAGATCGGCCCCTTCACATTGGTCCGCCACGTCCGCTCCAGAATCTCCTCGGTGAGTCCCTCCAGTTTCCGGTGCGGGACCACCGTACTCCACCCAGCGTTGTTCACAAGCACGTCCAGGCGCCCGAACTGTTTCACCGTCTCTTCTACCAGGTGGATCGCCTCGGCCTCGACCGAGACGTCGGCCTTCATGGCGAAGGCCCGCACTCCGAGCTGCCGCGCTGCCTCGATGGTCTCTTCCGCTTCTTTCGCACGGCGGGAGTAGTTGATGGTGACATTCGCGCCCTCGGCGGCGAACTTCAGGGTGATCGCCCGACCCATGCCCGTGCCGCCACCGGTGACAAGTGCTGCCTTCCCCGTGAGCTTCACCGTGTCTCACCTCCGGCTAGAATTTGAACACGACTTTCCCGCCGGTCGCGGATTCGGCCGTCTGGATCGCCTGATCGTACTCGCTGAGGCCGAAGTAATGGGTAATCACCGGCGTCACGTCCACCTTGCCCGAGAGCAGGATCCCCTGGGCCGTCCACCAGCTGTCCCACATGATCCGGCCGGTGACCCCGTACACGTTGGCTTCCTTGTAGATCACATTGTTCACCAGGTCCCACTCCACCGCGCCGGAGTACAGGCCGACCAGGACCATGTCGCCGCCGCGGCGCAGGGGCTTGCTGGCGTCGTTGACCACGCTCTTGTTGCCCGTGAGCTCGATCACGATGTCGACGCCAAAACCCTTGGTGATCTTGTTGACCTCGTCGACGACCGAGACCTCCTTGGCGTTCAGCACGACATCGGTGCCCATCTTCTTGGCGAGCGCCAGCCGCTCCTTCGACACGTCCACGCCGATGACGCATTCGGCGCCGCTGAATTTCGCCACCATCTGCGCGTATATTCCGATCGGCCCGCAGCCGTAGACCATCACCTTCTTCCCGGCCGGCTTGGTTTTTGAAACGGCGTGCACCCCGATCCCGAACGGCTCCATGGTCGAGCCGATTTCATAGGAGATGGCCGGGTCCAGCTTCCACGCGCACACTGCCGGCAGGACCGAGTATTCCGAGAAGGCCCCGTCCGTGTGGACGCCCACGATCTTCATGTCCCGGCAGACGTGCTGGAGTCCGGTGGTGCACTGGAAGCAGTGCCCGCAGGGGATGTGGGTCTCGGCGGCCACCCGGTCCCCCGGCTTGAAGTGGCCCACGTTCTTCCCCACCTCCACCACGTCGGCGGCATATTCGTGTCCGAAGAGGAGAGGAAGCTTGATCCGCGAGGCGGCATACTCGTTCCACTGATAGATGTGGATGTCCGTGCCGCACACCGCCGCGGCGTGGACCTTGACCAGAAGATCGTCGTCACCGAACTTCGGGATGGGACGGTCCGTGAGCGTGGCGCCGCGGACGGGTTTCTCCTTGACTAACGCCTTCATCGTGCTCCTCCTCGTTGTCTTACTGGTTCATCCGAAACGTTTGGCCACAAAACACACAAGACGCACAATTGTCACGATGCCTCAGAAGGGTGCCGAAAAACTCGTTATTGTCCAGGCTGATCAAAAAGGTCCAGATGCAAGGCGGAGCGCCGCAGCCCGAGTGAGGCGTACTGGAGGTACGCCGCAGCGAGTGGCGAGGCGAGCCGGCTACCCATCGCGAGATGGGTGCAGCAGATGGGCCTTTTTCAGCAGCCTAACAGAACTCCACCAGGGCGGCATCCGGGTGCCGCAAAAAGAATCCTCCTCCCGGACCCGCCTCCCAGTCGATCACTGCCCCGCGCAGGGCGTCTCGGCTCTGCCTGTCCAACCCGATCCGGACTCCCGCGACCTCGTGGAGCACTTGCGAATCCGCAAACTCGTCGGAAAAGGCCACGCGGAAGCCAGCACCCCCGCACCCGTAGAGGAAGCTGATCCGAATGCCGAGGCTCGGCCGCCCCTGCCGAGCCCGTTCCTGCTCGAATTCTTTGCGAGCGATTTCGGTGACAGCGATCATCGAACGACGGAACTATACCACGGCTCCGGCGAGAGACCAAGGCCGGCTCGGTTTTCTCGTCGGCCGGAAGCGCGCCTCCATCGAGAGCAGCATCTGTCTTTCGTAGGATGGCGTGGTGACCGTGCTCGTCCGTGCACCACGGGGAGAGCCAGGCGCGGCAAAAGAACCGTCCGCGTGGTCACACAACTGTCGGTATTCGTCAGGCAGGGTGCAAGCCGCAAGAACGGAACTGCGCGAGACGCCCGAATCAGACGGACACTTGGTTTCTTTGAGCTTAGTTACTTACGAAGTTAAACGGCGGGGCGGCTAGCTGACTCTGGCCGGGTCCTGCATGGCCCATCGTGCGCACGGTTGTTGCCACAGACACTGGCCACAGCACCCCCGCGGACCTCTCCTGTGCTCCGGCGTCGCGAGCGCGCGCTCTACCGCCTTCTTGAGCACGGCCAACGGGAACGGCTTTTCAAGGAAGTCGAACGCCCCCATGTCCCGAGCGAGCTTCTCCAGTTCCGGCGTCGACTCACCCGTCATGACGATCACGTGGGTTTGGGGGTTCCGCGCCTTGACCCGCCAAAGCACTTGAAGCCCGTCGGTCTTCGGCAGTGTATAATCCGTGATGACCACTTGGTATTCGTCGTTCATCGCCGCGGCGATGGCCGCCTCACCGGAAGCCACGGCGTCAACCGTGTGGCCATCCTTTCCCAGGATGGTTTCCAACGACCAACGCATGAGGTGATCGTCTTCCGCGATCAGCAGCCTGGCCATACGCGAGTCTCGCTCCTGCCGAGGGGTTCTCAGCTCCGCGCTCCAGCCAACAGGCCAACAGGGGGACACCAAAAGTGGAGGCAATCTTCATACCACAGAGCATTCTTGAACCGCAGGAACGGCGAACCACGGGACGCACCGACCAAGCTCCCCCCGAAAGAGCCAGGAGGCGAATGTGGGCAAAGTGTTGCTTATATGGTTCGGGATTGCTCAGGTGTCAATCCGTGTTCCAAGAACAGAGGCGGACGAATGGGTTACGTCAGGGCCCCGACGTTCTGCGGGAAATTCGCTTATTGTTCTGGGGGTTCTCGTCGAAACGGAGGGCTCGCCCGGAGGCCAGGGTGACGCGGCGGCACTTGAGCGGTTGAAGCCCAACCAGAAGGGTTGAGCTGTGCAAGAACACGCACCCCACTGCGAGAAATCCCACTCAACCGAGCCATGCTCCACACGCCGAACAATCCTTCCGAAACATGTTCGTCTTCATGTATATTTTAACTTATTGAAAAATAAACACTTTTTCCAACACAACAACGAAACCCATAAGTCACTGAAAATCACGCCGTAGGAACGAAGCTTGCTCAGGAATAAGTCGCCATGAAAAGTGCGCTCGGTGCGAAGGTGCTTCTGGCTGTCCTTGTGGTTGTTCTATCCGGCCCGATTTCCGCCCAGGCGGGATCACCACAACGAGTGCGCGGTGGGTTTCTGTACACTCTGGCTGGCTTCACTGGCCCCATCCGCGACAACTTCTCAAGGGTGGTTTCGGATAGAGAGAGAAACGAGGTCTACGTCCTTTACCAGAATACCGTAAGGGTTTTCAACGAAACGGGCATGGAGATCTTTCGGTTCGGTGACGATCTGGATCTCGGCCAGATTGTGGACGTTGCGATCGATCGGGAAGGCGACATTCTCCTGCTCACCTATCGAGACTCCCGAAGCGCCATCGTCCGCTGCAATTATCGGGGCGAGCCGAAGTCGACAATTGAGGTCAAGGGTCTTCCGGCAGAGTTTAGGGATTTCAGCCCCAATCGCATGATCTACCAGCAGGGCAGTTTTTACCTGGCCTCGCTGATGGGGATGAAGTTCGTGATTGCCGATAGCGAGGGGAACTTCAAGAACGGCTACGACCTGATTCCTCTCTTCGAGCTCGAGGAAAAGGACCGGGGCAGCGTTGAAATCAGCGGTTTTTCTGTAGATGCGGGAGGAAACGTCGCCATCACCGTCCCGGCGCTATTCCGAGCCTACATCATGTCCCCTGATGGGGCGGTCACATGGTTCGGCAGGCCCGGTGGCGCGCCGGGACGCTTCAATATCGCCGCAGGAATCGTAAGGGACAGCAAGGGAAACTATCTGGTCGTCGACAGGCTGAAGGGGTCGGTGCTGGTCTTCGACAAGAACTTCAATTTCACAACACAGTTTGGCATACGGGGCCACAAGCGTGACGATCTCATGTTTCCGAACGACATCGCCATTGACAACCGCGATAGGATCTACGTCACGCAGACGGGAAGGCGCGGCGTGAGCGTCTACGCGTTGAATTACAACTGACGCGCAACCCGTCCTGCGACGGGACTCCCGTTGATGGACCGGGGAGGACGATGCCATGGAATCGCATGGAACGGAAAGAGAGGTGGTCGGAGAAAAGAAGAGGTGCCAGGGTGTCAACCACAACCTCAGAACACAGGGGGGGCTTTTTATGAGAGGTCTGAAACTTGGCTTGGTAATTTTCGCAGCGATTCTGTTCACGTTGGCGTTGGGCGGATTGGCCTACGCCTTCCACTCGGGCGGTGTGGCCGAGTGTAGTGGCTGCCACAGCATGCACAGCCCAAAGGCCGGCGGGTCCATGCTGCTCGTCGAAGCGAGCCCGAGCTCCACATGCTTATCCTGTCACGAGCACGCGGGCGACACAGGTCCTTCGAGCTATCACATCAGTACCGCAGACACAGACATGCCCGCCGGTATTCCGCCCAAGCAGCGGACCCCGGGCGGCGATTTCGGCTGGCTGAAGAAGACGTATACGTTCGCGGTTCGGGGTACGGCGACGACAGAAGCGGGCGCAACGCATGGGCACAACATCGTTGCCCCCGATAAAGGGTACGACGTAGACCCGACGAATGCTACCGCTCCGGGTGGAACGTTTTCGTCGGCGGACCTCGGGTGCGAGAGCTGCCACGACCCGCATGGAACGGCTCGCCGCCTCTCTGACGGGAGCTACGTCAGACCGGTTGCCAAAGCCGGCGCCAGCTACGCCCCGATCATTGCATCCGGTTCGTACAACAATAGCGTGATCCCGAAGGCCGGCGAGGCCGTCGGTGTGTACCGCATCCTCCGCGGAGTGGGCGACTCCTCTCAAGGCGTCACGTTCAACGGCGTGGCGATCGCCGTGGCCCCATCCACCTATAACCGAACCGAAGCGACAACGCAAACGCGCGTTGCCTACGGTGGTGACGGCATCAACACCTGGGGCTTCTGGTGTGCGACCTGCCACCCGAAGATGCACTCCAGCGGCAACTACGTCCACCCGATCGATCAGTCCCTCGGCTCCGCCGTTGCCGACAATTACAATGCGTACGTCAAGTCGGGCGATCTGAGTGGCACCCCGGACAAGGCGTTCCTCTCGCTGGTGCCATTCGTCGAGAACACGGGCGACATCGCCACGCTGCAGAGCCATGCGAAGAACGACGATACGTACCTAAACGGCCCCGGGACTAGCGACAAGGTGTCGTGCCTTTCCTGCCACCGGGCCCACGCTTCCGACTTTCCGGAAATGCTTCGCTGGAACATGGAAAACGAGTTCATGACCAAGGCCGGCGTCTATCAGACCACAGAGCGGGGACGCACGACCGATGAGGCAAAGGCCGGATATTACGATCGCGAACCGACGAAGTTCGCAACCTACCAGAGAGTGCTCTGCAACAAGTGCCACGCAAAAGATTAGCAGCATGACGGCCGCCGAGGTTATGCCCTCGGCAGACCCAAAGGAGGGCTGGCATCCGCCAGCCCTCCTTTTTTTACGGACTTGAATTCCCGGCCTTTCTTTCTTAGGATTCACCCGCCCCGATGCGACACCGCTGCAGCGGCACCGGCGCGCCCCCGAAACATCCACGGAGAGTGCGGAGGGCAATGACTAGCGCATTCTACCTCGGCTTGATCTATTGGATGTTCTTCCTGTCCGGGGCGACCGCCCTGATTTACCAAATCGTCTGGGTTCGCTCGCTGACACTGATCTTCGGCGGGTCCCACCTCGCGGTGACCGTCGTCCTTTCCATCTTCATGGCCGGTCTGGCCATAGGGGGTTATGCGGTCGGCCGGTATGCGGATCACGTCCGCAAACCGCTTCTGCTCTACGGCCTCCTCGAACTGGGAATAGCCGTTTTCGCATTCGCTTTCGCCGGGCTCATGAAAGTGTACCCGACGATTTACATCGCCCTCGCCCAAGGTAGCGAAAGTTCCGTGTTCTATCTGTCCGCAGTTCGGGTTCTGTTCGCCGCTTTCGCCCTTATCGCGCCGACGGCCCTGATGGGGGGAACGCTGCCGGTTCTGTCACGTTTCGTCTCGCGACAACCGGAGGCTCTTCGAAGCCATCTCGCGTTTCTATACGGATTCAACACCCTGGGCGCGGTTTTCGGTACGGCGTTGGCCGGTTTTGTGTTGTTACGGTTGTATTCTGTGAGCACAGTACTCGGCGCCGCCATTGCTACCAACGTGCTCATCGGCCTTGCCAGTATCTTCCTGCAGGGGACGGCCGCGTCGATGCTCGGCGTTCGGAAGACGGGCAGAGGGGGAGAGGGGGAGCCTGATCGGGAGAGGCGGCGACACGGAGAAGGGGAGAGGGCGAGTGCGAGAGTGGGGGTGACGAAAACTGGGACGCCGATTGCTGAGGCGTTGGAGCCGACGGCGGGGAGCCTCTCATTCAAGCTTGTCCTTTGGGGCATAGGCCTCAGCGGGTTTTGCGCCTTGGGCTACGAGGTGCTCTGGACGCGAATCCTTACCATCGGCATCGGGGCCAGCGTGTACGGATTCACGGTCATGCTGGTCGCCTTCCTCACCGGTATCGCCCTGGGGAGCGGGGCGTATGGGGTCCTGGTGAAAGTCTTCAGGGTGAGAGAATTGGGCGCCACGAAGCTTATCTGGTGGTTCGGCATCGTCCAGGTCGCCATCGGGATCACCGCCTTCCTCGTCACGACGTACCTCCGGGACATTCCGGCCAACTCTATCCGCCTGCAAGGAGTCTTTCTTCCATTGGGGATCAGCGCGTTCGCGGCGAGGGTATGGTCCGGCTTCGCACTCGCATTTTTGTACATGGTCGTCCCTGCATTTTTCATGGGAGCCGCCTTTCCGCTGGTTGGCGAGGTTCAGGCGCGCTACCGGAACGCCGTCGGCAGAGGGGTCGGGGAAGTCCTTGCCTACAACACCGCTGGCGCAATCCTGGGCGCTGGCGTAAGCGGCTTTGTCTTGATCTATCTCTTCGGAATAGAGCGATCGCTCCTGATGCTGACGGTCGTGAACGTGGGCATCGGGCTGCTCGTGCTCGCGAGCCTTCGGAAGAGCCGATGGTTGAACGGGGGGCTGGCGGGCGTGAGTTTCGCCGCCCTCGTCTTCCTGGCCCTGAATCAGAATGCGCTGCGAATTTGGGACACGAAGTACTTCGCCATCTTCCGGAGCAATCAGCCGGAGGCCTTTCGCACGCCCGAGATGGTCCGGGAAGCAGTGGAAAACACGGACGTCCTCTATTATGCAGAGGGTATCGAGTCGATCGCCAGCGTCATACGTGTCAAAGGCGGAGATCTCGCCTTTCTCACCAACGGAAGAGTCGAGGCCTCTTCGCATCTCCAGGCCCAGCAGGTGCAGCTCGCGCTCGGCCATCTGCCAATGCTTTTGAGCCACGATCCCAAGAAGGCCCTCGTGGTGGGGCTGGGCAGCGGGATGACACTGGGTGCGGTTTCGATCCATCCGAGCCTCGAACACGTCACGCTCGTGGAGCTTGAGCCACGAGTGCTTGGTGTCGCAAGGACCTTCGCGGAGTACAATCACAACGTCCTTGACAACCCGAAACTCAAGATCATTTTTAACGACGGCCGGAACTTCCTGATGACCACGACGGAGCGGTTCGATGTCATCACGGCCGACCCGATCCATCCCTGGTTCCGGGGCGCCGGGTATTTGTACACGAAGGAGTATTTCCAGCTGGTCGCAGAGCACCTGCGCCCCGGCGGCTTCGTTTCGCAATGGCTCCCGATCTACGAACTCACACCGCGGGATCTTCAGTCCGTCGTCCGGACGTTTCAGGGCCAATTCAGATACACCCTCTTGTGGCTGACCCACTACGACGCGGAACTTATCGGAAGCAACTCCCCCATCGTCATCAACGAGTCTGATCTGGAGCGGCGGATCGCCCACCCCGCCATCGCGGCTGATCTGCAAAGGGTGATGATGGGCTCCGCGGTGGACCTCTTGAGCTATTACGTGATGGGCACGGATGGGATGAAGCGGTTCGGCCAGGGGGGCATTCTGAACACGGATGACAATCTCTATCTCGAATTCTCCGCCCCGTTCTCCATCGCCAGTCCATCGGTCATGGAGGCAAACGTCAAGGCCCTGTCGGAGTTCCGTGAGAGCCTCTTGTCCTACCTGATCCCTGCGCCAGGGCAGAAGTCTTTGCAGGAACAGCGAAGAACGTGGGAACAGCAGCTGGAAGCTGGGAGGCTTGGAGACCCGGCTCTTGCGCTCTTCCTAGGCGGCAAAGCGCACTCCGCGGAGTTCAGACGGTTATTGAACGAACTGGAGGCGAGTTACCCCTGGTACGCGCCAGGGCGGTTCCTGAGACAGGAATATCAGACCCTGTTGGCCATGGAACCAAGGCCGCTCAGCATGCTGGCCCTGACGTTCTTGAGCAAGACCGGGGGGCGGACCCTTGTGGAATTCTCGGCCGTCCTCGTTCCGATAAGCAGGAGCCGGGCCTCGGTCATGTTCGTGGATAACCGCGCCAAGACCGTTTATGGGCAACGGTATGTCAACGACTATGCGCAGGGCGACGTCGTGCAACGGCTTGTGGATGCAGTCATGGCCGAGGTCCGGAGGACCTATCAGAAGGAGGCAGAGCTTGCAGTTGGCCAACAGAAGGCTTTCCCCGAAGCGGAAAACGCACTGCAGAAGATCCGCGACGCCGTCCGCGGGAAGATTCGTGCGGCGCCAAGCAACTCATGATCAACCACTCCTATCCTCGCGCACGCCGGTTCACCTCACGACGGAGAACACCTGAACGCGGCTGTTGCCCCGGTCGGCGATGAAGACATCCCCTTTGTCGTTCAAGCACATCTGCGACGGATAGTAAAGAAGCCCTTCGTTCCATCCCATCGCCAGCTGCCTCCCGAGGAACGACCCGTCCTGGCCCAGGAGGACGACGCCGGCTCCGTTTTCATCCACGACGTACAGGCCGCCGCGGCTGTCCGTGGTGAGGTACGTCGGAAAGCTCAAGTGCGCCCGCAGACCTTGTGTCAGCGCAGTGAAGGTTGTCGCGTCCTTCGCAGCGACGAACACCATAGCCTTGACGGAGTCGAGCAGGAAGATCGACCCCTTGAAGTCCACCGCGAGGTCAGAGAAGAAGCCGTACTCCTTTGGAAACGCCAATTGCCGCTGGAATTTCCCATCGGCTCCGAGCACGAGCACTCGGGCCGAGAAGACGTCCAGAATGTAGAGGTTGTCGTTCCGATCTACTTTAAGACTCCGTGGGATGAAGTCCGTCGGGGACGGAACGCCCTCTGGGCTGACGTAGCCCTTGAACTCCCCCCCGGCGCCGAAGCGGGCGATGCGCCGCTGCTTTCCGTCCAGGGAGAAGATGTCCCCCTTGGAGTTCATCTGAACCCGGATGGGGTAGGACACCTGCGGCGCCCGGATCTCGCCGGCTGGCTTCACGGTCCTGTTGTCGACCGTGTACCGAAGGAGGCGGCCGTTGCGCGTGTCCGCCACGATGAGGGTCGACGCATCGTTGCACGCGACGCCTTCCGGGTTCTTGACGCTGCCGCCCTTTTCATCGAAATAGATACTGGTGACATGCCGCAGCCGCACCCTCTCCGCGCCGAGCGCGTCGAGGGAGATCAGGACGACACACGCAGCGATCAGACCGCTCCCCAGGAGTCTCGCCATGCCCATACCCATCACCTCTTGAACTGCGCGTGGCACTGGACACACAGCTCGGTGGTCGCAGGGAAAGTCATCATGTACCGGTATCCCGTCCCATGCGCCCTGTGGCAGCTCAGGCAGTCCAGGCTGAGGTTCTTGTTCCTCGGGTCGACGTATTTTTCGCCCATCGGATGCGAAGTGTGCTTCAGCCAATCGTGACAGGCCCCGCAACCCTCGACGACTGAGGCCTGTGACATCAGGTGATCGTTGTCCGAGGCGTGCGCGAGGTGGCAGGTGGAGCACGCGCCGTCCTGGACCGGCTGATGTGTGAACACTCCTTTCTCCGGTCTTCCCTTCAGGGCGGCCCGCTCTTGTTTCTGTTTCTCGGCCAGCCGCGCCTGCCACTCCATGGTGTCCTTATGGCACGTTCCGCACAGAGTCGCCTCTTCCGCTCTGAGCAGCTTCTTCTGCGTGGACGCGTGAGGTTCGTGACAGTGCATGCACCCGGTCTGGTCCACGAGAGGCCAGTGGATGCGGTTCTTGCTGAACGTCTCGTTCATCATGGTGCTGTGGCATCCGCGGCACAGCTCGAACCCCGGTCGCCGTGTCTTGAATGGATCGGGGGATGTCGCTGCTTCATGGCACTGGGCGCATCGCTTGCTGGCCACCGGGGTGTGGACCGTATCGAAGAGAATCCCGGCCGTGTTCGATCCGTGCGGGTTGTGGCACGACACGCAGTTCGCTTTGGCGACGGGATAATTCAGGTGCTGTCGCTGGAAGCTCGGACTGTCCGACTTGTGACAATCGAGGCAGAGCCCGGGCATCGCGGTCTTGAGCAGATGGGCCGACTTTCCCGACGCGTGGGGGTCGTGGCAATTGAGGCAACCGCCCTCCACTGGGCTGTGCTTGAATTTGATCTTGGCGAGGGCGTCCGCTATCGTTTTGTGGCAGCCTGCACAGAGGGCGTTTCCGGCCTGGAGCAAGTTGGCCTTGTTGTTGGAGGCGTGCGGGTCGTGGCACCTCACGCAATTGCCTTCGACGACGACCAGGTGGGTGCTGACGGGCTTCGCGGGGACGATCTGGTCATGGCATGTGGCGCAGATGGTCTTCGTGGACGCCGACAGGAGCTTCCCGTGATTGGACGTGTGGGGATTGTGGCACCCGGTGCATTCCGCCGTCTTCACGGGAGTATGGACGAACTTGCTCTTCAGTTTCTCGGCGAAATCCGCATGGCAGCTCAAGCACAGCGTACCCTCGGCCCCGGGCTTGAGCTTGTACTTGTGTTGTTGCTGCGCATGGGCGGTCGAAACCCCAAGCGCCACAAGAGCCACGAGGGTCAGCGAGACCCAATCAACTCGTCCGCGCATGAGCTGTCCTCTCCGTTCTCAGCCGCACGGCCCGGCACCCGACCGCGTCACATGCACCCCCGATTCAGGTGTCCCCCTCGCGATCCGCGCGTTGTCCTCGTCCGATGGGGTTTGTTCCCCTCCGCTCCTCATGGAATGTGGCAGTCGTCGCACGCCCTGGCAGCGAAGGGTGCGTGGCTCGTGATCTTGAAGAACTTCGGGTCTTTCGAGGCGTGCGGATCATGGCAGCTCTGGCACTGCATCACGGACGGGTCGATGTTCAGGTGGGCTTTCCCGAAATTCCCCCGCTGAGGATTGTGGCATTCCGTGCACATCGGCTGGATCGCCTGCACCAACAAAGAGTCCTGGGCCGAAAAATGCGGTTTGTGGCAGCGCGCACAGTCTCTACCGGCGGGCTGATGGACGTTTTCCTTGTCCATGCGGCTCTTCAAGTTCTTGTGACACGTCACGCACAGATCGGGGCTCTTCGCCACCAGGAGGCCCGGCAGCCTAGCTTTGTGCGGGTTGTGGCAGGCCGTGCATTCGGAGGCTGCGACAGGCTGGTGCGTGCTCTTGGCCTGCTTCGCCTGGGTTTCCAGGTCGGCGTGGCACGACGAACACAGCGGTCCCAGTGGGGTCGAGATCACTCCCTTGACGTTGCTCCCGTGGGCGTCATGGCAGGTGAGACACGCGCCGTCGGCAAAGGGTGCGTGGCTCACGCCTCCAGGACTTTCCTTCATGAAATCCGCATGACATGTGACGCAGAGCTTTCCGTCCACCGCCTTGAGCAGTTGCTTCTCGCCGGCCCCGTGCGACGCGTGGCAACCGTCGCACCGCGCGTCCGCGACGGGTTTGTGCGTGTACGTCTTGAGGAACTTGGCCTCGGCATCCGTATGGCACGCGTAGCAGACCTTGTCCAGCCGGTCCTTGATCATGTGGCTCATATTGGACCCGTGGGGGTTGTGGCACGTCCCGCATTCCCCCTGCACGAAGGGCACGTGGGAAACCTTGGCCTTGAGGGCCTCTTGGGTCTTGGCGTGGCACGAGTAGCAGAGCACGCTCTCTTCCAGATTGATGAGGCCCTTGAACTTGGCCGCATGGGGCTGGTGGCAGGATTGGCAGCCCTTGTCGCCGGCCATCGGGGGATGCTTCACCACCACCGTTGCAGCCTGTGCTTTATGGCACTCCAAGCACAGCAGGTTACCGTCCGCCAGCGTGAGCTTTCGGAACTCGGACGCGTGCGGTTGGTGACACGAGGTACACATTCCCTCCTTGAACGGCGCGTGATCGACCTTGCCGCCGGCTCGCAGGGCGGACAGGTCGTGGCAATTGGAGCAGAGTTTGTTGGCGTCATCCACCGTCTCGAAAGGCTTCGGAGATCCGGCGGGGTTGTGGCACATCTCGCACTGGAGCGTGGCCATGGGGCTGTGCGCACTGGTCTTCAGGAGCTTGGCCTGGAGAGACGAATGGGGATTGTGGCACCCCGAACAGGATGACGCCGCACTGACGGGGTACTCCGCGTGAGCCTTCTTGAATTGGGGGCGATTTACGTCATGGCAGCCGGCGCACAGGGGAACTTCAGGCTTGACGAGGAGATTCTTCTCGTCAGAGCTGTGGGCGGAATGACAGGCAAGGCATCCCTTCTCCGGCGCAGCCTTGTGGACCACTTTCTTCCGGTAAGCGGCCTTGGTGTGGCACTGGAAGCAGGCCTCGTCCCCCTCGGCTTTCAACAAGTGACTCGCCTGGGAGGCGTGCGGGTTATGGCAGGCCGTGCACTTGCCGCGCGCGAGCACGCTGTGAACGTGCTTCCGGTTCAAGCCGAGCTTTTCCTTGGTGTGACACTGGTAGCAGACTTCGTTGCCCTCTTTCTTGAGGATCAGCTTGGGGACCAGGCCGTGCCGCAAATGGCAGCTGTCGCATTTACGCTCTTTGACGACCGGGTGCACGTCCTTCATGCCGAAGTACTGCTCGGCGAACTTCTTGTGGCAGTCGAGGCAATCCTTTTGCGCGAACTGGGGACGCGTCGTCTGCACGTCGACACAACCGGAGAGGAGCAACGCGCTCACGACCAATAGAAGGCCGGCGAGGATCACCTGTGGTCTCAAACGCGAGAGATCCAATTTCACATCCGCACCCTCATCCATTATCATGCCCGATAAGATACCATCCGAGAAGCCCTCGACGCTTTGTCGATATCCTTCCGCCATCCGTATCCGTCTTTGGTCATTCTTATAGGGTTCGCGAGTCGTGTTCGCGAATCCTGCGGGCTAGCCTTTGAGATAGACCTTGACGTCCGATGCCGATCGTAGCTTTCCGGCGTAATCCTCGACCGCCTTTTTGACCTTATCGTTCATAACCCGCTGGGCCACCGTTTGTCGAGCTTCCTCGTAGGGCTGCGGTTTCGAGGGTATCACATCCTGGATCGCCAGCGCGTAAAAATACCCGTCGCCGCTCGCGTGCAGCCGGACGTCCCCCGCCCTGGCCCCGGCGATGACTTTTCGAATGCCGTCCGGAAGACCCTCGGTCATGACGGGCTTCCCGTCGAAGGACCAGACGCCTTTGGCGTTGCTGTCCGCTTGCCCTTCCGCGTGCGCCGCAAGCCACTGAAATTCGGCACCCTCCTTCAACTTCTCGATGACGTTCTCGGCGTCGCCCCGCTTCGTGAATGCGAGACTTCGAATCCTCATCATCGCGGGGGCCGAATACTCCTTCGCGTGGGCATCGTAGTACGCTTTGACCTCCGCTTCTGTCAGCTTGATGTCCGGCTGGATCACCTTCTTGATGAACGCCCCGAACAGCACGCCGGCTTCGTACTCTCTCAGCTTGGCCCGGTACGAGTCGGTCTTGTCCAGTCCCCGCCTCAGGGCCTCGCGCCTGAAGAGCCGCCGATGGATTATGCCGTCGAGGGTTGTGCCCTTCCGCGCGTTCAGCCGCTTTCGCTCGATCGCCCGATCCAGGCCGTGATAGAATTGATACCGTAACTGCTCCGTGAGTTCGCCCACGGTGACCGGCTTGTCCCCCTTGATCTCCGCGACAGCTCTCGTATCCTTCAGCAAAGCGTCGAAGCCCGGGCTCGGCGCCTCGTAGTCCACGCCGTCCAGGACGTCCTGCTTCACCGTGACAAATTTCGTCTTGAGCGATTCGTTGTATGCCTTGAGCGTCTCCTGCCTGGCCCGCTCCAGAACCGTCTGTCGCGCCTTGCTTTGTTCCTCGGGATTTTCGCCGTATCGGACGTCCTCGAGCCTCAGAACCGCGAACCCCGATGCGGTCCGGACGATGGAACTCGTCGACCCGACCGCCATGTTCGATACAGCCTGTCGAAACTGCGGGTCCATGACCTTCGGCTTCAGATAGATGCCCTCTTCGATCTGCTTGGCGCGTCCGCTGACCTGGAACGCCTTGGCCAGGTCGACAAAGTTTTTGCCCGTTTTTAGCTCCGCCTCGAACCGTTTCGCATCGTCTTCCTTGTCGCAGAGGACTGCGCTGACCTTCCACTCCCGCACGGCGTCCTTGTAGATCTTGTCGACCTCTCTCTCGTTGACCTTCGCACCCCCCATGATCTTCTCGGCCAATTCTTCCCGGAGCGCTTCCTTTGCATAGGAGTCGACCATCATCGTATTTTCGGGCAGCTTGTCGAGACCGATATTCCTGGCCTCCTGGACGATCAGCCGCGTGTTGATCAAGCGCTGCAGCACGTCCAGCTCCGTCTTCCTGTCGATCTTGGCACCTGGCGCACCCTCTTTCTTTATG
>Ga0316620_10000212_pt1 | contig 23048 bp, 25 predicted proteins | sample OWC_Aug_M1_C1_D5_FD_207651 | JGI IMG/M metagenome (GOLD analysis project Ga0316620, IMG submission 207651) | Wetland soil microbial communities from Old Woman Creek delta, Ohio, United States - OWC_Aug_M1_C1_D5_B | ecosystem: Environmental > Terrestrial > Soil > Wetlands | place: USA: Ohio...
TTGGCGGGGGGGAGAGGGGGGGAGAAGGCTGGCTCCGAGTCTCCTGCGTCACCGGCGAAGGCGTGGAGGAGCTGGGCAGGCGCTTGACCGAGGCGGTCGCGGTGGAGGGGCGGGCGGAGGGTGGCGGGGTGGCCATCGGAGCGCGCCATCGGGTGCGGCTGGAGCGCGCGGCAGAGGAGCTGCGGCGCTGCCAAGTGGAGCACGTGGAGCTGGCCTGCGAGGCGGTGCGATGGGCGCAGCGGGAACTCGCTGAGATCACCGGTGAGGTGGTGGACGAGGAAGTTTTGGGTGCCATCTTCGCGCGCTTCTGCGTGGGCAAGTAGGCGGGTGGCTGTGGGCTTCGACGTCGTGGTTGTCGGCGGCGGTCACGCCGGTTGCGAAGCGGCTGCGGCTGCGGCGCGCATGGGCGCCGAGGTGGGACTGGTGACGTTGAGCCGGGACGCCATCGGCCGGATGCCGTGCAATCCGGCGGTCGGCGGCATCGGAAAGGGTCACTTGGTGGTCGAGCTCGACGCCCTGGGCGGCCTCCAGGGTTGGGCTGCGGACCGAGCTGGAATCCAGTTCCGAGTGCTGAACCGTTCCCGCGGCCCGGCTGTGTGGGGACCGCGCGCACAGTGCGACAAGGAGCGCTACAGCCAGATCATGCGTCGGGTGATGGAGGGGCTGCCCGGCATCGCGGTGGTCGAGGGCGAGGTGGTCGGGCTGCTGCACGATGATTGCCGCGTCTTCGGCGTTCGCCTGGCCTCGGGCTGGCGGATCGCTTCGCGGGCGGTGATCGTGACTGCCGGCACCTTCCTCGCGGGCGTCCTGCACACCGGCCCGGAGCGAGCGGCCGGAGGTCGCGTGGGTGAAGGCGCGAGCCTGAGTCTGGGCCAGGAGCTGCGGCGCCTGGGCTTGGAGCTGCGCCGCTTCAAGACCGGCACCCCGCCGCGGGTCGAGCGTACCAGCGTGGACCTCGAGGCAATGACGGTACAGGAAGGTGACGCCAAGCCGCGGCCGTTTTCCTGGCGGACGCGCCAGGTGCGCAACGCGGCGCAGTGCTGGACGGTACGTACGCCGCCTGTGGTCCAGACCATCATCAGCGAGAATTTGCACCGGTCGCCGCTGTTCTCCGGGTCAATCACAGGTGTGGGACCGCGCTACTGCCCCTCCATCGAGGACAAGGTGGTGCGCTTCCCCAGTCACCAGGAGCACACGGTCTTCGTCGAGCCCGAGGGCCTGCGGCTGCCGACCCTGTACCTCAACGGCCTGTCGACGAGCCTGCCACGGGATGTGCAGGAGCAGGTGGTGCGAGCGATCCCGGGTTTGAAGCATGCGCGGTTCGCGCGCTACGGCTACGCCGTGGAGTACGACGTGGTCGCCGGCGCTCAGGTCGATCGCCGCCTCGCCGCGCGGGACCTGCCTGGGTTGTACTTCGCCGGGCAGGTGCTCGGAACGTCGGGTTACGAGGAGGCTGCCGTCCAGGGGTTCCTCGCAGGCGTCAACGCGATTCTGGAGCTCCAGGACCGCGAGCCGCTGATCCCGGGCCGAGACGAGGGCTACGTGGGCATTCTGGTGGACGACCTGGTGGGCAGGGACCACCAAGAGCCGTATCGGATGTTCACCTCACGGGCCGAGCATCGACTGGTGCTCGGGGTGGACTCAGCGCGCCAGCGGCTCATGGCACGGGGGGTGAGGCTGGGTTTGGTGCCGGAGAAGGTGTTTCACGTGGAACAGGAGCGGTGGCGGGCGCGTGAGCGGGCACTGGGGCACCTTGAGCAGGCCCATCTCAACCCGGATCGGGCGACTCGGGCGCGGGTTCAGGCGGTGACCGGAGTTGAACTTGTCTCCCCCACCACCTGGGCCGGGATCCTCCGCCGCCATGACGTGGATGCCGAGGCCGTGGCAGCGAGACTCGAAGAGCTGGCTGACCTCGGCGAGGAGGATCGAGTGATCACGATTGGGTTGGTCCGCTACGCCGGCTACTTGGAGCGCCAGCGGAGGGAGGCCGAGAGGGTGGCCCGGCTACGCGGCGCGCCCCTGCCGAGGGAGCTGCGACCGGAGGCGGTGCCAGGTCTGTCGCGCGAGGTGGTCGAGGCCCTGCGGCGCCACTGTCCGCGAACCCTGGCCGAGGCCGAGCGCTTGCCTGGCCTGACACCGGCGGCCATCGCCATCCTCGCCGGGTGCATTGCCGAGAAGGTCGCGGACACGGCCGCGAGCGAGCCGTGACGCAGTCAGGTCCAGGCTACGCGGAACTCCTTGGCGATCGGTTCGGAGGGGGAGTGGCCGCACGACTGGTCCGCTATGCGGAGCTCGTCGAACAGTGGGGTGGGACCCATAGCCTGGTCCGTTTCCGTAGCCGAGAGGAGTTTGTGGAGCGCCATCTACTTGAGTCACTGGCTGCCCGTGACCTGCTCGGTGCCCGAGGAACGCTGGTCGACGTGGGCAGTGGAGCGGGTTTGCCCGGGGTGCCGCTGCTGGCCGCGTGCGACAGTTGGCGCGGGATTCTCATCGAGCCGCGCGCCAAGCGCTGGGCCTTCCTCTGTCACGTTATTCGCGAGCTTGGGCTCGACGCTTCTGCGCACCATTGCCGGTATCAAGCGCTGCCCTTGGAGTTGGGACCCTTCGACGTCGTCACCATGCGCGCCCTGGGCGGGGTGGCAGAGGTTCTGGAATGGGCCCGGGGCCGTTTGACGCCACAGGGGTTGCTGCTGCTGTGGACCACGGAGGATGAGCTGGCACGTCTCCGAATCGGCAGCGGGTGGCGTGTGGTAAGCTCTCCGCTGCCCTGCCTTCAGCGCGGCAGACTTGCTCGATTTCGTCAGTGTTTCACGTGAAACAACGACTCGTCGCGGTGGTAAATCAGAAGGGTGGCGTGGGCAAGACCACGACCGCCATCAGTCTCGGTGCGACCCTCGCCGCCTACGAGTACCCGACCCTGGTCATCGACCTCGATCCGCAGTCGAACACCACCTCCGGGTTGGGCATCGAGCCAAGAGCGGGTGAGGCCACCTCGTACCAGCTCCTGACCGGACAGTGCGCCCTCGACGAGGCGGTTCGGGCGACCGCGTTTCCACACCTGGACATGGTGGCGGCGACGCCCGATCTGGCGGGGGCCGAAATCGAGCTGGTGGGCATGGTGGGGCGCGAGTTCCGGCTCCGGAACGCACTCGCCAAGGTCCACCGGCATCGCTTTGTCCTCATCGACTGCCCGCCCTCGCTCGGTCTGCTGACCGTCAACGCGCTGGCCGCAGCCGACGGTCTGCTGGTGCCTATTCAGTGCGAGTACTTCGCGCTCCAGGGCGTGTCCGAGCTGATGCGGACGGTGGACGAGGTGCGCCGCTTCCTCAACCCCAACCTGGCCATTGACGGAATGCTGTTGACCATGTACGACGAGCGGACGCGGCTGGCCCAGCAGGTGGCCGAGGAGGTGCGCTCGGTGTTCGAGAATCTGGTCTTCGAAACCGTCGTGCCGCGCAACGTCCGGCTGGCTGAGGCGCCCTCCTTCGGGCGTCCAATCCACGCCTATGACCTGCGCAGCCGAGGGTCCCAAGCCTACCTCCGTCTCGGACGGGAGTACCTGGAACGGGTGGCGGCCAGCAATGGGGCGTAAGCGAGCGCTCGGCCGGGGCCTCAAGGCTCTCATCCCGGACACGCCTCGGGCGCGCGCCGGATTGACCGAGATCCCTGTCGACCGGCTGCGCTCCAACCCTGCCCAGCCCCGCTGCCGTTTCGACCTTGAGGCCCTCGAAGGTCTCGCCAGCTCGATCCGCGAGCATGGCATGCTGCAGCCGATCCTGGTCACCGAGGACGGCGAGGATCGCTACGTCGTGATCGCGGGCGAGCGCCGTTGGCGCGCCGCCCGCCTCGCCGGTCTGTCGTCGGTTCCGGCAGTGATTCGTGAGCACGTGCAGGCAGCCAGCCAGCTCGAGTTGGCCTTGGTGGAGAACCTCCAGCGGCGTGACCTGACGCCGCTCGAGGAGGCGCGGGCGTTCGAGAGTCTGAGAGTGAATCTCGGTCTTTCGCAGGAAGAGATTGGGGCGCGGGTCGGAATCAGTCGAAGTGCGATAGCTAACTCATTGCGTCTGCTGCACTTGGCCCCACATGTCCAGGAGGCTGTGGAGGAAGGCCGACTGAGCGCCGGACAGGCGAGGGCGCTGCTCGCGTTTGCCGACGAGGAGCAGCGCCTGCGCTGGTTCGAGCGGACGCTCACGGCCGGGCTCAGCGTGCGCGAGCTTGAGCGCGCGGCAGCCGAGGCCCGCTCCGCGAGTGCGGCTGGACCCCGCCGTCCGCGTACGGTGCGGACGCTCGACCCCAACCTGCGCGATGCCGAGGACAAACTGGCTCTGGTCCTGGGAACGCGCGTGGAGATCCGCGCCCGCCGCCGGGGCGGGAACATCGTCATTCGGTGCTCGAGTGATGACGAGCTGATGCGAGTGTACGAGCTGCTGACTGGAGGCAAGTGATGCGTCGCGACTCCGACGTCCTCAACGGCTTTGTCGACTCCGGGTGCACCATCAGGGGAGAGCTGGAGTTTCAGAGCTCTTTCCGCCTCGACGGAAGAGTCGAGGGAACCGTCCGCTCGCAGTCGGAACTCCTGATCGGTGAGGACGGGGTGGTGGAGGGCGAGATTGAAGTCGCCCGGGCCGAGATCGGGGGAGCCGTGCGGGGGACGGTGCGGGCCACTCAGCAGGTGGTCCTCCACCCAACGGCCAGGGTCTGGGCCGACATCTTCGCGCCAACGCTGGTGATGGAGGAGGGCGCGTTCCTCGAGGGCAAGGTGGACATGGCCGCGGCCCAGCAAGGGCGTGGCGGAGAGCGGGCCAAGGAGGGCGCTTCCTTGACCGCCTCGGGGTCATCTGCTAGCGTGAACCGCCCTGCCGGGCAAGCAGGGGAAACCCGCGCCAGGAGTGGCGGATGAGTCCCCCCAACCTATCCCTGATCCTGATCATGGCTTGCTTTTGGCTGACATTCTGGCTCGTTCAGCGATACCTCATCACCCCGGTCGGAAAGACTCTCGGCGAGCGACGTCAGCTGGTCGAGACTGCCCACAGTACCTGGCAGTCCAAGCACCAAGAGTACCTGTCCCAGATTTCCCGTCTCGAAGGCGAGATGGAGGAGGCCGTGCGCGAGGCGGGGCAGATCCGCGCCGAGCTCAGACAGCGAGCCATGGAAGCGCGCGAGCAGAGGTTGGGCGACGCCAGGAGCACCGCCTCGGCGCGACTTGACCAGGCTCTGGCCACGCTCGACACAGAGGCTACAATGGCCCGCTCCGACCTCCAGGCCCGGGCCGCAGAGCTGGCACGTCAGTTTGCCTCCCAGCTGCTCGGTCGGGATGCTGTGTCGTGAAGCGGGCGCTACCGTGGCTCCTGTTCTTCGGGTGCGCCCTGGGCTTCGCGTTCCTCATCGAGGAGCAGAAGAGCTTCGCCGGGCTGTCCCCGTCGCTCGTGCGGACCTTGCTGGCGCTCAATCTGACCGCTTTCGTTTATCTACTGGCGCGCTTCGTGGGGGCGCCCCTCGGGCGTTTCCTGGACACCCGCTCCGAGCAGATAACAAGCGAGCTCGCTGAGGCCAGGCGCAGGCTGATCGAGGCCGAGGGTCTGCGTGAGCAGGTGCTCCGCCGCCTCGAGGAGGTGGAGCAGGAGATGTCGCAAGTCAGGCAGCGAGCGGAGCGGGAAGGGCGGCGGGAAACCGAGCAGATGTCGGCTCAGGTGGCGGCTGAGGCCGAGCGATTCCTGCGCCGCGTGGACGAGGAGATCGACCGCCGGCAGCTGGAAGCGCGCAACAAGCTGGCTCGTGATACCGCTGCCCTGACCGCGCAGCTGACTCGCGAGCTCCTCTCGCAGGAGATGTCGGAAGCCGATCGAGAGGGCGTGTTTGCGCGCAGCCTCACGGCCATGGGAACGCTCACGAAGAAGGACCGTGCATGAGCCGATTCAGAGCGATGCCCTACGCTCGAGCGCTGCTCGACGTGGTATCGGAGCAGTGTCCCGAGCGCGCCGAGGAGGTGGCGGAGGAGCTGCAGCGCCTGGCCGAGGCTCTGGCTGCCGTGCCCGAGCTTCAGCGGGTGTTGGTGACTCCGATGGTGACGCTGGAGACCAAGACCGGGATCCTCGAAGAGGTGCTGTCCCAACTGGCGATCGGCGATCCGACGCGACGATTCGCCCACGTCGTGCAGCGCCACTACCGCCTGCAGCACGCGGCGCACGTGGCGGCCACCTACCGCGAACTTCTCGACCGCAAGCTGGGACGGGTACGGGCCAGAGTCGAGGTTGTCGGCGGCGTGTCCGCCGATCAGCGTCAGAGGCTCCTCGAGGTCGTGAGCGAGCTGGCCAACGCGTCGGTGGTCGCCGACTTCGTGGACAACCCCGACCTTCTGGGTGGGTTCAGGGTACAGGTCGGCTCCAAGGTCTTCGACGCCTCGCTCCTTGGCCAGCTCGAACAGCTGAGCCGCCAGGTGCGCTTCGAGTAACCGACGAGGGGTTGCAGAATGCAGATCAAGGCTGCCGAGATTGCCGACATCATCCGTCGCCAGATCGAGGGTCACGAGACCTCCGTCGACATGTCCGAGGTGGGCACCGTCATCTCTGTAGGCGACGGTATCGGCCGCGTGTACGGTATTGACGACGTCATGGCCGGCGAGCTTCTCAGGTTCCCGCACGACGTGTACGGCCTGGCCCTCAACCTCGAGGAGGACAACGTGGGCTGCGTGCTCATGGGCGAGGTGCACCTTGTGAGCGAGGGTGACGAGGTGCAGCGCACGAAGCAGATCCTCAGCCTGCCGGTAGGGCCGGACGTGGTCGGCCGGGTGGTCGACCCCCTCGGTCGTCCCCTCGACGGCAAGGGACCCATCCACTCCATCGAGCGCTACCCGCTCGAGCGGACCGCGCCCGGGGTCGTCCACCGACAACCGGTGAAGGAGCCGATGCAGACCGGAATCAAGGCCATCGACTCCATGATTCCGATCGGCCGCGGCCAGCGCGAGCTGATCATTGGTGACCGTCAGACAGGCAAGACCGCGGTCATCATCGATACCATCATCAACCAGAGGGGCACGGGCAACATCTGCATCTACGTGGCCATCGGACAGAAGGGATCGACCGTCGCGCAGGTCATCGCGACGCTCGAGAAGCACCGGGCCATGGAGCACACGATCGTGGTCTCGGCGACCGCCTCGGAGCCGGCGCCGCTGCAGTACCTGGCGCCCTACGGTGGCTGCGCCCTGGGCGAGTACTTCATGTACAACGGTCAGCATGCGGTGGTCTTCTACGATGACCTCACCAAGCACGCCCAAGCCTACCGCGAGATCTCGCTGCTGCTGCGCAGGCCTCCGGGACGCGAGGCCTTTCCGGGCGACGTGTTCTACCTCCACTCTCGCCTCCTCGAGCGGGCGGCCAAGCTCAACGACGCCGAGGGCGGCGGTAGCCTGACCGCGCTGCCAGTGATCGAGACCCAGATGGGTGACGTCTCGGCCTACATTCCCACCAACGTCATCTCCATCACCGACGGCCAGATCTACCTCGAGTCGGACCTCTTCTTCGCCGGCCAGCGGCCAGCGGTCAATGTTGGTCTGTCGGTCAGCCGGGTCGGCGGCAACGCCCAGATCAAGGCCATGAAGTCCCTCGCCGGGTCCCTGCGCCTCGACCTCGCGCAGTACCGTGAGCTGGCCGCCTTTGCCCAGTTCGGCTCGGACCTGGACAAGGCCACCCGGCGTCAGCTGGCGCGCGGCGAACGCCTCATGGAGATCCTCAGGCAGGGCCAGTACGTGCCGCTCGGGGTCGAGCTCCAGATCGTTGCCCTCTTCGCCGGGACCAAGGGTCATTTCGATCGCCTCAAGGTCTCGGCCGTCGGCGCCTTCGAACCCTTCCTGTACCGCGTGGTGCAGGAGGACGGCAAGGAGACCCTCGAGCGCATCCTGTCGACCGGTACGCTCGACGAGCGTAGCGCCGAGGAGCTGCACAAGCTGATCAGTGCCGCAGTCGATCGCTTCGTCAAGGAGCACCCGGAGGCGAGCCTTGCCGAGCACTAGGGACCTCAGGCGGCGGATCCGCTCGGTCAAGGGGACCCAGCAGATCACCAAGGCCATGAAGATGGTTGCGGCAGCCAGGCTGCGCCGTGCTCAGGCCGCCATAACCGAGGCCCGTCCATTCGCCGACACCCTGGCCCGGGTGCTGGCCAACCTGGCCGGGCGCACAGAGCACAGGCACGAGCTGCTCGCGACTCGCGAGGGCCGACGGGCATGGCTGGTCGTCGTGACCTCGGACAAGGGGCTGTGCGGCTCCTTCAACGCCAACCTGTTGCGGCAGGCCGAGAGGGAGCTGCGCTCCGGCCGCTGGGACGAGGTCGAGGTGGTAGCGGTGGGGCGCAAGGCCAGCGACTACTTCAAGCGCCGTCAGTGGAACGTGGCTCACAGCGAGCGCGAGACGATGTTGGCGTTGACTGCCGAGGATGGTCCGCGCCTGGCAGCGTCCTTCATCCAGGCCTTCACCTCGGGGCAGGTGGACTCGGTGTGGATCATCTACAACCGGTTCGCCAGCTTGATTCGGTACGAGACGACCCTGGAACGGCTGCTGCCGGTGGAGCCTCCGGCGCGCCAGGGGGGATCGGCCGAGCTCCAAGTCGACTACCTCTACGAGCCGGACGCCCCGTCACTCCTCGCCCAGCTACTGCCGCGCCACGTGGCGGTACAGGTGCAGCGCAGCCTCTACGACTCGGCGGCGGCCGAGCAGGCCGCGCGCATGACCTCCATGGAAGCAGCGACCAAGAACGCGGGCGAGATGATCGACAGCCTGACCCTGCTCTACAACCGGACCCGTCAGGCGACAATCACCAGGGAGCTTATCGAGATCGTCTCCGGCGCCCAGGCGCTGGCTGACTAGGGAGCGGCAGGACATGAGCCAGCAGGCTGAAGGGCGAGTCACCCAGGTCATCGGCCCGGTGGTGGACGTAGAGTTTCCCGAGGGGCACCTACCCGCGATCTACAACGCGGTGCGCATCATCGACCAGGGTTTCAAGGGTGTGCTGCCGATCGACGTCACCACCGAGGTCGCCCATCACCTGGGCGAGAGCCGTGCGCGCTGCATCGCCCTGCAGCCCACCGACGGCATGGTGCGGGGCATGAAGGCGATCGACTTGGGCGCACCGATCTCGGTGCCGGTCGGGCGCAAGACCCTGGGGCGGGTGCTCGGCGTCCTCGGCCAGCCGGTGGACGAGAAGGGACCAGTGGAGGCCGAGACGCTGATGCCCATCCACCGTGAGGCGCCGCCGCTTGACCAACAGTCCACCGAGGTCGAGATGTTCGAGACCGGCCTCAAGGTGGTCGACCTCCTGGAGCCCTACTCCAAGGGTGGCAAGACCGGGCTGTTCGGCGGCGCCGGCGTTGGCAAGACCGTGCTCATCATGGAGCTGATCAACAACGTCGCCCTCCAGCACGGCGGCTTCTCGGTCTTTGCCGGGGTCGGCGAGCGGACCCGCGAAGGCAACGACCTATGGCTGGAGATGCAGGAGGCCGGGGTCATTGATCCCGACGACTGGCAGAAATCCAAGGCCTCGCTGATCTACGGCCAGATGACCGAGCCCCCCGGAGCGCGGCTGCGGGTGGGCCTGTCGGCGCTGACGGTGGCCGAGCACTTCCGCGACAGCGAGGGGCAGGACGTGCTCCTGTTCATCGACAACATCTTCCGCTTTACCCAGGCCGGGTCCGAGGTCTCGGCGCTGCTCGGGCGAATGCCCTCGGCGGTCGGCTATCAGCCCAACCTGGCCACTGAGATGGGCGAGCTCCAGGAGCGCATCACGTCCACCAAGAAGGGATCGGTGACCTCGGTCCAGGCGATCTACGTTCCGGCCGACGACCTCACCGACCCGGCGCCGGCCGCCGCCTTCGCGCACCTCGACGCGACCTCCGTGCTGTCGCGGCAGATCTCCGAGCTCGGGATCTACCCCGCCGTCGACCCCCTCGCCTCCACCTCGCGCATCCTCGATCCGCGGGTGGTCGGCGAGGAGCACTACATGGTGGCCCGCGAGGTGCAGCGCATCCTGCAGCGCTACAAGGACCTCCAAGACATCATCGCGATCCTCGGCATCGACGAGCTGTCCGAGGAGGACAAGCTGACTGTGGCCAGGGCGCGCAAGATCCAGCGCTTCCTGTCCCAGCCCTTCCACGTGGCCGAGAAGTTCACCGGCTTCAAGGGTCGTTACGTGAAGATGGAGGACACCATCCGCGGCTTCAAAATGCTGTGCCAGGGTGAGCTCGACGACCTGCCCGAGCAGGCGTTCCTGTACTGCGGCACCATCGAGGAGGCCATCGAGAAGGCGGAGAAGCTGAGGGCGGAGGGCTGAGGTGGCTGAGAAGCTGCGCCTCGAGGTCGTCACCCGCCGACGAAGGCTCCTCGACGTCGAGGTCGACGAAGTGCGGGTGCCGGGAGTGCTCGGTGAGTTCGGCGTCCTGCCCAGCCACACGCCTCTCCTCAGCGCCGTGGGGATCGGGCCCCTGACCTACCGTCAAGGCCGAGAGGAGCACGTGCTCGCCGTGCGCGCTGGCTTCGTCGAGGTCCTGGCGGACCGGGTCACGGTTCTCGCCGACGAAGCCGAGGCACCGGGGGAGATCGATGTGGATGCCGCCAAGCGGGCCGTGGCAGAAGCCGAGGCGGCCATGAAGAGCGCCAGCGGCGATGAGCTGGAGCGCTTGGCCGCCGACCTGCGCATGGCCGGGACCCGCCTCGCGGTGGCCAGCCGACGGTAGCATCGGTTCCGACTTGCCCGACCAGGAGGCTCTTGTGCAATCGGCGCACTTGGTCTAGACTGCCGGCCCCGTCGGGGCGTAGCTCAGCCTGGCAGAGCGCACGGTTCGGGACCGTGAGGTCGGTGGTTCAAATCCACTCGCCCCGACCATCTCCCCGCACCTTCTCCACCCTCTCCATCGCTTGACCACCGCTCCCTCGACTCGGCCGCGCCTGAAACTTGCATTTATGCCTCATTATCGCCTATAGTGCTGAGCCGGGGGAAGACATGAGCTACCTGACACGGCGCCAGCAGCAGGTTCTGAGCTTCATCCGCGTGCGGGTCGATGTCGAGGGCGTGGCTCCGACCCTGCAGGAGATCTCGGATGCCTTCGGGTTCTCATCTACGGCCAGCGCCCAGAAGCATGTCCTGCTGCTCGAGAAGAAGGGCTTCCTGCGCCGGGAGAAGCACCAGAAGCGGGGCCTGGTGCTCGAGGAGGAGGCCGGTCCGGCGAACCGTGCGACCGCGTACCTGCCGCTGCTCGGTGTCGTCGCCGCCGGCTCACCCATCGAGTCCATCGCCGGTGACGAGAGGGTGGGCGTGCCGCGCGAGCTCCTGCGCTCGGGTGAACACTACGTGCTCAAGGTGCGCGGTGACTCGATGATCGAAGAGGGCGTCCACGACGGCGATCTGGTGGTGGTGGAGAGTCGCGAAACCGCGCTCCCGGGCGAGATGGTGGTCGCCCTGGTCAGCGGGGAGGCGACACTCAAGCGGTGGTACCGCCATGGCTCGGGCGCGCTGCGCCTCCAGCCCTCCAACGCCTCCATGCCGCCGCTCATCGTCGCCGAGGACCAAGTCCGTCTCCAGGGCGTCGTGGTGGGGCTCCTCCGACGCTACTGATCGTCAGCCGAGTCCTTGACTCTGCACAATGATTTCGTTAGCGTTCGGCTATGAGCGAGCTCGAGCCGATCACGCTGGTCATGACCTCTGTGGGGACCGAGCAGCAGGCCGTCGAGATCTCCGAGGAGTTGATCGCTCGCCGTCTCGCCACGTGTATCAATATTGTGCCCTGCCTGCGCTCCATCTACCGTTGGAAGGGAAAGGTGTGCGAGGACACCGAGTACCTGCTGTTCATCAAGACCCCGCGCAAGCTTTTCGAGAGGGTGGCGGCAACCATCCGAGAGCTCCACTCCTACGAGCTGCCGGAGATTGCAGCACTTTCAGTCGAGGCCGCCGAGACAGCTTTTCACGAGTGGATCCTGCGCATGGTCGAGCCGGCAGATGATGATCCCGACGAGGACGACAGTCCGAACTACGACTGAAACTACGACTGACGTGAAGACATCTTCCGCCCTCCAAGCCCATCTGATCCTCGCCAGTCGATTCGAGAACATCGAGGTCGCGGAGCGCGCGCTGCTCGACTTGTGCGCACAGGCCGGCTGCGGAGGCGAGGACGAGTACTGGTTGGTCACCGCTCTTCGGGAGGCTTTGGCCAACGCCATCCGCCACGGCAACAAGCAGGATCCGAGCCGCAAGATCCGGATCGACCTGGGCATTGAGGACCGGGTCGTCAGGATCCGCGTCGAGGACGAGGGGCAGGGCTTCGACCCTTCGGCGATACCCGACCCGACCGAACCCCAGAACCTTCTCCGGCCGAGCGGCCGGGGCATCTTTTACATGCGCCAGTTCATGAACCGCGTCGATTTCGACCGCGCGTCCCACGGTGGTACCGCGGTGACGATGGTCCGCGAGCTGGAACCGAAGACAAGGAGCGCAGAGGATGAAAAGTCTAGTTCGTGACGAGGGGGAAGTGCGCGTCATCGTGCTCTCCGGGAAGATCACGATTGGCAGTGGGGACGTGAAGCTCCGGGAGCTCATCGCGGGCGCTCTCGACGAGGGCAAGACCAAGATTCTCCTGGACCTCGCCGGAGTCGCGGCGATCGACTCGTCGGGCATCGGCGAAATGGTCGCGTGCTATACCACGGTGACCAAGCGCAAGGGCCAGCTCAAGCTCCTGCGGTTGTCTCCCAAGATCAACGACATCCTGCAGGTCACCCAGCTGATCACGGTCTTCGACGTCTTCGACAACGAGAACGAGGCCAGGGCCTCCTTCGCGTGATCTGGGCTCGAGGCCCGGCCGCAAGGTCCGTGCGCGCGACCCGCCAGCGCTTGCGACCGGACTAGGGAACAACCAGCTCCGCAGCGTGCTCGCCGTCAGCGAGCCCGCTGAGCGCGGCACCCATGACCTGGGCACACGGTTCCGCATCCACTTCAGCCTTGCCCACGGTGTCTGTGCGACAGGCCATCACGCGGCCATCAGCCACCGTCAGCAGGAGTTCGTACCTCCCGGGCGCGAGGCGACCGCCAAAGGTCACGTCGACCATCCGGTAGAAGCCGTCGTCTCCCAACACCCTGAGCCCAGCCCGGAACATCGGCGACGTCGCTGTTTCATGGGCCCGCTCCCGCTGCTCGACCGCTAGTCCCGCGGCCTCGCGGCCGCCGTCGTGGTACGCGCTGACGCCCGGTGGTTGCTGCTGTGGCCCGACCTCGGCCTGCGGAGCTGGCGCCCAGCCGCCTTCAGGCCCGGCCGAAGCCAGCGGCTCCGCATGTGACTCCGCCTCCTTGACGGCGGCCGAGTCCACCTCGTCTCGGATCGGCGCCGCCTTCTCTTCGACCGGGGCGGGCTCCGCCGGGCGCTCGGGGGATGGCGCCGCGAGGGGGCCGATGACCTCGAGCGGTGCGGCCGGTTGCAGCTGCGGTTCTGGCAGCGGGCTGGCGAGGAGCCGGTCGGCCGCGCCGATCAGCTCCTCGCCCTTGTCCACGCCGCGATCCGGGAGGGGTTGGAGCTTGGAGAGGCCGCGGTCAGGGGCCGCACTGCTGGATCGTGGGGCCGGCGCGCGAGTGGGAAGGGTCGGGGCCGGGTTGCGCCTCGCCACCTGGATGGCCAGGCCCACCCCGATGACCGCAGTGGCTGCAGCAGCCAGCCAGCGGAAGGCGGGGCGCAGAACGGGCTGGGCCGGGGCGCTTCGTCGCAGCGGTTCGAGCAGGGACTCCAGCTTGGCCGGGGGTTGGTCGCGAGCGGCCAGGTCGCGCACGGCCTGGCGCAGGCTGCTCATCGCCTCGAGCTCGTCCCGTAGCTGGGGCTCGCTGGCCAGACGCTGGTCGAGGCGGCGCGCCTCGGCGGGCGGCAAGTCGCCGTCCAGGTACCTGCTGAGCAGCTCCAGGGCGGTTTCGTTCATCGACCCTCCACCGCCAGTCTGAGCGCCTGTCGGGCGCGGGCCAGTCGCGATCTGACGGTGCCGAGGGGAAGGTCCAGGGCGGCGGCAATCTCCTCGTAGCTGAGGTCCTCGCCGTCGCGCAGCCAGATCACGACCCGGTAGTGCTCAGGCAGACGCTGGAGGGCCCCATCGACTCGCGTCAGAAGCTCTGCGGAGCTCGCCCGACGCTCGGGATCCGGCGCCACGTCAACCGCCCGTTCCACGGCCTCTCCGGACTCGGGGTTGGGCGTGGCCAGGAGGGCGGTTTGGCGACCCCTCTGGCGTCGTCGCCAGCGCAGGTAGTTCCAGGCGATCTGGAAGACCCAGGTGCTCAGCTTGGCCTCGCCGCGAAATCCGCCGAGGCCGCGCCAGATGCGAATGAAGATCTCCTGAGTGGCGTCGAGAGCCTCGTCCTCGTCGCCGCTGAGGCGTCGGGCGAGACGCCACACCGGCGCCCGGAAGCGGGTGTAGACCTCCTCGAACGTCACGACCTAATCTTGCCATGGCAGCGCTCTCCATGGGACCGCACTCGAGCCGGAGCTCCTGGATTGGCGTGCAGTCATGGAGTAGGAGTTCCCGAGACGGCGGGAGTTCCACGTCACCAGACGACGAGGCAGCTGCAGCCGGGCACGGGCTCGGGACTACACGAACCCCTGATCGTCGAGGAGGTCGTCGAGCAGGACCCGGACCTTCTTTTCGAGAAACAGGGCGGTGGCGAAGAAGGCTTCCTCGTCCTCGCCCAGGGGGTCGGTCACCGACCATGGCTCGAGGCGTGCCCCAAGATTCCGCGGCAAGAGCTGCAGTAGCTGGGGGCCGGCGAGACTGACGATGACGTCCATGTCCCGCACCGGCACCTGGGTTAGGCCCTTGGAGCTCAGGCCATCGCTCACGTAGCCGAGCTCCTCAAGCACCGCGAGGGCTTGCTCCGCGACCCTGCCGGTGGGTGCGAGCCCGGCCGAGAAGACCTCGACGCGCTCGCCGCCGAGAGCCCTGGCAATGGCCTCGGCCATGGGCGAACGGCACATATTGCCGATGCAGACAAAGAGCAGACGGAGCCTGTCCATCGCGGCATTCTACATGGCGCATCCGTTGCACTCCGGCGGACCGAACGTGCGACCAAGCCCGGGCGGGGCCGAACAGCACTGACGAGGCACAGCCCTTGTGGCCTGAGCTCGAGCTGGTGCGGCTGGCCGTTCCGAGGCGGGTCTACACCGACGCTCACCTCGAGTGCGTGGCTGGCGTGATCGAGGAGCTCTACGCTCGACGGGATGCGATCCGGGGCCTGGGTCTGCTCTACGCGCGTCCGTGCTGCGTCACTTCACGGCCCGTTTCGAGCCCTGTGACGATTGACCCCTGGATGCGAAAACTGTAGCCTGGGAAGGACGCGACACGGAGCCCGACGAGTGGTTCTCACTGGCTACAACACCGACATCGAGCACGCGGGAACGGTCTACCACGTGCAGACCGAGGACAAGGGTCGCTCCAACCCCTTGGTCGAGTCGCTGGTCTATGCGCGCGGTGAGATTCTCTACTCCCGGCGGACCTCGTACCAGGACCTGGTCGACCAGGGAGTCGAGCAGAAGACCATCGCCAACCTTCTCGAGCGCCAGCACCGGACGATCGTCGAGGCGATCCGGCGCGGGCGGCTGTCACAGCTCACGGACAGGATCGAGGAGGTGGCGGCCGAGGAGGACACCACCGTGCCCCGGGCCCAGGAAGAGGGGGGGGCGCCCGGTGCGCCGGTCGAGGCGGCCAAGGAGCGCTCCCTCGACCAGGTCATCCTCGACTACCTCGAGGCGCAGCGGGGCAAGGCCCACCTCGTGCTGCGGGCCTCCGGCGACCACGACTTCGTCTACGGGGAGATCGCGACGGTCAAGGTTGCCGCGGTCGACTCGCACACCAACACCGGCCAGAAGGGGGTCGAGATCTCGGTGCTCTTCAAGTCCACCGCCGAGCCCCGGCGACTGGTGCTGGCCGAGGGCATGACCGATGCCGCCGGGGACTTCACCATCGAGACCCGGCTTCCCCCCTTCAACGGCGGCACCTCAGCGGTCGTGATCACTGCCCGTTCCAGCCTTGGCAACTCGGAGATCAAGCACCTGGTCCATCGCTAGTTGGGGAGCGCGCAGGCGCGTCGCCCTTGCCAGCCAGAGCCGTTTCCCGTATCATGTCTCCTGCGTGTGGGCCGTTAGCTCAATTGGCAGAGCAAGTGACTCTTAATCACTAGGTTGGAGGTTCGATTCCTCCACGGCTCACCATCACCCCGGTAACCTCAGTCGGAGCCGCGTCCTGAGGAGCCCGCCCGAGTCATCACGCTGCGAAAGTGGCGGAATCGGTAGACGCGCGAGACCTAGGATCTCGTGGGAGCATCCCGTGGGGGTTCGAGTCCCCCCTTTCGCACCGTCCGGAGCCCGGAGATGTCGTACAAGCTCACGCCCCAGGTCAATCACCGAGTCGATGTTGCAGGCCACCTCGAGGCAACCGAGGTGGATCGCCAGCGTCAAACCATTGCCAACACGGTGCGCCGGCGGGCCGTGATTCCGGGTTTCCGCCCCGGCAAGGCCCCCTTGAAGATCGTCCAGAAGCGATTTGCTGGCGACATCCAGGACGAGCTCCGGGAGCGCCTGGCCGAGATGGTTTGGAACGAGGTGGTGGAGGGCGAGACCGACTTCCAGCCGATCGCGGCGCCCAAGCTGCGCTCCTCGAGCTTCGACGACGACGGCGGGTTCACTCTCGCCGCCGAGGTCGAGGTGAGGCCACGCTTCGAGCTCGCGGGCGTGGAAACGCTGACCCTCCCCGAGTTCTCCCTGGATGTGGAGCCGGAGGAAGTCGAGGCCGAGCTGGAGAAGCTGCGCAAGGAGCACGCTTCGTGGGAGCCGGCCGACGACCAGCCCGCCGCGGATGGCATGATGGTGGAGGCGGACCTCCACGGCGAGATGATCGATGGCGACCAGGACCCGTACAGCGAGCAGAACGCGCGCTTCGTGGTCGGCGCTCCGGGCGTGCCCGAGGTGGTGAGCGAGGCCCTGCAGGGGGCCAGAGTGGGAGACGAGCGGACCGCGGAGCGGCGCTTCCCGGAAGACGACAGCAACCAGGCGCGGGCGGGCAAGACGGTGAGGTATCGCATCAACGTCAAGGGCGTCAAGCGAGAGGTCTTGCCGGACCTGGACGATGATCTGGCCAAAACGCTGGGCTTTGACGCGCTGGGCGAGCTGCGCGGCCGCGTCGGTGAAGCGCTCGGACGCCAGAGGCGGGCGCTGCGCCGCGAGAGCTGGCGGCGGGCGTTGCTCGACCAGCTCGAGGACAAGATCGACCTCGAGGACCTCCCGCCATCGTTGGTGCACACGGCTGTCAACGAGGAGATGCACCGGCTGGCTTACACCATGGCGATGCGGGGTGTAGCGCCCGAGGCGGCACAGGTCGACTGGCAGGAGCTCGCCACCCGGTTCGAGCCCCAGGCCAGGCGCAAGGTCGTCGACACCCTGGTTCTGGAGCAGCTCGGAGCAAGCTGGGGGGTGGAGGTGCCCGAGGCCGAAGTGGACGCCTTCGTGGCCTCCGAGGCCGCTCAGGTCGGGGTTCCCCCCATGGAGCACAAGGCAAACCTAGCCAAAGAAGGAAGGCTCGACGACATCCGACATGCGGCGCGAGTCTCGGCCACCGTCGACGAGCTGATTCGCCGCGCCGGCGGGGAGGATGAGCGATGACGACCATACCCTTCGTGGTGGAGCAGACCAGCCGAGGCGAGCGTTCCTACGACATCTTCTCCCGCCTCCTCAAGGACAACGTGATCTTCCTCGGCCAGGCCGTCGACGACTGGGTCGCCTCCCTGGTGATCGCCCAGATGCTGTTCTTGGAGGCGGAGAATCCGGAGAAGGACATCTTCCTCTACATCAATTCGCCCGGGGGCTCGATTTCGGCCGGGCTCGCGGTGTACGACACCATGCAGTACGTGAAGCCGGACGTGGCCACCATCTGCGTTGGACAGGCGGCTTCCATGGGGGCTGTCCTGCTCGCCGGCGGAGCCAAGGGCAAGCGCTACGCCCTGCCCCACAGCCGGGTCATGATCCACCAACCGCTCGTCTACGGGCTGCAGGGCCAGGCCACGGACATCGACATCCACGCCAGGGACCTGCTCCGGCTGCGCGAGCGCCTGAACCAGATTCTCGCCCAGCACACCGGACAGACGATCGAGAAGATCCACACCGACAGCGATCGCGACTTCATCCTCGAAGCGGAGGGAGCTCTGGACTACGGTGTGATCGACAAGATCATTGTTTCCAGGGAATAGAGTGTGACCGGGAGAATCGCCGCGGCGCCTTCGTGGTATACAATATCAGGTGGAGGATAGATGGCGCACCGTGACGGTGATGTCCTGCGCTGCAGCTTTTGCGGCAAGAGCCAGCACGAGGTCAGGAAGCTGATCGCAGGCCCCACCGTGTACATCTGCAACGAGTGCGTCGAGGTCTGCCTCGACATCATCGCCGAGGACCGGGTCCACGAGGCCAAGTCGCGGCAGGAGGTCCTGCCCAAGCCGCACGAAATCAAGGCGCACGTTGACGAATACGTCATCGGGCAGGAATCGGCCAAGAAGAAGCTGGCGGTGGCGGTGTACAACCACTACCGGCGGATCGAGTACCAGGCCGCGCGGGGTCGCAATGACGTGGAGCTGGCCAAGTCCAACATCCTCCTCGTCGGTCCCACCGGAACCGGCAAGACTCTGCTCGCGCAAACCTTGGCCCGACAGCTCCAGGTTCCCTTCACCATCGTCGATGCCACGACCCTGACCGAGGCCGGGTACGTGGGCGAGGACGTGGAAAACATCCTGCTCCGCCTGTACCAGGCGGCACAGGGGGATCGAGAAGCGACCGAGCGCGGCATCGTCTACATCGACGAGATCGACAAGGTCGCGCGCAAGGCCGAGAACCCGTCCATCACTCGCGATGTGTCGGGCGAAGGGGTCCAGCAGGCGCTGCTCAAGATTCTCGAGGGTACAGTGGCCAACGTGCCGCCACAGGGCGGCCGCAAGCACCCCCACCAGGAGTTCCTCCAGATCGACACCACCAACATCCTTTTCATCTGCGGCGGCGCCTTTGTCGGGCTCGACGACGTGGTGGCCAACCGCCTCAACCAGAAGCGGATGGGCTTTGGGGTCGATCTCGGGGGCAACGAGAGGAGGACCACCGAGCTCCTCGAGCAGGTTCATCCCGAGGATCTCATCAAGTACGGAATGATCCCGGAGTTTGTGGGCCGCGTCCCTGTGGTGGCAACCCTGCACGAGCTCGACCACGATGCGCTGGTGCGCATCCTCACCGAGCCCAAGAACTGTCTGGTGCGGCAGTACTGCACCATCCTCTCGTTCGAGGGCGTCGAGCTCAGCTTCACCCAGGAGGCCCTGGCCGCGGTGGCCAAGGAGGCCATCACCCGCAAGGTGGGGGCGCGCGGCCTGAGGATCATCCTCGAGGAGCTGATGCTCGACATCATGTACCAGGTTCCTGCTGTTCCGGACATCAAGGAACTGGTAATCTCGCGCGACGTGGTGGAACGTCGCGTTCCGCCTCTCACTGCAGTTCGCAAGGTCAGCTGATCAATCCGACCGTTCCTTATCATTGGTTATCCTGGAGACTTGGCGCTGGTGGTTGGGGAATGAGGCCCAGAGCAGGCGCCGGATGAGCTGCGAGGACGCATGACAACGGGTGACTCGGTGGTTCTGCTTCCAGTTGTCCCCTTGCGGGACATGGTGGTCTTCCCCCACATGATGGCCCCGTTCGTGGTCGGTCGTCAGCCTTCGGTGATCGCGCTGCAGAAGGCAGTGGGCCGTCCGGACAAGAGGATCTTCCTCGCTACCCAGTGCGACCCCAAGGTCGACGATCCCGGCGAAAACGACATCTACCACCTCGGCGTGGTCGCTCGAGTCGTGCAACACCTCGAGCTTGCCTCGGGCAACATCAAGGTCATGGTCGAGGGCATCGCCCGGGCGCGACTGGTCGAGCTCGTCCTGCGGGAGACTTCGCTCATGGCCCGGGTCGAGCTCCTTCCGGCCGAGGTGGCGAACGACCCTGCGGTGGCGCGCTACATGGGTCGGCTGACCGAGCTTTTCAAGGAGTACGCCAAGCTCTCCCACCACCTCTCCCTGGAGGGGGTGCTGGCTTCCCTCCAGACCCAGGATCCGGACCAGTTCGCCGACATCCTGGCCTCTCACCTGGCGCAGCCTACGGCCGAAAAACAGAAGCTGCTCGAGATCCTACAGCCGCTGGAACGCTTGCAGCGCCTCAACGACCTCCTCGACATGGAGATCGAAAAGCTCAACATCGACCGCCGGATCAGCTCGCGCGTCAAGAAGCAGATGGAGAAGGCGCAGCGGGAGTACTACCTGTCCGAGAAGATCAAAGCCATCAACGAGGAGCTCGGCCGCAACGACTCCCAGGAGGAGCTGGAGCAGCTCAAGAAGCAGGTCGAGACCTCGGGGATGAGCGCTGAGGCCAAGGAGAAGGCCCTGATCGAGATCCGGCGCCTGGAGGGCATGCCGGCGGTTTCAGCCGAGGCCGGGGTTTCGCGCAACTACGTCGACTGGCTCCTGGCCGTGCCCTGGAGCAAGGCGTCGCGGGAGTTCCGCGACATCGTCAGGGCCGAGCAGGTGCTCGACGAGGATCACTATGGCCTGGAGAAGGTCAAGCAAAGGATTGTCGAGTTCCTCGCCGTGCGCCAGCTGGTGCGCAAGACCACCGGCACTATCCTCTGCTTCGTCGGTCCGCCCGGCGTCGGCAAGACCTCCCTGGCCCGTTCCATCGCCCGTGCCACCGGGCGCAAGTTCGTCCGGCTGTCGCTGGGAGGCGTGCGCGACGAGGCCGAGATCCGGGGCCACCGGCGGACCTACATCGGCGCCTTTCCCGGCCAGATCGTGCAGATGATGCGCAAGGCGGGAACGATCAACCCCGTGCTGCTGTTGGACGAGGTGGACAAGATCGCCGCAGACTTCCGAGGTGACCCGGCAAGCGCCTTGCTCGAGGTTCTCGACCCCGAGCAGAACCACACCTTCCACGACCACTACCTTGACGTCGAGTACGACCTGTCCAAGGTCATGTTTATCTGCACGGCCAACGTGACCCACACTGTTCCACCGGCACTGGTAGACCGGATGGAGGTCGTCGAGCTAGCCGGCTACACCCACCGCGAGAAGCTCGAGATCGCCCGCCAGTTCCTGGTTCCCCGGCAGCTCGAGCGGCAGGGCCTGAACAAGTACGACGTCCGCTTCGCGACCGAGAGCCTGCTCTTCCTGATCGAGCGCTACACCCGTGAGGCCGGAGTGCGCAACCTTGAGCGGGAGATCGCCTCGGTGGGTCGCAAGCTGGCCAAGCGCGTGCTCAAGCAGGGCGCCGGTCGAGGCGCCACATTCGAAGTGACTCCTGAGCTGATCGAGGAGCTCCTCGGCCACCCCAAGTTCCGTGCCCAGCGCCGCGAGGAGGAGGCCGAGGTGGGGGCGGCGTCCGGGCTCGCCTGGACCAGCGTCGGCGGCGAGCTGCTCACCACCGAGGTCACGCTGATGCCCGGCAAGGGCAACGTGACTCTCACCGGCCAGCTCGGCGACGTCATGCAGGAGTCGGCTCGGGCGGCGCTGTCGTTCGTCCGCTCGCGGACGGAGCTGCTGGGGATCGATCCGGGGCTGTTCGAGAAGAGCGACGTTCATGTCCACGTGCCGGAGGGAGCCATTCCCAAAGACGGACCGTCGGCCGGCATCACCATGGCTGCGGCCATCGTGTCGGCCTTCAGCAAGGTTCCGGTCCGCGCCGACGTGGCGATGACCGGCGAGATCACCCTCCGCGGCAAGGTGCTTCCGGTCGGGGGAGTGAAGGAGAAGGTGCTGGCGGCGTACCGCGCCGGGCTCCGCGAGATCATCCTGCCCGAGGAGAACGAGAAGGACCTCGAGGACATCCCCGAAGACGTACGCGGCGAGATGCGCTTCTACCCGGTCACGAACATGGACTTGGTCCTGCAGATTGCCTTGGTGCAGGACGTCGAGGCTGGAGTAGCCAAGGCTTCAGGTGACGCGGACACGAGGCTCCCCTCGCCTCCGCTTGCCCACTAGTCAACACGGCTCACCTCGAGCGTGTGGTCAACAGGATGGAGTTCACGACGGTCAGCTTCCGCTGTGCGGCCCTCAAGGCTTCGCAGAGGCCAGGGGAGTGGTTTCCCCAGGTCGCGGTGGCCGGTCGTTCCAATGTGGGTAAGTCGAGCCTTCTCAACTGGCTGTTCCGGCGACCCGTAGCCAAGGTGGCCAAGGCGCCGGGCAAGACCCGGACCATGAACTTCTTTCTCGTCAACCGCAGCTTCTACATGGTCGACCTTCCGGGGTACGGCTACGCCAAGGTCAGCGCGAGCCTGCGCGAGGAGTGGGGCCGCGACGTCGGCACCTACCTCGCCGGGGAGGAGCGCCTGGCGGGCGTCATCGCCCTCGTCGACATCAGGCGTGGCCTGACCGATCTCGACCTCGACCTCCACCAGCTCGTGGTCCATGCCGGGCGGGAGCAGGTGGTGGTGCTGACCAAGGCCGACAAGGTGGGGCGAGGCAGGCGGTCGATTGTGCAACGTCAGGTGCAGGAGCAGCTAGGCTTGGCGACGCTTCCCGTCGTCAGCAGCGTCCGCTCCGACGAGGGACGCAGAGAGCTCGTGCAGCAGGTGGAGAGACTCGTGACCGAGTGGAGAGGTCGCCAAGGGGGCGAGTGATGGGACGCAAGAAGAAGACCACGAAGGACCAAGAACAGGTGGTGATCCCGCTCGATCTCGAGGATGAGATCGAGGAGTACGAGCAGTCGGCAGGCGTGACCCAGGAAGGTCGCCTCGACCTCAAGCAGCTCAAGGAGATGAGTATCAACGAGCTGGGTGGGGTGGCGCGCTCGATCGGGGTCGAGAACCCCACCGGCATGCGTCGGCAGGATCTCATCTTCAAGATCCTGCAGCGCCAGACCGAACGCGAAGGGCTGATCTTCGGCGAGGGTGTGCTGGAGGTCCTGCCCGAGGGATTCGGGTTCCTCAGGGCGCCGGAGTACAACTACCTGCCGGGCCCGGACGACATCTACGTGTCACCATCGCAGATTC